>Ga0208242_100113_pt1 | contig 111233 bp, 105 predicted proteins | sample SubbioAug_CSW13A_FD_184825 | JGI IMG/M metagenome (GOLD analysis project Ga0208242, IMG submission 184825) | Serpentinite rock and fluid subsurface biosphere microbial communities from McLaughlin Reserve, California, USA - CR12Aug_CSW13A (SPAdes) | ecosystem: Environmental > Terrestrial > Deep... | reverse complement strand
AGAAGCAAGCAAGCTTGCTTCTTCGTTCGACTTGCATGTATTAGGCACGCCGCCAGCGTTCATCCTGAGCCAGGATCAAACTCTCCATTTGATTAGCTCGTTTTGTATTCTAGCTATTGTGTTATCCGCCTCGATAAATCGAGGCATTTTTTTTGTTTGACATTTTGATTCATCTTGCGATGGACCATAAAGTTTGTACTTGTTGTTTCCTATTTAGTTTTCAAAGATCCATGTTTGCACCGCTTAGGTGCCTTACTATAATATCAAAGGGGCATAGTAAAGTCAACTGATTTATGATGCTTTTTTTCTTTTTTTGATAAATAAAACAAGGTGTCCGCTTAAAGCGATGACACCTTGTGATTTTTTGAGAACAGATCTAAATAGTCATAGATTGTTTGTTTATGAAATGGATACTGTTGCTGTTTAATTAACTCAACGATTTGGTCTAAAGCTTTTCTAGAAATGTGAATGATATCGTCAGGATAGTCCATGGCATATTGATGTAACTCAAATTCATCTTCATCAAGGACTATATGTGTCCCATCTGGAAAGACTTTAACATCTAAGTCTAAGTCAATATTCTTTAGTGCCTCACCATCATATAAGACAGGGGTTGCAATATTACAATAATAGAATATACCTGTTTTACGAATCATTGCGATAATGTTGTACCATTCGTTTGGAAAGAAGAAACATACTGCAGGTTCTTTCGTAAACCACCGGCGTCCATCTGATTCAATAACCCATGTTTTGTAGGTCATCACTACAATAACATGTTCTTTAACATCGAGGACTGTTGCCTTTGACCAAGTTCGATGTAGACTACCGTCATACTTATAACTTTGAATGTATATTGTTTGTCCAACATCGAGTTGCATCTGTAATCTCCTTCTTATTTAAATAATCTTGTTTTTAGAACTGGAATAACTAATAAAGATACGATAAGCGTTGGCACCATATACCAAGCATTGTAGGCAATGGATGCGAACCAACCTGCTTCAAAGTAAAGCACACCTGAAAGAACGTGTGAAATGAAGCGAAGAACGTTGACACCTATTACGCCTAACCATACAGGACCAAATAGTGGTACTAAGCCATAAATACCAAATGCAAAGATGTAATCTAAGAAAACTTGTGGGAAAGCCACTACATAGAGTGGGTTAACAAAGTTTTGAAGTATTACTGAGACTAAAGCGACAAGAAGTCCCTTTTTCCATCCCATATCATACGCGGCAAGCATTAAGGCGATAACACCTAATCCTAAGACTCCGCCTTGAGGCATCCTAAAGAAATTAAACGTGTTGGAAATATAGTCCAATACAAAGAATATGGACAAGTAGAAAGAAAGTTTTACTAGATCTTTTGTGTTCATGTACACCTCCATATGAGGCGCAGGTTTTGAAACTCCCTACGCTAGTATTATCTAGATCAGGTGATAGGGTTTGATGACATTCTCAGCCTTGCGGCTCCCCTGTTTCACACAAAGAGTGTACCATAGTGTATAATATTTTAAAAGAACGAGGACCGATTATGTACGTACCAACACAAAAACCACAAGAACGTGAAGAATTATATGAGTTATTAGTATCCCAAATCGAACATGTGCTCATGGATGAAGATGATGCGATTGCAAACTATGCTAATGTTTCTGCAGTAATTATGGATATTGTTGAAGGACTAAACTGGGTTGGTTTCTATTTATATAAAAATGATGAACTTGTGTTAGGGCCTTTTCAAGGTAAACTAGCTTGCACTCGCATTAAAGTAGGATCTGGTGTATGTGGGACTGCTTTCGCAAATCTTTCACTACAAAACATTCCTGATGTTCATAAGTTTGAAGGACATATCGCATGTGATAGCGCATCGAATTCTGAACTTGTCATTCCGATTGTGGTCAATGGTCAAGGTGTTGGAGTTCTTGATATTGACTCATTTCACTTCAATCGCTTTGATGAATTAGAAGAAAAAACATTTAAAGCTATTACATCATTAATCGAAAAGAAACTATCAAAGAAATAGTATAAAAAGCAAACGCCTCCAAGAGATCTTGAAGGCGTTTTACATTATATATTATATATCATCATTTGATGAGGTTGGTTTTGTTCGTAAATGACTGGCCCATCTTTTACAAACCCACATAGCTCATAAAATCTACATGCATGGGTTTGCGATGAAAGTACACACTGTTTAGCATTCAATGTTTTAGCATGTTCAACTAATTGACTTACCACAACACGACCATAACCTGATGCACGATATTCTTTTTTAACTACTATTCTACCAAGATGATATATCCCTGGGTGTTCTTCATACATACGGCCCGAGGCTATGACTTGATCATCATGTTTTATAATGACATGAATGCTTGCTTCATCAAACTCATCAAACTCGTCCACAAAGCCTTGTTCTTGTTCAAATACCTCTAATCTTAATGGTCCTGTCTCAAGAATAGCTTTTTTCCCTTTTACAAATTTAATATTTATTGAGTTCATATAGTTTTATCTTCTCCTCATCAATATTCCATGTATAAGTAGGATTCACTTCATTTGCTGGTTCTTTATCTAAGAATGTGTCCCATTTTGCTACACCATCAATATTTATAACTCCACTGTTCACATTTATTGCTTGTCCAACTAGAGATGATACGATCCATGATTCATCTTCACCAAAGTGTAGACACTTAGCTTTAAGTTTAATTGCAGCTTGAAGTGGTCCATCATCATGAAGTGGAAAATGATGTAATACTTTTCTAACTATAAAAGGAGCATATTTTCCTATCGCATAAAAGCGATATCCTGCATGATAGATACTTCTCATTTCATCGTGCATCATAAATGCAATTTCTAAAGGATGAGTTACATTAATCGCATAGGAAGATTGATTCCATTGTTTAACTATCTTATGTCTTAGATTTTTACTAATGTGTGGATCTTGATGTAACGGTTCGCTTCGAGGATTCTTGAACACACTCATAAGCGTCCCCTCAGCCCCAACCATTCCTAACAATGCCTCAACACACGTTGGCCATCCGTCAATAGTATTTACTTCATTCAAAAGTGATCCACCGATGATAATGATGTCACCTTTATGGATATCACAATCTCTAAGTAGGGATTGCCAATCTTTTTTATCAAGCATTATTCGCTGATAAATCCTGTCTCAATTAAAAAGGATTTAAGTTGACTATATCTAAAGTATCCTACTTCTTGTCTTACAAGGACTCCATCAACAAAGAAATAAGTGATTGGAGTAACTGTAGCATTTGGTAAATAAGTTTGTGTTAATGTAGCAACATCACTGCTATTATCTTTGTCTGTCTCTACATAATATATAGGAGTATTAGGATAGTTTTTAATAACTTCTTCTAGTACAGGTTTAAATTCTGTACATGCAGAACATGTAGATTGTCCAAAGACAATGATAGCTGATTCTAGATTGACGAGTTTTGAAGTTACTTGTGCTGCTGGTGTTGATTTAAATGATTCATTTGCGCAACCCATCAAAGCTAAAGTAAGTGCGAGTAAGATTAGTAATTTTTTCATTTTATATTCTCCCTGTCATGTGCGAGCTTGGATGCTGCGGCTGCAGCAACTGCTCCTACTATATCATCTAAAAATGTATTACATTGATGATCATGATCATCATTAAGTATCCCAATAATACCTGGTTTAATTTTATCGATATATCCGAAATTGGTCAATGCAATGGATCCATATAAGTTGCATATTCCATAAGCCAACACCTCATCAACTCCAAACAATCCTTCATCATTAAGAATAATGTTTTGAAGTTCTTCGCTCCCGAATGATCTTTGCTCACATGCCATATCAATAGCAATGCCAGTAGCAATCGCATGTTGAACTTCACGCTTATTAAGGACACTGTCAACATAATGCTCAATAATATTTTTGTCTAGATTCTCGAAATATTGTGATTGCAAGAAATAGACGCACTCAATAATATCAAGCTTAGTGACGCCTCGCTGCAAAAGTAAGGCTTCTATATTTTTCATAAGCTTCCTTTCTATATAATGATTTTAAAGTAAATGATGAAACTTCTCAATCATAGCTTTCTGTTATTATACAATAGGAATATATCAATGTGATACAATGACACCACAAAGGAGAAATTTATGAGCGCATATGAACAGTATTTATCACTTCGTTCTAAGATTGCAGCCTATCAACTTGCTTTAGCAACGCTGCACTGGGATGGAGCTACTATTGCCCCAAAACAAGGAGCATCCTATCGTGCCCAGAAAATGGGTATTTTATCTGGTGAAATGTTCTCAATCATGACTGATGAGAAGACAATTTCGATCCTAAAAGAAGCATCACTAGAAACACTTGATGATGTACAAAGAAAAGAAGTCACCCAATCACTTAAAAACATATTAGATGTTGTCAATGTTCCAAAAGAAACTTATATTGAGTTTGTTTCACTTCAAAGTGAAGCTGAACATGTTTGGGAACAGGCAAAAGCTAAAAATGATTATGCGATGTTTAAACCTTATCTTCAAAAACTCATTGAAATGACTAAGCTAATTATATCGTATCGTGATTCATCACTAAGTGTATATGAACAGCTTCTTGATGATTTTGAAGAAGGAATGAGAATATCTGACTATGATGCATTCTTTAAAGAAGTAAAAGAGAAACTTGTTCCATTTATTGCTAAGGTGTTGGACTCAAAACTTCCCGCTCCTGCTTTCTTAAGTGCAACAGTTAGTGAAGATGAACAACGTCGTCTTATTGATTATCTTGCACCGGTGTTAGACTATAGCTTAGAGACAGGTGCAATCGCTAAGAGCATTCACCCATTCTCATCTCATTTCAGTGCTCACGATAATCGAGTAACTGTACGCTATCTTACTAATCAAATGACTTCAAGTATTTTCGCATTTATTCATGAAGTCGGTCATGCAACTTATAATGGTCAAGTCAATCCTGCATTTGAAGGATTAACCGTATCTCAATCAATGACTTATGGACTTCATGAGTCACAATCTCGTTTGCTTGAGAATCTTGTTGGAAAGACAAAAGTCTTCTGGAAACCTCATTATGAGCATGTTCAAACAATAGTGTCTGCACTAAAAGATGTCTCACTTGATGAGTTTATCTTTGGTATTAACTATGTTGAACAATCACTGATTCGTGTTGAAGCCGATGAACTTACTTATCCTCTTCATGTCATGCTCCGCTATGAACTAGAGAAGGCACTATTTGAAGGTACACTAAGTGTTAATGATCTTCCTTTAGTTTGGAACAAGAAGTTTAAAGAATACTTAGCGTTGGATGTCCCAAGTGATGATCAAGGAGTACTTCAAGATGTTCATTGGAGTGGTGCTGCATTTGGATACTTCCCAACTTATGCTTTAGGAAGTGCTTATGGTGCTATGTTCTTTGATGCCATGAGTGAAGTCATTAATGTTGAAGAAGCTCTACTTAATAATAATTTTAAAGTTATTAAAGCTTGGCTAAAAGATAATATTCACCAATATGGTGGCTTATATAATGGTAAAGATTTAATTCAAAAAGTATGTAAAAAACCTTTCACAGCTCAAAGCTATGTTGATGGTTTGATTGCTAAATACAGCGCTCTATACAATCTGTAGACTTGCACATGCATTGAAAAATCATGCAAATTTTGGTATGGTTAGATAAGAAACAAAAGGAGAATATAAATGTCAAAACACAATTTACCTGCGTTAGGATATGGCTACGAAGCACTCGAACCACATATTGATACGCAAACTATGACGATTCACCATTCTAAACATCATCAAGCATATGTCGATAATTTGAATGCAGCTCTTGATAAACACCCAGCACTATTTGAAACACCACTCGTTGATTTAATTAAGAATTTAAATGATGTTCCTGAGGATATCCGTGGAGCAGTAAGAAACAATGGTGGCGGTCATCTTAATCACTCTCACTTTTGGGAAGTCATGACACCAGGTGGAGCAAATGCTCCAAGTGGAAAACTTCTTGAAGCCATTAATTCAGCTTTCGGTAGTGTTGATGCTTTAAAAGAAGCAATCTCTACTGCAGGCAAAACTCGATTTGGTTCAGGTTGGGCTTGGTTAGTTGTTGATGCAAACAAAGCATTAAAAGTTGTATCTACACCAAACCAAGATAATCCTGTAACTGATGGACTAACACCAATCTTAGGTGTTGACGTTTGGGAACATGCTTATTATTTAAAATTCCAAAACCGTCGTCCTGATTACTTAACAACTTGGTTTAACGTTGTTAACTGGGATGTTGTTGCGAAAAACTTCGACGCAGCATAATAATTACTATATATATTATAAATGCCTTCCTCATTGAGGAAGGCATTTTTGTTATTCGTCGTCTTCAGTATGTTTAACAGCAGCTTCAATAACTTTTTGAGCAATTGGAGGAGGTGCGACTTCATAGCGATCAAATTCTTGAACGAAACTACCACGGCCCTGAGTGAAACTTCTAAGCTCAGTTGGATAGCGCATCATTTCAGTCATTGGCACTTCAGCACTTACTAATTGTTCATTATCTGAAATCATTTCCATTCCTAGGATAATTCCACGGCGTTTATTCAAGTCGCCAATTACAGTTCCTGTATATTCTTCAGGTACGGTCACTGCAACCTTAACAATAGGTTCTAGTAATACTGGTTTTGCTTGTGGCATACCTGCGCGATATGCTAATTTCGCAGCTTGTTTGAATGCAATTTCTTTTGAGTCAACATCATGGTATTTGCCATCAACAAGTGTAGCCTTAACACCCACAACTTTATATCCTGCTAATACACCACGAACCATTGCTTCACGAAGTCCTGCTTCAACAGCTGGGAAGTATTGGCGAGGAACTGCTCCACCAAAGACTTTTTCTTCGAATACCATTTCTGATGATTCACTTGGTTCAAATGTAATGAATACATGACCGAATTGTCCTGCACCACCTGATTGTTTCTTATGTTTCCCTTCAGCTGTCACTGTACCAAGGATTGTTTCACGATATGGAACTTTTGGTTCTGTAAGATCGACTTCAACTTTATATTTAGCTTTAAGTTTCGAAATAATCATATCGATATGTTGATCACCCACACCGTATAAACATAATTCATGAGTTTCAGCATTCTTATCCATACGAAGTGTTGGATCTTCTTCAAGTAATCGTTGAATTGATGTTGATAGTTTGTCTTCATCAAGTTTGGTTTTTGGCCAAACTGCGACACCTAGCATCGGTTGAACGAATTCGATAGGATCAAAGGTAACGATTCTTGATTTAGCACATAGAGTGTCATTGGTTTCACTAATTTGCAGTTTTACAACGGTTCCAATATCACCAGCGAATAATTTCCCAACACCAATTTGGTTCTTACCTTTAATCAAGAATAGTTGGTTAATTTTTTCTTGTTTGTCCTTTTGAGCATTGAACACCATTGAATCTGAAGTGAGAACTCCACTCATTACTTTGATAAATGAAATTCTACCTACGAATGGATCGACAATTGTTTTGAATATTTTAGCACTGAAAGTTTCAGTTTCTGAGGTTTGTAGTTGAACAACTTGACCTTTTTCATCCTTAGCTTCCACATATCCTTTTTCAGCATACGTTGGGAAGTAATCAACAATAAGCTCAAGTAGACGTTCTACACCAATAACTTTCATGGCAGATCCAGAATAAACAGGTAAGATTTCACCACTTCTAACACCAAGTCTTACACCTTTTAAAATCTCAGCATCTGTGAATGCTTCACCTTCAAAGAATTTTTCCATTAGAGCATCGTCACTCATCGCAACAGCTTCACTAATTTGGTCTTTTAGTTCATTAACACGTTCAACATAAGCCTCTGGAACAGGTTTTGCGTTTTCGCGATCTTGAATAAACCAAGCTTTGTTTTTTAATACGTTAATTGATCCAACGATTTGGCCATTTTCCATGATTGGAAGTTCAAAAGCAATGACTGCTTTTCCAAACGCTTCTCTTAATTGATCATAAGTTTGATCAAAGGAAGTATTTTCTTCATCAAGTTTATTCACAAAGAAAATAGTAGGAAGTTTGCGATCTTTTGCTTTCTTATATGCTGTTAATGTTCCACTTTGAACACCTTCTTTTGCACTTACAACAATTAACGCATTATCTGCAACCGCAAGACCCGCTGTAGCTTCTCCAATATAATCAAGATAACCTGGAGTATCAAGCATGTTGATTTTTGTATTACGAACTTCAATCGGTGCTAATGCTGTAAAAACTGAAACTCCACGTTTAATTTCTTCACTGTCATAGTCAAGTACTGAGTTACCATCTACGGTTTTCCCAATACGATCGATTGCTTTTGTATGCAAGAGCATACTTTCAACTAAAGTTGTTTTTCCTGATCCTGAGTGACCAAGCGTCACAACGTTTCTTACTTCAAAAGATTGATAGTCTCTCATGGGTTCTCCTTATTTCAATAGCGGTTTTAATTCCGCAAAACTGTGTTCTCTTACATAATGAATCGCTTTATTTCCATCATGGTCAACGACTTCTTTATCTGCACCATGTTTAAGTAAGTGAGTCACTAGTTCGATATAACCTGAATAACTTGCGCGCATTAAAGCCGTGCATCCAATTTTATCTTGAAGATTAACATCTGCTCCACTTTCAAGAAGCGATTGAATGACTTCTACTTTGTAAGCAAGACATGCTTCCATAAGAGCTGTTCTTCCCATTTCATCTTGGGTGTCTACATTTGCACCTTTTTTAATTAAGTAATCTACCACGTTGAGCTGTCCTAAAAATGCTGCACGCATTAAGGCTGTTCTTCCTTTATTGTCAGCTGCATTCACATCTGCCCCTAAATCCACCATTCTACGAACGAGATCTAAATGACCTTTCTTTGCTGCACCCATAATAGCAGTCTTACCATTAATGTCTTTTGCATTCACGTTAGCCCCGTGACTTAGCAAAAAGACAACGACATTCTCATGTCCACGCTTAGCAGCACGCATGAGAGCACTACGACCTTCGCCGTTGAGTACATTGACATCTGCACCCTTAGACACCATAGCACTTACTGTGCTGATATCACCGTTTGCGGCAGCGTCGAAGAATAACTTGTTTGTTTGATCCATGTTTTTACCTCCTATAGTTCAAACTTAACAAAAAAGATGGACATTCCTAGTCCATCTTAAAAGTGTGTGTTTATTTTTTGCAGGCGTAAGATTTTTGCCACAAGAGAAAGAGCAATCGTTGTTTCGATCCGTCTCATGGACATCACCGCCTTTCTGCTTATAGATATATTGTAAACGATTACACATATATTTCAAGTGTTTTCATCTTCAAAAAAGAGAAAGTTCTTGCATTGTGCCCCCCCATGTGTGCTATACTACTACAAGTGTCTATTCACGGAAAAGAGAAATTATGAATTTTAATCAATTAGCATTGCATCCAAATATTTTACGCGCCATCGAGGACGCACAATTCACAGAAACCACAGACATCCAAGCTCAAGCTATTCCATTGATGTTAGATGGTTTAGATATCATTGGACAATCACATACTGGAACTGGGAAGACTGCTGCATTCGTGCTGCCTATCTTATCGATGCTCCAAACAACAAATGATAAAAGGTTGCCTCAGGCACTTATCTTATGTCCAACCCGTGAATTGGCCATACAGATCACTACCCAAATCCGTTTGTTCTCCAAATACATGGAAGGCGTTAAAACCGTCACCATCTATGGCGGACAACCGATTTCAACGCAAATCTTTCAATTAAAAGGCGGCGTTGATATTGTTGTAGGGACACCAGGACGTATTTTAGACCATATGCGTCGTAAAACATTACGTTTTGAAAACACTCGTTTCTTAGTACTTGATGAAGCAGATGAAATGCTTCAAATGGGATTTAAAGAAGAACTTGAAGATATTCTTAAAGAACTTCCTAAAAAGAGACAAACATCTTTATTCTCAGCAACTATGCCTAAAGCAATCCTTGATATTACAAAACAATACCAAGTTAGCCCAAGACATATTCAAATTGAGAAGAGCACACGTACAGTGTCTAACATTGAACAACTTGTTTATGAAGTACAAAGTGAGCATAAAGACGAACTACTTGTTCAACTAATCATGATGTATAAGCCTAATCAAGCACTTGTCTTTGCGAACACAAAGAAAATGGTTGATGATTTACTTGATATTATGAATAAAGCTGGATTTAGTGTTGCTGCATTACATGGTGACATGAAACAAGATATGCGTACTTCAATTATGTCTAAGTTTAAATTAGGCCATATCAAAATTATGATCGCAACAGATGTTGCTGCTCGTGGTATTGATGTTAACCATTTAGACATGGTCATTAACTACGACTTACCTCAAGATGATGAATATTATATTCACCGTATTGGTCGTACTGGTCGTGCAAGTGCAAGTGGAACAGCGATCACATTAATTTCACCTAAACAACGTCGTTCATGGGCTCGATTAATTCAAACTCAAAAACTAACAGTTGCTAATATGCCTTATCCTACACAAGAAGAACTAGATTTCTTAGCTACTTCTTCAATTATGGATAAATTACAGTCTTTGGAAATGAAGTCAGGTATGCTAGATCTTGCGCAAGCACTTCTAGTTAACTACGATCACCCAGAAACTTTAATTGCTGAGTTATTAACTCACATGGCTAGCAAACAACAATTAACAGCACTTAAACCACTTAAAATGGCACGTGAAGGAAGCTTCAAAACTTACTCACTTAATGTCGGACGTAAGCAAGGTATTAATCCTAGCAAACTTGTTAAGTCAGCAACTGACTTATGTGGAATTCACCAACGTTATATTGGTGATATCACCGTTGAATCTGATTCAACAACTATCAACTTTGCTTCTAGCGTAGACTTTGGTCAAATCAAACGATTAAAGCGTATGCTTCCTAAGCAAAACATCTTTATTTCAATACAAGCGTAAAATGTGCCTTCGGGCACATTTTTTCTTATCTTATCCTTTATTAAGCTGCTGTATTCTATTTAAATTTCTATAATGTGTAGATATAAAAACCTCTTTGTCATTTGAAAGAGGTTATTTTAATGAATGAATCATTATTATTATGTCAATTGAGATTTTATTTATCTATTATTCTAGTTAGATTCATCATTTTGGATAAGTACTTTTTATCAAAATCAAACTAGTTTCTTAACAAGTCTTTACTATTTCACTCTCTCGTATTTTAACTGTACCAATCCAGAATCAAATGTTTTACTATCAACTAATTTTAGATTGTTTTCTGAATCAGTTTCACTAAATAATCTTATTCCTTTTCCTAATAGAATTGGGATAATTGAGATTACATATTCATCAATTAAATCATGTTGTCTAAACTCTCTTACTACTTCAGAGCCACCATCAATAAAAATATCTTTGCCTTCTTCATTTTTAATCTTGGTAACTAAATCGACAATATTACCATTGAAAAACTGGACATTTTCATCTGCCCCTGTCAGTTTTTTTGAAAGCACATAGCACCTTCTTCCTTTGTGTGGAAATTCGATACCAAATGACAATACTTTGTCATAAGTTTTTCTACCCATGAATACAGTATCAACCGTCTTAACAAAATCATCGTACCCATAATCTTCGTTATCACGCTCTACAACAGATAACCAACTAATATCATTATTCTCTCTTGCGATATACCCATCAAGACTTTGAGCTATATATAATGCAACTTTTCTTTGGTTCTTCATTGAAATTCCTCCTTTGATTTATGGATTGAAATTCTTTATTAGTCCATAAATAAGTGATGATTATCTAACCTTTTTTAACTCAAACACAAAACCATTAGGATCAGTGAGTGTTTTATCTTCTTTAATATTAGAACTCTCAAAGACTAATTTTCTAATGCCTAGTTTATTGTCTTCAAGTGGAACTCTAAAGTTACCCCATCGATTAAAACCAAGGTGATGATGATAATCATGAACACTATAGAATAGAGCTTGTTTATTAAGATTCATGGTAAGTGTATAAGATAATGTATTAATCATAAAAGCATCTGTAGCATCTAAATCATGTGAGTGAAAATGAACATGTCCTAGCACTGCATGATTATGCCACACTTCATCTTTAGGATATTTCATATGCAAATACAAGTCAGCATCAAATGGTTTGATCATTGCTTGGCCATCTAGTAATTGGCTATCAATGCGTGGCCAGTAGGACTCATCACGATCATATGCAAGTTCAATTCCATTTCCTTCAGGATCTGTTAAATATACAGCATGTGAAATCTGATGATCTGATGCTCCATCGATTGGATATTGTTTAGAGACAAGATGTTGTAGGATATGAGCCAACTGATAAGGCTCATTAACTAAGATTGCAAAATGATATAAATGACTTTCATAGTTACTTACGCTTAAGTAATCTGGTGTATGATGAAGCACTAAAAATGCATGCTCATGTGATCCTAATATGACAGATTCAGTATTTTGCTCATGCATAAACAAACCTAAGGTATCGTTGTAGAAAGTAGTCATCCTTTGAATATTCTTAACATTCAAATGGATTTGTGTCGGTATGAGTTGTTTAGTATTGTGATATGGATGCATAGTTTCCTCCATAGACAACATTATCCACCTGCAAGGTGGATAATGATTTGTTACTTAGTTGTAGTAAGTTTATCAACTTTATTAATGAAAATAAAGCCTAACACAAAGAATATAATCAAGCCTAAGATTCCAAGTCTTGCACTACCTGTTAGTAGAACTGCTGCTGTTAAGAATAAAGGACCAATACCATCAGAGAATTTTCCAAATATATCGAAGAAACCGAAGTATTCATTGGATTCTTCTTTAGGAATAAGTTTGCCAAAGTAAGAGCGAGATAAAGCTTGAATACCACCTTGAGCCATCCCTACAACGATTGCTAAGGCCCAGAATTCTAAAGCTGTACTTAAGTTATATCCAAGAATTGTAACGAGTGTATATACAAGCATGTAGAATTTAATAAGTTTTAATGCCCCATACTTTGTAGCAAGTTTTCCTGCTAAGATTGCGAATGGGAAGGCAACAAACTGAGTGACTAATAAAGCAATAATCATTTGAGTTTGATCAATTCCAACTTCTCCACCAAAGTTAGTTGCTTGAGACATAATTGTGTAAACACCATTAATGTATAAGAAGTACCCTATGATAAAGTAGAATAGAGGTTTATTTTCTGTAATCTTCTTAAAGGTAATTCCCACTCTTTTAAATGATGATGAGATAACTTTAGGTTGCTTAGGTAAGCTATAGGTTTGCTTAACATTTTTAAGGAGTGGAATTGTAAATAGTCCCCACCATAAAGCTGTGATAATAAATGAAATTTGTGTTGCTTGTCCTGCACTTAAGCCAAATGGAGTTGTTAAGATAAGCGCAATCCCAACTATAAATGGTATGGTTGACCCAATATATCCCCAGGCATAACCATGTGATGATAAGCTATCTATTTTCTCATCCGTTGAGACGTCAATAAGCATAGAATCATAGAAGACATTACATGCACTGTATCCAATACGTGCAATGATAAATAACACTAAGAATGCTTGCCATTGTGTAACAACCGCGAGTGAAGCTGCTCCTGAAAGACCCATCAATAAGAAGCCTACAAAGAGTTTCTTCTTCATTCCATGATAATCAGCAATTGCACCTAAAACTGGTGACAATACTGCAAGTGTTAATACCGCAACTGTAGTTGCTGTGGAAAACAATGCTGTCACACTAGAAGTCTCTACCCCTGCAGATTCTGCTAATGCACGAAAATATACCGGAATCGTTGCAGTAACGATTAGAATAAACGCTGAGTTCGCAACATCATACAGTATCCAACTCAGTTCTGATTTATTAAATTTCATACACATCTTCTCCTTTTGTTTAGTGTATCTCATTTTATGCCTAAATATGTTAAACCTATGTAAATTTACTTCGCCTTAAGTGGTCTTAGAGGATAGTCTTTTATCAATCCTTCATACTCTAAATCCAAATTAAGTAAATGAACCAAATCTTTAGGACTAGTGCGATATGGTTTCACGTTTTGATCCAAAATTGCAATTCGAATAAACAATTCAGTAATAAACTGGGAGCAGAAATAATGATGTTTTCTTTGTACCTTAATTCGAAATGGGATAAAGAAAAGGCCTAAGAAATTATAATGAAATGCTCGAGGTGACATTTCAAAGCGTTTAATTTCACTCTTCAATTGTTCAGCTTGCTCTTCACTAATAATCGTGGAATAAACCATACATTCATTCTTTGGTGAAAAAGTGTACACCCCTTCGTATAGACTTTCTTTTACAAATCCCCCATGGATTGGATTATGTGGTTTAATTCTTCCAAAAGAATACATTTCGTTAAGGGTTGGATCAAAACTAATGCTAGAATGCATGTATTTAAATCCTGAAAGAAACCCTAGAATTCGTGATAACCATGTACCTGTTTTTGAAATCATAATATATACTTTCATATTATTTCTCCTCATTGACACGAAGTGAAGTAGCTAGGAATTCACTCAAATCCATCATTCTCTCTTTGGGGATGATGACTAACACTTTGTCTTGTGGGTTTAATATTGCATCAGGTCCAGGAGATGTAATGAGTTCCTGTTCTCTTTTAATTGCAATTATTGTAGCCTGTGTCTTTTGGTATAATGCTAATGACTTAATAGTAGTGTATGCAAAATCATGATTCGCTAATACTTCAAATTCACTTTTATGTAGCGGATCTGAGAAACTGAAGCGATCCATCGCTGACATAATTTCTCCCATTTTTGCTTCAATCTTACCATCCAATTCTTTCTTTACTTTCAATAAGTCATGTAACTCATCCTTGAGTGATTCAACACTTAAGAATGCTTTGCGCTGATTAATGTAATTCATTGCATGATGACTATCTTCGATAATAACTCCTGAATGAGGATGAATATGAACCACGAATGAGGATTCTAATAACTTAAGAGCTTTTCGAATCGTTTCTGATGATACATTGTATTCACTTGAAATTTTTGTTCTTCCTGAAATCTTGCTTCCAACAGAAAGGTCACCACTTACAATTCGTGACGCGATATCAAAAGCAATCTTCTCATAATTTGATAAGGTTGAACGTTGTTTCATTGTTCACATTATATCACATAACTTCAAACACAAAAGAAAAACCTCTTGCGAGGTTTACTTTGAAGTTAATTGAATGAATTGGTGAATATCATCTGCAACAAGTTGTAATGAAGCTTTATAGAATTCACTATCATCACTATCAACATTGGCCATTGCAGCGACATCTTTAATGTTATGTTTTCCTGTTGCTTGAAGTAGAGCATTATACTTACTTACAAAGGATTCTCCCTCTTTAAGATATTGTGCATATAATCCTTTTGAGAACAACAAACCGAAGGCATAAGGGAAATTATAGAAGTTTAATCCTGCTGAATAGTAGTGAGGTTTATTGAGCCACATATATGGATGTAGCACTTGATGATCAAGTCCATCCCCATATGCTGCTTTTTGTGCTTCAAGCATCAACCCTTGTAGCTCTTTAGAATCAAGGACTTTGTTTTCTCTTGCCTTAAATAAAGACGTCTCAAATAAGTAACGTGAATAGATATCCACTATAACTTGAGTTGCATCGGAAATACTAGCCTCAAGAATTGCAATTGCATTTTCTTGATCAGCTTCTTTTAATGCTGCATTAACAACTATTGTCTCACAGAAGATTGATGCTGTTTCTGCTATTGGCATAGGATAGCGTGAGTTAAGAATGGTTTCATCTTTTAAACAATGTCCATGATAGGCGTGTCCTAGTTCATGTGCCAATGTAGTTAAGTTTGAGAATGATCCATCAAAATTGAGCATAACTCGACTTTGCTTAATTGGATGTAAGTTAGAGCAAAACGCTCCTCCACGTTTCCCACTTCGTGGTTCCACATCAATCCAACGTTGTTGAATTGCATGGGTTGTAAAGTCTGCAAGCTCTGGTGAGAATGTTGCGAATTGTTTCACCACAAAGTCACTTGCTTGTTCATAAGTATACTGTAATGTGTTTTTATTGATTGGGGCAAACATATCATAAAATGGTAATCCATTAGTATGACCTAAAAGTTTTGCTTTGTGTCTTAAATAATCTCTGAAAACTGGTAAGTATTCTTTAATCGCATCAAGCATTGCATTAAGTGTTTCCTCACTCATGCGTGACTTAATGAGTGTTTCAGATAACACTCCTTCATAGCCTTTGAGTTCATTAAGGGTTAATACTTCACCTTTAATACCATTTAATGCAGCTGCAGAGCTATCTTCAATGCGTGAGTAGACTTTCATTTCAGCTTCATATCCAGCTTTTCTTACATCGTGACTCTCACTATACGCAAGGTTTCTAACTGCTGGTAGTGGCATACTCTTCACTCCATCAGGGAGTTCTACATCAACATTTAGGGTCGAAGTAATCTTATTTTGAAGATTTGTCCAAGCTGTTGAACCATTCATGCTCATTTTTGAAATAATTAATTCTTCTTTTGCGGATAAAACATGATTTGCTTGTTTCTTAAGTGTTTCTAAGACAAAGCGATGCTCACTTAACAGTGTTGAACTATTAATCACTGAATCTAAATCATCAAGAGTTTTAAGATAATGAATGAGTGCAACTGAACCATTTACTGTCTTAGTTCCCATAATTTGAATTTGATTCAATGCATTAAGAGCTTGAGTATTTGATGCATCGGTAGCTGATGTAAGTGATGCAAATGCACCAAGGCGTGTCATGGTTGAACTAATATACGTGCTTTGATCAATGTATGACTCTAGTACTTCTTGAGCTGAAAGATTAGTTAAACTTGTAGACCATGCTTCAAACTCATTAATAGCTTTGTCTAGAGATGCAATATCTTGATGAAAAGAAGCATCATCTAAACTTGGATACAAATCTGTTAAGTCCCATGTATTCATTGTTGTTCTCCTGTAGTTGGTAGTTGTTTTAGGAATTCAATACATTCATCACGATCTCCACGATATGTTGTGGGGATAGATCCTTTCGAAGATTCTTTTATATAGTTAGTCACAAGGAAGGTTTGTGTTCCTAGATGAGATACCACAGTATCTTCAAAGGTATCATTACCTACCATGATGGCTTCATGAGGATGTACTCCTATAAATCCAAAGATATCTTGGTAGTATTTCAATTGTGGCTTACATGCTTTTGATGATTCAAACGTTGTAACTAATTCAAAATCCTCAAAATCTAAACCAATCCATGATAATCGTTGTTGGGTAGCAATTCTTGGAAATATTGGATTAGTAGCACAAACAAGTTTATATCCTTTACCCCTTAACTCCTTCAAGATTGGTTTCCATGATGGCGTTGGGTATAATGCTTTCTTTAAATCACTGAAACTTCCAAGATAGAAATTCTCAAATCTTTTTTTAGCTTCTTCAAGTCGATCTTCTCCAATAAGAGGAGTAAATGCTTCAAAGAATACTTCTTCGTTAGTACGATCATCTTGACTCATAACCATTGCGACTGTTGCTTTCCAAACCATTTCAATTAACTCTTTAGGATGCATCCAGTCCATAAAATTAGAAGATAACCCTTTAAAATACAATGATTCAAAATCATCCATATTGATTGGTAGTAATGTCCCATCTAAATCAAATAGAATTGCTTTCATAATAACCTCACTTGTTCAGTATTGTATCTTTTTTTAGTTGCTTTCGCAACTAATGTTGTCATTGAATCGTGTGAGAGGTAGTGTATAATAGGACTATGAAAAAATCACTTTCAGCATTATCCATTAAATACTATCCTTTGATCAGTTTGATTTCGATTGTTTCTTGGACTAGTGCTGCGCTACTTCATGTTGTGTTCCTTCAAGAAACTTGGATATTTCGTGTTCTCTTAAGTATCTCTTTTTTCTTTTGGGCATTTACACGCTTTATTTTAGTTATCTACATGTCTACGCCTTTGTTTCATCAGCGTCTTATCAAGGCTGGAGGATTTCTTTCTTTATTATTTGCGTGGCTTGTATGGAATATTGATACTTGGATGACGCTTGATCAGCTTATTGGTGCTTGGATTGTCATTCAACTACTATTAAGATTAATTGGATATGTTTGGCTAAATAAAAATCAATTCAAAATCATGAGAATGCTTCTTATTGATACACTTATTGCTACGCCATTTGGATTGGTTTTACTCTTTAATCCTTATCAAAGTAATTTACTGCAATCTTGGTTTGTGTTATTATTCATGTTAGGTTCAAGTATAGTACAAACATACAGACACCTTGTCATAAAAAAAATGATTAAGGATCATCAAAATATTCATACTACAAGACTTCATTTGCCTTTGTTTTTTTCAAGGTTGTTTCCTTCATTTATAATCCATACTATTAATGAGTGGTTGTTGTCTGATCAAAGAACTATCTCTAACTTTGCGAATTCATCGGTTTTAGTTCAAAGGCTTCATATTTACTTCGTCACTAATGAAAAAGAACAAATTCGACATTCTTATGTCTACATTGGTTTTAGAGGAAAAATATACCATGTCCTTGTAATGCCCAAACTTAACGCAAGATTCCCATGGCAAAGACAAGGTGTATTGTTAACAGCAGATGAAGAACATTTTACACATCGATTTGGTTTTAAATACAAACATAAAGTAACACGATTCACATTGTTAATTTCTGATGACCATGCTAAACGAATTGAAGAGCAAATAAGCAAACTCACAACATTTTCATCACCCTATGATATTAGAAAGATTAAGAATCGTAAACGATTCTTAATGTCAAAACGTATGTTATCCCAAGAATGTGAACTTAAAGCAATTAACTTTGAACCATTTATGAGTGCTAATCCATTTATCTTATCTGGAGTTAGTTTCCTTCGCTTTATACTAAAAACATCGTTATGGAATACATTGCCATTTAAAGGCGTTCTTACTCCAAATCTGGTACATGAATTTTGTGAAGAGCAATATACTATCCCTCATTCTTATGTCGTTGGACGTATGAATGTTGAAATTGAATAAAAAAATATAGAAAGGAATATTTATGAATAATGTATTATTTGCCTTTTTGATTACGCTTTTTGCTGGTTTGAGCACAGGCATAGGAAGTCTTATTGCATTCTTTGCGAAGACCACAAACACAAAGTTTTTATCACTCGCTTTAGGCTTCTCTGCGGGTGTTATGATTTATGTCTCAATGATTGAAATCTTCTTTAAAGCAGAAGCAGGACTTATTGCTGAATTGGGTGAAAACTTAGGATCATGGGTTAATGTACTTTCCTTTTTTGGAGGTATGTTACTCATAGCAATTATTGATAAACTCATCCCTAAAGCTGAAAACCCTCATGAACTGCATGTCGTTGAAGATAATGATAATGAAGAAATGAAGAAAAGTAACCTAATGCGTATGGGACTATTCACAGCACTTGCAATTGCAATCCATAACTTTCCTGAAGGATTAGCAACATTTGTCGTTGCTTTAAGAGAACCTAAATTGGCTATTCCAATTGCGATCGCGATTGCGCTACATAACATCCCTGAAGGAATTGCAGTTTCTGTTCCTATCTACTATGCAACTGGATCTAAGCGTAAAGCATTCTTTTATTCCTTCTTGTCAGGACTTGCTGAACCAGTTGGAGCACTTGTGGGGTATCTTATCCTAATGCCATTTCTTAATGATGTCATTCTTGGCATTCTCTTTGCTGGGGTTGCAGGGATTATGGTCTTTATTTCTCTTGATGAACTTCTACCTGCTTCTGAGAAGTATGGAGAACATCATCTCTCTATCTATGGTTTAGTGAGTGGAATGGCTGTCATGGCTATTAGTTTACTATTATTGTAAAAAAAGGGATAACTCAATGAGTTATCCTTTCTTATGCCTTATACCCAAGTTTTAAACGCTCAATGCTTAATAATTGAAGCCCAAGGAATGTTATAAATGCTATTGGCATCATTATAATCAATAACGGTAGTCTTATAAGTTCATGAATGAATAGGCCTAGTTTTTTATTCTTAAGTGTTAATGTATCATAGAGGACTCCCCCCATGATTCCAATAATATTTGTGAACATGATAATGCGAACTGCACCGAGTACTCCAAGAGAGCGTTCTTCTCCATATTCTTTTACCATGCGATCATATGCTTCTTTATCGAAAAGTCCACGTTGATCCGCCACATGCTTACCAAACAAGACTCCTATGATTTCGTGCTCTTTTACAGTCTGTAGTTCTCCATCTAAAAGTGCACGTATTTCTTCACGACTTAATCCAGCTTTTAAGGCTACTCCAGTATGTTGATATGAGCATAACGTACATCCATTGACTTCTGTCACTCCAAGCATAATACGCTCTACAAATGCTTTGTTAATGACTTTATCTTTTTTTGCTTTTTTAATGAATCTTAATCCATTAAAGAAGCATACTGCAGTTCTAAAAGTTTCCTTGTAAGTATATATTTTTTTATTTTTAAAGACTTTCATCTGGTTTCTCACTTTCGAAACCTTATTATACATACTTCACTATCAAAAATAAAGTAAAGTGTTCTGAAGACAAAAAAATCACCCGAAGGTGATTCTCTTTATTGTGTTAAGAAATAGGCACCTAGAAGTCCTGCATTATCACCACACCCTGCACTAACAATATACTCATCAAGATTCTTAAGAATGTCTGATACTACATACTCATTAACGAGTGTTTTGAAGTATTCTCTTACTCGTGGGAGTAGATGTTCTTGATGCATTACTCCTCCTCCAAAAACAATCTTTTGAGGAGAAACAATCATAAGAGCATTTACACAGGCCTGGGCTAAATAATAAGCTTCAATATCCCAAGCGATATGATCTGATGGGAGTGTATGACCCTTCACACCCCAACGCTTTTCCATCGCAAAGCCTGAAGCCATTCCCTCTAAGCAATCATCATGATAAATACATGCTCCTTTAAAATCATCTTGAGGGTGTTTCTTTACTCCAATATGGCCAAACTCAGGATGCATGAGTCCATGAACTAATTGATTATGAATTAGTACACCTCCTCCAAGTCCTGTGCCTACTGTAAAGTAAACAACATGATCACAACCTTGTGCTGCCCCAACTTTAGCTTCTGCTAAGGCTGCCGCGTTGACATCAGTATCTATCACTATAGGTACTTGTTTAAGTGCTCTTAATGGTCCTACAATGTCTGTCCATGCCCAAAAAGGTTTAGGTGTCGTGGTTAAATATCCATACGTTTTTGAATTGAGATTTAAATCTAACGGTCCAAAGCTTGCAATACCTATTGCACTTACTTCTTTATCCTTAAAATAATCTAGAACCAAAGTTAATGTTTCTTGAGGATTTGTAGTTGGAATAGATACACGATCATGAATCGTAAGATTCTCATCCACTAACCCGCATACAAACTTTGTACCTCCTGCTTCAATACATCCAATCATGCAAGACTCTCCTTTCGATTCGGCATATGAATAAGCATGACTTCACTATTTGAGTTCAATGTGTATTCAGTACATGGTGTTAACACAATCACATGATCGCCTGCTTTAAATGAGACACCATTTAGTCCTCCATCACTAAGAAAACCAATGATTGTAAATGGTGAATGATGCTCAAAAGTAGTATCTTCATCAATATGAGCGTGCTCAACAATGAAGTGCTCACTCTTTAAGAATGTTGTATGTTTCATAGTGCTAGAAATAATCTTTGTCGGAGCTGCTTCTCGAGTAACATCAGGAATCTTAATACAAGACAAAGCTTCTTTACGATGAAGTGAGCGAAGTTGTTTATCTTGGTCTAAGCGATTATAGTCATAGATTCTAAACCCAATGTCTGAGTTTTGTTCAATCTCGTACAATAAAGTATGGGCACATTTACCATGAATCGTACCACCTGGTAAATAATAGAATTGATTCGAGCGGATATTAAAACGATTAAGCCACTCATGGTCTGTAGGATTATTAAGGCAGAACTCTAGTTCTTCTCTTGTAGAACATGTATGTCCAAGCACAACTTCACTATTTTCGTTCGCTTCTAAAATATACCATGCCTCTGCTTTACCATGTTTAAAGCCCATAAGACGAGCATCATGATCGTTTGGATGAACTTGAATACTTAAATCATCTTGCACGTCAATAATCTTAACAAGGATAGGAAATGTATCTTGATCACAGTGTCCAAACAATTCTGGGTGTCTTTGGTAAACTTCATTGAGTGGTTGTCCATCATAGGGTCCCCCATCAATGGTTGTTTCTCCCTCTTTTATACCAGAGACTGCCCAACACTCACCTGTCTTCTCAAACGGTGTATCAAAATCGAATCGTTCACTTAGTCGTGAACCACCCCAAATCTTTTCTTTAAAATGTGGTTTTATTTTTAGAATGTTTTTCATAATCTTATTGTATCAAACCATTCTCTTGATGTCATGAAAAAAAGCTAGAAGGTTTTTCTAGCTTAAGACTTTAATACATTTTTCAAATTAAGTGTTTTAAACATCAAATCATTTAGCTTATATGATTGCGTACAATCTTAATCTTTTTAACCTTTCGTCCTTCAACCTCAATGACTTGTGCTTCAATATGATCAAGTGTTATGGTATCGCCTATTAATGGCCAACGTCCAATTTCCTTAATAATCCATCCATTCACAGTTATTGATTTGGACTCATGATCTAAATCTAAGAGTTTAAATAGTTTCTCTACACTTGCACTACCATTAACTATATATACATCAGTTTCAATTTCTTCAAAGTCATTAACTATATCGTCATGCTCATCCCAGATTTCTCCAACAATTTCTTCAATGATATCCTCTAAAGTAACAATCCCCATAATTCCACCATATTCATCATACACGATCGCAAGATGACATTTCTGCTCTTGGAGTAGTGGTAATAATTTTGAGATTTTGCTGTTGTCGGAAGTATGAACTACTGGTTTTAAATAATCAGTTATCGTATCACTTCTTCGTGAAAAGAAGTCTTTTAAATGAAGCACACCAATAATGTTATCAATAGATCCATCGAAGACAGGTAATCGTGAATAGCCACTTTCCGCAAATTTCTCGTGAATTTCTTGAATAGTATTATGTAAGGAAATAACTGTAAGTTCAGTTCTTGGAGTTAGTACATCTGAGACATCCAAGTCATTGAACTCAATCGCATTACGTATTAAGTCCCCTTCATGTTTCTCCATGTCACCATCTTGCGTAGCTTCTTCCACCATAATGATAAGTTCTTCTTCAGTAAATGAGCGATCATCTTTAACTTTGATAATTTTATTAAGTAATTTCTTCCAAATTTGGAAAAAGAACGTGAGTGGAATTAGAGCCAATGTAAAGAATTTGAGTAGTGGGGCTGCAAACAATGCGAATGATTCTGGAGCTTCCTTTGCGAGGCTTTTTGGAGTAATCTCACCAAATATTAGTACGAGTAAAGTCATCACAACTGTAGATATAGTAATACCTAAATCACCATAATAAATGACAAACAGAGCGGTTGCAATGGATGCAGATGCAATGTTAACGATGTTGTTACCTATCAAAATTGTGGAAAGTAGGCGATCAAAATCTTCGGATAATTCGAGCACTAACTTAGCTCTTTTGTTTCCATACGCTAAGAGATTCTTCATTCTAATTCTGTTAAAAGTTGAAAATGCTGTTTCTGTTGCAGAGAAAAATGCAGACAATAAAATCAACACCCCTAAAATGATGCTGAAACTCAGTAATTCATTATTCATTGTTAAACCTCTCAATTAATAAGTCTTCAAAAAGAAAAAGAGCTGTATTTAATGTTATCTGCTTAATACTACTGTCACTGTCCATAAATGTTCCTTTACTAATGCTCATTATCTTAACATAAAGAGTGTAATTGTCAACTAATGAAAAAGCTAGAATTCTCATTCTAGCTTAATCCTTTGATTTTATTCTTTTCTTCTTCAACCATATAATGATGGAATAAATACATAAACAGTTTCATGTCTTGTTTCATGTAGGTGACCATTAAGTCCATGATTTCTTCCTTAGTGAAAGAGGTCATGTATTCTTTAACATTGAATTGTTGAAGTTGAATGTAGTCTTCTTTACTCCAACCTTGTGGTACGGGTTTACTAGGATGCTTTTCTTTAAGAGTAAGCGCATGCTTATAATCGTCTAAGTGAAGTCTTCCTTGATCGTTAAGAATGTCAAAGTATGCAGAGACTTGGTGTTTGCAAAATCCTCCATCCTCATAAGGACATGTGCATGATGAAAAGACAATCGTATCATCTTGAGCTACATTGATAACGACTTCATAGTGATTGACTTCACCTTGTACCTCATACACATAAGTATGATCAAGTTCAGAAATTTTCTTCATGCGTTGTTCCTCAAAATAACGCATACCCCGATACAGGACAAGTTGGCGAGTGTTTTTATTAAAGCGAGGTAATTTAACTTTCATAGGAATCCTCCTTGTCTCTATTATAAAACAAGGGCAATGTTTTTGCCCTTATTTCACTTCAATTTTTCTTGATACTTCAATTTTTTCTTTAAATGGTAATTCTAGCTTTAAGACACCATTTTCATAGGATGCGATAATATTGTCTTCTTGAACTCCTGCTACCTTAAATGAGCGAGAGAATTGACGCGCTGAGCGTTGGCGAATGACATAATTCTTTTCTTTAGTTTCGCTTTCATTTTGCTCACTTACTTTGATGCTTAGAATGTCATCTTTCATATCAATTACAATGTTTTCTTTATTGACACCAGGTAAGTCAACATGCAGTTCATAACCTGATTCATTCTTAATTACATCAACTCCCGCAAATGAAGAGAATGGAGCAAATCGATCACTAAAGAAATCATCCATGAAGAATGTGTCTAAAAGTGAAGAAGTAGGACGAGTTGAAAGATTAAATCTTACCATATTGGTTCCTCCTTTTTAGCACTGTATGTTTAAGAGTGCTAATCTTTACACTTTTATTATACTCAATATTTTAGCACTGTCAACACTTAAGTGCTAGAAAATGATAAAAAAATAATGCTTAAATTAGCATTATCTTTCAAAGTATCTTTGTTTTAAATCAATGAATTTTTTTGGACTTGGTTCACCCGCAATACTTCCAAATGGCATTTGACCTACAATCTTGAAATGTCTTTGGATATCGAGGTTGTCATAAATATAGTCATCAATAAGTGGATTATAGTGTTGTAGTGAAACCCCAAATCCTTGTTCATGAAGTGCTAACCAAACTCCATATTGCACAAAGCCTTGTCCTTGATCAGCCCACAGGTCTACTGATGAGGCATAAAGTGGGAAACGCTCTCTTAAGCTTTGATTAATGGTTTGGTTCTCTAAGAATATTACAGTTCCATCACCACTCTTGAATCCATCTATTTTTTTATTCGTTCTCTCTTTTGCGCCTTCATCACTTACAAGTGGTAAAACACGACGTCTTACTTCTTCCCAAAACAACTCATGAGTTTCGTTAAACACTACAATAGCTGCACTGCTTTGAGAATTAAAGGCAGATGGTGTGTTTTTAAGAACATCCTGAATCATTTGTGAAATGGTTTCTTGGTGTAAAGGTATCGTCTTCTTAAGTTGTGTCATTGATCGTCGACTATTGATTGCGTTAATAACGGTTTTCATACATACCTCTTTCTATCTTGTGTCATTGTAATGAGTCACCCTTCATAGTTCAAACACAATGCCCATTAAGGCTTAGTAATGTATGAAATATAAGCAGCTACTTTTTGGTAAAGGGCTGATTCTAAATGGTAATCCGCTTCATAAACTCCATGCACACGTCCATCTTTAAGTAGGATTTGAGCAAGTTCCATCTGATTTTCGTGATACACTCCTAAACTTAATCCCCCATGATCATAAATCATCAGCATCGAAGCCACATCACTAAACCCATCTCCAATATAAATCATATGAGAATAAGGCACAGCAGGTTTTGACTTCTTTTCATTCACAATCACATGATCACTTAAATCGTGAGCTTCTTTATGAATCCTAGCAATGAATTGTGTCTTCATGGTGTAGTTATTGGCATAGGCACACCAAATGGCTTCACCATGTTCATTATACACATATTCGCATCCATATACATGTGAGAAGTATTTCGCAATACTTGACCCCTGGATCATGGACGTTAAACCACTGGACACAATTACGTGTTCAATGGTGACATTAAGTGTTTTTGATAGTTTCTCTAAATTTTGAAACCACTCATCAACACCTGGCACAAATTCAATCGCTTTACCATATTCTCTAAGTAATGCTTTCGTCATTGGTTTATTATTAAGTTGACCTAAACGCATCAATTCATACATATATCCTAAGATTGGGTCAACATGATGCTTATGAGTAAACTCTTTAACATCATCCCAAAACAGTTCAGGATTGTCATATCCTAAATCTTGAAGCAACCCATATTCTTGCATATCTTTATGGGTTAATGTCTTATCAAAATCATAGATGATTACAACTTTATTGCGTGGGTTCATGAATGTGCTCCATTATATCGGTTGGACCATACGTTTTAGCAGGATAGAACTGGAGTAATACTTTGTTTGTGTTAATAAAAGCTAGCCATTCGTCCACAATCTTCCAACTGGATGCTACCATCTCCCAAGGAGTGAACAGTGAGCGGTCAAATTGAATTGCGGCTTTAAGTAATCTCTCATAAGCTTCTGGTGTGTTTAAGCGATTCTCATAGACACATGATTGACAATACTCCATCATAACTGATTCAACATCATAATTAGGACCAGGTTTCTTAATATTCATCCTTAAGTATACCCCTTCATCGGGTGATATCTTAATAATCATCTGATTAGGAGTTGACCCTTTACCTTTAAAGTTGATGAGTACTTCAGTAGAGCGCATATGAGTGCGTTTCCCTGTTTGTAAGATAACTTTGATGTCTTTATAGTCAGGAAGATTCACACGCGCCTTAATTGATACAAACGTCTCTGTGTTCGATTGAGGATTGACATGTTCTTCTTCACGGTAACCTTTAGTAATCTTTGAATCATGTTGTGCTGAGGTATATTGACCTAAGATAATATCATGAGTGCTTTGATCATAAAGCGTTAAATGATCAATGATTTCCTTCTGATTTACAATTCGCTCATCCAGATCATTTGAAGGTTTCATTAATAATAGACTTAAGATTTGAAAGAGATGGTTTTGAACCATGTCTTTGATAGCACCAAAGTCATCATAATATTGACCACGTGACTCCACACCAACTTCTTCAAGAGCACGAACTACAATGGAATCAATCATAGAATGGTGCCAAAGTGGTGTTAATATCGGATTTTCAAAACGAATAGACAGCAAGTTTTGAATCATTTCTTTACCTAGATAATGATCAATACGATAGATTTCTTCTTCCTTAAAGAATTTTAGGAGTGTATCGTTAAGGACTTGAGCACTATCAAAGGATGTTCCAAATGGTTTCTCAATAAGACATTGTCTTGTGCGACTTAAAGTTGTACAACCACTTTCAACTAGATTTGATGCAATGACATCAAAATAAGATGAGGCAACTGCAAGGTAATATAAGTGCTGTGATTGAGGGCATGGTGAATATCGCTCTTTTAGTACTTGATAGTCCTGAACATTATCAAAGCGCATTTGAATATATTCTATTCTTGATAAAAATGCATCAAATACACGCTCATTAAATCCGGTTCTTACAAACTTCTCACACCAAGGTCTTAATAGTTCATGATAGTCTTGTGCTGAATAATCACGACGTCCAATCGCAAGTATCTTAAAACCATCCTCAAGTAAATCAAGAGAATGTAAGTTGTAGAGTGCAGGAATAAGCTTTCTATAGGCTAAGTCTCCTGTTGCCCCAAAGAGTGTAAAGAAGATGGTTTTACTTCCACTCATCATGATATATTCCTTCGCGATCAGTGCGTTTAAATGTATGAGCCCCGAAGAAATCACGTTGTGCTTGAATTAGATTTGCACTTGAATAGGCTGTGGTGAATCCATCGAAATAAGCTAAAGCATTCATGAATGTTGGCATTGCGATTCCTTTAGAAGCCGCAAGAACAACAACATCACGTAAATCTTGAATATGCATCTTCACGAGTGATTCAAAGAATGGATCAAAGAGTAAATGGCTTAATGAAGCATTGAGTTCATAAGCATTAGCAATCTTATTTAGGAATTGTGCACGGATAATACATCCAGCACGCCATCCTTTTGCGATAGAATTAAACTTTAAGTTCCAAGCATACTTTTGATCTGCTTGAGTGAGTAACTCAAATCCTTGCGCATAACTCATAAGTTTTGCAACGTATAACGCTTTCTCAAGTTTGCCTTCCCATTCTTTGGAAAGTGTTTCATGACTTTCTTGTTTCTTAAAAAGACGTGATGCTTGAAGGCGTTTTTCTTTCATTTCAGACATGAAACGCGCAAAGACAGCAGAAGTTAGCACTGATGAGTCAATGTTCATTTCCAAAGAAGCATTTGCAGTCCATTTGCCTGTACCTTTTTGATGAGCAACATCTTCAACCATTTCAACTAAGTATTTATCACTATGTGTATCTTTTACTTTAAGGATTTGTGATGTGATTTCAATTAGATAAGACTCCAAGTCACCAGTATTCCACGATTCGAATATCGATTGAATGGTAGGAATTGGAGTATTAAATCCACGATTTAAAATCGTGAATGTCTCGGCAATAAGTTGCATATCTCCATATTCAATACCATTATGTACCATCTTCACAAAATGACCTGAACCATCATTACCTACATAGGATGAGCAAGGTTCACCTTCAGCAACCGCCGCAATCTTATCAAGAAACGGTTGAACGAGTTGATAAGCATTATACTCCCCGGAAGGCATAATTGCAGGACCAAATCGTGCACCCTCCTCACCTCCAGATACACCTACTCCTAAAAAATGAAATCCACGTTCTTTTAATTGTTTAAATCGCTTTTGAGTATCTTGGTAAAAGGAATTCCCTCCATCCATAATAATATCCCCTTCATCTAAGAAAGGAACACATGCACTAATGACTTTATCAACAGGATCTCCTGCTTGTACCATGATTAAAAGCTTTCTAGGTTTAGAAAGAGAGTTAATAAAACCTTCAAGCGTTTCATGTAGGTCTAGATTTTGTTGTGGATTTTCTTTGATAACTTCATATGATATGCTTGTTGTTCGATTATAGATAGCAACTTTAAACCCTTGATCTGCAAAGTTAAGTGCTAAGTTTTTTCCCATTACGGCCATGCCGATGACACCAATATCATTCATTCTCATAGGTTTACCTCGGTTTTAATTGTATCGCATTTTAACACATTTGACCATGATAAACGCCTTCTAGAAGAAGGCGTTAACTAATAGATAAGTAATAGCACTAACTAAAACACTGAGTGACATTCCCCATATGATGTCTACGATGACTAAAGTAATTGGCCATCCCTCTAGGGTTGCTAGATTAGTTAAATCATACGTTGCATAGGTGACTAAACCAAATAATGCTCCCATAAGGACTGCAGACATAAGAGACTGATTAGCAATCGCAGGTTGAATTACAAAGACAACCATAGCCGCGATAAAGATGATATAGAATAAGATTGCCGCTGTCCAGTTCACATTCTTAGCCATAAGAAAGCCAATTTGATTGCGATAGAATGGAGCTGCAATGACTCCTAACCAGATTAAATCAATAACCATAAAGACTGCAAAAGCGACTAGAAAAGTAATGAACATTGTGTTTCTCCTATTTGATTTTTGGAAAGAAGATTGGTACTTCTTTAGCATATTCTTCAAATCCTTTGTATTTTTTCATACGTACTTCTAAGAGTGGTACCCCTGATACATAACGTACTAGGATTGTAATCGTAAGTGCTCCTAAGAGTGGAATAAATGATGTGTCTAGCCCTAGTGACATGAGTGCAATTCCTGTCCATAAAACTGCTTCTCCAAAGTAATTAGGATGTCGTGTACGACTCCAAAGTCCTGTTGTAATCAGTACTCCTCTATTTGAAGGGTTTGAAGTGTGAGCACGAAGTTGTGCATCACCAATGACTTCAAAAGCAAACCCAACAATAAACAGTAGTATTCCTAAACCATAAAGCCATGGGGTATGAACACGGTCTTTGCTCATTCCTTCAATGAAGGACAAAGATACCATAAACATTAGAACACCTTGAAGAAGATAGATTTGAAAGATAGATCGAATGAAGTAGTTTTTACCCCAATCTTTTCGAAAGTTTTGATAACGAAAGTCTTCAGGTTTTCCAAGGTTTCTTTTTCCAATGTGGTAGGCTAAGCGAAGTCCCCATACACTCACTAAAGCTACAAATACCCAACCTAAAGGTTGTGCATAAACAAATTGAGCTGTCCATGCGATAAGAACAAATCCAAGTCCCCAAGCAATATCAATATACCCTGCATTTTTAATTAGTGTTAATCCAATAAACCAAAGAATGAAATAAATGGATAATGCAAGAATTATAGTACTCATAATGTATTCTCCTTAGGCCTATCCTATCATATTTTACTTAAGGATGTTAACTATTTGACTTAAAAAAACTGTCATACGACAGTTTATATAATTCTCCATTCAAGTTCTAAATCAACATCAAACTCAGCTTTTACACGACGTTTCGCTTCTTCAATGAGTTCAACACAATCTGTTGAGGTTGCATTGTCGACATTCACAATAAAGCCTGGATGTTTATCTGAAATTTGTGCACCACCCACTTGATGGCCTCGCATATTGGTGGCATCAAAGAGTTTCCAGACATACAAGGATTCTCCGTTTTTATATGGACGTTTAAATACACTCCCTGCATTTGGATAGTTACGAGGTTGTTTCATATAGCGTTCACGTTTGTAGTACATGATTTTTTCGAAGATATCATTATAGACACCTTTAATGATCGATAGTCCTGCTCTCACAATAATCGCATCCATAGTATTGAATGCCGAATGGCGATAACCAAAGAATCCTTCTTGAGGATAGATACGCTCAATACGTGCATCATCACAGTGTACCACTTCAACCCAGTTTACATACTGAGATATCGTGTATTCCCATTGACCTGCATTCATGAGGAGCGCTCCTCCAACGGTACCCGGGATATCTTCACAAAATGCATAGCCATCTACTTCATGATCCATAGTAAACCATGCAAGATCATGCAGTGTTCTTCCTGCTTCCACAATGATTTCATTATCAATAATATCAAGATCGTCAAGGCGATGCATTAAGATAAATGCAGTGGAATCATCGTAATGTTCCTTGGTTAAAAGGACATTAGATCCATTGCCTAAAATGACACGTCGTTTGCCTTCTGTAATCTTTATAGCCTCAACAACACCATCAATATTGAGTGGTGTTATTGCATAGTCACATTTAGAATCTAAGCGTAATGTGTTGAATCGTTTAAGTGAGATGTTTTTTTGAATTAAGATATTCATATTAGCCTGCCTTTACTTAGGTATCATAAAGAAAAACGTGCTAAAATACAACCCTCTTTAGTCATTAAGGTGTGCTATCACACTATAATGAGATAAGTTGTATTTGAATGATGTGATTCGTGTGGGGAGAATGTGGCGCAGACACTAATAGCATGATTATTTCAAGAAACTAAAGATTTAATATTAGCTTGTGCTTTTGTGTAATATGGCCTAATTATACTTAGATATTAGAATTAAAACTTTGGTTTAATGCCAGATTTGAGCAGTTATTCAAAACTTGTTTAATCTATTTACGATATTAATCGTTATTACTAAATCTAGTCAATCATCTATTTTTTTTTTGTATTCCAGTAATAACAAAATCAAGATGATTGGAGTGCTTAAAGAAATTATTAGTCCCGATATAAAGAAAAAATATGCAAATGGTATAAGCATTTTTATGTATTTCTCCTTTCTTTATAAGAGGCAATGTGATGGCTTGTAAGCATTACCATACTTAGAAATAATATTCAATATCAGCTCTAAGTAATATAAAATGGGTATTAACATTTCCATTATTTGATTGAAAATCTAATTATCAAATTCAAAGAATATTTGCTTATAAAACAAAGAAAGATTTCAAATGAAACTAAAAAGCTTGTCTTTGTTACAATATCGAAGACAAGCTTTATCAATTCTTTAGATAACTTCTTTAACAAATATCTCTACAAGTTTTTCATCAAACTGTGTACCTGCATATCGATAAAGCTCTGCTATGGCAATTCTTGAGTCCAGTGCTTTTCGATAGGGTCTATTTGAAGTCATAGCCTCGTATGCATCAGCTATGCTAATTATTCTAGAAAATAAAGGTATGTCTTCTCCTTTGAGACCATTTGGATATCCCTTCCCATCCCATCGCTCATGGTGTGTTAACGCATATTCAGCGAGTCTTGAGTATTTATCAGCTGATCGAAGTATATTATATCCGTTGATAGTGTGCTTCTTCATGATAATCCATTCTTCCTCTGTCAACTTATCTGGTTTATCTAAAATATTGTCAGGAATCGTGATTTTCCCAATATCATGCATGAGTCCAGCAAATTCTAACTCTTTTATTTGATCGAAAGATAATCTTAGTGTTTCTCCCATTTTCTTGCAGTATTTACTAACTCTATCTGAGTGCAATTTCTCTGTTTCATATTTTTCATTTAGTGTCTCAAAAAGAGCCATAATCGTTTCGTTGCGTGCACTTTGACCATGAAGTATTTTACTGCTATACATATTGTTTTCAGCATTTTTTAGCACTTCGTTGATATCAGTAGTTTCATATTTTTTAATATCATACCCTATTGATAACGAAAGCTTCATTTCTTCAACAACTACACTTTGAAGATTTTTTGTTATTGTTAGTTGCAAATCATTGAATTCATCAGATGTTGTATTTGGACACAATATGACGAACTCATCACCACCTACACGTGCAAGGAAATCACTTCCCCTTATGCTACTGCTAAGAACCATACTTACTTCTCGAAGTGCTTTATCCCCAATATTATGCCCGTAGGCATCATTGATTAATTTCAAGCCGTCAAAATCTATCATGGTAACCAATAATGGATAAAACCTTTTTTGATCCAATTCGATTAGCTTTTCCTCAAAATATTTTCTATTCGGTAATTTAGTAAGAAAATCATGATTACTTGTGTATATAACAGCTTCTTCCTTTAACTTTTGCTCGGTAACATCCATAACCATTGAAATGATGAGTGGTGAATCTGGTACATTTACACCTTGAGCTGTTATGTAGCGTTCGATCTTCCCATTCTTAGTAATGGGTACAAACTCCCATCGTTTTAGTTTGGGGTCATCACTTGCTAAACCTAGCAAGACCTTCTGTTTGATCTCTTCTCGGAAAGTTTCATCTTCATAAACTTCATCCCAAAATGAACCTGATTTCATTAGTTTTTCTCTTGTTGTCCCGTAGAATTTAGGAAAATTATCATTCATGTATTCAAATTTAACTTCAGGATCAACTGAATTCACCGCAATACCTATCGTTAAATTATCCATAACACGTTGTAACTGATCGATTGTTTTTTGAAGTTGTATTTCAGTATTTATAAGTTCATTGATAAAATCGGTATAGACAATAATACCAGCAATCTCATTATTCTGGTCATACCAAGGTTGAGACAGCCATTTTGTATAGTGTACACTTCCATCAGCTCGCTCAAATACATCTCTATCTTTGCTTAGTGTTTCACCTTTGAGTGTTCTTTGATGGACTTCACGCCATTTTTGTGGCAAGTCAGGAAAAACATCATAATGATACTTACCAATAATTCCTTTGTCGACACTAAACATATTGCATTACTTATCACTTATATAAACATAATTCATATTTTTGTCAAAGACCGCAATTCCTTGGTTCCCATGACCAATCACGTATTGAAGTAAATCTTTTTGATATGCCACTTCAGCATCAGCAGCTCTTTTTTCAGAGATATCTTCAAACGCTGCATACACTTGGTTTGGGGTTTCATTGCCGTTGGAAAAAAGTGGAATCGCGATAAGATTTAGCCACACATATCTATCTTCTTCTGGGTGGTAAACACCACATACAACTGGTCCAACTGTTTTTTTCGTTCTTAAAGCAATCATAGCTGGATGATTTTCACCTGCTATTGAATTTCCATTTTCATCAATCATTTTCCATCTTGGATCCATCGATGTTTTTCCTTGCATTTGACTTAATGAAAGGCCTAGAATCTTTTCAGCTGATGGGTTAGCAGATATAATGAATCCTTCACTATTTTGATAGACAACACCTTGTGCCATCGTTTCAAATAGTAAACGATACTTTTCTTCGCTTTCCAATCTCTCTTTTTCTTGTTGCTTAATATCTGTAATATTCGTGTGTGCCCCAAGCATTCGAATTGCTTTACCATTTTTATCTCTTATCGCAATCCCTCTGCATCGAATCCAAACCGTCGATTCATCTTTATGTTTATATCGTACTATTTGATCGAACGGATGATTTGGGTCTTTAAGATGCTTATTAAAATTATCTGTGACATCCTTTAAATCATCTTCAAATATGATATCTTGCCATTCACTAGATTGATGTGTCTTTTCTTTTGGATCATATCCAAAAACTTCCCAGAATTTAGGACTCATCCATTCATCTTCTATGTTTTCTAAATTCCAGTACCACATACCATCCAAAGAACCATCCTGGATAAAGTCAAACAAGGTGCTATCTGTTTTTATGAGTTCATATAGTTCCTTTTTTAAATAGTTTTCATTATGATGATTATTCATACTTACTCCCAGTACATGTGCGATTATAGAATACTATTCAGCGCATGTATGATTTGTTCATTTCAATCATTGTATCACAAAATATATCAATCTCTGGCGTTTTTGACCCATAAGCTATATGGGCTAAACTGTGAAGAATCTCTATTTTTCAACACAGTTTTCTATTTAATATTACATTCCTATCACTTCATACTGTTTCTATAATTCTCACATAATACATATGCAATGATAAGGAAACACTTTTATTCTTGCACAAAAAAAGCCCTTTAAGGACTCAAATTATTCTCTGGAGCAGGTGAGGGGAATTGAACCCCCGCTTCAACCTTGGCAAGGTCGTGTTCTACCACTGAACTACACCTGCAAAGAAATGGCGGTCCAGACGGGGATCGAACCCGCGATCTCCTCCGTGACAGGGAGGCATGTTAACCGCTACACCACTGGACCATTTAGTTTTTACTGATAAAAGATGGCGGAGATGGAGGGATTTGAACCCTCGCGCCAGTTTCCCGACCTATACCCTTAGCAGGGGCACCTCTTCAGCCACTTGAGTACATCTCCAACACGTGCTGAGTAACTTAGCGCTTTTAAATACTATCATACCCAATATGTTTTATCAAGTCCTAAATGATTCAAAAATGAATGTTTTTGTGGTGTATTGTCTTTCTAATATTAGTGCTCTACATTGTGGCTTTAATGTGAAGCATTGATTTTGAATATTATTATTTGCTTCGAGTTTTACTTGTTTGAAAAACCATAAACTCAGATTATTAATCATTTGTCAAAAACATTTAAATACTTTTTGAATTTGCGACTTGATCATATGTTATTTTCAGTAGAATTCAAAAGGTATAAATAATTCAAAACTGTATAAATAACAAATAAAAACCTAAAGTTTCCTTTAGGTTGATTGTTTAATCGACAAGATATCCAGCTTCCATGAGTGCTACCTTTGCAATTCTCACTAAATCATTACGTCCATGGACAATAACTGCTTGATTTGTGAGCGAGACTTCAAATTCTAATTGGGTTTCTTGAAGTGCTTCAGTAATCTTTCGCACATCATCTTGTGACTTAAGTCCCTTTACAAAGAGGATGTGTTTCATAGTTTTGCCATTTCTAGTGCAACTTGCATCATCTTAGTAAATGATTCTTGTCGCTCTTGTGGAGTTGTTGCTTCGTGCGTCACAAGTGAATCCGATATCGTCACAAGACATGCTGCATGTTTACCAAGTTTTTGAGCATTAGCGAATAATGCAAAGGATTCCATTTCAACACAGATGCTTCCAGATTCTTGTGCAATCATTTCAAAACCTACTCCTGAATCACGATAGAAAACATCTGATGAGTGAATACGTCCTAACTTGACATCAATGTTTAAAGACTTCGCAGCCTTAAGTAGTGATTGATTAAGTGTTTGAGATGGGAAAAGAACAGCTTCTTCAATATTGAATGCTGTTTTCGCAAATGAACTCTCGCTCCAAGCACTATCAGCTAAGATGACATCATAGACGTGAACATCCTTGTGATATGAACCTGCTGATCCAATACGAATGATGTTTTCAACACCATACGTAGTATATAACTCGAAGGAATAGATTCCGATGGAAGGCATTCCCATGCCTGAACCCATGACTGAGATTGTGTGTCCTTGATATGTCCCTGTAAATCCATACATATTTCTAACGTCATTAAACATGACTACGTTTTCTAAAAATGTATCTGCGATAAATTTAGCACGTAGTGGATCGCCTGGCATTAATACCGTTTTAGCAATATCCCCAATCTTGGCATGATTGTGTGGTGTACTCATAAATTAATTCTCCTTCGCTCACTGGTATTATACCAAATTTTTACTATAACCCCAACCATGCAAGCGCAAGTGTGAAGTAAATAAGCATTGCTAGGGCATCAACGATGGTTGTAATGAGGGGTGCTGCCATGGCTGCAGGGTCTTGTTTGAACTTCTTAGCAAGCAGTGGTAATAATCCTCCAACCATTTTTGAAATGACCATCATGATAAACATGGTGACTGAGACAACAATATGCACTGTGATGTCTGTTTCAGGCATGAAGATAAGTACTCGCACCATGTTGGCAATGAATATGACACTACCACTTAATAGTGCTATTGAGAGTTCTTTTGATAAGACTTTAAATATATCTTTAGTATCTAATTGATCTACGATAATACCACGAATAACCATTGTCGACGCTTGAGACCCAGCATTCCCTGCTGTGGACATTATCATAGGGATAAAGAAGGATAATGCAGGAATAAGCGCTATCTTCTCTTCAAATCCTCCAATAATACCACCAGTTAATGTAGCACTCACCATAAGCACTAACAACCATGCAATCCGTGATTTAACAATCTCACCTAAAGTGCTCTCCAAATAAGAACCTTCTAAAGGAATAATCGCAGCCATCTTTTGAATATCTTCGGTAACTTCTTCTTCTAAAACGTCAATCATGTCATCGATCGTGACAATACCGATTAGTCTTAATTCATCATTAACAATTGGACAAACAGTCATGTCATAGCGTTGCATCATCTTAGCCACATGCTCTTGGTCATCTCTTGTGGTTGCATAAATGACATCAATATCCATAATATCTTTAATGGTTGCGTCATCTTGCGCAAAGAGAATAGTGCGAAGAGATACAGACCCAACTAAATTGCGCTGTAAATCAACCACAAAACATACTTGAATGGTTTCTGCGGCTTTACCTTGTCTTTTAATCTTTTGAATGGCTTGTTTTACGCTATCTTCAGCTTTAAGTTCAACGAAATCTAAAGACATTAAACTACCAGCACTATACGTTGGATAACTTAGTAAAAGGTTTATTTCTGATCGTTGTTCTTGATCTGCTTCTTTTAGAATTTGGCGAATTAGATTCGCAGGAAGATCTTGTAGGAAATCTACAAGGTCATCGGTATAAAGGTTTTCAATCATTGATTTAATCTGACCAGAGGTAAATGATGTAATCATTTGTGCCTTCACATCATTAGGAAGATAAGTGAATAACTCAGCACTTACTTCTTTACGTAGTGTTTTGAATAGAAACATAATTTCTTCCACTTCAAGTTCAGCTACCATTTCAGCTAAGTCAATTATGTTGTATTCATCAAAAAGTTCTCTAAGATATTTAACTTGTCGCTCTTGAATTAAATCTCTTATCATTTCTGCATTGCATTGTGCGAAATCTATCATTGGATGAACCTCTCAAGATAAAAGGCAGCCATATTGAAGTAGATAATAAGTGCGACGGCATCTACAAGTGTTGTAATGACAGGTCCTGACATTGCGGCTGGATCAACTTTAATAAGTAAAGCTACTAACGGTAGTGATCCCCCAATAAGGTTTGCTAAAACGATTGTAAAGAAGATAGCAAGTGATACAAGTATCGCAACACCTAACGCAATGGAAGGTGAAAACACCACAATACGTACCACATTAACCACAAATAAGATTAAACCTGTTAAGACTGATGCTTTCATTTCTTTGAGTAGTACCACAAAGAAATCTTTGATATCTAAATGATCAATAGAAATGCCACGAATAACCATAGCTGATGCTTGTGAACCTGCGTTACCCGCTGTATCCATGAGCATAGGAATAAAGATGACAAGACTTGTAAGTGCAATGGTAATATGAGCATATGACTCCATAACAAGTCCTGTTAAGGTTGCAGAAATCATGAGTACTAAAAGCCATGGAATACGTGATTTAAACATATCCCAGACACTTGTTTGTAAGTATGATCCTTCAAACGGTGTAATCCCAGCCATTCTTTGGATATCTTCGGTTGCTTCTTCTTCAATAACGTCAATGACATCATCAACGGTAATAATACCAACTAAGCAAAATTGCTCATTTACTACTGGTACTACAGATAAGTCATATTTGGAGAACACTTTAACAACTTCTTCACGATCATCTTTAGTATTTACACTAATAATGTCAGTTTCCATGATTTCATCGATAAGAATGTCTTCATTACTAGTGAGCATTTCCTTAAGAAGGACTGTTCCAATAAGGCGATCATTTTGATTCACCACAAAACATGTTTGAATACTAGCAGCACCTTTTCCTTGAAGACGAACCTTTTCAATAGCAGTTTTAAGAGTATCTTCTTCATTGAGTTCTACGTATCGGGTGGTAAGTAGTGCCCCTGCAGAATTAGGATGATAAGAAAGTAAAACATTGATTTCTTGTCTTTGACTATCTGAAGCATTTTGAAGAACCTTACGAACAAGGACATCTGGTAAATCTTCTAAAAAGTCAACGACATCATCAAATTCAACGTGTTCTAAAAGTGTTTTTATCTGAGGCCCTGAAAAGGCCTCAATAAGACGTTCTTGAGTATCGATTGTGCAATAAGAAAATACTTGGGAGGTTTGTTCTTTATTGATTGTTTTAAAGAGAAATAATATCTCTTCAAGGGTTAAGTGTGTCAGCAAATCTGCAATATCTGCAGGATGCCATTCTTCGAATACATAACGTAAATCCTTAACCTTTTTTTGCTCAATCAAAGTTCTAAACTCAGCGAGCGTTAGATTCAATAAATCCATAATTCACCTCCTTAATTTTTCATTGTTTTTTCGTTCCTTTAAATCCTTCTAATACTGAAGACTCAAATGTAAATGTAAGTTTCTCTCTTCTTTTTTCTCTTTCAATCGCTCCATCAATGAGAATTTCCATGAGTGATTCAAAATCAATCCCACTCTCATTCCATAAGTAGAATGATAACGATCCTGGAATTGTATTTATCTCATTGATATAAACTTGGTTTGTTAAGGTATCCATAAGGAAATCAATACGAACAACACCAGATACGTTAAGTAAACGTGCACATGTTGTCGCAAGGCCTTGAATATGCTTTGTCTGTTCTTCTTCAAGTGGAGCAGGAATAATGCGATCAAGTGAAGCCATTCCTTTACTTGGTCCTTCATGTTTTCCTTTACCTGAGCGTTGATATTTATCATTAAATGAAAGAATATCATCATTCTTACTTACTTCTTCACAGACAGATGCTTTATGTTGTCCTTTAATCTTAAGTACTGAACAGTTAATTTCTCTTAGGTTAGTAATTGCTTTCTCAACGACAATTTTTTCATCAAACTGACTAGCTCGCTGAATTGCATCAAAGAGTTCACTTTCTTCTTTCACTAATTCAATCCCAACAGAACTACCTAGATTAGAAGGTTTCAAAATAAGAGGATATCCTATTTGTTTAGCTTGGGTTAGGATTGAGACTTTTGATGCTTCCACATCACTAGCATAAAACCAAAACCAAGGGACAATTGGAAGTTTTGAGTTTTCAAGAATATGTTTGAAGATGACTTTGTCTTGTCCAATCGCAGAAGCAATAACATCACTTCCTCCATAGACAGCACCAATAACATTTAAGTAACCCGCAACACTTCCATCTTCACTATTAGTTCCATGTACAACTGGAATAATAACATCAAGTCTTTCTGTTTTATGAAATCCTTTAAGGTGTTTCACCATCACAAACTGACCTTCTTTGTATAAAGTAACTGGAATTGATTTTCTTTCCACAAGAGCTCTAGATTTAAATGTCTTAACATCCCCTAAAGCTTTACCACTTACTAAGATTCCCTTTTTATTCAAATAAAGAGGAATCACATGATAGTGATCTTTGTTGACAGCTGCAATAGCTTGCATTGCTGATAAGATTGAGATGTCATGTTCTACTGATGCACCTCCAAAAAATATTCCGACGTTTAATTTCATGGTTTCTCCTGTTTACTCAAAGTATGGATGCTGTTGTTCTTTATAGCATCTCCAAGCAGTCATAATCTCGTTACTAGAATTCTTACGTGATAAAGTAGGTAATTCTTCATCTATATTAACCCACATTGTTTCATATGTTTCAAAACCAGCATGTGGTTCTCCTTCAAGAATCACAGCGTGGAAATAGATACATGTTTCTGAAAGTAGTGTTGGATAATCTTTGTGTTTCTCTCTTTGAAAGATTGATAATATGCGATCAATTGAAATGACGACTCCTGCTTCTTGAAGTGCTTCTGCCATGGCAGCTTGTTTCACACTTTGAAACAAATCAACCCATCCCCCAGGCACAGACCATAGTCCATCTTGCTTTTCTCTTACAAATAAAACTTGATTGTCTTCATTAGTAATGATAATTCGCACTGAAAGATTCGGTGTTGGATAGACGTCACGCTCAAAAAGTGTGCACGCATCCACAGATGGCATTAAAGTCCCTGCCATCTCTTGACCGAGTAAATGTAGTTCTTCATAGTTTTCTAAAGCATAGGGATCCTTTGAAAATTTCTTTCCAATCTTAGCAATCCCAAGCACTTTTATTACAAATTGTTCAATTGTCATCGCTTTTTCTCTCTTTCACATTATACTCCAAACCAAGCGATGTTGCACTTAAAAAAAAGACGCATTAATGTATAAATGCGTCTGGTAAATCATTTTCTATAAGAATTGTATCTTGTGATGTTGCCTTCTTTTTAACAACGTCGAAGGCTTCATGCGTTGAGTTAACGACGTGAACATGGTTCATATCAAACCCACTATTCATAAGTCCTTTTTGAATTGGAAGTGATCCATTTTTCCCAATAAGTATTACTTCGTCTACATGATTAATCATTGAAGCTCCAAAGATTTCATTATAATCATCGGTCTTGTCACCGAGTTCTACCATACCAGGAGTGATAAGGAATCGTATACCTGGCATCATCTTTAAGACTTCAAGTGAGTGTTTAGCACTTGTAGGATTTGAATTATAAGCATTGTCGATGAAGTTTAAACCGAATAAGATTTTTGGTTCTAAACGGTTTTTAACTGGTTTCAAATTCTTAATAGCATTCGCAATAGTATCCCAATCAATTTGCAAATGACGAGCAACAGCGACTGCAAATAAGATATTCATAACATTGTGACGGCCAAGAAGTTTCGTTTCTAAAGTGATATGCATGCCTTCTTTACTAATGACATCAAACTTACATCCTAAAGGAGTTACTGAGATATTTTCTCCACGATAATCACAATCTGGGTGTTCAAGTCCAATCTTAACGACAGGAACTTTATTTTTAATATGATAATTTCGAATTAACTCATTATCATAGTTTATAAAACCACATCCACTAGTTGGTAATTCTTCAATCATTTTCATCTTTTCTTTAAGTATGTTTTCCTGTGTTTTAAATGTGTCTAGATGAACTGGACCCACTTCTGTCACAAGACCAAACTGTGGTCTTACCATCCCCATTAAAATATGGATGTCATTCATCTTATCAGCACCCATTTCACATACAAAGACTTGATGAATTGGTTTTAATAGTTCTCTTACAGTTTTTGTAATCCCCATTGGGGTATTGTATGAGGCAGGTGTCATGAGTGTATAAAAGGAAGAGGATAAAACTTCATTCATAATGTTCTTTGATGTTGTCTTGCCATAACTACCTGTAATTCCAATCTTAACAAGTCTTTTGTTTCTTTTAAGAATTTTGCGTGTGATTCTCATGTAGAGGCGATGAACAATGTTTTCAAGAGGTGCTGTCAAATATCCCACAAGCATCATCACAAAGTGCATGAGTACATGCATGATTAATACAGCTAATCCAAGAATAATGATAGTAAATGATGAATCTTCAGAAATAAAAGTAATTCCTACTAGTACACCAATCACTAATGCATAGAAAACAAAGATCTGACGTTTAACACGTGATGTGTACACAAGTGGTTTAACAAACTTCTCTTTTCTCTTAAATAACCGTGAACCAAAGGCAACAAGCAAATAAAACAAAACACCTACCCAAGGTTGGTCAATGACAACACTCAATACTAAGGCTAACCCTAATAATAAAGTTGAGAAAAAAAGAGCCCATGTGGATTTACTTTGAAGTACCCACGGAATATAGCGTGGATGTTCATAACGGTTTTGTTGAAACATATGCAAAGCATGTTTCATGCGTGGCCATAAACTCAAGGCCATCGCTCCAACTAAACTGATCATTTCTAATGTCATGGGGTTACCTCTTTGTTCTGTTTTATAAAGGTTTCAATAATTCGAATAGTTCTTACACGTTGATGGTAGTATGCATAATGATCATCTTCTTCAAATATGATTAGCGCAGCATCTTTCATGTTCTTTGCCATCGTCTTACCCATCCAAAGTGGAGTTGCATCATCTTTATCACCCCAAATGAGTAATGTTGAGGTTTGAATTTCTTTTAAAATCTTGCTAAGGTCTTCATTAACAACAGAGACAAATGTTTGTCTTAATGCTCCTTGGGTTTGTCGATAATCTTCACTTCCAAAAAAAGTCTTTAAAGGAACGAGTTTTGTTCCAACAACAGGGACACGTAAACCAATTTTCAATAGCTTATATGCTCTTACTTTAATGTGTGTTCCTAAAGATAATTTTGGTTTTAATCCAGCTGCCCCAGTGAGAATCATTTGTTGAGGTTGTAATCGATGAGCTAATATCAAAGCTACTCTCGCACCAAATGAATGTGCAACAAATATAGGATTCTTAATTTGAAGATGGTCAAGCAGTGCTTCTAGAGCATCTGCATAATCATATATCGTCCAAGCATCATTTAATGGAGCACTCAATCCAAAACCTGGAAAATCAATATTTAATGTCGAATATTTTTTCTGAAAATGGGTTTCAAAGGGTTCCATCATAATCATTGATTGGCCCCAACCATGCAAGAAAACTAGTGTTGTATCAACATTATGGTGATACCGATAGTACATCGGTTGGTTTTTATGGTTATATAAATCATTCATGTTATTATTATACCTAATTTTCAACTATTTCGCTTGCTTGATGTAGCAAAGATATTGAAGTTTTGTAAGAAAAATAATATAATGATGCCAAGGAGGTTAATGCTATGTATGAATGGGTAACCGGGAATGCTCATGCACTGATTGTGCGTGTGTACCCAACCAATATTACGCTTAACGCATCAGCCGCATCATTTTTCAATGATGTACGTTATGTCACCATTGGATTTAATAAGGAATCCAATAAAGTGGCCATTAAGCCCATCACTAAACGGGAAGTGGACTTAAAACTTGTTCCTCTTGAACAACTTCACAAGGTGTCAATTGGCAAGGGATATGGTAGAATTAGTAATAAGTTAGTATGCGATGAAATCAGTGCTTTAATCGATCAACCGTTGACTGGGCAACGCTTTCTTTCACAGTTTGATGCTAAAAGTCATATGTTAGTCATTGATCTCACGCAGGTTCACCCTTAAGGAGGTGTATGATGGAACTATGGATTTGGGTTGTTATTTTGGTCGCTACCCTTCTTATTGAGGTTGAAACGGCTGGTACACTTGTTTCGATTTGGTTTTCGCTTGGTGCATTAGTTGCACTCATCGTCTTTTGGCTTGGAGGACCTATTCCGCTACAAGTCATCCTGTTCTTAGTTGTTGCAATTGCTTCATTATTAGCCATTCGTCCACTTGCTTCGAATTATTTCCGAGGCAATATTGTACCAACCAATCAAGACCGAATTATTGGTGCTCAAGCAACTTTATTAGTTCCTATCACATCAACAAGTTGGGGACAAGTTAAAGTCTTTGGTTCTGTCTGGAGTGCTCAATCGATTGATAAAAAATCAATTGATGAAGGTCAACTTGTAGAAGTCATAGCTATTGAAGGAGCTAAGTTAATCGTCAAAGCGGTTAACTAGGAAAGGAAAAACCATGGAAGTTATTATTCTTTTAGTCGCCTTTTTAATCGTAACTATTATTATCTTATCGTATACAGTTCGTGTTGTTCCTCAATCTTTCTCCCTTGTGGTTGAACGATTAGGAGCTTATGATCGCACATTATACCAAGGTTTACATTTCATTATTCCTATTCTTGATCGTGTTGCAGCTCGTGTTACCCTTAAAGAATATGTTAAGGACTTTGCACCTCAACCAGTTATCACTAAAGATAACGTTACAATGATGATTGACACTGTTGTATATTTCTCAATTACTGATCCAAAGCTTTATGTCTATGGGGTTATTAATCCAGTCGGTGCAATTGAAAACTTAACAGCAACTACTCTTCGTAACATTATCGGGGATTTAGAACTTGATGAATCACTTACATCACGTGAGATTATTAACACTAAGATGAGAAGTATTCTTGATGAAGCTACTGACCCTTGGGGAATTAAAGTTAACCGTGTTGAAGTGAAGAACATCCAACCTCCACGTGATATTCAAGATGCGATGGAAAAACAAATGAGAGCTGAGCGTGAACGCCGTTCTGCAATCTTGATTGCTGAAGGGGAAAAACGTTCATCAATCCTTATTGCCGAAGGGGAAAAAGAATCAGCAATCCTTCGTGCTGAAGCTAAGAAGCAAGCATTAATTCGTGAAGCTGAAGGGGAAGCAGAAGCTATCGAGCGTGTTTATGAAGCTCAAGCTAAAGGGGTTGAACTCTTGAAGGCAGCTAAACCTGACCAAGCATATCTCACATTAAGAAGTTTTGAAACTTTTGAGAGAGTTGCTAATGGACAAGCTACTAAGATTATCATTCCTTCATCAATTCAAGACATCTCAGGATTGTTAGCTAGTGCTAAAGCAATTCTTGAAGGCGAAACCAAATAACTAAACTAAAAAACATCCGCAAGGATGTTTTTAGTTTGCTCTTACAATAAAACTTACACCTTCTTTATGATTCCTAGCACTTACAGAACAGTTGAATGTATTCGCAATTTTCTTTACAATCGCAAGTCCTAAACCAAAGTTACCATTCTTGCCTTTTTCATAAGGAATAAACAAACGATGAATACGCTCAGCTTCAATGGGTTCACCATCATTAAACACTTCTAATACTTTACCTTTAACTTTAATTATAATTTTTGTTTGAGCATAACGAAGTGCGTTATCAATAAGGTTCTCACATAGTATTCGCCATGGCTCTTCAATGCCAAAGAATGTATGTGGTTCAACACTCACTTCAATCTTAATTTCAGGTCGTATGACCTTCATTGCTAGAATTGCATCTTCTACAACTCTCTTCATATCAATCGGTACAATCATCGTAGGATCTTTGGATACATATTCAACCCGATTAAGTGTAAGTAGTCCTTTTACTTTTGCCTCTAAACGTTGAGCATGTTGAAGAATAACCTCTACGCTTTTCTCAAGAGTATCATAAGGATAAACACCATCGAGAATACTTTCAGAATAGGAGCGAATCGTTGCAATTGGAGTTTTTAAATCATGAGAGATATTATGAATCATTTCTTCTTTTTGTTCATAAGCACGATTAATTTCAATATTCATTGCTACAAGGGCTTTTGCTAAATCACCAATCTCATCATCTCGATCAATGTTTAACACTACATCTTGCCCCATACGACGTTTTTCCACATAGGATCTTATTTGATTAAGGGGTCGAATAATGGTCGCAACCCAAGCCATTAGTAAAAGAAATAGAATCCCAGTAACAGTCACTAAAATGTTGACTGTGTTATTTAGAAGTGATGTCTTAAACTCATCTCTGTAGTTATTTGAGATTGCCGTCATAATTGCTGTATTTGGATCAATTCTAGTTATGGTAAAAAGAAGATTACGATGATCTGCTTCAGAAACATAATCTTGTGATCCAAGGGTTTGTTCAATAGCTAAAGTTTTCATCTCTCCAAACAACTGATTAGAGATTAAAGGAAGGTTGTTTGACGTAATAACATTACCATCGTGTGTAAATATGACGTGGATAATATTAGGGTCATTTGCACCATATAAAAGATCTTCTCTAAGCGATAAACGATAGTTGTATATAATATTATTTTGAGTTCGTTTAATTATTCCATACATTTGATTTCTTACAAATGCATCAATATTTAAAGAAAGAACCGATAAAAAAATCACAGAAAAAACAGAAATAAATATTAACATCACTCCAAGAAGTTGTTGTGCAAGTGTTAATTTTTTGTAGAATATTTTAAACATAACTTATCCCCATCGATAGCCATACCCATATATAGTCGCAATGGTTAGGTTAGGACATTTCTTTCGAAGTCTTCGCATAGTGTCATCCACAACACGATCAGATCCATAATAGTTTGTTTCCCAAACTTTATTTAGAATTTGCTCACGTGAGAAAGCTACACCTTTATTACGAACGAAAAGAATGAGCAAGTCGAATTCTTTTGTAGTCAGTTCTAAGTCAATATGATTTGAAAATACTTTTCGCTGATTTTCATCAACAACATATCCATCTATTTCTAGGATAGAAAAACCTTCTTTATAAACACGCTTCAAAACATTATTAACACGAAGAACTAATTCTTTTGGCGAGAAAGGTTTTGTGATGTAGTCATCTGAACCTTTTTCAAGTCCAATTATGCGATCAAATTCTTGATCACGAGCTGACATGAAAATGACTGGGCAAGCAGGTTTACTAAAGCGGATTTTTTCTAGTAAGTCAAATCCACTTTTCTCATCAAGCATAATATCCAAAATCCACATGGACACATCATCACTGACATGCGCCAATCCAGCTTGATAAGTAGTATATAAGTTTACCTGAAAACCTTCACGTTCAAGATAGCTTTTGACAAGTTCACCAAGATCCTTTTCATCTTCGACTAATCCAATGATATGCTTCATATCATCACCATCCTTTATTCAATCATTTTATCATAAAAAAGAACGCTTAGTTGCGTTCTTCGATTTCTATGCGTTGAATTATGTGATTCACATACCATTCACATGTTTCTTGTGTTGATGCCTCAACCATCACACGAATGAGGTTCTCTGTTCCTGATGCTCTCACAAGTACTCGACCTTCATGAGCTAGCTTTTCTTCTACCTCACGAATTACATCTTTAAGATATGGCGCAGTCATTGTAACTTTCTTATCTTTAACTTTTAAATTTCTTAGCAATTGAGGAAATGGTTGGCATAGAGATACTGCAGCTGATAGAGATTGCTTCGATTGCATCAACATATCCATAAGTTGCAAACTAGCAAGCACTCCATCTCCACTAGGAAGTAAGTCTGCAAGAATTAAATGACCTGATTGCTCTCCACCTAATGATGCTTTTGTTTCTCTCATCTTTGAAAATACATATTTGTCACCGACTTGAGTTTGAATAACATGTACACCTATGGCTTCACAAGCTTTTATAAAACCCAGATTTGACATGATTGTCGCAATGATAACATGATCATGGAGTTTGCCTTGTGCTTTTAAATGCTTACCTAAAGCATACATAATTTGGTCACCATCAACTATTTGTCCAAGTTCATCCACAGCGATAAGACGATCCCCGTCACCATCATATGCAAATCCACAAAATGCTTGGTGTTCAATTACAGCTTTTTGTAGTGCTTGTGGATGAGTTGATCCACAATGATCATTAATATTTGTTCCATTAGGAGTATCAAAGATCATATGAACGTCAAATCCACATGCTTCAAAGGCTTTTTGTGCTGTTGTGGTTGTGCTTCCATTTGCACAATCAAGAATCACTTTTCGTGATTGATGTTTATGAGTTACTGTACTTACACAATATTCGACATATGTATTAATGCCATGACTAAAATCAATATCTTTGCCGATATTTTCAGATGTGGTTGGAGATAAAACTACAACACCATCACATACATCTTCAATCATGCATTCAATTTCATCAGAAATCTTTACACCTTCATGATTGAATATTTTAATACCATTATCCATATATGGATTGTGAGATGCTGAAATCATGACTCCAAAATGGAAATCATCTCGTGTTACATGAAATGCTACACATGGTGTTGATGTCACTTTTAAGTCATAAACATCACAACCACGGCTCATACATCCTGCTTTAAAGGCATTTGCTAAAAGTGGAGAAGACAAACGAGTGTCTTGACCTAGTACGATTTTTTTGGAATGGCTCATTGCCATATCCCCACAAGCTTCACCAATCTTAAAGGCATGTACTGCACTTAAAGATTCATTGGCTACTCCTCGATACCCATCTGTTCCAAAATAACGTCCCATATTGCTCCTTACTCTACAATGTTTATTTCAATAATTGGTTTTGAAGGCGATAACACAAAATATCCTAAGAAACGTGAATTATTAACTTCCACAAAGAGTGGTAGTTCACTTAATCCTGGTGTAGCATCAAATAGATCAATATAAACAACTAAGTCGTCTTCGCTAAGCTGATTAACAAGATCAGGTGCTCCAAATACTGTGACATTCATGTATGCGTCTTCAGCATTTGTTGGACTGAATTTAAAGCCTTGGCGATTGTTTTTAAACGATACTGGTATTTGTAAGAATTCTTTACTAATTCCTTGTACAAGCTTTATTTCTACATTTACTTTAGTAATTGAAGATTGACGCACACCTGAAGGAATTGAAATATTACTTACAAGTGTTGTATCTTGATTAAGTGTTGTCGCATCAATTGGTAAGATGAGTCGTGTGATGCGTGACAAGACGCTTTCTGGTGCATAAAGTGTAGCTGCTTGGTGATCCATAACAATCGAAGAAATTGCTAAGCCATTAGGAATTAATCCAACAGGATCAATGACTATTGGAACTGATTTATTTGGTGATGAGACATTAACACTTACTCGAACAACTGCTGGAATAATTTGTGCATCCACTCGTTCTCCAAGTTGGTTATAGGCTACAATTGGAACTTCCTTCACAAAACTTGAATCCACACCTGAAACATCTATAAATGCTTTCACAAAGGCAATAGAATCTAATGTTTTTTCTGAAGCTCGAACAAGAATTTCACTTACCTCAAGTTCAGGAGCACCTAAAACATATCGTAAATCCATTTTATTAACATTCACAAAGTCATAGTCAAGTAAGAATCGTTGTGTTGTTTTTCGCTCAATTGTGACGATAGCTGTACTTGGTGTAACCGAAACGGCTAATCTTGGTGAGAAGTCTACAGGAATCAAACTTATTTGATGAGTTCCTTCAGCAAGTCCTGTTAGGTCGGCAACCACTTTAAATTGACCTTGAGTTTCAGTTAAAGCAATATCCGCAACATCCCCTACAATTAAAGCAGTGACTGTATCAGGAAGTCCTGAGATTTCGTAAACTTCTGTGTTTGCAATTATACTCACAGGAACATTATTAATAGCTTTCCCTGATCCTGAGATAGATGTTTCAAATAAAGTAGAATTTAAGTTGATAGACCCATAAAGTATGATAGCTAATCCTAAAGCTACTATTTTTGAGTATCTTTGATTAAAGAGTAAGCGGTCAACTAAACCTGACAACCATCGAATTACTCTCATAATTGACATTTCAATCGAAGCATATGTTTTAACTACTTTTCGAGATTGTGATGCAATTTGCTTTGCTAATTCTACTTTTTCAGTATTTGTTGTAGGGTCATTCTTTCGGCTCATTGCTTTTCACTCCTCTCTTTTTCTTTATATCCTTTTGTTCAGCGAGTGATTTATCTTCATCATCTAATGGATCACTCACTTCTAATTCTACAACTTGTGAATCAACATGATCAGCGACAACTAGATTACTAGATTCTTGTTTTGAACGTGCTTTTTCGAAAAGTCGACGACGTTGTACAGGTGTCGCTGTTTCTGATGATGTCTCATCATCTTTTACAATTTCAGGTTTCCCTTTATCTTCTTCACTAAAGCGACGTTTAAGATTAATTATTTCTATTTCATTCTCTTCTTCAATAATTACACGATTTAGATATTCTTTTAACTTCTCATTTGTCATAGCATACAATACACCATTTTCAGAAATTGAAATACGACCTGTTTCCTCAGAAACAACGATGGTAATGGCATCACTAACTTCAGATATTCCTAAAGCAGCACGGTGTCGTGCACCAAATCTTGTTGGAAGTTCCATGTTGGTAGGTGGGAAATATGCTGATGCACATGCAATACGATCCCCTTGAATAATAACGGCACCATCATGGAGTGGTGTATTGGTTGAGAAAAGTGATCGAAGTACATCCGATGTTACCATTGAATTCATTGGTGAACCTGTACGAATGTAATCTTGAAGCGAAGATGCTTGCTCAATAGTAATTAATGCTCCAACTTTTGCTTCACTAAGTGATACTGTAGCAACTACTAGTTCATTCACTAATCGTTCACGCTCTCCGCCAGTGAGTGTTGAAATACGTGTGAAAACACTTGTTTTCCCTAGTTTTTCCAACAAGTTTCGTATCTCTGGTTGAAAGATAATAATGATGGCTAAGAATCCAAAGTTTACAAACAATCCTGCAAGCCATGCAGTGGTCACTAATCCTAATGCGGTAGCAATTCCTCGAATTAATAATATGAGGACTACCCCTTTAAAAATTTGAACAGTTCGCGCATTATTACGGACTAACTTAATTGCATAATATACAATAATCCAAATGAGAGCAATATCAAAAAAGACTCTCAGAGCGTCGACAATGTTTTGTATGGATGAGAGATTAAACATAACAATCCTCCTAATCTGTATTATTATATCATAATGCATTTAATGATGAGCCAAATATTGAAAACCATCCACGATTCATATCAAATATGATACACTGTTAACATGATTTCTGAAACAATAAACTTCACCCATAACGATCAAACGATCACTTTAATTCCTACTGCACATGTATCGCAATCAAGTATTGACTTAGTGTATGAAACACTCACAACTCAAACTTTTGATGCGGTATTTGTAGAGCTTGATCATAAAAGACTTCACGCAATGAAAAACCCACAAAACTTTTCTTCATTAGACTTATTTACAGTCTTTAAGAAAAAAGAAGTTGGGTCTCTTGTCATGCATTTACTTTTGAGTTCATTTCAAAGAAAGATTGCTGCAACACTTGATGTTCCTTTAGGGGCTGAAATGAAGATGGCAATTGATGAAGCTGCTAAGGCTCGACTCCCTTTAGTTCCTATCGATCGTGATGTTACGATTACATTACAGCGTGTATTTGCTTCAATAACTTTTTGGCAAAAGTTATCTTTAGGAACCGAGATTATTCTTTCTTTATTTGGAGGGGATAAGATTGATCAAAACTCTATTGAAAACCTCAAGCAAAAAGATATTCTTGAAGATGCATTAGAAGTCTTAAGTAAGAAGATGCCAAGTATTAAGCGCACACTCATTGATGAGCGTGACCATTATATGATGCATAAGATTCTTTCTTCACATTATAAAAATGTTGCGGTTGTCATAGGGGCAGCCCATGCACCTGGAATGATGCTTGCAAAGGATAATCTGCTTCCTTTTGAGCCATTAACACAAACACCAGTTAAGAAGAAAACATTGTGGGGATGGTTGATTCCAATTGCAATTGTAGTTCTAATTGGTTTAACATTCTCACTAAATCCTCAAAGTGGATTTGATTCAGTAATAAGTTGGGTTCTTATTAATGGACTTATGTCTGCTTTGGGTACTGCCCTTGTCCTTGGACACCCTATTGCAATCCTTACAGCATTTATTGCTGCACCAATAAGTTCTCTTTCTCCCCTTCTTGCAGCTGGATGGTTTGCAGGATTTGCACAACTGTGGGCAAGTAAACCAACAGTTAATGATGTAGCTTCTATGGGTGAAGATATTCTTTCCTTTAAGAAAGCATTTAAGAATAAAGCCTTGAAAGTTCTGTGGGTCACTATGAGTGCTAATATATTCTCTTCTATAGCAACCTTCATTGCCGCAAGTTCAATCATTGAAACCCTTTGGTCATTACTAACTTAAAAAGAATCGTGCATGCACGATTCTTTGTTTTATGACGTTAATGATGATAACTTTCTTTCAAATGAAGGTTTAACCAACGTCTGATACAGTTTAAACAACACTCCTCCAACAACTATATTTGCTACTGCAGTAGGTAAGACAACGACCCCAAATAAAACACTTAGTGGTGCTGGTAAGCCAACGAGTAGTAGAGCACTTCCTAAAAAGATGAATCCACTAAAGATTGTAATCACTCCACTTATTAATCCTAATACTACCATTGAATGAACTTTTACACTCATCTTGATCAGCACAAGTGTTAGCAGAGCTGATGCAAGTTTATCAATAATGTTAGGAATTTGACCTCCTGGAAAGCCTGTAGTGAGCGCTGCAAGAATTCCTGCAACTGCTCCAATAAGCACTGTGTTTCTAAGCTTAGGTTGCGATAGAATTGCGATAACCATGGTAGCTAATAAGAAGTCTGGTTTTACTCCTCCAAATACTGGTGGGGTAACACCATGAAGCACTAGTCCTGATGCTAATAAGATGGCGGCTAAAACGATTTCTTTTGTTTTCATATGAATTTCCTTTCTTTTATGAAAAACAACAAAAAGCACCCATCGCTGTAGGAGCAATGGGTGCGTTGCGGTGCCATCCTAATTATCGTTAATACGATATCTTTGTCCGAGTACTAACATACTCGTGCTGTCTGGTAACGCTCAGCCTGCGTCTTGACTACTTAATTCGTCTTGCTCTCATGGACCCATTCGATATAGCCTTATCCCTGATTTACACCAACCATCAGTTCTCTATGCATAAGGAGTATATGTACTATTTTCCAATCAACGATTTGTTTGTTTTATTATAGTCCTTAACAATCTACTATGCAAGACAACTAATCATTTATTTCCATAAATCAAAAGGATAAACTCCTTTTTCTTTAAGTTGTGCTAAAGCTTCAACAACATACTCACGATCTTCTTGATATGTAATGCCATACCAAGCATCTTCTGAGGATAATACTTTAACTTTGCATGCTTCAAGTTCAAGGCATTGTGAAATCATCGTAGGTAATACATGTTCTGCCTTTAGAGGATCATGAAGGACTGATGTTGATAAGAATGCATCAAATACATCAAATGCAAGAGGCATAATGCTTTCATCAAATCCCCAGAAGTTCATTGAGACTAAAGATTGATCATCAATCGGTAACCATTGGTCTTGGTGGTGATACTCATGACCATGTTGTGATTTTCTTATATCTTTAATTTCCTCAACATGACTTAGCCATCCTTTACTGGATGTACATACTCCACGAGTCACTGTACCATGCTCTGAAGTTGTGTTTGATAAGCGATATCCTACCATAGCATATTCATAAGGTTTTACATCGTTAAGTAGAAACTGTGCCATGGTTTTAAATGCACTTGGTCCATAGTAATCATCCGCATTACAAATCATAAATGGTCCATTAATAAGATCTTTACAACTGAGTAATGCATGGGTTGTTCCCCAAGGTTTAATACGTTCTGGTTTTAATACATGGGATGTAAGAAAATCAATATCTTGATATGCGTATTCCACTTCAATAAATGGTCTAATCTTATGGACCAAGTTTGTTTCAAAGAGTGATTCGTGTTCTCTTTTAATGATGAGAATAAGACGCTCAAATCCAGCTTTTATTGCATCAAAAATAGTGAAATCAATAATGGATTCATGATTGCTTCCTACTGGTTCAATTTGCTTGAGCCCACCGAAGCGACTTCCCATTCCTGCTGCTAAGATAACTAATGTTAATTTTGATTTTGACATAATGACTCCCCAATCTTAATGCCATTGTATCATAGTCTAGATTATTTTAAGCACAAAAAAAGCCTTGTGAGGCCTTGATTATCACATGGTGCCGCTACCCAGAATTGAACTGGGAGCTGAGCATTACCATTGCTCCGTTTTACCATTGAACTATAGCGGCATGTGCTTTTCTATGATAAACAATTATTGTGCTTTTTGCAAGTCCACAACTTGATTTTTTCGAAGGATTGACATGCATTGATTTAGTGGTAAACCTACCACAGTATAGAAGTCTCCTTCTATCTTCTCAATCATCCAACCTGCTTTTCCTTGAATTGCATAAGCCCCTGCTTTGTCCATAGGTTCTTGAGTATTAATATAGGCTAAAATATCCTCATCACATAGTGAAGTCATTTTGACATTCGTAACTGATAATACTTCTTCCTTAAAGGATGAAGACTGTATAACCATGGCTGTCATGACTTGATGTGTTTGTCCACTTAGTTTTTTTAGCATTCTAAAAGCATCTTGATCATCAATAGGTTTCCCAAATAATTCATCATTCAATACAACGATGGTGTCTGCTGAAATTACACATGAATGTGGATATTGATTGAATACTACTTGATTCTTTTCATTAGCCATTCTTGTGACATATGTCTTAAGAGGTTCATGTTCATGGATTGATTCATCAATGTGAGCAGGAATCACATCAAAAGAAAGGTCGCATTGATTTAACATCTCAAGGCGACGTGGTGATGCGGATGCAAGGATGATTCTCATGTGAATAACCCATTCTTTAGAATCTTAATAACTTCATCCACCACATAATCTAGTTCTTTCTCATCCTTAAACATAATATAGTTTAACCCTATAAAGTTAGAAATACCCATCATCACAAAAGCTACAATCTCAGGATCATAGGATTTCATTCCACCAGTATCCTGTGCATGTCTAATTTGACGAGCATAATTAGAAGCAAATTGGGTATAGTATTCCACAAAGAGTTTCTTATCAATATATAAAGATTCCCAGATGATATTGTAAATGTGTTTATGTTTAGCTATAAACAAAAGAAATGCTTTTAAACCAACTCGCTCAGCTTCGACACGATCTTCAATGCCAGCAATTTCCTTCGCAATATGCATACGAATACGGTGTGAATATTGAATGAGAAGATAACGATAAATACTCATTTTATCTTCAAAGTAAATGTAAAATGTCCCCAACGCGACGTTGGATGCTGTGGTAATATCGTTGATCCCCGTGCCATGATAACCCTTCTTGTAGAATAGTTTCTCTGCTGAGTTAACTATCTTATTTAGGGTTGCCATTCCACGTTTGGTTTTAGGCATATTCACAAAATTTTCCATAATTTCTCCGTGGCATTAGTGTATCATTTTCATCACTAATGGTCTACATTTTTATAATTCTAATGAATGCTGATGACTGATATGTCCAAGGACTAAAGAAACGAATGTATTGGGTTGTTCATACATGGATGCATGACCACACCCTTTTAAAATAATATGCGTTGATGAGGTAATTGCTTTCGCAATCTTTTCTTGTTCATAGGAAGGTGTAATGGTATCAAGATCTGAACTTACGACAAGTGTTGATGCTTTAATACTTGAAAGCTTTGGTAATACATCAAAGGATTCTGAAGACTGGGTTAAGCGAATCATAGATTGCATAAATTCAGGATTTGAAAAGACACCAAGTAATACTTCTTTTCGTTGTGTCATCCATGTCTGATGAGTTTCATAAAACTGATGAGAATAAATTGTAGGAAGTGTAGTTAAGTAGAATGATAGTGGATCATGGGTTGCTTTTATCCATGAATCTCCAATGTCTTTCAACCAAACAGAAGTCTTTGCAGTGGTGTTAAAGACCATGAGTTTTTCTACCATTTGAGGATATTGCACACTGAAGTCTAAAGCCACTTCACCACCATACGAAATACCACATACATTAAGTTTTTCAATATTAAGTGCTTGAAGTACTTCATAAAGCATGTGTGTTTGATCATGGACTGTATATGGTTTAGATGCTTTGTCACTTTGTCCTTGATCCATGAAATCTAAGAGAATGACATAAGCGTGTGATGTAAGGGAAGGTAAAAACATTGCCCAAGATTGTGTACTCATCATGATTCCATTGAGTAATAAAAGCTTAGGATGATCTTTGTTCCCATGTGTCTCTACATGAATATTTCCATACGATGTTTGGATTAAACTCATACAATGATTCCTAGTGCCTTAGCTTCATCATGAAGCGCTTGTCTAAAACGTGGGTGAGCAATATTGATAAGACGAACAACACGCTCTTTAATATTAGTACCTTTTAAAGCAGCACATCCATATTCTGTCACAATATAATCCACATCATTACGAGATAATGATACTGCTGCACCTTGTTTGAGTTGTGCAACAATTTTTGAAATTTCTTCTTTTTCACCTGTTTCTGGATTTCTAACATGTGCCGTTGAGTATAACGCAATGAATGAGCGGCCATTTTTTGCGCGTTGAGCACCGATTGCTGTATCACTTTGACCACCAGTTCCTGAGAACTGAGTTGAACCAATCGATTCAGAACAGCATTGCCCTGTTAAATCAACTTCAAGAGTAGTATTAATGGAAACTTGGTTATCATTAAGTCCAATAATCGCAGGATCATTGACGTAGTTTCCATCAAGAATCATGACAGATGGATTATTATCCACAAAATCATAAAGTTCTTGAGTTCCTAACACAAATGTAGTGACAATTTTACCTTTATGAAGTGTTTTTTTCTTCCCAGTCACAACACCCGCTTTCGCAAGTTTCATGAGTCCGGTTGTAAACATTTCCGTATGAACTCCTAAGTCTTTCTTATCCATGAGGGCATTGGCAACCGCATTAGGAATACCTCCAATACCAAACTGTACACAATCACCATCTTTGATATATTCTGCTATATAACTACCAATGAGTCGATCTTTATCATTCATTTCTGATTCAGGAAGAACAGGAGGTAAATAATCTACTTCCATTAAATAGTCGATGTCATTAATATGGATTTCCATATCCCCAAAAGTTCTTGGAAAGTTCTTATTGGATTCAAGAATCACAATATCTGCAGCTTCAATAAAACGCTTTTCATATGTGTTTGACATGGATAATGAAACAAATCCATGTTCATCCACAGCACTACAAGAACCAACGTAAATATTAGTTTTCTTGTGTGATAATCGCTTTACTCCAGCTAAGTGTAAGTGATTAGGGATAAATGATAAATTACCCTGTTTATGCATCTTTCTTAAAGCAGCACTATAAAACCAGCCATCAACTTCAAAGGCATCTTTATATTGTTCCTCTAAAAAAGGGAAAGCAGACATCGGTAAACAATTGGTGACATTCACACAATCAACTCGATGAGCAATGGTATGTAGATTCGATAAAAAATGTTTTGCCTCTGCAGCACCAAGTCCTGTTACGATAGTGTCATTACTTTGCACCAATTCTAATGCTTCTTCAATATTTATCCATTTTGCCATGGTTTCTCTCCTTAAAAATAAGAAGGTTGAGTGGTTGGTCCACTCAACCTTATCTTATTATAGTATAAATTAGTTTCCTAGTAGATCATCAATGGATTTTAATCCATCAACAACTTTCCATAATCCAGCTTCTGCGCCGTCAACTACAGAAAGATTCATTTCTTGTGTACCAGCACGTAAGCCATTACCATAATCAATTGATCCACCAAATGGATTTCCAATAGGTGCAGATTCCATTGCGTCTAAGTAATTTTCCCAGTTCACAACTTCTTCATTTGCAGCTAATCTTCTTAATCCTTCAGTGAAGAAATGAGCAGCGATCCATCCTGTCATTGCGAATGCGTTTGTAGCATAGTCTGGTGCAGCAGCAGCAAATTTTGCAAGTTCTGCAGCACGATCGCCTTCAAAGGATACCCAACCATTACCATAAACTTGGAATTTACCAGCAGCATCAGCAACGAATGTCGCAGCGATTGCTTGTGATACGTTTACATAAGTTGTAATTACATCTTTGTCATTACCTTGAGCAGCTAATTCTTTAATGATAGTAGGAATTGTTGCTTGGATTGCTCCACCGATAATGAAATCAACATTAGCTTCTTTAATCGTTGTTACTGCGGATGAAACGTCAGCTCCACCTGGAGTAACTTGTGCTTCTACTAAAGTAAGACCTAATTCTTGAGCTTTCTTTTGAGCTCCCCATAACATATCTTTACCAGCATCATCATTAGTATAGATAATACCAATCTTCTTAGCATCAACTAAGTCGACAGCACGTGCAACCATGATTTGGCCTTCTGTACGATAAATAGGTTGTACAGGCATAATTCCACGATCACGACCAGTTGCTTTGTCTGAGTATAATTGACCAATCCCAGTAGCGAAATAAACTGCAGGGATACCATATTCTTTTAGATCTTCAAGTGTAGCACCAACTACTGGTGTACCAAAGTGACCCACGATAGCGAATACTTTTTCGTCTTCTACCATCTTAGTTAAACATGCTTTACCTTTAATTGGATCAAATTCATCATCTTCATGTAAGAATTTGACTTGGCGTCCATCAATACCACCAGCAGCATTAACAACATCTAAATAAGCTTGGATACCTGCGATGAATGGTACACCAACAGGGGCGAAAGCACCGGATGTTGCTGCACAGTTTGCTATTAAAATCTCTGTGTCAGTAACTCCTTGTGATACTTCTTCTTTAACTGTAGGGGCACATGCTGTGACCACTAATGCTAAAGCTAGAACTGAAACTAACTTCTTGAACATAAGTTCCTCCTTTTTTCTTCTTCAATGCTTTAATGCATTAAATTCAATTTAATGTGCGCCTAAATAGGCTTCAATGAGTTTAGGGTCATCTTTGAGGACCTGTGCATCACCTTGGGTGTTAATTTCACCAAGTTCAAGGACATATGCATAGTCTGCAATCTTTAAGGTTTGCTTAGCATTTTGCTCAACGATGAGTACTGTGACTCCTTGTTTTGCAATATCACTTACAATGCGCATAATATTACTCACAATAAGTGGTGCTAAACCTAAAGATGGTTCATCAAGAATAAGTAGTTTAGGATCTGCCATAAGCGCTCTACCAATCGCAAGCATTTGCTGCTCACCACCAGAGAGTGTCGAAGACACTTGACGTTTACGCTCTTTTAATACTGGAAATGTTGTATATACAAGTTCAAACAGCTCTTTGATGCGTTTTTTAGATTTGACTGTAAATGCACCGACTTTAAGATTCTCTTCTACTGTAAGGTCTCTAAATACTTGACGACCTTCAGGGGATTGAATTATCCCAAGATTAGCAATGACTTCTGGCTCAAGGGTTGAGATAACTTTGTTTTCAAATAAGATTACCCCTTGATATGGCTTTACTAGTCCTGAGATACAACGTAGTGTGGATGTTTTACCTGCACCGTTTGCTCCAAGGATAGCAACAATCTGACCTCTATGAATGGTAAGATCAATACCTTTAACAGCTTCAATCGCACCATAGCGAATCTTTAATCCTTTTACTTCTAATAGAATGTCACTCATCATCGTCCTCCTTACCAAGATATGCTTCTTGAACAAGTGGGTTCTTTTGAATGTCTTTAGCATTTCCTATAGCTAGAAACTTGCCAAAGTTAATGGCACATATCGTGTCACAAACATCCATGACTAAGCGCATATCATGCTCCACCAGTAAGACACTACAATTAAACTCGTCTCTAATTTGGCGAATAGTCTGTGCAAGCTGAAGAGTTTCCACATCATTTAGCCCTGCAGCAGGCTCATCGAGAATAATAAGTTTAGGATCAGACATGAATGTACGAGCAAGTTCTACTTTTTTTAGAATTCCATAAGGTTGTCCAAACACAAGCATATCCCTGCGCTCATAAATGCCTAATTTCTTAAGAATACCTTCTGCCTTTTCTCTGTAGATAGCTTCCTCTTTAACTGCTTTTGGAAGTCTTAAAGCTTGTGAGATAAGTCCTGTTTTATAGTCAATATGTGCTCCAATGAGGACATTATCGATGATAGATAATTCTCGAATTAATTCTACGTTTTGAAATGTTCTAACAATTCCTTGACGAATGACTTGATGAACCTTAAGATCCACAAGATTAATGACTTCGTCTTTGATATTTTTGAAGTATAAATTCCCATGATTTGGTTTATAGAATTGGGTAATACAGTTAAATACTGTAGTTTTACCCGCTCCATTTGGACCAATAAGTCCAAAGATTTCCTTCTCATGAATGGTGAAACTGAGTTGATCAACAGCTTTTAATCCACCAAAGGCAATACTTAGGTCTTCAATTTTAAGAAGTTCGTTATTTTGTAACATCTTGGACTCCTTTTCTAATCTTCAACCAGATTTTCTTTAAGTCATATCCGATGTTTATGAGTCCATTAGGATAGAACATAATGACGACAATGATAAGTACTCCATTAAGAACATAGGATAGTTGATTAAAGAATGGAATTTGTTTGAGGAATAAGTCTGGAATTGCAAACACGATGAATGCACCAAGAACAGTTCCATATATCGAGCGAAGCCCTCCAATGACAATCATAGCTAAGAAATCAAGTGATAACTTTAGATTCCACGTTGAAGGATATGCAAAGCGAATGAAGTGTACATACATAACCCCTGCTAATGAAGCAAGTATAGTCGCTAAGGCAAAAGCGATAAGGCGATATTTTAGTGAGTACACACCCATTGCACTTGCAGCTGATTCAGAACCACGCATAGCATTGAAAGCACGTCCAACTTGACCATTCATCATATTGTAGGTAAGTAGCATTGCAATGACTAAGACAATCACAATGAGATAATACGTTGAGGCTCGATCAAGCTGAAATGTTCCTAACAATAATGGGAAACGTGCTGTCTTGCCAGAAAATCCATTCGTAATAAATTCAAATTCTTCAAATGTTTTTCTTAAGATTTCTGATACCGCAAGCGTTGCAATCGCAAGATACATTCCTTCAATCTTTAAGGAAATGAGTCCAACAAGAACCCCTAAAATTGTAGGGATAAGCACTGCGATAAGTAAACTTAGTTCGAATGGTAGGCTTAAATCTACTGTGAGATAAGCTGATAAATAGGCTGCTAATCCCATAAATCCTGCAGTACCTAATGATATCAATCCTGAATATCCAAGAAGGATATTAAGCCCTAGAGCTGCAATCGCAAATATTAGAGTTCCACCAATAGTAATAATCGTGGAAGATTTAATTAAACTAGTGTATTGAGCTAATAATGGAATGGTTGCTAATAGGAGTCCAAAGAGTACAAATCCCATCCATGGTTTAAAGGCTTGTTTTAAATTTTTCATCATTACACCTTTTTAACCACTTTCTTTCCAAACAATCCATATGGGCGAACAGTGAGGAACAGCAATATCAACACATAGAGAATCTGTCCACCCCATACAGGTGAGACATAGAATAGTAATAGGTTTGCGACAACCCCAATAATATAAGCACCTACCACTGGTCCATAGAAAGTTTGAAAACCTCCTAGTACCGCAGCGACGAAGGCATTAATTTGTACCACATCCATAAGGTTAAGAGTTACTGTGGTAGTTGGGGCAATCATTACCCCGGAAATAACTCCAAGCATACTACCTACAGCCCATGCTCCTAGAGTTACTGTTTTAGTTGGCACCCCCATAAGACGAGCAGTGTATTCATTAGAAGCTGTTGTACGAATTGCTAATCCAACTTTAGTGTATTGAAGAACATAGAATAATACTCCCATGACCACTAAACCAAAAGTAATGTTGAAGATTCCATTGTAAGAAATGTTTGCTCCAAGAACACTTAGATTTCCACTTGGTAACAAGCGAGGTAAATTGAGAGGATCTACTCCAAAGAAGATAGGAGCTAACCCTACAAGTATCATAATTAGTCCTAAGGTGATGATTTGCTTAGCAACTGGAGATACTTTCTTTGTATGTCGAATAATGACTAAATCGATCATCATCCCAATAATGAAGGCACTAATAAGTCCTCCAACAATCGCAACCCATAATGGAACACCAAAGTTATTGAAAATGGAAGTCACCACAAACGTGTTGAACATTCCTAATGCTCCTTGAGAGAAGTTAGTAATGTTGGAGGTCTTAAAGACAAGGATGATTCCTAATGCGGCAAGTGCATAAACACTTCCCGTTTCAAGACTTCTAAGAAAGATTTGAACAAAAATACTCATAGCTTAACTCCCCATTGAACAATTGAAGCAGCCCAAACATATCCAATACCAGCAGCAATCATACACATCTTGGTGCCTTCTTTAACTTTACCTTCTTGTAAAGCAAGATAGAGCGATAAGATTTGATCTACTTGACCAATATGACCATATTTCTCAAGATAGATTGTTTGATCTTCATTGAGTCCTAAATCATTGAGCATCCCTAAATGTGCAGATCGTTTAATATGTAGAATATTTAAATAGTCAATATCAGCAGTTGTCATGTTTGATTTACGACATGCTTCAAGGATACAGTGCATCCAATTATGTTGACTTACTTCATTTAGACGATTTTTCATCTTTTCAGCATCCATAAGTCTTAATGACTTGTATGCTTCATCAATATTATCTTTTGTGATTGGACGACATTGTCCTCCAATTTCAACACCTGCAGTGAGGGATAATGATCCATCAGCCACAAGATGTGAACCTAAGATTACGTTCTTCCCTGCATTCTTACGAAGAAGTAATGCGCCCCCACCCGCGCCAAGGTTATACATCATAGACATATTCTTATCTGTATAATCAACGAAGTCTCCATTACGATATCCACCAGCCACTAGGATGGTATCAATCTCATCATCTGCGATTAGCATGTCTTTTGCCATTTTAATTGCAGCTAATGATGTTGCACATCGGTTTTGAACATCAATACCCCAAGCATTGGTCGCTCCAATACGATCTTGAATATATAGTGCTGAAGTAGTGAGTGGATATTCTTTCCATTCTTCACCAAAGCACAATATAACATCAATATCTAATGGATCAATGTTGGCATCTTTAACACATTCAATGGCTGCAAGAGCACCCATTTCTTGAGTTCCTTCTTTATCATTTGGAATTCTCTTTTCAACAATCCCTAACTTTTCGATAATGGCTTGCTCATTCCAAACACCTTGTGTCTGAACTGATATTTCTTGTGCAGTCATGATTTGCTTAGGCAAATAAACACCAATACCGATAATCCCTACATGATTCGAATTCATGACATAACCACTTTTTCTAGGTCCTTTATCCAAGCTTCAAAATCGTCATTGAGATAAGCGTGTCCTACATGAGGAATTAAATGTAGATGAGCTTTATCTTTAAAGAATTCCTTCATTGCATGGGCATAAGCAACTGGTACGACAAGATCTTTTTCGCCATGCCAAATATGCACTGGGCACTCAATCAAATGTGCACGTCCAGAACCTGGTGCAAAACCTGAATGAGTATCAGTCATATTAAAGACCATGAGTGAATAATCGATATCTACAAGATTGCGTTGTTTAAACATCTCTTCACAATGTAAATCATATGTCACTTCATCGGGTTGTTTTAAGTTATAAATAAGCATATTCCAAATCATTTTGATAAGTGGTTTATCTTTGTTTTGGTATGCCATAAGAATAGGCACAACTTGAACCATATCTTGAGCAATCGTTTCTTTTGATGTATGTGGTTTAGTTAAGATAGGCTGACCAGTTTCATCTTTTTGATACATTGGATATCCGCTTAAACCAACACTGTCTAATAGAATCACTTGTTTGAAACGTTCATGCACTGATGCTGCCATTTCTAAGACAACACCACCACCTGTAGACCATCCTAGTAGTGTTACATTTCTAAGATCTAAGTGTTCAACAAGTTCATTAAGGTCATCCCCCAATTCTTTTAATGAATCAAATGATTGATTGTAAGTAGAATCTCCAAACCCACGCATATCAACAGCAATGACATTCATTGTTGATGCTAAACGCTCCATTGTAGGATAGAAGAATACTTTAGAAGACATGTTGCCATGCACAAGCATGAGAACTGGTCCTGTGGTATTGGTTTGTGTGTAAGCGATAGTTTCGTGCTTAGAAGTCGTAAATGTGTGGTGAGTTAAACTCATAATCTCATACCTCCATCCACTTGAATTGTTTGTCCAGTAACATATGATGATTCATCACTTGCTAAGAATAAAGCAACATCTGCAATTTCATTAGGTTGTCCTAAACGTTTCAACATTGTCTGACCTGCAAATTTATCAAGGAGTTCTTGAGGAACTGTCTTTAAGATATCTGTTAAGGTATATCCAGGAGCAATTGCATTTACGCGAACTTGTGCTCCTTTCATTGCGAATTCTTTAGCCCATGACATTGTTAATCCAATGACACCAGCTTTAGTTGCAGCATAGTTTGCTTGACCAATGTTTCCAAAGACACCAACAACTGATGAAATATTAATAATTGATCCAGAACCTTTTTCAGCCATTTGAGGACCAACAAAACGTGTTAAGTTAAAGACACCTTTTAGATTTACATCAATAACACGATTCCATTGATCATCACTCATTTTACGAGTGAGTGAATCTTGAGTAATCCCAGCATTATTGACTAGAATATCAATTTGTCCATACTTTTCCATGATTATTTTATAAACGAGTTCACATTGTGCAGTATCCGTAACATTAAGTGGAAGAAATTCCACGTTGTCGTGGCTGTATGTTAATTCACCTAAATCAAGAGCAACTACTTTTGCTCCTTCATTCGCAAATCGCTCAGCCATTGCTTGGCCAAGTCCACGACTACCCCCAGTGATTAAAGCTACTTTACCTTGAAGTCTCATACTGTAACTCCCTTCATGCTCTTAACAATAATTGCGGTTCCCATACCACCACCGATACATAAGGACGCACATCCAATGGATTTATCCATATGGTGTAAGTCATATATGAGAGTTGTTAAGATACGATTACCACTTGCGCCTACTGGATGACCTAAAGCGATAGCACCGCCTTTAGGATTAGTTTTCCCAAGGATTTCTTCTTCTGAAACATTGAATAATTGACCAAGTTCATGAACTACTCCAATAGCTTGTGCTGCAAATGCTTCGTTAAGTTCGAAGACATCAATATCACTAATGGACATATTAGAATGCGCAAGAGCTTGTTTAATAGCTGGGGTTGGTCCTAGACCCATAATAAGTGGATCAACACCACCTTGACCAAAACCTATGATTTCCACAAGTGGAGTAAGATTATATTTTTTTAGAGATTCTTCATCAACCACAAGCATCATGCTTGCACCATCATTGATTCCACTAGCATTCCCCGCAGTCACACTGCCTTCTTTCACAAAGGCAGGTCGAAGTGATGCGAGTTTGTCCAGGGAGGTCTTGCGATTCGGATATTCATCATCTTTTATTAAAACAACTTCTTTACCAACTTTAACTTCTACAGGTACGATTTCATCAACGAACAATCCTTCGTCTTGAGCTTTGATTGCTTTAGTTTGAGATAGAATTGCAAATTGATCTTGGCGTTCTCTTGAAATGTTATATTTTGTCGCGATATTTTCAGCTGTAACTCCCATGTGAATACCATGGAATGCATCATTTAATGCATCATCAATCATATGGTCTTTCATGGTTATATTTCCCATTTTAATTCCATTACGAGCTTGTTTAGGAAGTAGGAATGGGCATTGACTCATTGATTCAGTACCACCCGCAAGAATCATATGATAACCTTGTTGAATATTGGCATAGGCTAACATCACTGCTTTCATACCACTACCACAGGCAATGTTAATACTATAGGCAGGAACTGTGTTAGGAACTCCTCCTTTAATACTACATTGACGTGCAATACCTTGACCTTGTCCTGCTGGTAAGATATTACCAACAATGACTTCATCAATAAGAGATGGGTCAATCTTTGTGTCTTCTAGAACTGCTTTGATAACTACAGCTCCTAACTCCGATGCACTAACATCTTTTAAAGTTCCTAAAAATGATCCGATGGGAGTGCGCTTAGCACTGGCAATGAAAACTCGTTTAGTCATAGAATTCTCCTTTTTATTGATTGTTTTGATCAAAAGCTATAAGTGTTTTGAATATGAATACTGATTCACCTTATACCTTTAATTTACTACTCTCGTATATAATTGTCAATAGTTTTTTGTAAACGGTTACAAAATAATTTTTTTACTTGACACACCATAAAAGAGTGGGCTAAACTGAACGTATTGATTTGCGTACAAACTAAGGAGATGACTCAATATGCTTAATATATTATCGTTAAATTCAGGGAGTTCTTCATGTAAAGCACAGCTCTATGAGATGCCTTCTCAAAGAGTTTTATGTAGTGCAGTGTTTGAGCGCATTGGTTTAAGTGAAGGAATTGCGAAGCTATCTTTCAATAATCAAACCTTAACACTTAATCAAGATTTCAAAACACATCATGATGCAATCCTAACATTACTTAATAATCTTATTCAAAACAAGATCATCGAATCTTATGATGATATTAGCGCTGTGGGACATCGTGTTGTCCACGGTGGTGAAAAATATTCTAAGTCTGTCATCATTGATCAAAAGGTAGTAACTGATATTTTAGCACTTAGTGCTTTAGCTCCATTACATAATCCAGCGAATCATCTTGGTATTATGGTTACTTCAGAACTCATCCCAAATGCGACTCAAGTTGCTGTATTTGACACTGCATTTCACCAAACATTGAAACCTCAAGTTTACTTGTATCCAATTCCTCGCTCGTTCTACCAAAAACATAAAGTAAGAAAATATGGTTTCCATGGAACTTCTCATCGTTATGTATCCGCAAGAGCACTTGAAGCTTTAGATAATCCTCAAGCTAAGATCATTGTATGTCACTTAGGAAATGGTGCTTCATTAGCGGCAATTGATGCAGGAAAATGTGTCAATACTTCCATGGGATTTACCCCACTTGCTGGAATCATGATGGGAACACGCTCTGGTGATATTGATCCATCAATTATTCCATTTGTTCAAAAAGCACTTCACTTAAATAGTGATGATGCCCTTGAGGTCTTTAATAAAGAATCTGGTTTACTTGGAGTTTCTGGCATTTCTTCTGACATGCGTGATATTCAAAAGGCTATGGATGAAGGTCATCCAGATGCAATCTTAGCGATTGATATGTATGTAGAGCGTATTGGAATGCTTATTGCTTCCTATATTGCTCAACTCAAAGGATGTGATGCAATTGTATTCACTGCAGGTGTCGGTGAAAACGCAACGTTTATTCGTGAGCGTGTCATTGCTTATCTAACTCCAGTATTTAATGTCAAAATTGATACACAACTAAATAAAAAACGTGGTGAATTCTTAGATCTTACTTTAGATGGTTCATCAATGAAAGTTTATGTTATTCCTACTAATGAAGAACTTATGATCGCCTTAGATACTTACCAATTAATTGCATAACTAAATAGGCTAAATGCCTATTTTTTATTTCAATAAAAAAGATAGACACTGATATGTCTATCTCTAAATCATTAACGAGAATACTTTTCTTTTTTAGTAACTAAGAATAGTCCACTCAAGAATAACACTAATGGTAACCAAGGAAGTGTTCCATCCCCCGTTTGTGGGATATCATCATCATCATCTCCTAGTAAATCGCCACCTTCATTGACGAATTCAAATTCAATAGCAGCTACTTCTCCTTCAGCACTTGATTCTATGACAACATCATATGGTGTGTCATCAAGAATATATTTTTCTGGTGCTAAGGTTTCAATGAAAGTATATGTTCCAGGTGCTAAATCACGAAGTTCTAGTACACCATTCACTGTTGTGAAGCTTGCTAAGAACTCTCCATTGAAGAGGACATCAAACACTGCTTCCCCAATAATAGTTCCGCGAATGTTGACCTTAGTTATAATAATAATTCCACGATAGTTTATGAAATCATCGAGTTCTAGGGTATAGTTTTCACCTTGTGCTGATGTTGGAATGTTGAATGCTATAACTTCAGTGTTAAGAATATAACCACTAATCGTTTCTAATTCAACAATTTCATAATTTCCAGGTGTTAATCCTTCTACTGATACTAGGCCTTCTTCATCAGAATAGATCGCATCATTTAAAAGTACTCGCACATCATCAATAATCTCATAAAGTGCGAATCTTACTTGAGCTAATCCTTCATTGTTTTGATTAATCTTATTAAATACAACATTAGCTTTTCCATTAAGTGCAGTGACAGTAACAACTTCTGGTTCACCTTCATGAGATGCTGCGATTGAAAATTGAACTGGATTTGTATTAATTAGGTTTCCATTAACACTTTGTATCTCAATAAATGCATAGTTTCCTGGTGCAAGTTGTGTTACTTCAATAAGACCTTCTTCATTGCTTACAAGATCTTCTTCAATAATATTCCTTTCTTCATCCACCAAGTTAAAGATAACACCTTCTAATCTTTCACCGTCATTATTCTCTTTCACAAGTCTTACTGATCCTTGATAATTCACAAAACTAACGGTAATGTCTTCTGCTTGAAGATTGTCATTTCGAGTAATTTCAAATTCTAGCGCTTTTGTGTTTAAAATATAGTTTGGCACTGCTGTAATCTCTTTAAGACGATATAAGCCAACACTCAATCCTTCGATCACAACTTCACCAGTATCTAAAGATAACTCATCAGAAACTGTAATCCATTCTTCATCAAAGAATTCTAGTGTAAATACCGCTCCTAATAACAACTCCCCTTGAATATCTACTTTTTTAATTGTAGTTTCATTCATGCGGTTAGTAACTGTAAGGAATGCATTAGGTTCACTGGATGCTGCATCAATGGTTACACTAAGTCCATTGAATAAGGTATCACTAATAACATAAGATCCAACTGTTGAAATTTCTTTTAAAGTGTATTCTCCATAAACAAGATTTTTAAATGATACTTCACCATCGGTGTTTGTTGTAGCTTCGCCAATGACACGATTAAATCGGTTGATTAGTCTAAAGACAACTCCGGCTAAAGGTTCTCCATCTGGATTTTCTTTTCTCACTTGAAGTGATCCTTGAACTCCAACTGCTCCACCACCAGCACTTTCAATATTAATCACAACAGCTGTCTCATCGTCTTGTTCTTCATACGTTACACCATTACCACTTAAAACCACACTATTAGTGATTGTAGTGTTGTCTGGTGTTGTGTTGATTTCAGAATCATATTCTAAAACATAAGGTCTAGTTATCTCATCTAGGAAGCGAAGTTCAAAACGTTGAGCTCCATTATCTAAGAAGATAATAGTGAGTTCATAATCAACATCTAGAACTAAAGGCTGACTTCTATTTATTGTATATGTCCCATTTGTTGCGATGACTGTAGGATATAGTTTAAATGAATCAAGTACAAAACGTTGGTTAGTTGATGGAATATCTTCAAGTAGCGCATCACGAATGGTCGATTGAGATTGATTAATCGCAATACTCCAACGAATAAGTGATCCAGACTGTATACCAGATTTGGTTACAAGATCATTTCCAAAAGTAACTGATACAGAAGCATCTAAAGGATGTACACGACCATCATTGTTCATAATAGCTTGGTTGGTGTACGTTGTAGTAATGAGTTGCTCTGCTAATGATGTATTGAACTCAACTTCAAATCGACGAGCATTATCTGTTGGAAAGTCAATAATTAAAGTAAAGCCATTATCTATAGTAGGATATTGAATCGTGAATAAATCTAAATCAAGCGCTCCACCTACTCTAGTCATTGTCCCATTCGAGTTAACATTGTATTCATATATAACGAGTGATTCAGGAATAAACACTTGTTCTCCAACAATCACATCAGTCAATCGAGGTTCAACTAAATCATCGTTATGATAGTTGACTCGAATATTCCATGTGATTTGCTTTGTGACTGCATTATAGTTGCCTGATTTTTGCCCATTTAGAACAGTTTGTGTATTAACATCACGGTTCGCACTTGAAGTATCCGTATAAGAATTCCCCTCCAAGTCATCCCAATTTAATACTGCTGTATTTCTAAATCGATTACGTGAAATCCCACTAATTGTAGGTTTATTGTTCATGTCATAAGCAGTGACTACGTCAACACGTAAACGATAATCGGTTGTTGCATAATCATTAATAAACTCTAGCGTAAATCCACTCTCCACTCCATTAACAAATGTCTTAACAAGTGTATACTGACTAGGATCAACAACTGTGTTTAAAGTTATGTTTCTAACAACAAGTGAAACCATCTCTAAACCAAAACTGTTATATGTATCAGTTAAAAATAGATTTGTCATCTCATAACGATTAATATTTACAGCAATCTGCCATCCAATTTGTCTGGTTGCATAGTTAATTGAATTCGATGATTTAACAACTACTCTAGGATTTGCAGTACCCGAAGCACTACTGCTTTGTCCCTCACTTGTCACTGTATTAGATACCGAGATATTACCACCAGATACAATAACTTCTGGTCTTAAAGTCGTACGATATTCAATGTTGTAAGCTTGGTTGATTGTATTCAAGTATTGAATGGTTAAAGTGTTTAAAGCATCATTAAATACAACAGTAAAGTCAACGTTCTCTACAAGCGAGACATTGGCTTCACTACGTATTGTTAATGATCCAGGAACATAAGTCATATTAGAACTAAATGTATCAACAAGTTCTGGAGTAACTAAGGTTATTTCTCCAAAGTTGTAGGCAACACGCCATGTAAAGATTTGTGTGTCTGCAGTATACCCAATACGACTCTTTGATAATAATCGTCCATAAGTAGCAACATACGTTGCACTTGCAGGAATTGGGTCTAAATCTTGGCTGCTTAAACTCACTTGATTCGTAATTGAAAGATTGCCACCTAATGCAGGTTTTGAACTATCTTTGATAATAGTTTTAAGTCTAATTGCATATGGGGTATTAATAGGATTACTAAATGATATGGTAGTACCACTTACTGTATAATCAGTTCCTTCAACAAGCGCAGGTCCATATCGCTCATTAAGCGGTTTTAATGTTCCATCAAAATTTAAGAATAAAGGGAATACTTCAATTGCATCAGCTGCAACACTTAGTTCTAGAGATGCAGGTAAAGTATCCGTAACGACCGCATTGATTAAAGTTTCATAAGCTTTATTTATTTGAACTTCCCAAGTTATTGCGGAAGGATTACGCTCATTACTACTTGCGACAACTGCATGGATTAATTTATTAACACCTGTATCTCTATTCGTTGGTACTAAGTTAAATGTGATAACTGTTTCTTCACGTATAGGAAGGATTACTTCTTTAACACCAGGTCCTTCAAGTTCAGCACTATTAAGTCTAGCAGTAAACTCAATAAACCCTTGAATCTCAGAATTTTGAGACACATTTTCATTAAAGGTGAAGACTACTGAATTATTGGTATTTATGGTTGCTACACCAAATCCTGATAAGTTTACGTTTGATATGGTAGAAGCAACTCTAAAGGCACTCGGCAATGTGAATGTGTAAAAGTCACCTGCTTCAATAAGATCAGTTTCATATTCATCAATATTGACTCCATCTTCATCCCGTTCAAATAGTGACCAATTGATACGTATTAGAGCTCGTGAATTAATATCAGGATCCCCAGTAATAGGATTTCCATTATTATCAATCCATGTAATAGTAAAATCATCAAGTATATTGATGTCTGGTCGATTTAAACGCTCTTGGATACTTAATGATGTTTCATTCGCAAATATAGATGCATTTACAAATGATAAAACTAAGGTTAGTGCTAATAGTAATATATTCGTTTTTCTAAATAGTTTTGTGTTCATTGAACCCCCTCATGTTTAAGGTCTTTAATTGTATAAAAAAATTGACTGCAAAAAATTATGCAGTCAACCTATCATAGTACGTGAATACCTTAGACGTTTTACTTTGCGTAATAATCTTTCGAATATTTTGCCACTTTATTAATATCACGAATAGCGCTTTCATGCAAGAATTAAACAAACAAATCCATACATATTTAACAAAATTTGGTTTATTTGCATTTATTGACTTTCAAAACTTAAAAAAGCATCACTTAGTGACGCTTTGAGATAACAAACTATTTCTATTATTCATGATTTCTTTAATACTATTTTGTTTAAAATTTAGCTCCAATAGTAACTGAGTTAATTCATTCTCATTCATTTGTTTTAATCTATTTCCCTCTTCATCATGATCATATAGTGTTGCAGCCGCACATGCTTGATATGCGAAATATGGTTCTTTGTTTAATGATAACAAAGTATCAATACCCATACTTAATCGCTCATGTTTTGCTAGTTTACGAATTGGAGTACGGCCTACACGAACACAATCATCTTGAAGTAGTTTATTCTTAAATCTTTTAACAACTTTGTCTTCCGTCTTGAGCAAGTCTTTTTCATCAAGTTTAAAAGTATGATGAAGAAACACTCGATGTTCACCTATTAATCCTCTTACAGCCTTCTCAATCATAGGATCACTAATGGCTTCATCAATCATTTCATATCCATAAATCAAACCTAAATATGCTGTAAAGGCGTGTGCTCCATTCACCATAAGAAGTTTTCTTTTGATGTATGGTTCTAAGTCATTGACTTCAATAACATCTTTTAATCCTAAAGGTTTATCTGTTTCAACAATCCATTCAAAACTTGGTTCTACTTTAACATCCAAACTTCCTTCAACTTGTGACATTGGCACAATACGATCAACCGCTGCATCAAGAAATTGAACATTCTTAGGTAAAGTTATATCATGGCTTAAGACGTGTTCTCTAAGTTTGGATGAGCCACCTACCATGTTCTCACATGCAATGACAGAATGAGATAGTTGAGGACTATTCCCATAGATCTTTGCAAGAGTTGCACCTACATGCTTTAAAACATTAGGCCCAACCGCAGTAAAGATAAAGTCAACATCTTGAATAGCCACAGTTAGTTTTTCAATATCTTGAGAATGGATGGCATCCACGTTTTTGATTAGTATACTTGTCTGAGATTCATCCAGTAAATGGATGTTATATTCGTTCTTTTCTTTTATGAGAGCAAGTAGTGTTTCATTTACATCCACAAAGGTAAGCTTAATATTAGATTCTTGACACACTTGTGCAATGAATCCTCTCCCAATGTTTCCCGCTCCAAAACACAGTGCTTTTCTCATGCTTTTTCTCCAGTAGTAATGAAGTTGTGAATTGAAGTCACATCATCCATTTTTAGTAATGCTTCTACATTATCCATATCTCCAAAAATGGTTGATAAGTTCGCAAGAATTGACATATGTTCTTCATTCTTACCAGCAATCCCAATAATCACAAATGCCTTTTCTCCACCCCATTCAATACCGTGTTTAAGGAGGGCGACACTAATACCACTTTGTTTGATATATTGTTTGCCTTCATTAGTACCATGAGGAATAGCTAATGAATTACCAATATAAACTGATAATTCTTGATTGCGGACATGCATACTCGCAACATACTCTTCACTTACATACCCTGTCTTCACAAGCATAGATCCTACAAGTTCAATAGCCTCTTCAATAGAAATAGGATCATGAACCCATTTGATATTTTCCTCTTTCAGTAATGGTAATGTCTTTGATTTAAATAAATTGAATTTCATATGGTGCTCCTATCCAATGATGTGTTGTTTTGTCTGAGTGGTAAGCCAGTTTTGGCATAGACGTTGAATACTATCTTTAATTCTTCCTTCATGTTGACTTTGAATATCAAACACAAAGCGATCATCATCAATAAGACTTTGATTAATCATTGAAAGTAAAGAAGTTTGGGCGTGATGTGGATGCTCTTGAATGAGCATAAACACAATTGCTTTGATGTTAGCTTCCTTAAGAAATGTTAGGGGTGTATCACTTAAGAACATTTTAAACTCAAATTGTGTTGTTGCCTTTGATTTTGCATGAATTAGCATTATTCCTGCTTCTTCTAAGATAATGCTTCCCATGGCTTCTCTGCGCATAATATCAAGATATGCAATATCTGCTTTTGTCTTTTCTTCAAATGCATAGTCACAAAGCTGTTGAATAAAGATTTCCTTCTTAGAGTGAGGCATTAATCGAACAATATTGAACTGCGCCATGGCATGTAGTACTGCATTTTGAATGTTGGCCATATGTAGTAATTGATCATCCAATGTGATTGAAGACTTAACTTCAGATTCTTTAGGTTGATAAGCGAGAATTGCCTTTTCGATATTGATAATGTCATCTTGAAGTAGTAATGGATGAACGAAGACAAATGGTCGGCCGACGTGACTTAAGTCAAGTGTTGACACAAGAATATCAACTTCTTTCATCATAGAAATATCATCGACGGATAAAGGAATAACACTCTTTAACTGAGGGAATATATTCATAATACGTGTTGATATTAGTGAAGAAATACCTATCCCTGATGCACACACAACACCTACTTTTAAAGAATGCTTTGAACTTACATTTGACTTCACTCTCTCTATCGCTGCCCCAAAGTGAATTGCTAGGTATCCTATTTCATCATCTGGGAGTGATATATTCAGTTCATTTTGAATTGGTATCGTGGCAAGTCTTGTCCATTCATACACTTGAGCATAATTCTTCTTGATTTGATCAAGAAGTGGATTTCTGATCTCAAGATTGTAATGAAGACGAGTCAATGTAGGACGCAAATGTGTAATGAGTCCCATGTGTAACTGATCATCCATTAGAATCATGCCACTGGTTGCTTCGAAGTGAGATGTAAGTTTTTGAACCATCGTTTGTATATAAGCATCTTTAGAAAGATTTTCAAGTGCTTCAGCAGATTGATCAAGAACTCTTCGTTTTGCCCCTTTTAAATGCATAAGGATATAAGCAACTTCTGCTTGAGGAAATGGAATATTGAATTCAATTTCCATGATCTTTGCAACCCTCTGTGCCATTTCAAAATCTGAATCATCCTTAAGTTGGTCTAAGATGAACGACTCAATGGAAATAATCTCCTTTTTCATTAGTCTTTCAAGTGCAATGGTAAGGTGAATAATAAGTCCTATGATTGAGCTTTGAGCATAGAGCAGTAAGATATCATTAGCATGATATCGAAGTGATTGAATCACTTTCTTAAGAATGGCTTTATTTAAGAGATTTAGAATAGAACTTTCTTCTTGAGATTGGAAGTATTGTTCAAGAGCTTCATGAGAATTCGCATGAATGACAAATGCCCAATCATGATTCTCATCAAGTTGTGTATGTACAAAATCTGTCATAGCTTTACGTACATCATCTTCCGTTCCAATAACACTAACACCAACTCCTGGCTTTCTCTCAATATTTAAATTGTACTTATGAAACCAAGATTCTAAATCATCAATATCATTAGAGATGGTGCCTTCTGACACATCAAATAGTGATGAAAAACTTACTAGTTTAACTAATTCCTTACTCTTAAGAAGTTCAGCTGTTAACATGGATTGGCGTTGTTGTTTGTTAATGTAGGAAGCTTTTTGAGCATCGAGTACTTTTTTAAGTGTGTCTTTAGCATTATCACTTCCGGCAAGCCATAACCCTTTACCAGTTTTTGTTTCCAGGATTAAGTCAAAAGGTTTAAGTATTTGATTACATCCACTAATCTCTCGAAATAATGTTCTTTTACTAATAGATGTCAAATTTGCGAGTGAAGATGCTGAAATAGGCTCAGTTTGAGTCAATAATGTTTTTAGAATTACAATAAGTCTTGATGACAAAATGAGTTTATTCATATTTTCATTATACTTGATTCTTTCATATTGAAAACTAAAGTTATATAAGATTCGGTCTTTAAACATAGTGCCAAAACTAAAAAAGAGCTTGAAGGTCAAGCTCTTTGATTACTATTGTGCTAGACGCTCAACGAGTTGATCGTATTCAGGAGCTCCAACAAAGTTAGTGATACTGACGATTTCTGCTTGTTTTGCGACTGATTTAGCGCGTGATGCTAAGGAATCATGTGTAACTACAAGTACACTATCTGCTGGAATTTCATCAATAGAAGTGTGAATTACTTTTACATCTAATCCTTTAGCAACTAATTTCTTACGAAGAGTTGTAGCTCCCATTGCAGAAGAACCCATACCAGCATCACATGCAAAGACGATTTGCTTAATGCTAACTTGTCTTAGTGATCCTTTTTGCTCTTTTGATAAAGCTTGTGCAGATTCAAGATCTTGTGCATTATCTGTGAATTTTAAGATGAGGGAAGAAACAAACCAAGACACACCAGTAGCTGTGAAGATACCAGCTAAGACTGGGAGTAATCCTCCACGAGGAGCCATTGCCATTAATGCAAAGATACTTCCTGGAGATGGTGTGGCAACAAGTCCTGCACCGAGTAATCCAAATGTTAATACGCCTGTAGCTCCACCAGCGATAACTGCTAGAACTAGTAACGGATTCATTAAAACGTATGGGAAGTAAATTTCATGAATACCACCGAAGAAGTGAATGATAATTGCACCTGGTGCTGATTGTTTAGAAATTCCTTTACCAAACATCCAAACTGCTAATAGAACACCAAGACCTGGACCAGGATTAGTTTCAATTAGGAAGAAGATTGAGCGACCAACTTGAGTCACTTGTTCAACACCTAAAGGTCCAAAGATACCATGATTTAATGCATTATTTAGGAATAAGACTTTTGCAGGTTCTACTAAAATAGAAACTAGTGGAAGAAGTCCTGCATTGACGACTGCACGTACTGCTGCACCAATTGCATCTGATCCTGCTTGAACAGCTGGCCCAATTACAAGGTATGCACCAATAGCTAAGAATAATCCTGCAAATCCTGCAGAGAAGTTGTTGACTAACATTTCAAACCCAGCAGGAACTTTTCCTTCTAAAGCTTCGTCAACTTTCTTCATAACCCAGCCCCCTAAAGGACCAGCAATCATACCACCAATAAACATTGGAATGGATGTTCCTACAATGACCCCCATTGTAGCAGTTGCACCGACGATTGCTCCACGTTGTCCGTGAACTAAGCGTCCTCCAGTGTAACCAATTAATACAGGTAGTAAATAAATGATCATTGGACCTACTAATGTGGATAAATTCTCATTAGGTGTCCAACCAGTCGGAATAAATAAAGCGGTAATGAAACCCCAAGCAATGAAGGCTCCAATATTTGGCATTACCATCCCTGATAGGAATCGGCCAAAGCGTTGAATGTTATCTTTCATATAACAAACCCCTTTCTTCAGTGTGCTAACACACTCTTTAACTGTATTGTAATTGAGATAACCCACAATTTCACATGAACTAACATAAAAGTGGCACAACCCATCGTGCCACAAATTGAAGAATGATTAATCCATGATATTGGGTGGGATTCTAACTCCATGAACTATTCTCGATGTGAACTGACGTGATTCAATGATTTGTGACACACTCACAAATTGAACACCAAGGGATAATTGATGTTGAATGAAGGATTCGACAGCACGTTGTGTATGATCATATCTGTCATGCATAAGAATAATATCTCCATCGATTGCACTTTGAAGTATTTCAAGAATAGTCTCTGAGTCTTGATGATGCCAATCCACGGTATCAAGACTCCATTGAATAACTTGATGAGAGAATGCTTTCAAATTCTCTTCATTAATAAAACCATAGGGTGGTCTCATAATCATAGGTTTCTTTCCAATGATATCTTTAATAAGCTCATCCGTACGATTCATTTCATGGGTTACTTCTTCTAAGGATAGTTGTGTGAGATAAGGATGTGAATAGGTATGGTTTCCAATTTCATGACCTAAATCATGTATTTGCTTTGTAAATGCTGGTTGTGCCTCAATCCCATTTCCTATCAGAAAGAATGTTGCCTTTGTGTTTGATTTACCTAGAATTTCTACTAACTTCATGGTCATCTTGATTGGTCCATCATCAAATGTTAATGCCATCATTACGAGTTCATCTTCTAGAACTGGATCAGATTTGAATATTCCTTCATTTATTGGACTTAACCATAATGAGGAAGAAACTAAAGCATCATCATGAATGTATCCTAAATCAATCACAGCTTCAAATAATGTACTTGGACACCATGATTCATCACAGTCTTCACTTTGAATCATTAATCCTTTGGTTGTTAAAGATAATTGTGTTGATTCTTTTTGTATGAATCGTTGTAGCTTTTTAACATTCACTATTAAGTTAGATTGTGTATGAAGTCTTTGATGAAGTGCTTGTGCAAGTCGAAGTGAAGTCATTTCTTCTTTTAATGTTTCATAAGGATATAATTCTAATCGTTCACCATGAATCACGTACTGATTAACTTGTGTCTTAGTCGTTGATGACATTGTATGGGTCTCTTTCTTTTCTATTTGTATACTCATCCATTCTAGTCCTATTTTAGTGGTTGTTACAATGAAACTAAAGGAATACTCAGAAGCATTTAGTCCATGTATACTTCTGACTTCTTTCTTATATTCATCAAACCACTTATCTTGCATTGCATTAACTGCTTCATAACTTGTATACGAAGGTGAATATATAAACTGCACTTCTATTGAAGGCACTAATATAGTGCGTATGGGATTAATCATCAAGAAAAAAATCATAGCAAAATTCACTATGATTTGTAAGTAATCTTTAGATGTTCGTTTCCTATTCATTCCAAGATTTAAGCCGTCTTGTTGCGAACATAAACATGACGTGTGTTGTTATTAGGATACTTTCGCTCATCAATATCAAATACGTTTTTTAATGCCTTAATTAAATAAGTCAACTTCATAAACCCATAGTTACGAGAGTCAAAGTCTGGATTATTTTTAATAAGATGATTCCCAACATCTCCTAAGAATGCCCATCCTTCTTCATCCGCTACATCATCAATAGCTTCAGATAAGGATTTAATGAGTTTCTCTTTAATATCTCCACTAAACTTACCTTTTGAAATACTTGAATTCTTGAGTTCATCTTTATTAATAACCTCAATATAAATAAACTTATCACATGCGACAATGAAAGGGTTTGGAGTTTTACTTTCTCCCATACCAATGACTCGTTTACCTGATTCTCTAATTCTAATCGCAAGTCTTGTGAAATCAGAATCTGACGATATAATACAAAATCCATCCACATTAGTGCCAAATAGAATATCCATAGCATCAATAATCATCGCTGAGTCTGTTGAGTTTTTGCCACTCGTATATCCATACTGTTGTACTGGGGTAATGGCATGTTCAAGTAGGACTGGTTTCCATCCATTTAAATTAGGTTTTGTCCAATCTCCATAAATTCTTTTAATCATTGGTGTTCCATAACGAGCCACCTCAGTTAATATTCCTTTAATATTCGCATACGGTACATTATCCGCATCGATGAGTACTGCTAGTCTTAAATCTTTCGTCATATCAAGCATTAGTATCCCTCCCTTGAACCGAGATTTCATCATATTCACAAGTAATATATAATATTTTTCTGTCTTAATGTTTCAAATTTCAAATAGTGCAATTCTCACTTCCCACAGTGAGTCAAACATACTGACAAACTATGATAGAATGAAATTACAAGATAATTCTATCATAGAAAGAGGCCCATATGATAATTCAAAGTGAACGAGTTTGGATTAATCAACAGTTTAATCCAGCACAACTTCATATTCATAATAAAAAAATAGTAAATATCACTTCTTATAATAGCCATCCTGTTGATCATGATTATGGTAAGCATCGAATTGTCCCGGGATTTATTGATAATCACATACATGGATCATATGGTGTAGACACAAATGATGCAGATAGTGATGGCTTAATTAATGTCATGAAAGGCTTAGTTTCTGAGGGGGTCACTTCTTTTTGTCCAACTACAGTTACTCAAAGCAAAGACGTGTTAGTTAAAGCATTAAAGAATGTTGCTAAAGTTTCACAACAAACTATTAAAGGAGCTCAAATTGTTGGAATTCATTTAGAAGGCCCTTTTCTCAACAAGGCTTTTAAAGGAGCACAACCGGAGCAGCACATAATTCCTTCTAATGTAGATTTATTTAAAGAGTTTTATTCTGCTTCTCAAGAACTTATTAAGATTATCACCATGGCCACTGAACTTGATACAGATTTTGAGCTTACGCGCTTTTGCGTTGATCGAGGTGTTGTAGTTTCTATCGGTCATTCAAGTGCTACCTATGATGAAGCTATGATGGCGGTTGCTCATGGAGCATCTAGTATGACTCATGTTTTCAATGGCATGAGTGGTCTACATCATCGTCAATATAATCTAGCAGGCGCAGCTCATCGAATTCAAGGGGTTTATGCTGAAATCATTGCAGATGGTAATCACGTAGCTTGGCCAGCAATATACACACTCATGATGGCAAAAGGACCTTATCATAATATTCTTATTACTGATGCGCTAAGTGTAAAAGGAATTCCCCATGGGAATTATGAATTAGGTGAGCAAAAAATCGAAGTTAAAGAGGATGGTAGTGCTTATCTTAAAGGTACCAACACTTTGTCAGGAAGTACTTTAAGAATGAATATTGGTCTTAAAAATCTTGTTGAGTATGCCCAAGTACCTTTCCAGTATGCTTTGAATGCTGCCACAATCAATCCAGCTACACTACTTAATTTAGGACATAGAAAAGGTAAACTCGCATATAACTATGATGCAGACTTTGTTGTTCTTGATCAAGATTATGAGGTTATCGCAACTTATGTCTATGGCGAATGTGTTTACCAGAACAAGAAGGCAGTTCAATGAATATAATTATTTGTCATTCAGTGCATGATGTAGCGCTGCATGCATATGAAATATTTCAAAAGCAACTCATAAAAAAGCCCAATAGTGTCCTCGGATTAGCAACAGGTTCAAGTCCAATTCTTCTTTATGAACAACTTGTTCTTGGATACCAACGTAAAGAAATAACATTTAAAGATATTATAGTCATGAATTTGGATGAGTATGTTGGACTTAGTCCTAATCATCCTCAAAGCTACGCAGCATTTATGCGCCATCATTTATTTGATCATGTCGATATAATTCTAAATAACACATTTATTCCTCATGGAATAGCCAGTGATTATGAACAAGAATGTGATTCATATAATCAACTACTTGAAAAGTATCCTCGCGATATTCAACTATTAGGGATTGGTTCAAATGGACACATTGGATTTAATGAACCACATACTCCTTTCGATAGTATCACTCATGTTGTAAGATTAAAAGAATCAACACGCCAAGATAATGCCATTTTCTTTAATTCACTAAGTGAAGTTCCTACTCACGCACTAAGCATGGGAATACAGAATATCCTCGCAGCTAAGAAAATAGTCTTGATTGCAATAGGCAAAAAGAAAGCAGACGCTATCTTTAATATGATTCATGGTCCTATTGATGTGTCATGTCCAGGTTCTATATTACAGATTCATTCAGATGTAACACTCATACTCGATGAAGACGCAGCATCACTCATTCAATAAAAAAGGGAATTAAATCCCTTTTCTATTGAGTTAATGCATCATATGCACATTGTGCTAATCCACATCCAAGTGGAATCATGTTTTTATCATCCCATTCAAATGAAGGGTGATGATGAATGATATCTTTATCTTTTTTTATCCCTACATATATAAATGAAGAAGGTACTACTTGGGTAATAAAGGCAAAGTCTTCTCCTCCCATATTGGGTTCATCAAGATAATGAACATTGTTTTCTCCCACTATTTTCTTAAAGGAATTTGCACTGTGATGAACTGTATTCTCATCATTAATAAGTACCGGATATTTTGGTTCATAAACAAATTCAACATCTCCACCATATGCTTGAGCAATGCCTTTTGCAATTGCACCTAGTCGTTGTGGCATAAATGAGCGTACTTCTTCACTAAAGGTTCTAATAGTTCCTATAAGAACAACTTCATTAGGAATTACATTAAAAGCACTTCCTCCATTAATTTGTCCAAAAGTAAGTACAGCTTGATCTAGTGGATTAAGATTTCTTGAAATAATCGATTGAGCATTAAGAACAATGGCAGAAGCAATGACAATAGGATCAATGCACATATGAGGCATTGCACCATGACCTCCTTTGCCTTTTACTACAATCTTAAAGGCATCTGGAGCGGCCATCATTGAGCCAACTTTTACTTGAATATGATTTTCTTCAAGTGATCCCCAAAGATGAGCACCAAAAGCCATATCTACTCCTTCACATACTCCAGCTTGTATCATGGGTTTTGCACCACCAAGTGTTTCTTCTGCAGGTTGAAACATGAGTCTTACTTCTCCATGAAGTTCATCTTTCACTTCATTAAGTAACGCAGCCGCAAGGCAAAGTCCTGCAGTGTGTCCATCATGTCCACATGCATGCATTTTACCTAAAGTTTTTGAAATAAGCTCATGATTTGGGTCTTCGCTTAGTGCTAAGGCATCCATATCTGCTCTTAACAATACTGTCTTACCTGGATACTTACCTTTAATGGTAGCAATAATCCCTGTAGTCGCAACTGATGAAACATAAGGTACTTGAATTGAATCAAGAAATGTCATGACTTTCTGAGCTGTTTTGAATTCTTCAAACCCAAGTTCTGGTTCTTCATGAATAGCATGACGAAGTGCTTTAATGGTTGGATAATACTTTGTTGATTGATTTAAAAATGAGATCATTGATATTCTCCTTGCGAAATATTATACACCAAAAGAAAAAGAAAATAAGGCTTTCGCCTTATTCAACAATATTGAGTGGAGTAATCTTCTTCGCAATATAAACAAATGGTGTATCAAGAAAGGCAATGATTGCTTTTAGGATATAAGTTGTAAACATAATCTGTATCAAATTATATGGAGTACCAATAAATGCGATTAGCACAAATATTGAAGTATCAATGGCTTGAGAGATAAGTGTTGATCCATTGTTTCTTAACCATAACATGTTGTCTTGGGGAAACTTAGACTTAATCCATCCATATAAGCGAATATCAATGGACTGTGACACAAAGTATGCAACAAGGCTTCCTAACACAATGCGTATTGAGAAACCAAAGATAAGTTTAAATGAATCATTAACGAGTAATGCAAAATCATCATTCAAAGGAATAAAGAATAATGCAAGGTTCATTGTAATTAAGAAAACAATGATTGAGAAAAACCCAATGTATACCGATCCTTGTGCTGTTTTCTTTCCATACTTCTCTACAAGAATGTCAGTCGCAAGAAAAATCGAACCATAAAGTGTATTACCAAGGGTTGCTTGCAAAGAAAAAAGTTCAATACCTTGAAGGACCTGAATATTAGCAAGTACTGATGCAACTGCAATCCATACAAGTAATCCAAGTTTTCCAAACATCTTATAAGCAATCATCACTAAGATAAAGTGAATAAATAAGAATCCTAAACCAAATAATTCGTTGTACATAATCTACCCCTTTAAGTTCGCATGAATTATAACGCATGTACTCATTAAAAACAATAATTGTCTTGTGTATGTGATTAGATTAAAGTACACTTATACCATTTAATCAGTAAGGAAATACTCTCTATGAATCGTCCTATACAAGCATTAACTTCCGTCTTATCTTTTCCTACCATTTCATACTCTCAAAGAAACCTCATGAATGATGAAGTATTTATTGGATGCGTTAATGCATTGAAGACGCATTATCCTCTAACTTTTACTCAAGCTTCAATTACTACATTTCATAAACATACTTATCTTTTTCATCTAAAAGGATTGGATAATTCTTTTCCTTTAGGACTAATGGGACACTATGATGTCGTTCCTATCTCAAACACATGGACTGTTCCTGCTTTTCAAGGTGTCATTGTGGATGATTACATTTATGGTCGTGGGGCTTTAGATATGAAAGGTCATTTAGTATCTGTATTTGAAGCGGTAGAAAGACATTTGGAAATAGGAAAACCTTTTAAACAAGATCTCTACATCATGATGGGTCATAATGAAGAATGTGGAAGTGATGAACCTGATTCAGGTGCAGAAGCAATGATGTTGTATCTTAAAGAAAAAGGAATAAAACTTCATCTTGTGATTGATGAAGGTGGTGATGTCCTGGATGGTAAAAGACTTCATGTGAATGAAGACATTCATGTGATTGGGATTGGAGAAAAAGGATACTTGGATGTGAAAGCACTTGTTAAGGATGCTGGTGGGCATTCCTCTACTCCACCTCCTATGAGCGCTTTAGTAGAACCAATGAAGCTCGGTGTTTATGTTGAGACTCATAAGTTTAAGCCGCATCTTAATGAGGCCACAGAATCAATGCTAAAGCGTTGTGCGCCATATGCAGCGTTTCCATATTCACTTATTTATCGCTTTCCAACTCTCTTTAAACCTTTTGTGTTTCAGTCGCTACTTAGTGATCGTAAGCTTGCTGCTCATGTGAGAACAACAGCTGTAACAACCATGGCTCAAGGATCTTCTTCAATGAATGTCTTACCTCAAGTTGGTTGGATTAATTTAAACATTCGTATTGCACCACATCAAAGTGGAAAAGATATCATTGATTACTTAAATAAAGTTAAAGGTTCAAGAGTACAACTTAAATATGATTTTGCGAATGAACCGACACCAATATCTCGTTTAGATGATGGAGTGTTTGAAGAAGTTGTTGAATGCTTTCAAACTATTTATCCACATATGAAGCTAGTAGTTCCTGCATTAATGATTGCGGCAACAGATGCTCGTTATATGCATGATATAAGTGAACATGTGTTTCGTTGTTGTCCATTTGATAGTATGAAAGAAGATAAACATACAGTACATGCAGATGATGAGCGACTGTCATTGATTTCTTTTGAAAAAGGAATATCCTTCTTTTCTAAAATATTAGAGAAGTTTGTATAGTATATTTCTTTTATTTAAGTATTGTTTTCATATACAATAATCTTAAGAATTGATCTATCCAATTCATGGAGGTCTTATGCCTATTCCTATTATTGTTAGCTTTATCATCGGAGGATTAGTATTTGGTGTCTTCTATTTGATTAATTTAAAGTATAAGTTTGACTATGTCTTTGGTGTCTATGGTTTAGCAATCTTTGTCTTAGGGTTCTTCATTATGATGTACGTTCCTGATCCTACTAATTCATTTGCATCACTTGGATATCTTATTATGTTGATACTTTCTGTATTCGCACTTTTAGGATATATAACGACATGGGTTCTTGTTAAGCGAGTATTCAAGAAATAGTATAATATTTAGTAGAATAATGAAAAAAAGATTGCGATCAGAGATAATTATTGGTCGTAATCTTTTTATTTTATGTAGAAATATGTCTAAATCCATGGCAAATCACCCTAAAATGCCATTATTTTGATAAATAATGCATCATTTTCACAAATTAATAACATTTTTGTATTAAATGTCTTGACTGTATTATTAAATATGATACAATTCGTGTATAAAGGATTATAAATATCCTTTAGCGGAGGTCCACAATGGAATTATTACTTCCTTTATCAGTTAGTGGTCTTGTAGGAGCAATGCTCTTTGGACTAAACAATCTTCTAAACAAACGCTTCCAACTCAGCTTAATGAGTGGAGTTATTGTCATCAGTTCTGTAATTATATTCTTCTATATTATGACGTTTACGTTTGATCCAGATTATGTCTTTGCGAAGATTGGATATACTAAAATGGTAATTTTCTCAATAGCTGCATTATTTGCATATAGTGTAACCTGGCTTGTCGTAAGACGCACCAATAGAGGTTAAGAAAGGAGTATATATATGGAAGCAATTTTAAGAGTTCTTGGCATGGCATTATTGGTAGGTTTTGGAACTGCATTCATGGTATACATAGTTTCTCGTTTTAAATTAAGTAAACTAATATGGGGAGCGTATGTCTTACTTGCACTTTCTGTATTATCTGCTTTATGGGCATTTTTCGGCCCTAATACTAGTGGATGGGATGATCTTATATACATTATTTATGCAATGGTTCTTGGAGCAGCAGGTGTTTTATATCTAATTGGTTTATGGATATTCACTGCACTTCGTAAGAAACGCTAAAAACACAAGCTCACCATCGACTAAGATGGTGAGCTTTTCTTTTATACTTCTTTATTGATAATCTCGACTATTTCATTTAAAACATCTTTTGATTCTTTGAAAGGAAAAAGTATGAAGTCATGGATCATCATGTTTCCAACTTTAAGATTAAATGAAACTCCTTGTGAATGTGCTTTTTCTTTTAAAGTTAGTGCCTGAGGTAAGAATATTTCATGACTTCCTACATAAACATGAATATTTCCAATATCCTCTAATGAATCACCCATTCTAAATCCATGACTACTTGATTCGTTCATCCACATGATTCCTATCTGTTTTAATCCTTCATGACTAAGAATTGGATCTTTCTTTTCAAGTTTCACATCAACATGTTTCATCGACAAATCACACCAAGGTGAGAAAAGGAATAGATGCTCTACAGGTTTTTTGTGTTTATCTCTTAATAACTTAGCAAGTGATAATGCTAACCATCCTCCTGCAGAATCTCCCATGAGGATTATCTTATGATTAAGATTGTCTTTGATTATTTTCTCAAGATAAGACTCAAGTTGTGACAGACAATGAACTTCATTTGAGTGTGGAAGTCTTGGATATAGTGGAAATATAATCGTTGAATTTGTGTGTTGTGCAATTGTGTCTACTAAACTGAAGTGCTGTGGTAAAGCTTGATTGATGAATGCTCCCCCATGAAGATAGAAGATTAACGTATCATGATGAGATTGTTCGTTGATATGGTAGACAGTCATTTCATTAAACATCTTCTTAGAAAGACTAGATCTTAGTTTGTTTGTTTGTATTGATTCAATATCAAGTTGTGGTGCCTTTTGTTCATGTTTTATGTACATTAAAACAGTATTAAGATTCTTAAAGCGAAGCTTAATCCCTGTAAGTCTTAGCATAGTATGAAAGAGTGAGTTAAGTATTTTGCTTGTAAAGGTCATAGTGTGTTCCTTGTCTAATATATCGTAACATAGTTTAAAACAATGCTTATATAGAAACTTTCTACTTAAATAATTTTTTACAATCAAGTAATCTCAAACGATTTTTGACATGTGACATAATGAATAAAAATAAAAACTCATTTCCTAGGAAATGAGCCTTAATGAGTCATTTGGTGCACCAGATGGGACTCGAACCCATACGGTCTCCCACACGCCCCTCAAGCGTGCGCGTCTGCCAATTCCGCCACTGGTGCAGTGCTTATAAATTATACACAATTTTATGAAGATGTAAAACCATTTTAATGTCTTTAAATTAGATAAATCATAAAACTTGTTTTGATTACACGTTTTACTGTGATTGATGAATAGTAGTTAATATGATATTCTTAACATACGAAAGGAGCAACTATAACTACAATTGAATTAGCGCCAGGCTTATATAGTGACGAGGAAAGAGGAGAATCGAAATATTCGGCGGATGCCTCTTCGGGATGCATACTCGATAGCCCGTGGTCAAATCCACAACATCATAGGGCAATGCAAAGAAAGGATATTTTTTATGTGCGGAATTGTTGGATATATTGGAAATCGTCGTGCTTGTGATGTTTTAATTAGTGGTTTATCAAAACTAGAATATCGCGGGTATGATTCGGTTGGTATTTCGTTATTTAGAGATGATCACATTGTGACTGAGAAAACAAAAGGTCGCATTGCGGACATGGTAAAAAAAGTTGATTTCGAAATTTATAAAGATATTCATGTAGGGATTGGTCATACACGTTGGGCAACTCATGGAGAACCAAGTGATATTAATTCTCACCCTCATGGAAGTGCACGTATTTCTCTTGTTCATAATGGAATCATTGAAAACTATGCTGCGATTAAAGAGCGCATGATTCGTAAAGGCTATACCTTTGAATCAGAAACAGACACAGAAGCCGTAGCAAAACTATTAGACTATTATTATGTTCAAAAAGAAGATCCTATCAAGGCAATTCTAAAAGTCCTTGAAAAGATTCGTGGTTCTTATGCATTAGGTATGATGTTTAATGATCATCCTGATACCTTATACGCAATTCGTCATGATTCACCACTTCTAATCGGTTTAGGTGAGGATGAAAACTTCATTGCGTCAGATATGACTGCCCTTCTTAAGTATACTAAACGCTATATGCTTCTTGAACATGATGAAATTGCAATCATAAAACAAAGTGGTGTAGTGGTTATCAACAAAGATGGTGAAGTCATTGAAAAGATTATTAGTGTTGCCGATTGGGATGAACAAACAGCAGAAAAAGAAGGATTTCCTCATTTCATGTTGAAGGAGATTCATGAACAACCTAAGGCATTCTTAAAAACGCTTAATCCAAGACTTAAAGGCGATCTCTTCGACTTTAGTGATGAAAAGATTCCACATACTTTCTTTAATAATATTACTAAGATTCACGTGGTAGCATGTGGAACAGCAATGCATGCTGGTATGCTTGGTAAATATTACTTTGAGAAGTTTGCTCGCATTAGTGTAGATGTGGATGTCGCTTCTGAATTTAGATATCGTGACCCACTCTTAAACCCAAATGACTTAGTTCTTATTATCTCTCAATCAGGAGAAACTGCTGACTCATTAGCTGCACTTCGCTTAGCGAAACAGCGTGGTATTAAAACAATGGCTATCGTGAATGTAGTGGGTTCTTCCATTGCACGTGAAGCTGATATTGTTCTTATGACACATGCTGGGCTTGAAATTGCAGTTGCAAGTACAAAAGCTTATTTTGTACAATCTGCTTTACTTGCTGCATTAGCACTTTATGCTTCTCAATACAAAGAAACTCTATCAATTGAAGAAGTTAAAACTCATGTGAAGACTTTGTTTGATGTCTCGAATCATATTCAACCAATGATCGATAAAAAGGATGAAGTTCAACGTCATGCCTCATTATTTATGAATGCAAGAAGTTTATTCTTCATTGGACGTGGTGTTGACTTTCACGTTGCGTTAGAAAGTTCATTGAAGCTAAAAGAAATTTCATATGTACATTCTGAAGCATATCCTGCAGGTGAATTAAAGCACGGTACTATTTCACTTATTACTGATGATGTTCCTGTGATTGCGATCGCAACACAAGACAACGTTGTTGAAAAGACTATTTCTAATATTAAAGAAGTAAAAGCACGTAAGGCTAAAGTTCTTGTGATTAAGAAAGAAAACACACCACTTTCTAGTGATGTGTATGATGAAGTTCTTAATCTTCCTAATCTAGAAGATTGGGTTATGCCTTTTGTAGCTATTATTATTACTCAGCTCTTTGCTTATTACACTGCAGTCCTTCGTGGCTGTGATGTGGATAAACCAAGAAACTTAGCTAAATCAGTAACAGTAGAATAGGAAAAGCGCTCACGCGCTTTTCTTTTTAATTATGCTTACTTGAATAGCAGCTCCGATAAGTCCTCCAATGACACATATCCAAATCATGAGGGGGAATCCCCCAACTTGATAGACATACGCCCCTGCTAGAGTTGTCACCACATTAGTGAATGCCATGACTAAGGATATGAGTGTTAAGAATGTTGCAGCGTAATATGGAACGATGGTACTTGCATAAGGAAATACCATACCCCATGTTGCATCAAAGAATAAACCAAAGGATAAACCTAAGATTGGAAACCATATCATGTCTTGAGTAATGAATAGTGCAAGCATGAGTGGTGGTAACCAAAGAAAGATTTTTAATAGTGAAGACAATTTAAAACGAGTGGTAATAAAGACTATTAGTATTCCTCCAAATACAGATCCTAATGCTGTTAAGGTATATTGATTAGTGATTGCTACACCTGATAAACCTAATTCGTTAAGATAAATACTTAAGTAGTTGAAGAAGAAGATTGCAGGTAATGCGTTAAGAAAAACCGCAAACAACCATCCAATAACGACTCTTTGATTCAAGGTATGAAGTAAGTCTTTAAGTGATCGCAGTGTTGAGTTGTCTTGTATTTCATGCACAAAGCTAGTAAGAACAATTGTTACTATTCCAACAATCGTCAAGATATTATAGAGGAGTTGTAGTGATCCATCAGAAACTAAGACTTGTCCAAGCCATGGGGAAGTAAATACCCCTAACGCAAAGACAATGCGATGAACTCCACTAAGAGGCCCTGCTAAATGAGGAGCTGATTTAATAATGTAGGTTTGTGTCATTCCTAGTACTGTAAAGAATGCTAAACCAAGTAATGATCGACCAATAACATACCCTGCTATTGATTGTATACTTGCGACAATCATCGCTCCTAAGATAAAGAAAGTGAGAGCACCAAGAAGCATCTTCTTGATACCGTACTTGTCTCCGTTATAACCTAGTAGTGGTGCTAAAACACCAAACACTGCAAATCCAATATTAAGGATAATTGCATAAAAAGTATCCACATTATATGCTTGCGCAATTTGTGGGGCTAAAGGCATTACAATGCTCATTTCAACGGTGACGATGAATTGAATCCATAATGCCATAATTATTCCGAATATCATTTTTTTGTCCATAATTCAATCCATTCTTGATGTGTAGTACACAAACTATTTCTTGCTTTTAAAGATAAGCGTGCAATATCAGGGAGTTCATATTCTCCTTGATTAAGAACGTTTTCACGTCGACATGCTTCCTTGAAGGTTCCTTGATAAATACAGTGATGATGATTAATAATCATCACATGTTCAAAGTGCTCACTGACAAAGTTCAAGTCGTGAGATACAATGATAATCGTTTTCTTTTCTTTTTTCAAGAACTCTACAATCTTTGCAAGTTGTTTAATGCTTTGATGATCCATCCCTGAGGTTGGTTCATCCATAATAATGATGTCTTGATTCATTCCTAAAGCACATCCTATAAGGATAAATTTTTGTTGAGCCATGGAAACATCATAGGGATGTTTTGAGCGATGTTGTGTTAATGAACATAATTCAAGAATAGCATCTAACTTAGCTTCAATGTCTTCTTGATCTTTTCTTGTTCTTAAGGCAAAGCGAATTTCTTGTTCAATGGTGAAGTTAAAGAGTTGTTCACGAGGGTCTTGAAACACAAACCCGATATACTTAGACCTTTGAGTAATTGATAGTTTATCAATGTTTTGATTACTTATAGAGATACTTCCTGATTGTGGTTTTAGAATTCCCATAAGACATTTAAGAAATGTTGACTTCCCGCTCCCATTAGGGCCAAGAATTGCTAGAGTTGTAGAAGGATTAATTTCAACTGATATATCATTGATTCCTTGTTCACCATTACTATATTGATAACTTAAGTGTTCTATTTTAATCATGTGAATTAATCTCCTTAAGAATTTCTAAAGCATCCTCATCATTAAGGACTGGTTTAATTAAAGGGGTGATTGTGGATAATAGAGAAGTTAAAGAAGGATACTGTATTTCTTTCTCATTATTAAGTGCTCTAAAATAAACATCCTCTACAGTTCCTTGATCAGTGATACTTCCATTCTCTAGAATTACAAGATGATCAACTATCTCTAAAAAATCATCAATATTATGCTCAATCAACACAATTGTCTTACCTTGCTTCTTAAGATCACTAAGATGATGAAAGAGTTTACGTCGTGTTAAAGGGTCAAGTTGGGAAGTTGGCTCATCCAAAATTAGTACATCGGGATCAAGCACTAGCATTGTTCCTAATGCGAGTGTTTGAAGTTGACCTATGGATAAGTGAATGGGATTCTTTTTTAAAAGATCACTTAGCCCTAATAATCTAGTGATTGCTTTAACTCTAAACTTTGATTCTTCACGATTATAACCAACATTCTCACAGCTAAACGAAAGTTCATCTTCAACTGTAGTTTTAATCATTGAGAGTTGTGTCCATGGGTTTTGAAATACATAACCTATTTTTTTAGTAAGTTCTTGGTGAGAATATTCTTGAAGATGCTTTTGATTAAGTGTTTGTTCTCCTTGAAGTGATCCTTCAAAGACATTAGGAATAATCCCTTTAAGAATATAACCTAAGGTCGTCTTTCCTGCACCATCATGTCCAGTAATGAGTGTTAATTGTCCCGATTTAATTGATAGATTAATATCTTCAAGTGCAAAGGTTTGTGTACCACTATATTTAAATGAAATGTTGTTTAGTGTTAATTGAGCCATTGGTAAACCTCCCAAAGTAAACTCACTATGACTAAGCCAATAAGAGAAATCTCAAGAAGTTTTTCAAGTTTGTGTTTCTTAAGGACTTGAATATTTTCTCGTGGTGATTCAATATCAAAACCACGAACATACAACGTCAGCTGTCGTTCTTGACTATCCATCATAGCACTCATGGTAAGTGGCATAATCATTGGCCATAAAGCTCTAATGCGAGTTGTTAGAAAACCTTGAGTGTTGATACCTCGAGTTTGTTGAGCAATAAGAACATTGGATGCTCTGAGTTTTAAATGTGATAGAGTGTTCTTAATGTTCATAAATAAGAAACTAACTGTTTGTGCAAAAACATGATTTGAATATGCCAAAAGCATACTATCACTAGAAGTATGTTTAAAAAGTGAACTCAACATAAAGATCATGACGACAACCGTTTTTGAGCGATATAAGATGCTTGATAATACAACTTCATTTAGTTTGAAGTTGTATATTGCAATCCAGTTATCTGATGACACTTCTCCCAATAATCCATATATAAGAGTCAACATAAACAAGTATGGAACAATCACATACATGCTAACTATGAATGTTTTAATAGAACGATTAAAGATATGTAACACAAACAATAAAGGGATAATGACAAGGAAAGAAATAGTATAGTCGTTTATTGCACTTAAAAAAATCATCGCCAAGCTGAAGATTACTTTTGTATGGGGATGAATTTTTTCAATAAACATAAAACTCCTTGAAGTGAAAACCTCGACATGTCGAGGTTCAATCTTGATGTGGTGTCGTGTATAGATACCCTAAAGGATACTGTGATAATATTTTGCGTGGCAGTGATTTTATCATACCATAAGCAATGAGTACTGATATCACTTTATCGACAGATTCCGTTAAAAGTGTTGTGGTTACGACAGCTTCAAACAAACCTTGCCCAACCGCAATAAGATATGCTGTGATAAAACTAGAACCTGATCCAGCCGTTCCACCAAAGACGAATATCGTAATTGGAATAGCAGTTAATTGAGCCACAAGCCAAACAACGATTGAGACAATAACTAACCCTATATATGAGGTAAACAAACCTTTTTTTGCAAGTACTCCAACACTCAATCCAATAGTTACTTGAACGATGGCATATGCTAACCAAATCGGATCTTGCAATCCTAAAACAATGTTTGTAAACAAACCTGTGAGTGCTCCCATCCATGGTCCTGCGAGTGCTGCCACGAGAATCGTTCCAATTACATCAAGAAAAACAGGTAGTCTTAATTGCATCGGAATTTGAGCCAAAATGATGTTTATAGTAACTCCCATGGCAATTAGGAGTAATCTCGATGTATTTGTTTTTTTCATATTAAACCCTCACTGTGTAAAAAGATTCCCTTTTAATGTGAATTATAATACAAATTACGTAAATATGTTCAAAATTACACCGATAAGTGTGAAGTAAAATTGTGTTTGACTATCCAGATTGGTACAATAACACTAGGAGATCAAGGATGGTAACTTTAAAAGACATTGCGAAAGCCTGCAACGTAAGTGTTGCGACAGTTTCAATTGTTCTTTCGAATCGTCCACACCGCTTCTCATCTTCGACAGTGAGTCGAGTCATAGAAACCGCAAATGCAATGAACTATGTTCCTAATACTTTTGCACAATCATTGGTCACAAAACGAACAAGAATTATTGGATTACTTGTTCCTGATGTTAACAATGTGTTCTTCCTTGATTTCATCACTGAAGCTGAGCGAGTTGCGAAAAAACGGGGATATACAGTCGTTTTGGTAAATTCAGAAAACGACGCTTTGGAAGAATTAAACAATTACAAGACTTTTATCGCGCGTCGATTTGACGCCACAATTATTTTGCGTGCTTCACTTAATTACGTTGAAGGAACGCAAGAACTTACAAAATTCGCCAACAAGTATAAGATGCCTACATTATGTATGTGTCGCAATGTAAGGGGGAGTTCAGTATTGAATGTCTATAATGACGAAATACTTGGATCTTATCTTGCAGGCAAACACCTTATAGAAACTGGACACAAGAAGATTGGTTTCATTGGCGGACCGTATGATGTTAGCTTTGGACAACTTCGTTTAGATGGTTTTCTAAAAGCACTTAATGAAGCCCAGTATAGTAACGATCAATATGTTGTTGTTGAAGGCGACTTTACTTATCAGTCAGGTACAGAGAAAGCAAAATTACTTCTTGAACATGGTTGTGATGCAATCTATGCTGCAAATGACATGATGGCAATTGGTGCTTATCAAGCAGTCATTGAAGCTGGAAAAGCGATTGGTGATGATGTGTCAATTATTGGGTATGATGATATTCGATTTGGTTCGATGCTCATTCCATCACTAACAACAATTCATCAACCTATGAGAGCTATGGCAGATGAAGGTGTTAGTGCACTCATTGATTTTGTGGAGGGAACACGCGTTGAACCTTTTGAAAAACAATATGAACCTAGTTTAGTCACAAGAAAAAGCGTTAAGGCAAGAACATAATACCCACTACAAAGTGGGTATTTTTTATGGTTTAATTTGAAACGTTACATAATTAAATATTAGTTTGATATTAACATTATTTCTAAGAAATAATTCTGTATTTATTTCTTCCTGATTGTTTTACAGCATACATTGCTTCATCACTTTTCGCAAATAGTTCGTCAATTGTTGATCCATCTTGAGGATAGATACTGATTCCTATACTTGCTCCTACTTGACATCTGTTATTACCAACTAAAACAGGCTCATTTAATTTTTTAACTATGCGTGTTGCGATATTTTGGACTTGAGATTTATCAACATTCTTCAATAATAAAACAAATTCATCTCCTCCAACTCTTGATGCAACATCCGATGTTTTAATTAAACTACTCATTTTCTTGGAAAGAATCTTTAAGAGTTCATCTCCTGTCTTATGCCCAAACATGTCATTTACTTCTTTAAAGAAATCAAGATCAATAAACAACAGTGCAAATGTGCTATTTTCTTTTTTTGCTACTTCTATGTAATCTTCAGCAGTAATTAAGAAATGTCTACGATTTGACAGACCAGTCATTGAATCTATATTTGCAATAGCATCTAATTCTTTATTCTTTTCTTCTAATAAGCTCGTATACTGTTCAATCTGACCATAGACATCAAAAAATCCATATTGCTCTTTACTAAATAAACTATATAGAACTCCAAATCCTATAACTAAATAACTCGCTAGAAACAAGTTGTGTGCTAACCACCATTCAGCACTCCAAGGTTTTGAAATCATGAAGATAATAACTGTTTCCATGATAAGTACTAATCCAACCACAAATGAAAGTATAGTGATGTTTGATTTCGCTTTATATGAATAATAGTATCTTAAAGTATTTACCCCAATAAGTAACAACGTCATTATCTTAGTTAAAATCGCCAAGTTTGTATCCGATAGATCACTATTCTTAAAGCTTGGGAATATTTCAGGAGTTAATAAACCATAATAGACTAGAACTGTTAAGACAATCGCAAATCCTATCAAAGCGTATCCAGTAAAAAACTTCCTTGCATTTTGATTCTTATCAAATAATCTATCAGGAATAAAGATCATCAATGCTAGCCATAATCTACTTAAATCACCAAACATCACAAAAGCACTTACATTACTTGCGATACTCGGAAACTCAAATAACTTAAGAAAAGTCATATTAGGAGTCACAAGGGCATGAAAAGTATAGAAAACTCCTACCCCAATAAACCCTAGAGCTATAAAGTAGATTTTATCTACTTTGTTCTTTCTGTATTCTAAATATGCAGCATAACCTAGAAAGAAAGCAATTACTGAACTAACCAAGACATAAAACAAGTGAAAATCGACATGATTGTTAATCTCAGTAACATATGTTGTCAGAAACAAGTAAATAAAGAAAGGCAACAAAACTATTCCAAATGCAATAAGATTTATGCCTCTTTTCCCCAACATGGCTAATCCTCATTTCTTTTTTTATATATACTACTCTCAAATCTCTAAATTATCAGTGAATAACAATTTTGTCATGAGTTTAACGTACTTTATTCACATTCTAAGACTATGTATTCAATGTGTCAATGAAGTATTATTTATCAAACTTAAAGCTTTCAGTTTATAATGAGATTTCGCGACTAATCTAGTATCATTCTTGGCTCAATTCTTTTAATCATATATGTTGTTGTCCTATTAAATGCTTCTAGTCGAGATCTAGAAATACTACCCCAAATTGATTCATACAGTGACATTTATACTTCTTATTACAAATGTGTGTATAATGAGGTGATAGAAGATCAAAAGAAAATGTGAGGTAGTATATGAATAATGGGATACTATTTCAAGGCTTTGAGTGGTTTCTTCCAGATAACGGAAACTATTATAAAGACATGCATTTAAAATTGGATGAATTAGAAAGTATGGGAATCACAGCCATTTGGCTTCCACCTGTCAGTAAAGGAACATGGTCTAATGACACTGGTTACGGTCCTTATGATCTATATGATCTTGGAGAGTTTGATCAAAAAGGAACTGTAAGAACTAAGTATGGAACTAAGGATGAACTTGTTAATCTAATCAATGCAATTCATGAGCGTGGAATTCAAGTGTATGCAGATGTGGTGTTAAACCATAAAGCTGGTGCTGATAGCTCTGAAAAATTTATGGCTGTCAAAGTTGATTCAAATGATCGAACTAAGCAAATTGAAGAACCTCGCGAAATAGAAGGTTGGACTGGTTTTAACTTTCAAGCACGTCAGAATAAATACTCAGATTTCAAATGGAATTTTAATCACTTTACTGGTGTAGATTTTGATCAATTATCAGGAGATAAAGGAATATTTCGAATACTCGGAGAAAACAAAGGTTGGAACTTGAGTGTCTCTAAGGAGTTTGGGAATTTTGATTACCTTATGTTTACTAACATTGACCATGCACATCCACAAGTTAGAGAAGAACTAAAGAAGTGGGCAGATTGGTTTATAGAAGAACTTCATCTTGATGGTTTTAGAATGGATGCAGTCAAACATATAGATAGTACATTTATGAATGAGTTTACCAATCACCTTAAGTCACAACATGGAGACAATTTCTATATTCTCGGTGAGTTTTGGGATTCTAATGTAAATGCCAATGAGAAATATCTATCAGACACTGAATATGATATTGCACTTTTAGATGTGGGTTTACATTACAATTTCTTTTCAGCTTCACACAATGGTGAATCGTTTGATTTGCGTACAATATTTGATAATAGTGTTGTGAAGCTTAATCCTTCTAAGAGTGTTACTTTTGTGGATAATCACGACTCTCAACCAGGTCAGTCTTTAGCATCGTTTGTTGAACCATGGTTTAAAGAAATTGCCTATGGTTTAATTCTTTTACGCCAAGATGGTTATCCATGTATATTCTATGGTGATTACTATGGTACGGGTGGTGAATATGCTACTCAAGGATTTAAAGACAAACTTGATGTTCTTTCGATGATAAGAAAAAATCATGCCTATGGTTCACAAGATGATTATTTTAATGAACCTAATTTAATTGGTTGGGTTAGGCATGGGGATGAGGAGCATACTCATAAGGTTGTGGTTGTTGTATCTACTAAAGAAAAAAGATCAATTCGAATGTTTTTAGGAGAAGATCAGGCTAGCAAAGTCTATGCAGATTTCACAGGAAATTGCTTAGATAAGGTACAAATTGATGATGATAACTATGGAGAGTTTATTGCTGAAGCAGGAAGTATTTCTGTTTGGTTGGAAGATGGGATTAATCTTTAGGTGTTGAATTCTTATTTGCAGCTGATTGGTTTTGGTTTACAACTGTTCAGATAAATATCGCAATTATTGAAATGACTTCAAAGCATAGAAGTAAGTCGTGTATTCACAAAAAAGATGTGTTGACTATAATGTCAATACATCCTTTTTTATAATGTTTACTTCTCATTCTCTAAATTTTCTTTTGTTGCAGTAGAGTTCTTTATCTGATTTATTTAATACTTGATCGATGGTTTGATCTCCTGATGGATTCCATTTAGCAAACCCCATACTAACACTAATCTTATATGAATTTAGATTCTTATCATTATATTCTTGAAGAGTTGAAGTGACTTCTTGAAATAATGTCTCGATATCCCCGTCTTCCTCATGACTCTTTAAAATACATAGAAATTCATCTCCCCCTATACGAGCAGCTTTTCCATAAGGAGTGAAAACTTTTGATATTATACCACTAACTATTTTAATAGCATCATCTCCCGATTGATGTCCATATACATCATTGATTGACTTCAATCCATTTATATCACTGTAAACTACCCCAACACATTCGCCTGAAATTTTTGCTTCTTCTGTAACTACATCGAGATATTCAAAAATCCCTCTTCGATTCAAAAGACCTGTCATTGCATCTTTAATAGCAATATCCGCTAATATTTTTGTAACCCTAAGTCTTTCGAGTGTATTTGCAATCTGTTCTTTAATTGTTCTAAAAATTGCTCTACTTGCCACATCAATACTACACATAATATAGCCAAAATGTCTATTTCTAAAAAACAAGGGATGATAAGTAAATTGTTGTACACTATCAGTATCAAATATATCTTTTTGCATTATTGCTTTAGTATCATAACGACAAGGTGGTAAAACCTCACCTTTAGTAAATCGTAGCTTCATATTCATTTCATCAGAATATGCAAATGAATCTCTTATATCGAATTTAATAGGTTCATCAAACAAGCATACATGAAAATCATCAAAATGAAATGCTTTCAAGTAAGGAGTTATCGTTTGGAATAATTGCTCAACATCAGTTACCTGAGTCAGATCTAGTGTGAGTTCTGAAGAATAATGATATTGTTCAAGAAAATCATAATTGCTTCTTCGCTCTGTACGAATCATTGCATCTCCTACGATTAAAGCACACTCATAAAGTATTTCAGTCATTTTTTTGGATGAATGCAAGGAATTGTGTGCAATGAGAGATTCACGTAGCCACGTAATAAACCATCTTCCATCGAACAATGAATTATCAAACGCTATTTCTTGATAGCAAACTTTTGATAGTTTTTTCAAAAAACTACTGTTAGGTATTTCATTCTTGAACTCAAGTCTTAAAGTTTCCAATAATTCATGGACTTCTTTAGCGTATTTACCCTGGTAGGAAATATCAATTGCTTGAATCGTATCTACAATATTGATATTCCCGATATTCAATTTATCAGATGTATCCTCGAATGGTATTTCTTCTTGTTTTGGATTCGTATTATCTAAACAACTAAAGCAACCACATGACTCTCTCACTACTAACGTTCCAGGTAATGATTTATTAAAGTTCTTAATTTGACCTGTAATTAATTGATGTAATCCTTGTACCGATTCTTTACCTAACTCATAAATGGGTTGTCTAATCGTTGTGAAGGCAGGTTCAAATGTTGTCGCATTATCAATATCATCAAATCCTGTGAATGCTATTTGATCAGGCATGCTAATTCCACGGTCAGCAAGCGATTCATGTACCCCGATAGCCATCTCATCATTAGCACATATTATAATATCTGGTATGAATTTTTGATTATCAAGGAAATAATTCACAGCATCTCTCGCTGAATTTACTGAGAAATCACCTTCAAAGTAGCAAATATCTTCTGATAAAATATTATACTCTCTCATAACATCAGTAAAAGCCTTAGTTCTTCTTAAAGACTCAGTATTAGTCTTTGGTCCTGTTATATAGGCAAATTTTTTATATTCGTGATGACTTAAAACATGGAGTACTATGGATTCCATACTTTTATAATTATCTATAGTTACACAATTAGAATCTTCTAGCTCAAGAGATATATTAATCAATGGCTTTTGACTAAACCGATTAATGAACTGTTGGAAATGTTCAACACCTGCATAATTGGATAACGTTCCTGAGACTGAAATTATGCCATCTACTTGTTCAATGTTGCATAGATTGTATATGATATTACTTTCTCTTTCATCCTTTTGAGGTGATTCTAATGCTCCCCCCACAAAAAAATGAGTGTTATATCCCAAATTGTTGGCTTCCTTTTGAATTGCATACCATAGATTATGCTGATAATATTGATTCAAATGCGGAATCAAAACCGCTATATTTTTCTTCTTACTAGTCACGAGAAATTTTATCTCCAATCATATTTTATTATTTGTTTTACTTTTTATATGTAAGCGATTACACATATTGTACATTATTCATTAGCATTCTTGCAATTTGTATTTTGTTTAGAGAATTACCACTTAAATATTGGATACTGTTGCAATAACATCGAACTTACTTACAATATGATGTGTGTATAAAATAATCAATAATGCTTGATTTAATAAAAAAATCATATTTCATTAAGTATGCTTTTACAGTTAATCTTACAGTGATTTCGATAATGATTCCTAAGTCACAACTCATTAAAAAAAGAGAACTCTAATAATAGAATTCTCCTTGAATACTTTATACTCTTAATCCTGTCTGAAGGTTAATAGACCACAGACATTTTTTTTAAAGTCTACTCATTTTCCAATTCTACAATTAAATCATCTTTTCCTGCAATATCATACTTCTTAGGATTGACCATAATCAAACCTAAAGAAACAATGCTTAAAACACCTAAGAATAATGCTGGAAATCCTCCAAGATTTGATAGCATCTTAATGCCATCGATACCTAAGGTTGTGATGAAAATAAGTGAGACCAACCCAACTGTAGATCCCCAAATAATTTTAATAAATAATGGAGCTTCTTGTTTGCCATCTTTAATACCAGAAGAAGATATACTAGCCATTGCATTCGTAGTTGAGTCAGTTGCAGTTACAAACGAAATAAGTACCGCAAACAGATAAATACCAATTAAGATTGTAGATAGTGGTAATTGTTTAAGTACAGCATATCCTGCTGCTGCTGAGCCTTGCTCTGTCATTATCGCAAGCAAATCCACAACACCAGTCATTTGGAAATTAATTGCTGTTCCACTTAGAATAGTCATCCATACAGCACTAAAGATTGAAGGAATAATGAAGTTCATAGTTACTGCTTCTCTTATCTTATATCCATACGTAATACGGGCTAAGAATACTGCTGAAACAGGTGCCCAAGCTAACCAGTTTGACCAATAGAAAACAGTCCAACCTGATGCCCAAGTATCGCCACTCGCAACTCCTGTAAAGAGAGCTTTATCAAACAGATTAGTAAAGAACCCTCCCAAAGCTTCAGTACCTAAACCAAACATGTAAGCTGTTGGTCCAAATAGTAATAATGCGCCTATTATGATGACATAAAGGAACACATTAAAGTCTGATAAGATTTTGATACCTTTTAATAAACCTGTTGATGACGAAACCACGAAGGCAATTGTACCGACAATCGTTAAGATAACCCATAATGTTTTATCATTGGCTACACCAAACAGAGCATTCATACCACCACCCATATTAAGAATGGATGTACCAAATGAAGCAGATATCCCCGCCGCAACCGCAAATATCACAACTGCATCAATGATGTTATCAAGTTTCTTTGGATTATGATTTTTTATTAGAGGTGCAATTTCTGAACCTACACTAAAAGAACGGCGCATATTGTAGTAAGCAAATGCAAATACAATCGTCGGAACAGCATAGATTGCATAAGGAACGAAAGTCCAGTGTAAATACATGGTTTCCATCGCAAACTTGGCAGCAGCTCCAGACATTGGATCAATACCTAGTGATGATGGTGGATAAGCTAAATGCCAGATTGGTTCAGCAGTTCCCCAAAACATGATTCCTGCCGCAATTGTTGTACATAATGTAATGGTGAACCATGAGAATTTGTTAAGAATAGGTTTTGCATTAGGTCCACCAATTCTTATGTCACCCAAAGGAGAAAAGTATACTGCAATAATCATGATTAAACTTGCTGCACCAACTAAACTGAAAATCCAACCCATTTCAATGGTCATGAAGTCTTTCGCGAGCGTTGTGTATTCTAGAAAGGCATCATAATTTGTAAAGTTGAGTACAATTGTTAGGACTAAAAGAATGAATGCTGGAAAAAATACAAACGGGCGTAATTGCTTCAAATGCTTATTCATTATTCTCCTTTCAAATAGAAAATTATTTAAACTCTATTTTATCGTCAATTGATATATCCCACCTTATTGGTGTGACAGAAATACATTGATCCACAATTACGGTGTAGATGTCTGTATTGTGTTCTAGATGACTGAAGTCTTTTGAGATACTAGTTTTCAATCGGTATGGTTTAGATAAATCACGCGGAGTGACTGAATCAAACTCAGAGTAATTCATTCTACTTTGACGTGTCATCCGTATTTTGGTGTTATTATCCACTTTTTTAGGGATGTTGACATTATAAAGCCCAATATCTTTAGGAAAGGAACGAATCAATAGTTGCTGAATAATTCTTCGAACAAACTTCTTATCCATTTCCCAGTTTAATTCTTCATAGTTTTCGCTGTGTTGTTTATCCAAATCGAAAGCTTTTGAGAAAGCAATCGCATGAATACCATGACTATTAGCTTCAAAAGCTGCCCCAACAGTACCACTACAAGTTAGCGATAATCCCAAATTTTCTCCATAGTTTATTCCACTAAGACAGAGATCTGGTTTTCGATCAACCAACTCTAGAAGTGCATGAGCCACTACAAAAGCTGGTGAACCATGAATACCATAGGCTGTTATCTCTTTATCATTGATTTCAAGACTAAAAGTCTCGATGATTCCATTATCTTGATGCTTTGGAAATGATCGCCCCATGCCTGTTTGTTGTTTGATGGGACCAACAACGAGGATATCGGCTAAATCATCAACTGTTTCAGCCAATGCCTTTAAACCAGGTGAAAGAATACCATCGTCATTAGTTATTAGAATCAAAGGACGCATCTTATTTCAGAGCTTCGTAAACTGTTTGTAAGGTATTCTCTAGAAGACTTGGAAGTTGACGGTAAGCCACATTAAACTTCTCATATGCTTTATGATGTTCAGGATTAGGTGTAAATTCATCTCTTTGTTTAATCATGTGTTTAACAGCAGTTTCGTAATCAGGATAAACCCCTGTTGCTACAGCAACTGAGATTGCAGACCCTAAGGATGCTGCACCATTAACAACATTGCGAACTGTTCGTACACCGTAGATATCAGCGATCATTTGCATGTATAAATCACTATTAGATCCACCACCAGATACAATGATCTTAGTAGGATGGATACCTAGTTCATCACACATTGCATCATAACTATTCTTAAGCGTTAAAGCGATACCTTCTAAAATTGAACGATAGATATGGCCACGTGTATGACGCTCATCAAACCCAATAATGACACCTTTACGATAAAGTTGAGTTGCAGGTGAAAGCCAATCAGGAATGGTCATTAACCCATCTGATCCTGGTGGAAGCACTTGCGCTTCTTTTGCTAAATAATCCTCTACAGCATAGTTTTCAGAACTAGCTTTTTTTGCATACTCATCACCAATAATATTCTTATACCAAGTAACATGCCACATACCTCTACGGATGCCAGCGCTTTCATAGAGATATTTAAAAGGAAGATTGGACAAATTTGTGAAGAAGTTGTTTGCTGTTTCGATGTTTTTCTCACCAAATACCATCGATGTGATGTAAGTTCCTAATGAGATTAACCCCACATTGTTTTCGATTAATCCACAACCTAATGCTTCTACAGCTTTATCATTAGCTGTTGCAACAATCGGTAAACCAACAGGTAGTCCTGTTTCAAGTGACGCTTGCTCGTGTACATATCCAAGAATAGTTCCTGGTAGTTGTAATTCAAAGAGTTTTTCTTTTGGAATATTGAATCGAGAGAAATATTCTTCATCTTTTGACCATTCCCATGTATTGAGATCGGATGGGAATTGCCATTGATAAGCATTGGCTACAGTATCCTTAATCTCACCAGTTAATCTGAAAGTTAAATAACCTGATGTTGAGCCAGTATATCCAATATTTTCATCATCAATATAAGTGTCATATGCTCTAACATCCATCCAACTCATAATTGGTTCAGCTAAAGAACCATCTTTTTTCATAAAGACTCTACAACATCTAATCGAACAGATACCTAATCCAACAATATCCTTTGGATCACCTTTGAATTCTTTCATTAACTTATTTAAGACAACTTTTAGACTGTCCCATAGATCATCATCAGGATGTTCAACATAACCATGTTGACGAGACATCATAGGTTGTAGAGGTTCACTTGCACCACATACTACGTTGCCTTCTTGATCATATATAAAGACCTTTGTACTTTGTGAGCCACTGTCGACTCCAATTATATATTTCTTCTTCATTTACCCTCCATAGTTAAAAATGATGCTTAAAGCATCATTATCTTAATAAATATCCACCATCAACAACTATTGTAGCACCATTGACATAATTTGCCGCTGAACTTGACAAGAATACACAAGTCCCCATTAAATCTGCTAAATAACCCCAACGGTTAGCTGGAATGTGTGCAAGAATTTCTGCATTACGCTTAGGATCGCTTTGTGTCTTAACTGTTAATTTTGTAGCAAAATAACCTGGTGCAATTGCATTCACTTGAATGTTGAATTGTGCTAACTCATCACACATGGATTTTGTTAAACCAACGATACCGTGTTTTGTTGCAGCATAAGCAGGTGACCATTGTCCACCTAAGAAAGCAAATAATGATGCTATGTTGATAATCTTTCCACTTTTTTGTTTAATCATATACTTACATGCTTCATGAGTCATTTCAAATGCCGCTGTTAAGTTAATAGCAACCATCTTGTCCCATTCTTTACGAGTAAACTGAGTAACATCTTCAATATTGATGCAAATACCAGCACAGTTGACAAGGATGTCAATGCTACCAAATGTATTTACACACTCATCCACTACACGCTTACATTCACCATCAGCTGTAATGTCAGCGAAGATATGATGGTACTTAACACCTGTCTCTTCGACTAGTTGTTTAGTTTCTCCATCATCATCCATAATACTTGCAGCTAAAACGTTTGCTCCAGCTTTAGCTAAAGCGGTAGAAAATGCTTGTCCTAAGCCACTATTACCACCGGTGACGACTGCATTTTTTCCCTTGAGGGAAAAGAAATCTAGGTTAAAGTCTTGAATGTTCATTGTGTTTCCTCCTAGAAATTCAAACTGTTTTGTTCAATCTTATGTATGAGTTTTTCGATAAACTCAAGTGCATCGCCTTCAACCACAATTTGGGCTAGGCTGCATATCGGTGCAAGTTTATCTGTATTTACCGCAATTATGGTTTCTACATTCTTAAGTCCTTCAATGTGTTGGACTGAACCAGAAATACCTAAAGCAATGTAGAGTTTTGGGCTAACTGTTTTACCTGATTGCCCTACTTGGATTTTTCGTTTAACTATTCCAGCATCTACTACTTTACGACTTGCTGCTACTTGTGCATTGAGTATAGTTGCTAAATCTTGAAGTCGATTGAAATTGTCAATAATTCCAGCCCCACCTGATATTATGACTTTACTATCACGTATGTCTTCAGTTTTAGCTTTTGCATGAGTTTCAAGCAAGCGAATTTTTGATGGCTTGGGTTGATAATCTTCTAAATAGGTAATTGATGTTTGTTTAATTTGTGTCTGAGTAGATTGAAATACCCCAGGTCTAACGCTCATCATAATTGGCCCTTCACCTATTGACACAATCTGTGCCATAAGTTTGCCACTGTAAGCAGGCCGAATCATTTCAATCACACCTTGATTTGATTTTATATCTGTGACATCCGCAACAAGCCCAGTGTGAAGAGCAATAGCCAAACGAGGCGCAAGAATGCGACCTATTGGACTTGCAGAAAAAAGAATGATGTCATAATGATGTTGAAAATGAACTTCTTTTAAAAGTTCTGTTAGATTCAATGTGTCATATGAATTTATATTACATTTATCAATAATTAATACATGATCATAAACACTATTTGTGTTAGGTACATTATCTTGTGTGCCTATGGCTGTGATCTCAAAAGCCTGATCTTCAACCATAAGCTCACACGCCCCCAACAGACTAAGATCGTTGGGATGATTCCCATCAAGATATACTAGGATCTTTTTCATGATATAAAACCTTTTTCTTTTAAGAATTCATACACCACTTGTATCCCAGTATCATCATTTGCTACTTCAATCTTATCGCTTCGAGTTAAAGTTTTAACAAATGTTTTAGTAACCTTCGTTTTAGAACCATCAAATCCAACATCTACTTTACTTAAATTTAAATCTAAACAACTAATAATCTTTAAACGATTTGATACATCTTTATTAAGATCTTCATAACGTACATAAGGTAGTTTATAGGGGACATCCTTTTGTAGACTCAGAACTGCTGGGAGCTGTGTCTCATAAGTCATCACATGATGATCGCTATCAACACTTAGCTCCAAGCGTCCTAATTCAATTTCGTGGGTTTTAATATTTATGATGTTTGATAAATGAGGTAAGTTCAACCACTGTGCCACTTGTGCTGGAACATGCGATGTATCGCCATCCAAGGTATGTGTCCCACTCAAAATCACATCATAGCTTTGTTTCTTAAGATACTCTGATAACACCTTGCTTGTAGCATATGTATCGCTTCCAACAAACGCAAGATCTGAAATCAGCGTTGCATAATCAACATTTAGTCTCAATAAATCTTCCAATTTATGGGTGATGTTACGAGGTCCCATACTAACAACTTCAATTTCAGTATGTGGATAGCTCTTTTTTAGACTTAAGGCAAATGCGACTGCACAGGCATCTTCAGGATTAAGAATCTGATTCATCTTTTCCCGAATCAACACATTGCGCTCGTAATCGTATTTGAAGTCTTCCATGTCTGGAACATATTTAATGAGACAGATGATTTTCATTTTATGCTTTGTTTTCCTTTTTAATGAGTCTTCCGAAAATAAATACTAATACAACACCAGTTAAACCAAGAATAGCACTGGAGATGAAGTAAGCATTAAATCCACCCATATCACCGAATGTGTTCCATAAGAATGAATTGAATTCAGGAAGGATGATGTCTGGCATGTAACCAATGAATGAAATTGCTCCAATGGCTGTACCAAGAATTATAGCATCAAGTTTAAGATCGCCTAAGAGTGACCAGTATGTTCCACGAATGGCATATAGGAAGACTCCTAGAAGAATGATTAAGATAGGGAATAAACCAGCATTACCAGCTACTGGAAGTACTGAAATAGTGACTAATACAGCTGCTGCGCCTGCTAATGAAATCATTTGAACAGTTGTACGACCAATCTTATCACCTAAGTAACCACCAATAAACCCACCAACAGGACGCATCCATAATACAACGACCATAGTACCTGCAACTGAAACTGGATCAATACCAACATAAACTTCTAAGAACCATGATAAGTAATAGACTGTCCAGAATACAGCATATCCCATGAAAATTATAGCACCCATTAGATATACTTTTTTGTTTTTAAATAAGCTACCTAGTTCAGAGAATTTGAAAGCAGGTGATTTAACAGCTTCTTTCTTATTCGCATCAAGAGCTAAGACTTTCTTATCATCTTGAACAAAGAACCAAACTAAAGCTGAAGTAATAATTAGAACTGCAGAATACATGTAGATAACTGCAATTAAAGCTTCACGTTTAAGAAGAATATCTGAACTTGCACCTAAGATACCTGAGAAGATAAATAGTGCTAAACTGGCTAGTAAGGCTTCAACAACCCCACGTCCACCGTCCAAGACACCGAAGAATGTACCTTGCTCATCTTCATTTGCAAGTAGTTTTACAATCTTCATATGGGCACTCCAGAATGTGAATACAGAGAAGATACCCCAAATTCCGAAGATCACCATAACATACTCATAATTAGGAACTTGTGCAAACCATAATCCACCTAAACCGGTGAAGAACAGTGACATAGCTAGTAGTTTCTTCGCTGAGAAGCGATCGCTTAGGATTCCACTTGGAATATAACCAAATACGAATACCCATCCTAAAAGGGTATACATGGTGTTGAGTTGTATGTTAGTCATGTTGAAGACTTGCAAGATTGTCTCTTGATAGTTACTTCTTAGATAGATCAATGGATAGATTGATCCAGCAGCTAATACAACTAGAAAGAACTGAAAATACTTTTTATACTTTTCCTGGCTCATGACGGGCCCTCCTTTTTATTATATACTCGCTATAGCACGAGCCAATTCTCTTGATTATCCCCTATAAGTGATCGCAAGATGTGCTCATGCATGAGTAGCGAATGATAATACTCCTTTACTTGATATACTTCATTCCCTCTTCTTGTGGGTATATCGTCCCAAAATTCATAATTCCTTTTGGATCAAATGTTTCTTTAAGCTTTTCTAACATAAAGTATGCTGAACCATGCTCATCTTTAGTCCATTGATTACGGAACTTACCAATACCGTGGTGATGACACATTGATCCACCTAGTTTTAATGTTTCTTCCACAATAATCGTTTGAATTGGATGATGATAGATGCGCATTTCATCTTCTGGCTCACAATTGATCTTATAGTTGTAAACAAAGTACATGTTAGTGCCATTGATGTAGCTGTGTGATGAGTGTCCACCTAACATAGTTAGGTCATGGGCACGATCAAATTCACTTCTAACACGTTTGATTACGTTGTCATAGATGAGTGGAATAGTTTCCCAATCTGCGGAAATCTCAGTTGTAAATCCTGCATGTGAATCATTTTCAATCATGCCTTCAAATTCATCATCAATGTCTTTTTGAGACCAGTTTAGATGATTAAACCAATTTTCAATGTGTTTACTGTCAACTTTTTCAATAATGCTATCTTTGAATTTTTCAATCGCTTCATCAATACCTACTGATGTAGCGTTGACTATATGTTCATTACCTTCGGCCATGAAAATCAAAACACATTTTTCTTTATAGAAATGGTAGAAGTGTTGGTATGCATCTTCTTCAGAATAAACACGTGCTACAGATGGACGATAGCCATTAACCATTACTTCACGTAAGATCTCAATACCACTAGCAACATCTTTAATTAGATATCCATGGAATTGGTGATTCTTAGGGAAGAACTTAAATAATTTAACTGTTACTTCAGTAATGAAGCATAATGTGCCTTCATTACCAATTGCGATATGGCGAATATCTGGTCCCCCTGCACGTCTTGATACATTCTTAATGCGGGAAATATGACCATTTGGGAAGACACATTCAAGTCCAACCACCATATCTTCAATTCCACCATATAAAGTTGAGAATTGACCGATACTGCGCGTTGATACTAGACCACCAAACTTAGCTACAGGTTTTGATTGTGGAGAATGCCCGGTTGTTAATCCTTTTAGACGACACATATCTTCTACATCTTGTAGACGAACACCTGCTTGGACTGTTAATTGCATGTTGTACTCATCAATCTTTATGACCTTGTTTAGACGTTCTGTGTCAATAACTAAAGTTGTCTCTTTCCAGTTTTCTAATCCGCCTTCAGTTGCGGTTTTACCACCTCTCGCAATGACATTAATTAAATGTTCATTACAAAAAACCAGTAATTTGCTGACTTCTTCTGTGTTAGCTGGATAAACAATAGCAAGCGGAAGTGGAACATCTAATACTCTTCTTGCCTTAGCGTACTTTTTATAACGATCTGCAGAAGCATCATACAATTCTTCATGATTAGTATTAATCTGATCTGCTTTAACAATCTCAAGTAATCTTTCCAATATCTCTTTATGTTGCATTGTGTCCTCCTTATATGCTTATAAACATATATTATTAGCAGAAAACTCAAATGTCAACAAAAAAAGTGAGAAATTATACATTATAAGCGTTTACATTTACATATATTGGAAACTTTTCCATTTTTATAGTGTTTTATACTTCTTAATACTTTACTAAAGGGTGTCAAAATGGTAATATTTATCAGAGAAAAGTAGGGAAACCCATGATCAATGTCGACCTCAATCACTTAAATCCACTTGAAAAAACGATTTACAACACGCTTAGTCAAAAAGTATTAACTATTCCAGATATTAAAATCATGCAAGCTGCTGAGCTTTGTTCTTGTTCAGTGTCAAAAATATCAAAGGTAGTCAAGAAATTAGGCTTTAAGAACTATAAGCAATTTATGAATTTTTTGTATGGCAAAGATATCTCAATTAGTTTTGTGTCCAACGAACTTAATCGTATCAAGCAATTTATTGATGACTTCGATTCTGAAATCGTTGATGACTTTATTGACCTACTCCATCAACATGAACGCATTATTCTTTTTGGTTATGGTCCATCATATATCGTGACTCAATATTTTGAATACAAATTACATACACTTACAAGTAAATTCTCAATTACCTTACAAGATCCTTTGGCTGTCAAAAATATGGCTGATGAAAAGAGTCTGTTAATTATCTTTACAGCAACTGGTGCCTTTAAATCGTTTGAGGATGTTTATGCAACCGCTAAAGATAAAGGCTCTACTGTAATTGTTGTGTCTGAGGAGTATAATCCTTCTTTAGTTAATTCTTGCGACAATTTGTTTTGGCTATCTAAATACAGTCAACCTAGTGGACTTCAACCTCATGAGAAATCTCGAACTGTGTTCTTCATCTTTATTGAAGAAGTTATCAATCGTTTGATGCAATTATAAGTTTCTTCTTCACTGATTGAGAATTCTGAATGAAAAGTATATTAAAGTGAACTGATTTTCATTATAAAGTTAAATTACACATGTAAAACAAAACCCACTTAACAGTGAAGAAGTATAGTATAAGTAGACACTCAAGAAAAACCAATTCTTGAATCATGTCTACTTTTTTCTTAGGATAAAGGAAAGGAGAAAATCTATGGGGAGACCAAAAGGAAGTATAGGAAGACTTTGC
>Ga0208242_100111_pt1 | contig 112490 bp, 115 predicted proteins | sample SubbioAug_CSW13A_FD_184825 | JGI IMG/M metagenome (GOLD analysis project Ga0208242, IMG submission 184825) | Serpentinite rock and fluid subsurface biosphere microbial communities from McLaughlin Reserve, California, USA - CR12Aug_CSW13A (SPAdes) | ecosystem: Environmental > Terrestrial > Deep... | reverse complement strand
CGCATCGCATCGCCGTGCATAGACTTCTGCCGCAAACCTATAAAAGATAGGAATTTGCCTTATTGATGATTCAATAATATCATTTAATCAGGTGTAAGACAATCTCAGTAATCCGGCCGGAGCCTAATAAAAGCGATAACAGACAGAATTATTACTAACCAGAAACATATTACCAATGCTTTTTTGTAACTACTTTAGGCAGAGGTGATTATATGAGCCCGGGCTCAGAATTAATTAGTCTTACGGCATGTGAAGCAGTTGAGCTGCTGCGCCGGCGGGAAGTTTCACCATTGGACTTGATAGAAGCGGCAGCTGCCCGCATAAAAGACACTGACGGTATTGTCAATGCGCTGCCAACACTATGTATTGACAGGGCCAGAGAAAAAGCAAGGAAAATAATGGATAGCAGTGAAAAAAAAGAAAATCCGGGCTGGCTGGCCGGTTTGCCTGTTGCTGTCAAAGATTTGAATGATGTTGCCGGTGTGCGTACTACTTACGGCTCACCAATTTTTAAAGATTATGTGCCCGAACGTTCGGATATAATGGTTGAAACACTGGAGAACAACGGCGCTGTGGTCCTTGCTAAGTCCAATACCCCGGAATTTGGAGCAGGAGCAAATACTTTTAACGAGGTGTTCGGTAAAACACACAATCCCTGGGATATTAAAAAGACCTGCGGCGGCTCCTCGGGCGGGTCTGCTGTGGCACTTGCCGCAGGGCAGGTCTGGCTGGCCACGGGCTCCGATTTGGGGGGCAGCTTGCGTATACCTGCCAGCTTCTGCTCTGTTGTAGGTTTACGTCCAAGCCCCGGGCGGGTAGCATTCGGGCCCGGTGTTTTGCCTTTCAGTAATTTAGCTGTGGTGGGGCCGATGGCGCGCAATGTACGCGATGTTGCCCTCATGCTCGATGCCATGTCAGGGCCTAACCCCTATGACCCATTGTCGCTTAAGGTACAGCCCGGGTCATTTTTGCAAGCGGCGAACAATCCGCAGGCGCCGCAGCGGATTGCTTTTTCCAGAGATCTGGGCCTTGGGCCTGTTGACAAAGAGGTTGCAGACATTTGCCAGAATGCAGTTGCACGTATCAGCAAGCTCTGCGGAAAAATTGATGAAACGGCCCCTGATTTCAGCAATGGAAGAGAGGTGTTCCAGGTATTGCGGGCTGCTGCTTTCGCGGCAAAATTTGGGCCGCTATTAAAACAATACCGTGATAAACTTAAACCGGAGGTTATCTGGAATATTGAAGAAGGCTTGACGCAGGATGCCGGTAAAACAGGATGGGCTGAAAGGGAAAGAGGCGCTTTGTTCCATCGCATGGCTGAATTCTTTGAGTCATACGATTTACTTGTGTGCCCTGCTGTAATCACGCCTCCTTTCGATATTGACATGCGCTACTTAAGTAATTTAAACGGCCATGAGTTTAAGACCTATATTGACTGGTTAATCATTAACTCTGCAATTACACTGACAAGCAGTCCTGCCGTGTCAATTCCATGCGGTTTTACCAGAGAAGGCCTTCCGGTAGGCCTGCAAATAATAGGAAAACCTTATGGTGAAGAATCCCTTCTCAGTGCAGCCGCGCTGTTTGAAGATATGCTTGGTATCTCCCGGATGGTGCCGGTAAACCCGCGTGAAAAATAAAATATGAATAGCAGGAGTATTTGGCATTGGAGAAGAAGTATTTATTATGTGTTAAATGAAAGGAGAGCGAAGATGAAAACAAAAGCCCAATACATAGAGAGGTTAGGAAAAATGAACCGCAACCTCTACACCAATGGTGAGAAGATAGACAGGCTCGATGAGCGCCAGCAGGGCGCCATCAACGTCATGGGCCTGACTTATGACGCTGCCTGGGACCCTGCCAGCAAAGACTTATGTACTGCCACGTCCCACCTTACAGGGGAAACCATCAACCGGTTCAACCACATTCACCAAACCCCGGAAGATTTGCACAAGAAGCAGGATATGACGCGCTACCTGTGCAACAAGGTGGGGGCGTGCATCCAGCGCTGCATGGGAACAGACGCCTCCAATGCCATCAACGCTGTATCCTTTGAAGCACAGAAGTCTCCCGACGCCAAAACGGCATACTACGACAACTGGCTGAAGTGGCTGGAACGCTTCCAAAAAGAAGATCTGGTAGCCAGTTGCGCCCAGACTGACGTCAAGGGTGAGCGCCTGAAGCGGCCGGCTGAGCAGACTGATCCCGATGTATATGTTCACGTCGTGGAAGAGCGCAGCGACGGCATCATTGTCCGCGGCTCCAAAGTTCATATTTCCGAAGCTTCTATTTCCGACGAGATCCTTGTAGTGCCAAACCGGGCGCTGCGAAAGGGTGAGGAAGCTTATGCTTTATCCTTTGCTGTTCCTTCAGATTACGAAGGCGTAAAGCAGGTTGTGCATTTTCACAACGCCCGTAAGAGAGAACACTTTATGAAGCCGATGGAAACCGGCTATACTGACTCTTATGTCATTTTTGACAATTGCTTTGTCCCCTGGGAGCGCGTGTTTGTGTGCGGGGAAACAATACACGGCGGCATAGTAGCCCTCCTTTTCGCACTCTTCCACCGTCACTCATACTCCGGCTGCAAACCTGCCATGCTAGATTTTGTGGTTGGACTGGCCGCCCTGGCTGCTGAAATTAACGGTATTGAAAAAACCCAGCATGTGCGTGAGATGCTGTCCGAACTTATAATGACAGGTGAGCTCGGCTACGCAGCAGGCTATACCGCCTCAGACATGGGGAAGCCGGAAGTCTATATACCCAACATGGGCTTTGTGCCATATGGCCCCGGCAGCTGTATTCCAAACTCCATCTACTGCAATGTAGGCAGGTGCCTGTCCGGTGAGGCGGTCTTTCGCGAGCAGGAGATCCTGTGCAACATTGCAGGTGGCCTGCCCGCTACCTTCCCCTACGAAAATGACCTTAAGAACCCCGAAACAAGGGCACTCCTGGAGAAGTACCTCAACCGCAACCCCAAAATTCCCATTGAGGAACAAATCCAGTTCTGGTTGACCTTTATCGACTTTGGACTTTCCGGCTCCGCTGGTTCAATGACCTACGGCGCCTACCACGGAGGCGGCTCCCCCATTATGGAGCAAATCGCCATTACCAGCCAATACGATATTGAGTCCAAAAAGGATATCGTCAGGGCTATCGCCGGCATGGCGCCCAGGAACAAGTAAGCCTGATTTTTAAAGGGGTCCTGCACTGTTTGCTGCGGGACCCCTTTTCATTGCCTGAATTTAGGCAAGGCTCGCTGGAAAAGAAGGAATTATTAAATCTGATAACGAACGGTTTATTCTACACAAGCAGCAGCTGAAAGAAGGGTAAATTAATGTCAGGTCTCATTGATCTTATAGCTGAGGCCCTGGTAAGGGTGAGGGTAAAAAGGCCTTTGGTCCACCACATAACCAACTTTGTTGTTATGAACGATTGTGCAAATATAACACTGCATATCGGTGGTTCACCTGTCATGGCCCATGACAGGGAAGAAGTAGAAGAAATGGTTTCTCTGGCTGACAGCCTTTTACTAAACATAGGCACTTTATCCGGGGATAGAATAGACTCCATGGTTTTGGCGGGGCGATGTGCCAACAAAAAAGCTATCCCGGTTTTACTTGACCCTGTGGGGGCTGGGGCTACTGTTATGCGCAGCCAGGCAGCCAAAAGGTTGTTAAGGGAAGTTAAAATCAGCTTTATTAAAGGAAATGCCGGGGAGATCTCCGTCCTGGCCGGCGAGGACGCTGCCGTACGGGGAGTTGATTTTGCGGAAACAAGCGGCGACCTGGCCAAAGTTGCGTGCAGACTGGCAAAAGAATATAATTGCACCGTTATCATCACAGGGGCTGTTGATTGGGTTTCAGATGGACAAAGTACTTACAGTGTGCAAAACGGCCATAAACTGATGTCAGCTCTCACAGGCACAGGCTGCATGGCGGGTTCTCTGGTGGCAGCTTTTGCCGGCGCCGTTGAAGATCCCATGCTGGCTGCGCTTTCCGGCTTGACATGTTTTGGCATAGCAGCTGAACTGGCTGCAAAAAGGGAACAAAACCCGGCGTCTTTTAAGACAGCTTTGTTTGACGAGGTATATGCTCTAAACAGTGAAAAAATTAAAATGTTGGCCAGGTTTGAACGGGTGAGTTAAAGAATCTAAAGCAGCGTCTTTAACCAGTACATTAAACGAGGGGTGAGTGTTTTGCAGTTAAAGGATGTGGGTGAGTTTGGGTTAATAAATCACCTTACCCGCAATCTGCGCTCTTATGACAGCTCGGTGGTTTTAGGCATTGGAGATGATGCAGCTGCATTTAAGGTCACTGAAGGCAGTTATGTTCTGGTTTCCTGTGATATGCTAATCGAAGGACGACACTTTATTTTTGATAAAATAAAGCCCGCAGAGCTTGGCTATAAAGCCTTGGCTGTTAATTTAAGCGATATCGCGGCCATGGGCGGGATACCCCGCCATGCCTTAATCTCTGTGGGGTGGCCAGATTATGTGGACTTGGCTTATACGGAGCAGGTTTACAACGGGTTTCAGGAAATTGCAGAAATATACGGCATTAATATCTTAGGCGGCGATACTGTTAAGGCGCCGCAGCTGGTTTTGGATGTGACAGCAATAGGTGAAAGCAAAAGGCCTCCTATTACAAGAAAAGGAGCCAAAGCGGGGGATGTTATCGCAGTAACAGGCAGGGTAGGCGCTTCCGCGGCCGGGCTGGAACTTCTGACGGGCGATTGCAGAGGCTGTGTGTCTGAGGATGTTTTTAAGCACCTGATTACTGCTCATCTAAAGCCTGTTCCCAGGGTAAAGGAAGCTGGAGTGCTGGCAGAAACCGGAGGCGCAACGGCAATGATAGACATCAGTGACGGCGTTGCCAGTGAGGTCAATCATATCTGCGCCGGCAGCAATGTGGGTGCCCTTGTATATGCGGACAAGCTTCCCATCGATAACGAGACAAGGCTGGCAGGAGAAGCATTAAAGAAAGACTGCCTGCAGTGGGCATTATACGGGGGCGAAGATTATGAACTGCTGGTTACACTGCCCGCTGGCAGAGTCGCTGCCGTCAGTGTTGTTTTGGGTAAAATGGGTGTTGATTTTTCAGTCATTGGTGAAATGGTGGATAAAATAAACGGTATCACTATAATGTCTGAAGACGTGATATTGCCTTTGAAAAGCAGGGGTTATAACCATTTTGGGGGGGATTTAAAATAATTAAGCGGGCATTGACTATTGCCGGTTCCGACTCCGGGGGCGGAGCAGGAATCCAGGCCGACCTGAAGGCCTTTGAGAATATTGGTGTTTACGGCATGAGTGCAGTTACTGCCATAACTGCCCAAAACACTTTGGGAGTGCAGGGTATCCACCAGCTGCCCCCGGAATTTGTGGCAGCCCAGATTGATTCAGTGATGAGTGATATCGGCGCCGACAGCGTAAAGGTCGGCATGCTTGGCAGTTCTGAAGTCGTAGCGGTGGTAGCTGAAAAGTTAAGCTGGTATAAAGTTGCAAGAGCTGTCATTGACCCTGTAATTGTGGCTACAAGCGGGGATTTGCTGCTTCAGGCGGAAGCGGTCCAGGTTATCAGGGATAAATTAGTACGATGTGCCTATATTATTACGCCAAACAGGCATGAGGCAGAGGTTCTGACAGGAATAAAAATTAATAATGAAACTGATTTACGGGAATCTGCACGTGCCCTCTATGAGATGGGTGCTGCGGGAGTGCTTATCAAAGGCGGCCACTTTGAATCACAGCAAGCAACAGATATCTTCTATACAGGCAAAGATTTTTACAGTTTCAGCCTGGAAAGGGTGGAAACACAAAACACACACGGAACAGGGTGCACACTTTCTTCCGCCATTGCGGCACACCTGTGTTTTGGCGCTGAGCCCCTGACGGCAGTTGAGCAGGCTAAAGCATACGTCCACAGAAGAATAGAGCGGGCAAAAGGAATCACCATAGGTAAAGGCTATGGGCCTATCTGCCTCCCCTGGCCAGACAGCGGGGGTTGCTGATGAACTGGGAGGTTTCGCTGAATCTGGGGGAGAGAATACCCGGCAGGGAGCTCCTGGCCTTACTGGAGAAAATCGATGACACCGGCTCTCTTAACCGGGCTGTGGAGGAAGCCGGGTTTTCATACCGCTATGGCTGGGGGCTGTTAAACCGTGCCGAAGAAGCCCTGGGCAAGGCGCTGGTCATCCGCCAGGCCGGAGGCAGCGCCGGGGGAGGAACAAGGCTGACGCCTGAAGGAAGAAAACTTCTTGGCCACATGCAGTCTCTGCAGCGTGAGGTGCAGGGACAGCTTTTTTCATTGCTGGCAGAAAAAGAGGTACAGGCCGAAAGCAGCCTAGTGCTGGCCAGTACCATGGAGCCTGTTGTAACCGGCTTGTTGGATGTTTTGGAGCAGGCATATTTGCAGGAAACAAGCGTAATTGTCCGTCATATTGCAGCAGGCAGCGGCCAGGCCATCGCCATGGCTAAAGCGGGGCGGGTAGACGTCCTGCTGACTCATGCCCCAGCGCTGGAGAAAGAGTTTGTCAGCGAGGGCTGGGGTGTGGGAAGAACTCCTGTTATGAGCAATGATTTTATCATTGTGGGGCCGCAGGCCGATCCTGCTGCTGTCGCCTCGTCAACCGGCGCTGCAGATGCTTTTGGGAAAATTGCCACAGCAAAATCCTGGTTTGTCAGCCGTGGCGATAAGTCGGGCACGCATTTGTCTGAAAAAAGCCTGTGGCAAGAGGCCGGTATAGACCCGTCCGGGCAGGCCTGGTATCTTGAAGTGCGAAATATGCTTGGCAACTACGGAATTATGCGCCGCGCCGCGGAGCTTTGCGGTTATACTCTGGTTGACAGGGCAAGCTTTGTCGCCGGGATCAGGGGCGATGAGCTTAAAATCCTCCTGGAGGGCGACCCTCTGCTGCAAAACATCTTTTCTGTAATTGCTGTCAGCAGAAAAAAAGCAGCTGTTAACCAGGAAGAAGCGGAGAAATTTTGCACCTGGTTAAGTTCTCCGGCGGCGGCAAAGATTATTTCCGGCTTTGGGCGGCAGCAGTTTGGGTTCCCTCTTTTTGTGCCTGTAAATCATTGACTGTATCTGTTTTTCATATTAGAATCCGTTATGTAAAATTTTTCAGAACGAATGCCGCAGTATTGACACTGCTAAAGGGCCGTGATAAAATCGCTATGTACAAATATGCATAACGATTTTAGGGAGGCCCTATTTATGAAAAAAAAGGGATTTCTGCTGTGTCTGCTATTAGCTGCAGGCCTTGCCGCCGTAGGGTGCGCCGGGCAAAACGCTGCCCCTGCCGCGGCTGAAACGAATGGGGTAAAAAAGGGTTTAATCTTGGCCACAACAACCAGTACTTACGATTCGGGCCTGCTTGATTGGGTTTTGCCGGTTTTTAGTGAGAAATACGGGTATAAAGTAAAAGTGGTATCCCTTGGCACCGGACAGGCGCTGGAGCTGGCAAAAAACGGGGATGCCGATGTTGTGCTGGTACACGCCAGGGAAGTTGAACTGGAGATGGTGAGGCAGGGGCATTTTGTGGGCAGGCATGATGTGATGTATAATGACTTTGTGATAGTGGGGCCAAAAGCGGACCCTGTGGGCATAAAAGGGCTCAGTGAAATAAACCGGGTGTTTTTAACTCTGGCTGAAAAGAGAGCACCCTTCATTTCCAGAGGTGATGATTCCGGTACTCATAAAAAAGAACTCTCTCTGTGGCAGGGGGCCGGTATTTCCCCGCAGGGTGACTGGTATATCAGTGTAGGATCAGGCATGAGCGGTACGCTGCGCATTGCTGATGAAAAAGAGGGGTATACGCTTACTGACAGGGCAACATACCTGTCCTTGCAGGATAAGCTGGATTCGGTCATTATTTTTGAGGGCGATCCACAGCTTTTTAACCAATATGGCATCATGGCCGTCAACCCGGACAACTATCCAAAGCTCAATTACAAAGGGGCAGAAGCATTAATTCAGTTCTTTATCTCGCAGGAAGGGCAGAAACGCGTATCGGATTTTAAACCCTTTGGTGACACGCTGTTCTTCCCCAACGCCAAGTAGAAAGGATCAGGTATGCTGTATGCGATTAGTCAGGCGGTAAGCCTGCTGCTGTCTTTTGACCGCGGCCTCTACCAGGTTATTTTTCTTACTTTTTTTGTATCAGGAAGTGCAGTCATCCTGGCTGCACTTTCAGGTGTTCCGGCAGGAACATGGCTTGGTATGCAGCCGGCGCCTAAAGTACGCTGGCTGACCCGGCTGATCTATACTCTTATGGGCTTGCCGCCGGTGGTCGGCGGACTGATAATCTACATGCTTCTTTCACGGAAAGGCGTACTCGGGCTGCTGGGGCTGCTGTTTACTCCAGCTGCCATGATTATGGCCCAGGTCCTCCTGGTTGTCCCCATAATTATCGGCCTCACAGCGGTGGCTGTGCGGGGAAAGAGTGGAGAAATCCTGGATACACTGCGCTCCCTGGGGGCAGACCGCAGGCTTATACTCCTGACGGTCATGAGAGAGTCGCGTATCGGCATTTTAGGCGCCTTGGTTGCGGGTTTTGGGCGGGCAGTGGCGGAAGTGGGAGCTGTTATGATGGTGGGGGGAAATATTGAAGGACATACCAGAGTGATGACCACTGCCATTGTGCTTGAAGTAAACAAAGGCAACTTTGCCTTTGCCATGGCCTTGGGGATAATTCTCCTTGCCATCTCATTTTTGATATATTCCAGCTTTTACCGCTTATTGTCAGGAGGAGCAGATGAATAATACAAATACAGAAATTATCGCAATCTCCGGACTGATAAAAAAATATGGCAGTAAAGAGGTATTAAGGGTAGATAAACTGAATGTTCGCAGGGGCAGCATTACCGGAATCATCGGCCCAAGCGGCGCCGGGAAAACAACATTTCTGAGAATTCTAAACCTGCTGGACACTCCAACTAAAGGGGAACTCTGTTATTTCGGCCGTCCTGTCCCGTCGGCGCCCGAGGCAAAGCTCACACTCCAGCGACGTATGATGATGGTCTTTCAGAAGCCGGCGCTCTTCGATATGTCAGTCTCTGATAATGTCGCTTTCGGGATGAGGGCACGGGGTTTTTCCGCCCGGGAAACAGAGGAGCGGTCACAGTCTGTCCTTAAAAAAGTCGGCTTGGAATCACAGGGCAGGCAGAGGGCAAAAACGCTCTCCGGCGGTGAGGCACAGCGGGTGGCACTTGCCAGGGCACTTGTGCTGGAGCCTGAAATTTTGCTTCTGGACGAGCCCACAGCCAATCTGGACCCCGCCAACGTGGAACTCTTGGAGAGCATGATTACATTTCTAAACAGCGAATATAAAACCACTGTGCTGATCGTTACCCACAACTTGTTTCAGGCACGGAGGCTCTCCACTGAATTGCTCTTTTTATACCAGGGCAGACTTGTCGAAGAGGGGACTGCCCACAGGATATTTCAGTCGCCAAGACATGAAGAAACACGTTCTTTCATTGAAGGAAGAATGATTTATTAAACAAAGGGAGTGTTTTAAATGGCCAAAGACGAATCTTTTGATGTGGTTTCCAATGTGGATATGCAGGAGGTGGACAACGCCGTCAACCAGACAAACAAGGAAATCCAGCAGCGGTATGATTTCAAAAACAGCAAGTCAGCAGTAAGTATTGAAGAGGATAATCTAAAAATCATAGCCGACAGTGATTTTAAGCTTAAAAGCGTAATTGATATCCTGCAGACAAAACTTCTGCGCCGGCAGGTTCCAATCAGGAACCTGGAATACGGTAAGGTTGAAGAGGCGAGCGGTGGCACCGTGCGCCAGCTTATCAAGCTGAAGCAGGGCATCGAAGCTGAAACAGCCCGCAAAATGGTTAAGGATATTAAGGGGTTGAAGTTAAAGGTGCAGGCGCAGATCATGGACGACCAGGTCCGCGTTTCAGGTAAAAGCAGGGATGACCTGCAGGCAGTAATCGCTTTTCTTAAAGAAAACGATTATAATTTGGAATTGCAGTTTATAAACTACCGTTAAAAGAAATAAACAAGTTATTTAAAATTATTTCCCGGGAAAACCGGGGATATAATCAGGCTATATAACCGGGTGTATTTTTTCATTGCTTTTACAAATACTAATTTAAAAGCGCTCAGGAGAGTTTACATTGGACGATAAAATGCTGATGAAAGAATTAAACAAGATATTGACACTTGAGCACGGCCACCTTGGCATGTATGAAAAATATATGGACTACAGTGATAAGGAAATACGCAGGACATTCAGAAGGTTTATGGAAGTGGAAATCGAGCATATTGAAAAACTAAAGACTGTAATCAGAAACCTGGGGGACAAGCCTTCCTTAATAATCGAGGGCGGGGATATTATCGGCCGCTTATTTAACATTACAATTAATGTGGCCGATGAGAGGGGGATGCTCAAGGCCTACAGTTTTATAGAACAGAAAGCGCATGCAGGCTATACTGATTTTGTAAGCAAGCTGGAAAACGACTCAGAAAAAAGGAACCAGTTTATTGCCGAGATAGCCGCCTCAAATATGCTGGAAGCAAAATTAATGCAGTTGTGGCTTGATGACAAGTTGAAAAATATGCATGTCCAAGCGTAACGCAAGACAAGGAGACGGTTCTGTTGTCTTGTTTTTGAGGTGAGACTGGAATGAGACAAGGGAACCGTCCCCTTGTCTTTTATTTGTGCAGCTGCGGATGCTCTACTGTAGTTCAGAAAGGTTTAGCAGCTCAAGAGGATTTTTTTCAAGTATCTGCCAAGGGCTGACAGAAACAGTACCTACAGTCATTGTCCAGTGCAGGTGCGGCCCGGTGGAAAAACCTGTGGAGCCCACAGCACCGATAATATCACCCTTTTTGACTTCATCGCCCTCTTTGACATAGATTTTATCCAGGTGGTAATAGTTGCTGAGGATGTTTAGCCCGTGGTCAATGATTACTGTATTGCCGGGAACGTAAAGGCTCTGGGCAAGTGTGACACGGCCGCTGTTGGTAGCTTTAACAGGGGTGCCCTTGGGAGCGGCAATATCCAGGCCGGAATGGCGTGTCGGGTTGGCGTTGTTTACATAGCGTGTGAGGCCAAACTCAGTAGTAATTTTTCCTGCCACAGGCATGATAAAATCTTCTTCCCACAGGGGAATAGGGGCGGTGACCGCCCTGCCCCTGGCAAACGCTGCCCAGTCATCATACTGTCGGTCACTTGTACGGATGGCATTCTGCGCGGCAGTTACCTTAAGGTATTGTGTTACAAATTGTTTTGGTATTACTGTCAGGGGAATATTCTCATCCTGAAGCAGCAAATCATCGCGGAAGATTCTTAAGCTTATGCTGTATATATCCGGTTTAAGGTTATAACTTACCGGAATAAAAGCCGCCATTCCCTCTTTGAAGGAGTAAAATCTGATACGATTCTTGGTCAGGTTGGAAGTGGCGTAAACCTCATCAAGCAAAGTTGTTTTATCTATATAGATGGCAAAAAAGTCTCCCTGTGCCACACCGTCAGTAGAAAAGTGCACTTCAGGCAGGACGGGCTCGTATCTGACAATTTCCCTGGTTTCCCGCGGGTCCATAGGCTGTTGGGTTTGGGTATCCTGTGCGGGTACATCAGCGACCTGACTCCGTGACGGAACAATCTGCATCAGTATCATTACAAGCAGCCCCAGGAACAAAATCAGGCACAGGCGAAATGTTTTTTTTAAAGTCATTACCTCAACCCTTTACTTGTTGTAGTAAATACTAATTCAACCCGGAGAGCTGTTTTCCCTGCGTGCACGCCGCACCTGCGCCTATGTATTAAAAAATATATTTTTAACCAAACACACAGTAAAAAAACACAGGGAAAAAACAGTGTTTGAAAAACGTATGCCAAAGTGATATAATAACTAGGCGCGCATTGTTGGTGATTAATTTTAGAGTCGCGCAACCTTAATAACTTTTAATTTGAGTAGTCCGGAGAGATGGCTGAGCTGGACGAAGGCGCTCGCCTGGAAAGCGAGTAGACGGGGCAAAACCTTGTCTCGAGGGTTCGAATCCCTCTCTCTCCGCCATTTTTGTTTAACCTTGGTCGTGCTAGACGGGGAGGTAGCGGTGCCCTGAACCTGCAACCCGCTGTAGCAGGGTTGAATCCCTGTCCCCGGCCCGTATTTTTCAGGGTCTGACCCGGAGAAGTGGTGTTGACGACCGGGTCCCGTGCGGCGTAAGCTTGTGAATCCCGTCAGGTCCGGAAGGAAGCAGCGGTAAGCAGGTCCTTGCGGGCGCCACGGGGCGGCCTGGTTTGAGCTGGCTGTCCGGGTAACGCTTGGGAAAAAAGGCCAAAGACAGGTGCACGGCCGTTTTATTTTAGAGATCCCCGCTTTTGGGGATTTTCTGTTTGTTTGGGTTATTTGCAATAAGCTTTTATCTGAGCTGTCTGGAAACATTGAGGATGGCTATAACTCCATATTACGCCTCACTCATGGACAGAAAAAACTCAGGCTGCCCGGTCCGAATGCAGGCCATCCCCACCGGTTCCGAACTCAACTCGCGTCTAAAGCTGTCCGCTTTTAAGGGTGACTTAGCTTAGCTCTGGCCGCACAGGACATGCAGGAGGCAGCACGTGTATACGGGTTGCAAAAAGGCCAGAGTTCCGCGGAAAAGGGTTAATGGCGGCTTTGCTGGAACAGTTGGAAAATGAGGCACAAAGCAAGGGGCTCAATTGCCTGTACAGCCTGTCCAGGGCTCTTCTCCCCGGTATAAATGCAGTCCTCTCTGCCGCCGGCTACAGCTATCACGGGAGGCTGATAAACGACTGCTATATCTGTGGAATCTTTGAAGATATGAACATCTGGCAAGAAATAATAAATCCTAAAGGAATTTTCAGTTGAATATGGAATATGTCAGAGAGAAAATATGACAGGTGATGCTATGTCTTATCAGGCGATTTACCGCCGCTTCCGGCCTCAATCCTTTGCTGATTTGGTCGGCCAGCCGGGTACAGTAAGAATACTGCAAAATGCCCTGGATCAGGGGCGTCTTACCCATGCTTACCTTTTCTGCGGGCCCAGGGGGACAGGGAAAACCAGTGCGGCTAAAATTCTGGCCAAGGCTGTCAACTGCGAGCAGGGTCCGGCGCGTGAGCCGTGCAATCAGTGCCCTGCCTGCCTTGGCATCCAGGCGGGCCGCGTTATGGATGTCCTGGAAATTGATGCCGCTTCCAACCGCGGGATTGATGAAATCAGGGATTTGCGCGAAAAAGTGCGTTATGCTGCCACTGAAGTCAGACGCAAGGTATATATCATCGACGAAGTGCACATGTTAACCCCCGAAGCCTTTAATGCTCTCCTGAAAACACTGGAGGAACCGCCGGCACAGGTGCTTTTCATTCTGGCTACCACTGAACCACACAAGCTGCCCGCCACCATAATTTCCCGCTGCCAGCGTCTTGATTTCAGGCTAATTGGCCTGCAGGAAATTGCGGACAGGTTGCGCGAGGTGGCGGCTGTCACAGAAAAGACGGCCACAGAAGAGGCGCTTCACCTGATTGCTGAGGAGGCTGCCGGAGGCCTGCGCGATGCATTGTCATTGTTTGAGCAGGTAGCTGTTTTTTCAGAGGGAGAGGTCACTGCCGACGATGTGCTTACAGTGCTGGGTTCGGTAAGCAGGGATGTATTTTATGACCTGACAACAGCACTGCAGCAAGACGACCTGCAGGCGGCCCTGCTTTTACTGAAAGACGTCGTTCACTCCGGCAGGGATTTACACCACTTTACACACCAGGCCATAGCATATTACCGTGACCTCATGGTTGCGCTGGCCTGCGAGGGGGACTCATCCATCCTTGGGATTGCGCCTGAATGGGCGCTGCGCCTGAGACAGCAGGCCCAAGTGCTGGGGGTGGGTACAATTGGTGGTATTCTGGCCGAGCTGCACAGGCTTCTGACGCAAATCCGCTGGTCGCAAAGGCCGCGCTTGCTGTGGGAATTAGCCCTGATCCGCATTTTTGCCGGCGATACAGCAACGGAAAACACACAGCTTGTGGAGAAAATCGAGAGGTTGGAAAGAAGGCTGGCCTGCCTGGAGCAGGGAGGCACACATGCTGTTGCCCCCAAGCCCGCACCCGTGTCTACACCTCTGCCTACTCCAAAAATGATATCCCGGGAGACTGCGCCTGCATCAACCAAGGCTTATAAATCCCCCGCGCCAGACGCTGCCGACCCGCTGCCCGTACTCTCCAGGGAATGGCCGCGTATACTGGAGCAGATAAAAAAAGAGAGCCGGGGAGCGCACGGGTTTTTATTGGACGGCCGGCCGGTATCCTGTGACGAAAAGATCCTGCAGCTTGAGTTTGCCACTGATTTCAGCCGTGAGATGATGGAAGCGCCCGAAAACAGGCAGTGCCTGGAAAAGATAGTGAGCGAAATGCTTGGCCGTGAAATTTCTGTGCGCTGCAGGCAAAACGGGGCGCTGCCGCAGGCCAAAAGCGCAAACAGCAGGGAAGAATTAGCCGATTCGGCAGTGGATATTTTCCGCGGCCGGATTGTTGAAGGTTAGGGTTAATAAAAGGGAGGTTATAGTCAGTGCAAGGTAATATGGGAAAAATGATGAAGCAAGTTCAAAAAATGCAAAGCGACATGTTGAAGATGCAGGATGAGCTTAAGTCCAGGACGTTGGAAGCCACCAGCGGCGGCGGTGTGGTGCGGGTGGTGGTTAACGGCAAGAAAGAAGTGGAAAGTCTTTTTATTGACCCGCAGGCTGTGGACCCCGGGGATGTGGAAATGCTCCAGGACATGGTGGTGGCGGCTGTTAACGAAGGGCTACGCAAGGTGGAAGAAATGATCGCCACAGAAATGCAAAAAATAACCGGCGGTTTAAATCTGCCGCCGGGATTATTTTAGCCGGGGTTAGGAGTGTACTATCCTGAACAGCTCGCCCGCCTGATTGATGCTCTGCAGAAACTACCCGGAGTAGGGCCTAAAACAGCACAGCGCCTTGCCCTATTTGTGCTGAAGCTGCCCCGGGAGGAAGTTGTAAGCATGGCACGGGCGCTGGTAGAAGCCAGAGATAAAACCTGCTATTGCAAAACCTGCGGCAATTTCAGCAGCGGGGATCTATGCTTAATCTGCCGTGACACCAGAAGAGACATCAAAACAATTTGTGTGGTCCAGGACGCCAGGGATGTGATGGCAATGGAAAAAACCAGGGAGTTCAAGGGAGTTTACCATGTACTGGGTGGCGCCATTTCACCCATGGATGGCATCGGGCCCGACCAACTTCGCATCAGAGAGCTTCTGGAACGTGTAAAAGAAGGCCGTATCAGTGAGTTGATACTGGCAACAAACCCCAACGTAGAGGGTGAGGCTACGGCGCTGTACGTGTCCAGGGTAGTAAAACAACTGGGAGTCCGCGTCACAAGAATAGCGCACGGATTGTCGGTAGGTACGGATTTGGAATACGTAGATGAGGTAACTTTATCACGGGCCTTAGAAGGCCGCCGTGAACTTTAGTCCGCGGTTTGAAGACAACCTGGCTCTAAAAATAAACCAGAGAATTTATATGTGTAAACTACGAATCAAAAAAGACGGCTTGGCCGTCTTTTTGCTTTTAAGAAAAGCCCACCGCTGTACGTACCCAATAATCTGCTTTTAACATTATCCCTGTGATAAATACACAATTTTGAGTGGTATGCAAAGTGCAATTGATTTACACGTCCGTGCTGTTCTTGAAACCATCAGGAACGAGACTCTTCGTGCTGTTTTTTACAAACTTCTTGAAGACGAAATAGAAATGCATGAAAATATTTTAAAGTATGGTAAAGTAAAGGGATGGATAATACCAATTCCTGTTTATGCTGAGCCTGTATAGAAGAGAGGCTGGTGGGGAGTCTTAATATTATTCTTGATTGAAATGAATGATGGCTTGCGAAAAATCTTTACGCACATAAGGGGTGGACCCATCCGGCGCCGATTTACTTTGAGCCTACATAAAAAAATATTATGAACAGTATAAAAAAACGTCAGTTCAGTTTGAACTGCGTTTTTATTTGAGCTTGTGGATTATGGCAACCGGGTAAGGCATATAAAAAGTAGTTTATACTGAAAAAACGGTTTTGATAAATTGCTGCCTAATACATGCATAGGAAAGATTTGGATATCATATAGTGTAGGAGTAATCCTCCTAGCAAAATGTTATGTCAGGAGGGCTTAGTTTGACTAAAGAAGAAACTGTGAGGCAGATACGAATCGTCCTGGACGCTATCTCAAGCAAAATGTCCATAGGTGAAAACAGCACAGATCCCGCTGAGAGGCAAAAAGATTTTTTTGAGATGGTGGAAGAAGCCAGGCGAGAGTGGCAATCGGCGATGGATTATTTTAACCATGTCGTTGATCCTGGCCTTGTGGATCACGCCATTTTTGCCATGGAAGCGGCAGAACTAAAGTATACTTTCCTGTTAAAGAAGGCCCGGCAGGAAGGGTACCGCCTGCCGGTAAAGCTGGACGCGCTGCGCGAAGGGAGGTGAACTTATGCAAATGCCGGACCTTAATGTGGTTCTTGCCGTTATCTTTGGCTTAATTGTGCTCTATCTGGTGGCAAGAATGTTGGTTGCTCCGGCGCGCCTGGTTTTAAGGCTGCTGGTGAGCGCGGGTATCGGCACTTTGGTGCTGGTGGTATTCAATCTGATCGGAGGTATCTTTGGCGCGAGTATCGGCATAAACCTGGCAACTACAGTGATTGTGGGGTTTATGGGCCTGCCCGGCCTTATAATGCTGGTGCTTCTCCAACGCATGCTTGTATAAGGATTTATTCTAATCATTTTAAAACTTATAAAATTTATATCTCAAAGTATATATAGTTGCTGATTTGGTTGACGCTTTGCGGCTCTGAGTGATATAATTCCAGTGAGTTAGTTTCTAAACACTGGGAAAGTAGTAGCGCATAAGATTGTTGCCTGCCGGAAATGGCGGCAATTTATCGTGTCCGCAAAGAGCGCAACCAGTCAGCCCAAAGCCTTGCATCAGTCTTTATGAGTTATCGGGCCCGGATTGGCCGGCAGGCGCATTCCGGGCTTTTAATTATTTATCGCTAAGGAAATTGGGAGTGGGATGGAGAGAGTAAGTGTTCATATACAAATTAATAACAAGGGGAGAAATATATGAATAAGGTTATGAAAACAATGGATGGTAATACTGCTGCAGCCCATGTGTCATACGCTTTTACCGAAGTTGCAGGAATATATCCCATTACCCCCTCGTCTCCCATGGCGGAATTTGTTGATGAATGGTCTGCACATGGCAGAAAGAACATTTTCGGACAGGAAGTAAAGGTTGTGGAGTTGCAATCAGAAGCAGGTGCGGCAGGCGCCATGCACGGATCGCTGGCAGCGGGAGCTCTGACAACCACATTTACAGCTTCACAGGGGCTTCTCCTTATGATACCGAACATGTATAAAATGGCCGGTGAACTGCTGCCTGGCGTTTTCCACGTAAGTGCCCGCGCTCTTTCCTCACATGCTCTTTCAATCTTTGGCGACCATTCAGATGTAATGGCCTGCCGCCAAACCGGATTTGCCCTTCTGGCTGCCGGCAATGTGCAGGAAGTAATGGACCTTGGCGGGTTGGCACATCTGTGCGCGATCAAGTCGAGGATACCATTCCTGCATTTCTTTGATGGGTTTAGAACTTCCCACGAGGTACAAAAGATAGAAGTCATTGATTATAAGGACTTTGCCAGGCTGATTGATTTTGAGGCGGTTAAAACATTCAGAAAGAACGCTTTAAATCCGGAACACCCAGTTCTCCGGGGCACGGCTCAAAACCCCGATGTGTTTTTCCAGGCCCGTGAAGCTTCTAACAGGTTCTATGATAATCTCCCTGCTGTGGTAGAAGATTATATGAATAAAATCAGTGAGGTTACAGGCAGAGAATATGGCCTTTTCAATTATTACGGTGCACCTGATGCCGAAAGAGTAATTATTGCCATGGGTTCTGCCTGTGATACAATTGAAGAAACCATTGATTATTTAATGAATAAGGGAGAAAAGGTCGGCTTGGTAAAGGTCCGTCTTTACAGGCCGTTCTCTGTGAAGCATTTCCTTGCTGCTATTCCTGCAACAGCAAAAAAGATTGCAGTTCTGGACAGGACAAAAGAACCGGGTGCATTGGGGGAACCGTTATATCAGGATATATGCACAGCCTATTATGATCTGCCCGACAGGCCGTTGGTAGTCGCAGGCCGCTATGGCCTTGGTTCAAAAGATACCACACCGGCACAGGTTGTGGCCGTTTATGATAATCTAAAATCAGAAGCGCCAAAAAATCATTTTACCATCGGTATTGTTGATGATGTTACCTGTTTGTCACTTAATGCAGACGAAAGTATTGATACTGCTCCTGAAGGTACTGTAAGCTGTAAGTTCTGGGGTCTTGGCGCCGACGGCACCGTTGGAGCAAACAAGAATTCAATTAAAATCATCGGTGACCACACAGACATGTATGCGCAGGCCTACTTTGATTATGACTCCAAGAAGTCCGGCGGCGTAACCATGTCACATTTAAGGTTTGGCAGGAAACCTATAAAATCCACCTACCTGGTTAAGAAGGCTGATTTTGTGGCCTGCCACAATCCTTCATATGTGGATAAGTATGATATGATTTCCGACTTAAAAGATAATGGCACATTCCTTTTAAACTGCGCCTGGTCGGAGCAGGAGCTTGATGAAAAGCTGCCGGCAAAGATGAAGAGGTTTATAGCAAAGCACAACATCAAGCTTTATACGCTCGACGGTGTGGGCATTGCCAAAGAAATCGGCCTTGGCGGCAGAATAAACATGGTTATGCAGTCTGCCTTCTTTAAGCTTGCCAACATTATACCTATTGAAGATGCAGTTAAATATATGAAGGATGCTATCTTTGATACCTACGGCAAAAAAGGCGACGCCATAGTAAACATGAACTATAAAGCAATTGACATGGGAATTGAAGCAATTAAAAAGGTGACAGTTCCCGCAGGCTGGACCAATGCAGATGATGAAGCTGTACCTGAGAGGGATGTCCCGGACTTTATAAAAAATATCCTTGAGCCCATGAACAGGCAGGAAGGAAACAAACTGCCCGTCAGTACTTTTGTTGGCAGGGAGGATGGGACCTTCCCGCAGGGTGCTGCCAAGTATGAGAAAGGAAGCATAGCGGTTGATGTTCCCCAGTGGCAGATGGATAAGTGCATACAGTGCAATCAGTGCTCGTATGTCTGTCCTCATGCGGCGATCAGGCCTTTCCTGTTAAATGGTGAGGAAGTAAAGGGCTCACCGGTTGGATTTGCTTCCAGGAAAGCAATTGGGAAAGGTTTTGAAGGCTACAACTTCAGGATCCAGGTTTCAGTGCTTGATTGTACAGGTTGCGGAAACTGTGAGCAGGTTTGCCCCTCAAAAGAAAAAGCGCTTATTTTAAAGCCTATTGAAAGCCAGTTGGCAGAGCTGGAAAACTGGGATTATGCCCTGAAGCTTTCCATCAAGGAAAACCCTGCAAATCCGGCAACAGTTAAAGGCAGCCAGTTTGAGCAGCCGTTATTTGAGTTTTCTGGAGCATGCGCAGGCTGCGGAGAAACACCATATGTAAAGCTTATAACACAGCTCTTTGGGGATAGAATGATGGTGGCCAATGCTACCGGGTGTTCGTCAATTTACAGCGGCAGTGCACCTTCCAGTCCTTATACCACAAATAAGGATGGGTGTGGGCCGTCGTGGGCAAGTTCACTTTTTGAGGACAATGCCGAATATGGCTACGGAATGGCAATTGGTGTGGGCCAGATAAGAAGCAGGATTGCAGACCTTTGTTATGAAGCTCTCACTCTCGATGTGCCGGATGATATAAAGGTTGCCCTCAACGACTGGGTTATTGGTATGAATAATGCCAAAGCTTCCAAAAAATCTGCACTCGCACTGTTCTCTCTACTTGAAAACTTCAGCGGCAGCAGTGCGCGTATCAATGATATCTTCAATGAAATAATCGAGAAAAAAGATTTCCTCATCAAGAAATCACAGTGGATTATAGGCGGAGACGGTTGGGCCTATGATATAGGCTACGGCGGATTGGACCATGTGCTTGCATCGGGGGCAGATGTAAATGTGCTTGTCCTCGATACAGAGGTATACTCAAACACCGGCGGGCAGTCTTCAAAGGCTACACCAACAGGGGCTGTCGCCCAGTTTGCAGCATCAGGCAAGGTGACAAAGAAAAAGGACCTTGGTATGATGGCTATGTCTTACGGCTACGTTTATGTTGCCCAGGTGGCAATGGGAGCAAGCCAGAACCAGGTGATCAAAACCATGGCAGAAGCTGAAAGTTATCCCGGACCTTCACTGATAATTGCCTATTCTCCCTGTATAAATCATGGGTTGACACTTGGCATGGGATGCACACAGCTTGAACAAAAGATGGCTGTTGAAGCAGGATACTGGCACCTATACAGGTACAATCCCCTGCTTAAGGAAGAAGGAAAGAACCCGTTTTCGCTTGACTCCAGGGAGCCCACAGCCTCTTTCAGGGATTTCCTTATGGGTGAAGTAAGATACTCCTCGCTTACCAGGACATTCCCTGACAAGGCGGATAAACTCTTTGAAGCAGCCGAGAAGGATGCAAAGGAAAGACTGGAGAGCTATAAGAGGCTTGCCGGCAACTGTTAAAACCAGAAGACTTGTTTTTGAATAACCTGTGTTTGTCACAATCTAAGGGGGCGGTGCAACCGTCCCCTTTTCTTTTTCCAAAAAAATAGTATCGCAGATTAGAAAATGACAAAAGATACACTAAAGCAATGATAATGAAAGGGACTCCAAGTGTGCTTACAGGAAGCTTATGTTGGCGAGTATGCCAGCGGAAAAAGTGAAAATGCCATCAACCGTGCGCTGTCACTTGTGGGCGGCGGCCAGCCGGTCACTCTCGTTGACCTTGATTTGGTGGAGCCTTTTTATACGCTGCGCCCGCTCAGGGATGAACTGTCAGCCAAAGGCCTTGACGTCATAGCCTGGCAGACCCGGGAAACCCTAGGCCTTGGCGAAGCCGGGTCAATACTATTGCCTCAGGCGCGCTGGGCTCTGAAAAGGGAAGGCCACGTGATACTGGATGTGGGTTATGGTGTTCACGGCACACGCAGCTTCAATCTGCTTGAGGGCTACGGGGAATCCGGCTTACAAGTATTGGCGGTGGTCAACGCGGCCAGGCCAATGACAGCGTCAGTGCCGGATATTGTAGATTACCTGCGCAGCTTTGAGCACATTGACGGTCTCATTAACAACAGCCATCTGGGTGATGATACCGACCTGGATATAATCCACCGCGGGGTGGAGATTGTAAGTGAAGTAAGCAGGATATTGGGCGTGCCCGTGGCGGCTACGTCAGTTGATGAGCGTTTCCGTGATTCTTTCGGCGACTGTGACCAGCGCGGCAATCCTGTCCGTTTTTTGCATCGTTACATGCCGCATGCTTTCTGGTAGGAGCGTATCCATCTGTTGGAGGTGTTTTAATGATTGAGAGTCCTATCAAGGATGAACAGAAAGTATTTGTTACCGGTAATGAGGTTATAGCCTGGGCTGCGCTGGCAGCGGAGGCCGATATTATGTACGGATACCCGATTACGCCGCAAAATGAAATAATGCACTACTGGACAAGACTGGCGCCAAAGTATGGGAAAAAATTTCTGCAGACAGAAGACGAGCTCTCGGCCGGCTTTACCACCCTTGGCGGCATACTGGCGGGGCGCAAGGCCTTTTCAGCCACCGCCGGGCCGGGGACAATATTGTTCCAGGAGTCAATTTCCATGGCGGAGATGATGCGCATCCCCATGGTAGTGGTGGTGCAGCAGCGTGGGGGCCCATCCACTGCCACAGTAATCTACTCACAGCAGGAAGTGAATATGGTTACTTTTGGCGGAAACGGTGAGGGATGGCGTGTTGTCTACTCCACATCCACACACCAGGAGCTTTACGATTACACCATTAAAGCATTTAATACCGCCTGGAAGTACCGCTTTCCCACTTTTATCCTTGGTGACGGCTACCAGGCTAAAATGCGTGAATCACTGGTTATGTACAAGCCATCAGCCCGCGGCATAGAACTTGTTAAACCGTATACAGTGTTGGGCGGGCCCGGCGTGCCGGGCCGTGACCGGTTGGCTGTCCACCTCCGCAATACTTTCAGCGTGGAGGAGGAGCTTTATGAAGCTGTGATGCCCGCCCAGGAAGAGTACGAGCAGATGGCAGTAGAAGTTGTGGAGCACGACAGCCAACATACAGAGGGCGCTGAGATAATAATTATTGCGCACGGTGTGGTAAGCCGTGCCGCCATCGCCGCCATGAACAGGCTGCGCAACAAAGGCATAAAAGCAGGATATTTCCGCCCCATTACACTGCGGCCTTTTCCCGAACAAGAGCTGCGTAAAGCAGCAGGCCACTGCAGCAACTTTCTACTGGTGGAATCAGCACTGGGGCAGCTGGCACGCCTTGTCAAGGAAGCACTCTTTAACGTACCTGTGGAAAGGTTCGACACCATCTATAAGCCAGGCGTGGGGATTACAGCAGAAGAACTGGTGGAGGCAATTGAAAAGAACAGAAAGGTGGAACACTAGATGGCAAAGAGGCTGGCAATGCCAAAGTCATGGCATGTGGAATCAAAACCTCATAAGTTCTGCCCGGGCTGCGGCCATCCCCTGGTGCTGAAAATGCTGGGTGAGGTAATCGATGAACTGGATATCCAGGAAAGGCTGATATTTGGCTGCGACATCGGCTGCTCGCTTCTGGCCTGGGACTTTTTTGACGTGGATTCAATACAGACCCACCACGGCAGGACCACTCCTGTGATGGTGGGCATTAAGCGGGCCAACCCGGAGCTTTTGTGTATTGCTTACATGGGTGATGGAGCCGGTTATGCCATTGGTTCCCAGCACCTGGTTAACTCTGCCTACAGAAATGAAAAAGTCATGGTCTTGCTGGCCAACAATACAAATTATGCCATGACGGGCGGACAAATGTCGCCTACCACACTGCTTGGGCAAAAGACGGAAACATCGCCATATGGAAGAAGCCAGGAAGAGACCGGCAATCCTACGCTGGGACCTGAGATGATTGCCGCCATTGCCGGGCCCGGCGCCTATGTGGCCCGCGGTACAGTAGCCAATATGAAGCAGCTTAAGCGTTTTATAAAAAAAGCCATGGAAAACCAGCTTGCCGGCAACGGTTTCTCATTCGTGGAAGCACTCACCACCTGCCCTACCAACTGGCGGACCAATGCCAGGCAGACCTGGGGTTTCCTGGAAGAAGAGATGGCGGCATACTTCAAAGTAGGGGAATTTGTAACCGCGGACGGAAAAAGGGAGGCAAAATAAGGTGCTAACAAAGATTGTGATAGCCGGTGAAGGGGGCCAGGGGGTCCAGGCTATCGGTGATATTCTGGCGGAAGCAGGCAACAATGAACAAAAAGAAGCTCTTTACATCCCAAATTTCGGTGTAGAGCAGCGCGGCGGTGTTTCAGTCGCTTTTGTCCAGATCTCAGACGAACAGATCGGCTCTCCCAAATTTAAGAGCGCCGACATTGTCATGGCACTGAGCGAGCGGGCTGTGCAGCGCACAAAGCAGTTTGTGACAGGGGATACAATCTTTGTCTATGATAATTCGCTCATTGCTCCACCCGAGGTGGATGATGAAGCAATTGGCCTGCAGACTTACGACACTGTGGCGCCGGAGGCTTTTGCCGATGCCGTCAGCGAACAGCCTAAATCGGGCAAAATTGAACTGCCACGCAACGCCAAATGCGTGATTGGGATTCCAGCCACAGACACAGCGCAAAAAGAGCTGCACCCCCGGGTATTTAACATGATTATCATGGGGGCTGCCGTACGCGCCGCAGGTGTAGTTAAGATTGAGACGGTAAAACAGGCGCTTGAATCGAAGCTGGGCAAAAAGTTTGCCGACAATCCCAAGCTGCGCGAGATGAACCACCAGGCACTACAGCGGGGGACTGAGCTGGTGGGTGAGGCACTTGCCAAAGAGGGGGCCTTAACTTGACAAAAAAGACTTTTCGCAATATGCGCTTTGAAGGACCTAAGGGTTGGTTCAACATTTCTCCCGACCTGTGCAAGGGCTGCGGCCTCTGCAAAGAGAAATGCCCTACCGATGTGCTCGATTGGTCCAAGGAGCTTGGTGTGTATGGGACTCCCATCATGGGACCGGCAAGGCTCGAACAGTGTATCGCGTGCGGTATATGTGAGATTGTCTGTCCTGATGCTGCTATCCTGATTGAGAAGAAAGATAAAAGAAGGGCGGCAAATAAATAAAGCGCGGCCGGCTTAAAGCCGGCTTTTTTAAATACCGGTAGGAAATTATAACGCTTTGCAGTCAGCAAAGCTGCAGCGGAAACCGGCACTGAAAGCGCGCTTAAAGGGAACCGAATAAGAGCGCCTTTCTTGTATTGTGAAACAAGGGGCCCAAAAGGGGAGGATTTGAATAAAGTCTTCCCTCAGGCCGTGAATAATGCTAAAATAGATATAATTCCTTAAAACCCGGAAAGAAGTGCAAACCTATGAAAATTAAAAAAGGCGATATTATTGTTATTGCAGTAGTACTGATTATCTCAGCACTGCTTTATGGCTTTAAACTGCTGCCGGCGGCCGGTGGAGAAAGGCTGCTGAAGGTGGAACTTAACGGTCAGGTTATAGACGAGATTCCTTTTAACGATGAGAGTGATGAGGAAATCGTTGTCACTTTCCCTGCCGGTGAGGCCATCGTAGAAATAGTGGCGGGGCGGGTCAGAGTACTGCCCATGCCCAGGGAGATTTGCCCGCTTGCTATCTGCTCTTCAGTTGGTTGGGTGGAACAATCAGGTGATGCAATAGTTTGCTTGCCAAACCGCCTTGTATTGACAGTGGTTGGCGGCCCAACAGATGAGTTGTGGGATTCCCTTGACGGGGTAACAAAGTAGGTGATGTGATGCTTTTGGTAAGCGCCTGCCTGCTTGGCCTGAATACTAAGTATAACGGCGGCCATAATCTTAATTCTAAAGTATATTCACTGGGCAGGCGTGTGCCGCTTGTCCCGGTCTGCCCGGAGCAGCTGGGGGGCCTGCCTACACCCAGGATGCCTGCAGAGATACAGGGGGGCGATGGCGGCGATGTTTTGGCAGGCCGCTCCCGTGTTATAACGCAAGACGGCAGAGACTGTACAGAAGAGTTTTTATGCGGTGCGCGGGAGACGTTAAAAACAGTTATGGCATCAGGGGTATTGGCGGCGCTTTTTAAAGCGCGCAGCCCTTCTTGCGGCAACTGTGGGATTTATGACGGCAGTTTCAACGGTATTACGCGTGATGGCGCCGGTGTGGCGGCGGCAATGCTTTTGGCCAAAGGAATACCTGTTTTTAATGAAGAACAGCTTGAGAGCCTGGAGCAATTCCTGTCAAAGACAGCGTTGATATAATCTAATATAAGGGGGCGGCAAAAATGGATCATGAGAAGTTCAGCAAGGAAGGCATCACCTTTGACGATGTACTGCTTGTCCCGGCCAAATCCCGCGTCCTGCCGGCCGAGGTGGATGTATCCACAATGCTGACAAAAAAAATAAAGTTAAACATTCCACTGATAAGTTCAGGTATGGATACAGTTACTGAAACCCGTATGGCCATAGCCATGGCCCGCGAAGGCGGACTCGGAGTTATTCATAAGAACATGCCTGTGGAAAAACAGGCTATTGAAGTAGACCGTGTAAAGAGGTCTGAGCACGGGGTAATTACAAATCCATTTCACCTGTCCCCTGACCATGTAATCAATGATGCGGCGGCGTTGATGGAGCGCTACCGGATTTCCGGTGTGCCCATCACTGTCAAGGGAAAACTGGTAGGAATTCTCACCAACCGCGATCTGCGTTTTGAAACTGATTTTCATCGCAAGATTAAAGATGTGATGACTAAGGACAGGCTTGTCACCGCCCCTGAGGGCACAACAATGGCACAGGCGCAGGAAATTCTGCAGCGTCATAAAATAGAGAAGCTTCCCATTGTGGATGAAAACTTCATGCTAAAAGGACTTATTACCATTAAAGATATTGAGAAGGCCATTCAATACCCTCGTTCCGCCAAAGAGGCAAACGGGCGCCTGTTGGCGGCGGCGGCGGTTGGAGTGGGCAGCGACACCATGGAAAGGGTGCAGGCCCTGGTTAAGGCCGGGGTTGATGTGATTGTGGTTGATACCGCCCACGGGCATTCGGTGGGAGTTTTAAATACAGTGGAAAAAATAAAAAAGAAGTACCCTGACGTGGAAGTTGTGGCCGGCAATGTTGCCACGGGCGAAGGGGCGCGGGATTTGATAGAAGCAGGTGCCGATGCGGTTAAAGTTGGGGTGGGCCCGGGCTCCATCTGTACCACGAGGGTTGTGGCGGGCATAGGTGTACCGCAGATAACTGCCATCTATGAAGCCGCGCTTGCTGCCGCAAGTCACGGCATTCCCATTATTTCAGATGGGGGTATCAAATATTCGGGCGATATCACCAAGGCCATCGGGGCCGGAGCCAACGTTGTTATGATTGGCAGCCTTTTTGCGGGGACTGAAGAGAGCCCGGGTGAAATTGAGATCTTCCAGGGCAGGAGCTACAAGGTTTACCGCGGCATGGGTTCGCTGAGCGCCATGAAGGAAGGCAGCAAGGACCGCTATTTCCAGGAAAATGAGGAAAAACTTGTGCCTGAGGGCATTGAAGGTCGTGTGCCATACCGCGGCACTGTATCCGATACTGTATACCAGCTCATAGGCGGCCTGCGGGCCGGGATGGGCTACTGCGGCGTTAAAAATATTCATGAGCTGAAAACAAAAACCAAGTTTATGAGGATTACCAGTGCGGGCCTGCGGGAAAGCCACCCGCATGACGTGCACATTACCAAAGAGGCACCAAATTACACCCTGTCTTAGGCAGAAAAGAATAGTAAAGTACTCAACAACCCTTCCCGAAAGTGAAGGGGAGCGGTTGTGCCGATAGTATCCCCGATGAACGAGAAGCCGCCCGGTTTCAACCCGTGCGGAGTGTCACATCATGACGCTTGAAATGGGGGCATTGCCATGCACGTCGCATTCCGGAAAATCATGCTCATTAACCCACCGGCGGCGATCCGCCTCTGGGAGCAGCACAGCGAAAACCTCGGTCTCGGTTACCTGACTGCCGTTCTCAGGCAGTTGGGATACCAGGTAACCATCCTTGACGCGTCACTTTTCCGGCTCGGTGTGTCCGCGACTCTCAAACGCATTCGGGACCAACAGCCGGATGTGATTGGCTTTCGCCTGCTCGAAGTCAACCTGCCACACGTGATCAACCTGGTGGCGCGCCTGCGTCGCGGGGGCTACTCGGGGCATATCACTGCGGGTGGGCCGGCCGCCACGATGATGGAGTCGGAGATTCTAAAGCTAGTTCCAGGTCTGGACAGCCTCATGGCGGGGGAGGGCGAGGAGACGCTGCCCGAGCTGCTGGCGGCCCTCAACTCGTCCGGTTCCCCGAGACCTTCCGGAGATCCTTTCACAAGGATACTTGGCCTGTGTTATCGCGAAGGCGACGCGATCCGGGCCAACGGACCTCGCCCTCTCATCGAGGATCTCGACGCGCTGCCTTTCCCGGCGCGGGATACGCTCCCACCTATCCTCAGGTGGGGCCGGCTGCCGATGGTCATCTCCTCCCGGGGGTGCGACGGGCACTGTATCTTTTGCTGTCCGGCCGCGATGTACGCCAAGTCGCCCGGGCCAAAGTGGCGCCCGCGCAGCGCCGGCAACGTCGTCGAGGAGATCGAGGATCTGCAGCGGCGCTACAACGTGAGCCATCTGGATTTTCTGGATGATAACTTCTTCGGCCGCGGTGAGGTGGGGATCCGGAGGGCCTGGGATTTCCTCGAGGAATTGCGGCGGCGTGACCTGCGGCTCAAGTTTTCGGTGGAGTGCCGGGTCGACAACGTGGAGGAGGATCTTTTCAAGGCTCTGCGTGACGCCGGGTGCGTGGAGGTTCGCCTGGGCATCGAGTCGGGTGTGCAGCGCATCCTCGACCGCTACGGCAAGGGGACGACAGTTGAGAAAAACCGCGAGGTTCTGTTCAAGCTCAAAGAGTGGGGTCTGCCGGTCAAAATCGGGTTTATCCCGTTTGACCCGACGTTGTCTTTCAATGAACTCATGCAAAACGCTGAGTTCCTGCGCTCGGTCGGTAACCCCGAAGCTTTCAACTACAGCAAGGTCGGGGTAGCGGTCGGGACTCCTCTGGAACGCCTGTTCGAGAAAGAGGGGCGCCTGCTCAAACCCAAGCCATGGTTACGCGAGTACACCTTTGATGACCCGACCGTGGCCTTTCTGTGGAAGGTAGTTAACGGATATGGGATGGCCAAGCGGGCGGCCCTAAAACTTGCCGATTGGTGGAAGGTAGGGTTGGCCGACCTCCAGGCTTTGCTCCGTGGAGAGAGCGTCAGATGAGTTGAGCCCGCGCCCAATTGGTGGGAAAGTAAATAGAACGAGTTTAGGAGGTAAAATTATGGGCCTATCAATTTATCAAGTTGATGCTTTTACCGATAAGCCATTCTTGGGAAATCCGGCAGCAGTTTGTATTTTGCCTGAAAAGGCAAAAGAAAATTGGATGCAAAAAGTAGCGTAGAATCAGAAGAAGAAGTAAAAGGAATTAACCCGGACTTTACTTTGTTAAGTAAAATTCCAGCCCATGGAGTTATTGTCACAAGTATGTCAAGTTCCAAGGAGTATGATTTTGTATCAAGGTTTTTTGCTCCTGCGGTAGGTATAAATGAGGACCCGGTGACAGGCTCCGCACATTGTTGTTTAGGTCTTAAATAAAAGAGGCAAAGAGAGAGGTAATTTATACTGTTTGTGGAAAATAATAATGTCATGGACCAGCAAAGACTGCCGTTGTGGGAAGGACTAAAAAAACATACAGACAGAAACAGCATCAGGCTGCACATTCCCGGCCACGGCGGCGGGCGCTTCCTGCCGCCCGGGCTGAAGGAGCCCTATGCAAAGTTGGCGCCTTATGACCTGACGGAGCTGCCCGGCCTTGACGACCTGCACAACCCGGACGGGATAATTGCCACTGCCCAGGAACTGGCGGCGGAAGTATGGGGTGCGGACAGTACATATTTTCTGGTGAACGGGTCTTCCGCCGGTGTTGTGGCTATGCTGCTTGCCACGTGTGAGGCGGGCGACACTGTCATTGTACCGCGAAATGCGCACGCAGCGGTCTACCACGGACTTATTCTCTCGGGTGCTGTGCCTCATTACCTGCCAGTGGCCACTGCTGAGGAAGGCTTTCTGCTGAATGTTACTGCAGACGCTGTGAGAATCGCCTTTGCCTCCTGCCCTTCTGCGCGGGCGGTAGTGGTCACAAGTCCGGGTTATCACGGTGTCTGCGCCGATATTGAGGCCATTGCGGCCACAGCGCGTCAATACGGGGCGCTTGTTTTAGTGGATGAAGCCCATGGGGCACATTTGGGCTTTCACCCGGACTTGCCGAAAGCTTCCGGGCGGGCGGCCGATTTGAGCGTTCAGAGCTGGCATAAGTCACTGGGCGCGCTCACTCCCGGCGCTGTGCTGCACCAGTACGGCAGCCGCACAGACAGCCGCCGCCTGCGGGCAGCGCTGCAGTGGCTGCAGACCAGCAGCCCTTCTTACCCCTTACTGCTGTCTCTGGATGCTGCCAGGAGGCAGATGGCACTGTCCGGCTCTGTGCTGTGGTCGCAAGCTTTGCAGGCCGCAGCGGAAGTACGCGCAATACTCGGGCAAATGATACCTGTGCTGGAACGCGCCTGGTTCAGGGAGCATGGTTTTGATCTTGATACCACGCGCCTTACCCTTCTCACCGGGAATGTAGGCATAAACGGCCTGGAGGCCGCCAGCCGACTTGCCTCCTGTGCCATAGATGTTGAGATGGCTTGCCCCGGCCACCTGCTTGCTATCTTCACCCCAGGCATAGATGGCGGGGATCTGGTACGTATCAGGGAGGCGCTATCCGGCTTGCCCGCCTGTCTGCAAAAGGCGCAGCCGGCCTTATTGCCACCCCTGCCAAAGCCGCAGGCTGTTATTACTCCCCGCCAGGCGGCGCTTGGCCCTTACTACACGATGCCGCTGGAGAAAGCTGTGGGGCAGGTAGCAGCTGCGGCAGTAACTGCCTATCCTCCCGGCATCCCCGTCCTTGCTCCCGGGGAGCTGGTTACACAGGAGGCATGCTTATTTATTGAAGCAGCCATTAAGTCGGGAATAAGCCTGCGCGGGCTTGACCGCAGCGGGTGCTTGTGTGTGTGCAAAGGAGATGGTGAGGCAGTTGAATAGCAGAGGAGTTCTGATCAGCCTGGAAGGCCCGGATGGAGCGGGGAAAACTACACAAATAGAGCTTTTGGCCGACAATGCGGTAAAGGGCGGTTTTAGAACGCTGCGGACCAGGGAGCCCGGAGGCACTCCGTTGGGAGATGATGTGCGCGCTATCCTGTTAAATCCCTGCTATCAGGAAATGACGCCGCTGACAGAAGTGTTTTTATACGCCGCAGCAAGAGCCCAGCTGTTTGAGCAGGTGGTCGAGCCGGCACTCAGGCAGGGCTTTCTTGTGCTTTGTGACCGTTTTATAGATTCCAGCCTGGCTTATCAGTCTTATGGTGGTAATGTCAGTTTTGATTTTGTGCTGCAGGTAAACCTGGCGGCGATTAAAAGGCGCCTGCCGGACCATACCTTTATTCTTGACCTGCCGCCTGAAAAAGGTTTAAATCGCCGTCCCTGCGCCCATGCCGACAGGGTGGAACAGAAACCGCTGACTTTTCACAGCAGTGTCCGTGCAGGTTTTTTGGCGCTGGCGGAGCGTTTCCCCGAGAGGATAACTGTAATCGATGCCACACTGCCCAAAGAGGAAGTCTGCTCGCAAATCTGGCAGGTTGTTCTGCCGCTGCTTGCCAGATGTTGACTAAATGATTTTGTGGTATAATAACAATACTCTGATACAAGGGAGTGTCACCTGTTGGCAGATATATTAGGCCAGGACCGGACAATACGGGCGCTGCGCCTGGCGCTGAAGGATAGAGCTGTGGCTCACGCTTACCTGTTTTACGGTCCACAGGGAAGCGGCAAAAAAAAATTGGGCAGTTTTTTTGCCCGCGCCCTAAACTGCGCCGTATTCCCTGAGGGGCCATGCGACAGCTGCCACTCCTGCCTTAGAATTGCCGCAGGGAACCATCCCGATATACATATGGTGCAGCCGGAAGGGAAATCCTTAAAAATCCATCAAGTCAGGCAGGTAAAAAAGCTTGTCTCTTTCAGCCCGCGCGATGCGCGCTACCATGTGTTTATTCTGGATGCAACCGCCACAGTGACCCCGGAGGCGGCAAACAGCCTTTTAAAAATACTGGAAGAACCGCCTGCCAATACTGTGTTTATTGTGCTGTCCGAAAATCTTGAGACACTGCCGCCTACCATTGTGTCCCGCTGCCAGCTTTTCCCCCTGCTGAGGGTTTCAGCAAATGAACTGCTCGGTTTGCTGGAGAACAGCGGCCTTGACGGGCAGCAGAAAGAATTGGCGGTCAGCTTGGCTGAAGGCATCCCGGGCAGGGCTCTGGAAGCTGCAAATGGCAACTGGCAGGAACTCTTCACGGAAGCGTTCTCTTTACTAAATATGCTGCCTCAGTGCAGCAGCATTTCAGCGCTGGCAGGTAAGCTGGCGGAAAAGAAAGATATAGACGTGTTTATCGATATATTTATCACACTGCTGCGCGATCTATTGGTTTTAAAGCTAACAGGCGAGCGCGAAGCTTTGGTTTGTGGTGTGCGGTTTGCGGAGTTTGAAGAATTATCGCATAAATGGGATGCAGGCATGGCCAGGAGAGCGCTGGAGGCGTTTATTGTTCTGCAAGACAACCTGCGCAGTCCCGTCAATGTGCGATTAGCCATGGAGCAGGCACTCAGGTGTATAGGCGTATAAAGGAGGTTTCTCGATGCAGACAATAGTGGGCATCCGTTTTAAAAAAGCCGGCAAGATTTATTATTTTGAGCCGGTAGATATCGTACTTAATACCGGAGATTTTGTAATTGTTGAGACTTCAAGGGGTCAGGAATTCGGGGAAGTTGTGGTCGGGCCCAAGCAGGTGGAGGACAATGAAGTGGTTCATCCGTTAAAAAAAGTTCTTCGCCGTGCTGACGAAGAAGATTGTCAGAAAATCCTGGAAAACAGGCAAAGAGAAGAAGAAGCTTTTGATGCCGGACTGCAGAAAATCAATGAGCACAATTTGGATATGAAGCTTGTGGATGTTGAATTTACTTTCGACCGTTCCAAAATTATATTTTACTTCACCGCGGACGGCAGAATAGACTTTCGTGAACTGGTTAAAGACCTGGCCTCAGTATTCCGCACGCGTATTGAACTGCGCCAGATCGGGGTACGAGACGAGGCTAAGATGATAGGCGGCCTTGGGCCCTGTGGCAGGATACTCTGCTGCCACACATTTCTTGGTGAGTTTGAACCTGTATCTATCCGTATGGCCAAGGATCAGAACCTTTCCCTTAATCCAACCAAGATTTCAGGTGTTTGCGGGCGCCTTATGTGCTGCCTGCGCTACGAGTCGGACACATACGAGCAGGCGCGAAGTGAAAATAACCGAGTACAGCAGGAAATAGTGATTGACCCTGAGCTGGAAGACCTGTGCTAAATCTCAGCTCGGGTTGACTGAGATACCCTGAGTGAAGCCGGCTTTAACCAAAGGGACCGGTGCGCCGGGGACGAGTGCCGGGAAATTATCGCCCAGGATTTGAATCAGGAGTTCTTGGGCCCGGTTAAGGACAGGCCCGCCCAAAAGCAGCACCACATCATCTTCCTGTGCATGGGAGAGGGCACTTTCCAGGACATCAGGCAAATCGGGGAAATATGCAAAGTCAGTTTCTTTTTCCCGCAGAGTGTTAAAAAAAGCTTTTTCTTCATCCAGCTGCACGCGGTGCCTGTTTTTGACATGATACATGCTGCGGGTAACAAGCAGGGAATCACGGGGCCTTGCTGCCAGCCATCCTGCCATCTCCATGGCATTCTGGCTGTTTATTTCCCCCCCGCTGCCTCCGGAAAGGCCATGCACGATGATGACACGCCTTCTGTCAAGCTTTTCAACCGTGTCAAGCACAGCGCGTATTGCTGCGGGATTTTGCGCAGAGTCGTCAATAATTAAAGCATACCCGTTGTAGACTACTTCCAGTTGCCTGCGGATGCCGGGGAAAAGCGACAAAGCCTTTCCAATGTCCTGCAGATTTACCCCCATGAGAAGACTGATGATGGCTGCCAGCAGGGCGTTTGAAATATTGTGTCGTCCAGCCATTGGCAGGTATACAGTACAGGTAGCGGGCATTATTACCTGCCCGCTCAGGCTTATTAATTCACCGTTTACCTGTAAATCAAAAGTTGCAGTCAGGCCGCTGTACTGTACATTGGTGGCGACCACCATGGCATTTGAATAATCAGTGGCAAACGTTATTAAATTATAAGGCCCATCCTGCACCAATGAAAGAGCCTGGGGGTCATCCACGTTTAAAATAGCCCGGGCCCCTTCGGGGAGTTCATTGAAGAATGATGATATCAAGCGATAGGATTTGTTTTTTCCGCGCGTGCCGCAGGGATGCTCAGCTGCGAGATTAAGCAGGGCCGCAGCTTTAAACATTGATGTCGGCAGGCGGCGCTGCCTGAGCATTTCCACCGGGGCTTCAACGAGCAGGCAAGAGGTGCCGTCCCAACTGGCTCTTTCTTTTTGCTTTTCGAAGGCGGTGCATCCTTTCCAATTGTCCAGTACAGCCGTTTTAATACCCTGATATTCCAGTACAAACTTAGTCAATAAGACAGCGGTTGTTTTTCCGTTGCTGCCTGTCACAGCAAAGATGGGATTATCAGGTATCATATTGTAATGGTCCGCCTCCTTCTATTGGTTTGCCGCTTGCCTCGTTATTGTTTGTGTGTTGTATTACGTTTATGTATCTGAAGCTGGAGTGATTAAAATGGAAACGGGAACACTTTTTCTCTGCCCCACCCCTCTTGGCAATCTGGAAGACATTACGCTGAGAGTGCTGCGGATATTGGGCTGTGTGCAGGTAATTGCAGCAGAGGATACACGCCATACGCGCAAACTTCTCACTCATTTCAATATTAATACCAGGATGACCAGCTACCATGAACATAATAAAATAAAAAAAGCGCCCTTCCTGCTTGATATTTTGCTGAAGGGCGGTGATGTTGCACTTGTAAGCGACGCCGGCATGCCCGGCATCTCAGACCCGGGCGAGGAATTGGTTAAACAGGTGATCAGCCATGGCCTGGCCGTAGTACCCCTGCCTGGGCCAAATGCTGCCATAACAGCCCTGGTCGCGTCCGGCTTACCGGTGGCTCCGTTTACTTTCTTTGGTTTTTTAAGCAGCCGTGGCGCCGGACGAAAAAAAGAACTGGCAGAAATAATGTGTGTACAAAGCACGGCGATATTTTATGAAGCGCCGCACAGGCTTGTAAAAGCTCTGTCACAACTTGCCGCAATCTCTGCTGACAGGCAGGTGGTGGTGGCGCGTGAACTGACAAAAATACACGAAGAGTTTGTGCGCGGTACTTTGGAGCAGGTACTGGCTCATTTCCAGTCAGTGCAGCCGCGTGGTGAATGCACGGTGCTGATTGGTCCGCCGCCTGAAAAGGAAAGCCAGGCCCAGGGTTCTCCCGAGCAATTGGTGGCACAGCTTTTAGCGCAGGGCATGGACAAAAAAGAAGCCGTGCGCCAGGCAGCATCGCAGCTTGGCATCTCACGGCGAGAGGTATATCAAAAAGTGTGTGTAAAAGAATAAAACGAAAGAATTATTCGGCGGCTGCCAGATTACCGATACATTCATTGCAGACGATGCGTCCTTTGTGATGTTTTACATGGTCAGCGTTACCGCAGAAAATACAGGCAGGCTCGTATTTCTTTAAAATAATCTTTTCGCTGTCCACATAAATCTCCAGGGAATCTTTAATATCAATTCCCAGAGTCCTCCTGAGTTCGATGGGGATAACAACCCTGCCCAGCTCGTCCACTTTCCGTACAATACCCGTAGATTTCAACATCTATTCCCCCTGTTCAGCATGATTCGACAAACTTATTATACCAGCAATTGCCATAAAAAGCAAGCGTATTTTTGCAAATAAGTTAAAGAATGTAAAAGTGATTTTATGCACAATACATTATGCCTTACTTGTCGTCAAGGAAATCGCGACCTCTGTTAAAAAGCCCTGTTAAAAAGCGCGAAGCGTTTTTCTTGCTTGCGGCGGCGGCTATCTGGTATAATGAACCTTATTATACCTTGCCTGGCAAAGTTCTCATATCCTAGGAGGTCAGACCATGGACAAAAAAACCTTTTATATCACCACTCCCATTTACTACCCAAGCGACAAACTGCATATCGGTCATTCCTATACCACTGTGGCCGCAGATGCCATGGCACGCTTTAAACGCCTGAAGGGCTACGATGTCCACTTTTTGACCGGAACTGATGAGCACGGGCAGAAAATAGAGCGCAGGGCCATCGAAGCAGGCAGCGAGCCGCAGGTTTTCGTAGACGAGGTGGTGGCGTGGATCAAAAAACTGTGGTCCATACTGGATATTTCATATGACGATTTTATCCGTACCTCAGAGCCAAGACACAAGCTTTCTGTGCAGAAAATGTTTCAGAAATATTATGAGCAGGGCGATATTTATAAGTCCAAATACGAGGGCTGGTACTGTACGCCCTGTGAAGCTTTCTGGACAGAGAGGCAGCTTGATGCGGGCTCCTGTCCGGACTGCAAACGCCCTGTGGAGCTTTTGGCGGAGGAAAGCTATTTCTTTAAAATGTCAAGGTATGCCGGCCGCCTGATGGAGTATATTGATAAGAACCCCGATTTTATCCAGCCTGCTTCGCGTAAGAACGAGATGATTAATAATTTCCTCAAACCCGGCCTGGAAGATTTGTGCGTCTCAAGGACAACATTCAAATGGGGCATCCCTGTACCCTTTGACGAAGGCCATATAATATATGTATGGCTTGACGCCCTCAGCAACTACATAACCGCATTGGGTTACGCGTCGGAAGACGAAGAAAAGCTTAACAGGTACTGGCCTGCCGATGTCCAGCTCATAGGCAAGGAGATAGTCCGTTTTCACACCATATACTGGCCGATTTTCCTCATGGCGCTGGGCCTGGAACTGCCCAAAAAAGTTTTCGGGCACGGTTGGCTGCTGCTGGATGAGGGTAAAATGTCCAAGTCCAAAGGAAATGTGATTGACCCGGTTGTACTTGTCGACCGCTACGGCTCAGACGCCATCCGCTACTTTTTGCTGCGGGAGATCCCCTTTGGAGCTGACGGCAGCTTCAGTGAGGAAGCGCTTGTTCTGCGCTTAAACTTCGATTTGGCCAACGATCTCGGCAACCTTTTAAACAGAACGCTGGCCATGCTGGAGAAATATTTCCAAGGTAATGTTCCACAGCCCGGGGATGAAGACAAGCACGACGAGGAGCTCAAACAGGCCGCGCTGACACTTCCTGCCAGGATGGAAGGGCTGATGGACCAATTGCAGTTTTCAGGTGCGCTGGCAGAGTTGTGGAAGTTTATCGGTAATGCCAACAAATATATCGATGACACAGCGCCCTGGGCGCTGGCCAAATCAGGCAGGCAGGAGCGGCTGGCCACAGTAATGTATAACCTGCTTGAGTGCATACGTATAGTCTCAGTACTTTTACAGCCATATATGCCGCGAACACCACAGAAGATTTGGCAGCAGCTTGGTATAGCCGGCATTAAGGAGACTCAAAGCTGGGAGAGCCTGTCGAAATTTGGCGTTTTTCCCGCAGGGGTAAAAACGTCACCCGGTGAAGTCCTATTCCCGCGCCTGGAGCTGACCGGGGAAGGAGGCGCCCCTGTCAGGCAGGCTACCAAAAAAGATAAACCGCAGCTGCAGAGCGCGCCTGACGGCGATAAAAATGAAGATACAGGCCTTGTCAGCATTGAAGAGTTTTCCAGGCTTGACCTGAGAGTGGCCCGCATTATTACAGCGGAGCGCATTGAGGGCGCTGATAAATTGCTCAAACTGAAAGTTGATTTGGGAAGCGAAGAACGCCAGGTAGTGGCGGGCATAGCCAAGCACTATCTCCCTGAGCAGCTGGTGGAAAAAAGAGTGCTGTTTGTTGCCAACTTAAAGCCTGCCAAACTGAGGGGTATTCTTTCAGAGGGGATGCTGCTTGCCGCCTCTGATTCCTCCGGCAGGTTGGTGCTTACTACCACCGAAGAAGCTGTGGCCCCGGGAAGCAAGGTTCGATGAATGCCATACGCCTTATCGATAGCCATGCTCATTTAAACGATAACCGCTTCAGGCAGGATGTGCCTCAGGTAATAGAAAGAGCAAAAAAAGCAGGCGTGGAGGCAATCATTAATGTGGGTTTTGACGTTGCCTCGTCGCAGCGTGCCGTGAACCTTGCCGGCCGCCATGCAATTGTTTATGCTGCGGTGGGAGTACATCCCCATGATGCAGCCAATGAGCCTGACAGTTACCTGTCTACACTTCGTGATCTTGCCGGCCAGAATAAAGTGGTGGCAGTGGGGGAAATGGGCCTTGACTTCTATCGCAATCTGTCACCTCCCCAGATACAGAAAAGAGTTTTCCGTGAACAGATCCGTTTGGCCAGAGAGCTGTCACTGCCCGTTATTATCCATGACAGGGACGCTCACAGTGACGTCCTCACCATACTAAAAGAAGAACGTGCACAGGAGACGGGCGGAGTTTTGCACTGCTTCTCAGGTGATACAGGCTTTGCACGCAGCTGCCTACAGCTGGGCTTTTATATTTCAATCGCCGGTACAGTTACCTATAATAAGGAGGGAATTCTGGCTGCGGTGGCAAGGATGGTACCCGCCGATAAGCTGCTGGTTGAGACAGATGCACCTTACCTGGCGCCGGTTCCTCAGCGGGGGAAAAGGAACGAACCGGCTTTTGTCCTGCATACGGTTGAATATATTGCCATGCTGCGCGGTGAGGAAGCAGCGCAGATAGCTGCACTGACTGCTGAGAATGCCAGAAAACTTTTTCGCTTACAGTGAGGAAACATTTACCATAAAGGGAATTTTAGCCGGTTTGTGTAATATAATAGTCAGAGGGGGGATGTGTATGACCCTTCCCGGCGGGACAGATAAGCACAAACGGCGGCGAACAGTGCAAAAGATGCTGCTTTTGATTGGAATGCTCTTAATTACGGCTTTTGTCTACCAGCAGGAGGCGGAAAAGAATATAACCCTCATCATAGACGGTGAACCTTACATGCTTGCAAGCAAGGCGGCAACAGTGGGGCAATTGCTTGAAGAACAGGGGCTGTATCTGCGTGATAGAGATGTCCTTTGGCCCCTGCAGGAAACTGTGGTGGAGGAAGGGATGGAAGTGAGTATAGAGCGTGCCATCCCTGTGTTTGTAAGTTGGGACGCGCAGACATGTCTTGTCTATACCGCTGCTGAAAATGTAGGACAGCTGATAGACGAGCTCGCAATTACTGTTTCCCAATCGGACCGGGTTAAACCGGGACCCGAAGCGCAGCTCCGGCACGGCGATACTGTAAAAATTACACGTATGAACACTGTTTTAATACACGATGAGCTGCCCATCCCCTTTGACACAGAGAGAAAAAATGACAACACGATTCCCCTTGGTGAACGCAAAGTGCTGACTGCCGGCAAAATAGGGATCAGGCTTGTGACTTATGAGGTTGTTATGGCAGACAGCATTGAGGAGAGCCGCAGTGTAGCAGAGGAAAAAATCGTCAGGCAGCCCGTGAAAAGTGTGGTCCTGATAGGGGTCGGTGTGCCCGCACCTATAATAACCGCCAGTTCCCGCTCGGGGCAGGTGGTTGAAACAATGGAGGGAGTTGCTTCCTGGTACGGTGGAGGCGACGGTTTCCATGGCTCCATAACAGCAAGCGGGGAAGTTTTTAACAGCAATGAATTTACAGCGGCCCACCCCACGCTTCCATTTGGCACTGTGGTCCGCGTCACCTTTCCCCTGACCGGAAAGAGCGTGGATGTTCGCATCAATGATCGTGGGCCGTTTAATAAAAACAGGATTATTGACCTGTCGAGGGCAGCCGCAGAGGCCATCGGACTGCGCGTCCACGGCATTGGAGTTGTCAGAATAGAAGTAATTAAATAATCAGAATAGAAGTAATTAAATAAGTGGAAGAGGGACACGGGGACAGGGCACCGTGTCCCTCTCCGTGCCACTTAGCACTCAGCAGGGAGACTTTAGGAGTCTCTTTTTTTCATTTCTGAAAACAAGTGGTTGTATAAAAAAAGAAAATTATGGAAAAGATATCAAAAGAAGAGCTATAGATGGCAGTCGTGGTTATTGTTGACAAGACTGCCAGAGTTTCGTAAAATAGAGAAGCCATAGAGGAGGAAGAGGAAATGGATATAGTTCCCATGCGTAGCGGGCTTAAGACCGTCACGGGGGCGCCTGGCTTCAGGCTGACGATTCTGTTTCTTTTTGCGTCTTTTTTATTAGTAACACTTTTACTGAACTTTTCAGACGCAAAAGTTACACTGTCCGTTGACGGTGAAAGCCTGGTGCTTCGCACATACAGCCGTGATGTGGCCGGTGTCTTAAGCGAGGCGGGCATTACAGTGAGAGAGGCGGACAAGCTTTCGCACTCCCCGCAAGAGCGCGTAATGCAGGGTATGATGATTGAAGTAAGAAAAGCATTTCCCGTCTCGGTCCTGTTTGGCGACGATGAGTTTGTGCTAAACGTGGCGGAGGCCACTGTGGAAGAAGTGCTGGACTCGGTTGGTATCAATCTGCTGCCGCTTGACCGTGTTGAGCCTGGCCTTGGGCACAATTTGGCTTTTGGCGATGTGATTGAAGTAGTACGGGTTACACAGTACCTTGTAACTCACCGGGTGGATATTCCCTATAGGGAAATCCGGATTGGCACCACCAAACTGGACCGGGGCGAAAGCCGGGTGATCCAGCGCGGCAGCAATGGATTGCGGCAGGATACCGAGGAAATTACACTGGAAAATGGTGCTGAAACGGCAAGAGAGCTTGTCCAATCAGAGGTAATTAAACTCAAGCAGGACAGGTTGGTGGAGTATGGTGAAAACACGGTGCTCTCACGCGGCGGCAGGACTGTTGATTTTCTTAAAGTCTTAAACGTAACGGCCACGGCTTACTGTCCGGGGACAGAAGGCAGCGGCTGCCCCATCGACGAAAGAGGCTGGAGCAAATGTACAGGCCCCTATAATAATGGTTACACATCCACCGGCATGCCGGCAATAGCCGGGTCAGGACGGGAAGATGACCCTCATATCATAGCAGTTGACCCCAGGGTAATCCCGCTTGGCAGCAGGGTGTATATAGACGGTTATGGCTTTGCAATTGCGGCCGACGTGGGGAGTGCGATTGTCGGAAACAGGATTGACCTGCTTTTTGACGACCATAACACCGCCTGGTGGTTTGGACGCAAGCGCCTGCGTGTCTATCTTCTGCCTTAAAACCGGGGGTGCCCGGTTTTTTTATTGTTTAATTTCCTTAAGGCTTTAGCCAGGACGGAGGGTAAAATGGGTAAGTTGACCAGTCCCGGTTATGTAAGCCGGCTGCTCGCCGGCCACGGTATCAGGCTGAAAAAAAAATGGGGGCAAAATTTTCTTGTTGACGAAAACATAGTGGATAAAATTATGGCAGCGGCCGACATTGACAATTCTGAATCAGTAGTGGAAATCGGGCCCGGTATAGGTGCGCTGACAGTACAGTTGGCAAAAAGGGCCGGAAAAGTTATTGCGGTAGAGATTGACGCCAGGCTAATCAGTGTGCTTAAAGAGACACTGGCCGAATATGCTAATGTTGAAGTAATTCACAGTGACGCCATGGACATAGATTACGAAGAACTGTCGGCAGGCGGCACACTGAAGCTTGTGGCAAACCTGCCTTATAATGTGGCGACTCCCCTTCTCTACCGCTTTTTAAAACAATACAGGGACATTTTTTCAGTACTTGTTTGCATGGTACAAAAGGAAGTGGCGGAGAGGATGGTTGCTTTACCCGGGGGTAGGGATTACGGGACGCTTTCGGTTTTATGCAGCTACGCGGCACAGACGGAGATGCTGTTTAATGTGCCGGGAACAGTTTTCTTTCCCCGTCCGGATGTAGCATCCGCGGTGGTCCGCCTGCGTCCTGACAGGCCCGTACTTGTGCCTGGAAGCGAGGATGCTTTTTTTAGCGTTGTAGAGTCTGTCTTCTCCCAAAGGAGGAAAACAATCCTCAATACCCTTCACGCCACTTTTGGGCTCAGCAAGGAAGAATTGTTGAATCTTGGCGGTATAGCTGGTATTGACATGGCACGGCGCGGAGAAACGTTAAGTGTGCCGGAATTTGCAAAATTAACCCACTTGATTTATAATATATTGAGCGACAGATGATATTGATGGAAAGGTGCCGTGCGTAATGGATTTTACCAGTCCGACTCTCGGAGAACTTTCTTTTGATGAAACTTTTGCCGAGGTTATCGCCTATACTGAAGATAGACCTCAAGAACAGTACAAGCTCATTATCGGGACCGATTCCCAGGCCCATTTTCGCCAGGACGTATGTTTTGTTACGGCGATTATCATTCACAGGGTGGGTAAGGGTGCCCGTTATTTTTATAAGCGCCAAAAGCATCGCTATATGGAAAGCCTGCGCCAGCGCATTTATTATGAGACATTTTTAAGCCTGGAAGTGGCGGCTAGCATGGCTGCCAAGCTGGCGGCCAACGGCAATTCGCGCCTGAATATAGAAATCCACCTAGACGTAGGTGAAAAGGGAGACACCAAGGAAATGATAAGAGAAGTTGTGGGCCTTGTCATAGGCAGTGGTTTCCGAGCCTGTATTAAACCGCTGTCATACGGAGCCAGTAAAGTGGCTGATAAGCATACAAAATAAAAACGCCAAACACTGGCGTTTTTTTGTTACATGCGGTGGCCGGAAAGAAATTCATTAAGCAGGTCAAAACGACGTTCGGGGTGGTAGCCGCGGTAGATCCTGCCCCCGTGCCCCCTGGCCCTGGGCACGCGGCGCCAGAGACAGAGTGCTTCCAGGCAGTCACCGGCAATTGTATCCACAATTAGATCACAGTGCAGCTGGCTTTTAATGGATGAGCCCAGGCGGGCATGCGGGATATCGCCGCCGATGCCAATCTTAAGGTTATTCTGCCTGGCGTGGACCAGGAGTGTGGGAGGAACTGCAAAATCGTTCCAGGGTACGGCTTCAAGGAGTCTGCGTGAGACCAAATGAGGTCCGTGGGACGGCGATGCTGACCCCAACTCGCCATCCAGCTTAAGTTCTCTGTTTAGAAGATGACGAAAACAAATCATTAACTCGTTGGAACTTATTTCGCCACTTTTGCCGGGATAACAATTTACCAGTGAAAGATCAAGCTTCCTAGAGAGGGAAGCATTAATAAAGCTGTTTAAGTCTTCAGTGATTTCTCCTATCAGATCGCCGTCCATAAATAAAACATGAGACATACCGGAAGTATATGCGAGGTATGCGCCGACGGCTCTCGGCACGTCTATCCCCAAGGCGATGGGGAAATGGACATTAACCATTTTAAAAGGGTCCAACCGGTAAACTGCTTCGACTTCGTCAATCGTAAATTGATCCGAGCCGTTTAGAACAACAATGATACGAGAGATGTCCTTTATCAGCCGCAGCCGCAGCAGGAGACGGCCAATACGCGATTCCTCATTTCTTACAGGAATAATGGCAGCAAGCATTATCATCACCCCTAACATTATATTGCAAACAGCGGCAAATTTCCCCCGCTGAACCCATTTTTATTAACTAATTCTCAAATCACACTATAGAGCCTCACTACATATATTAACGTAAGGTGATAAAAGGGGGAGGCTGCTGTTGTTTAAGCAAGGGGAAATTGTCGGCCGCAAATCTTATGGGATGGATATTTTATTTAAGGTTTGCGAAATCAATGAGAAGAAAAAAACTGCGACGTTAAAAGGGCTTGATTTACGCTTGATAGCAGATGCACCGCTGGCCGATCTCCTCTACCCAACCGCCGGCCAACTTCAGGAATACCGCACTAAATCATCAGAAGCGCAGAAGGACTGCATCAAAACGATTTTTTTGCGGCGCACACTGGAGAGGGAGCAGATAAGAGGGAAAAGCGGGATTCCAGCGGATCAGTTTTTTGAGATGCCGGGAAAGATTCTGCATCTTGACGGCGACCAGGAATATCTTGAAGAATGCTTAAAAGTTTATAGTTCTCTGGGATTGCAGGCAATAGGGCATTTTGTGCCTGAAAAAAAACAGCCTGAAGCGGTGTGGAATTTGCTCCATGAATACCGTCCCGACATCCTGGTACTGACAGGTCACGATGCTTATATAAAAAATAACAAGAAATTTAATGAACTGAGCAGTTACCGGAATTCAGGTTATTATGTGGCTGCCACACGCAAAGCGCGCCAGTATGAACCGGGGAAAGACGATTTAATTATTTTTGCCGGGGCATGCCAGTCCCACTATGAGGCGCTGCTTGAGGCGGGGGCCAACTTTGCCAGTTCTCCGCAGCGGGTTCTCATCCACGCGCTAGATCCTGTTTTTATTATGGAAAAAGTGGCGTTTACCTCTATCAACAGCTCAGTAAACATTTATGAAGTAATAAAGCATACCATCACCGGGCTTGACGGTATAGGAGGCGTGGAGACCCGCGGGAAATTCCGCCTCGGCCTGCCCAAGTCTCCTTATTAAAAACAAATGAGTTTCATGAAAACACTTCGCCTTGACAACCCGAAACAGGGTTGTCATTGATTTCTCAGTGATTTCTCAGGCGGATTGACCCGCTCAACACAAACGAGTTGGGTCTTGACACCATCTAACAACACCTGGTATAATTATTTTTTAAATTTGACTTTTCTACCTAACTGTGTTAGAATTACACAGTAAACCATAATTGGGGTGATAGAATTGGCTGCTACGAATACGCTACTGCAAATCAGAAGAAACCTGGAATCCCATGTTGGACAAAAAATTCGCCTGCGCGCTCACCGGGGGCGGCGTAAGACATTGGAAAAAATCGGTGTCCTTGAAAATACCTATCCGTCCATCTTTGTAGTTAGGATTGACGAACCGAACTATAATCAACGCCTGTCATTCTCATATGCTGATGTATTGACAGAAACGGTGGAGCTGGCCCTGCTAAAAGACGGTAGTGCTAAATTGATGCCCGTCGCTAAGTAGAGGAGAACTGGAATACAGACATAGCAGTCCCGCGGGGGCTGTTTTTTTATTGCAGAAAAAACAGGTTGTCTTTTGTGAAAAGACATTTTTTTCAGTTAAAGTAAATATATATGATAAAGGCGTAATACTTGCGCGTGTGCACATTCCAAAGTGCAGCGGCATATAATTAATCGGATGAGTGTTTAGAAAGGGGGCGGGCGACACTTTTTGCATCAGCATGCATATAGTGTAGTAAATATTAGATGAAAGGAGGCTGAAAAATGGGTAAAGACGAAAAAGTTAAGGTGGAATTTATCACCGAACTGCTGAAAGTGGAACAAGTAGTAGGTGAAAATGCTGCCCAGACGTCAGTAATCAGAGAAATCACGCTGCCCGGCAGGGTAAGAAAAATTGCTGATGTTGATGCTACCGTCCGCAATGTCACATCAAGGGTAATTGAAAACAAAGTTATTGTGGAAGGTATAATACACAAGCAGATTTTCTTCGTTGATGATGACACAGACCAACTGAAAGAATTTACAGTTACCGATGAAAAATTTATTCACTTTGTAGACATTCCCGGCGCAATGCCCGGTATGAATGTGCAGGTCCATACAAGAATAGAATTTATCGGGCATGACATGCTCCGTGAATTTCAACAAAACGATCAATGGTTTACTGTCTTCCGGCAGACAGTGGTGCTGGAAATTTTTGCAAAAGTAACAGAGACGCTGCAGTTGGAAGTTGTTGTAGACGTCAGGGGCATTGATCCAAGCAGAGTCACCAGGGAACTGCTCAAAGTGGAAAGTGTTATCGGGGAGAACGCCTCCCAGGTCACTGTCCTGGCCGATATACAATTCCCCCATCCGGCACGGAAAATTAAAAACATCGACACCCAGATCCGTAATATTGTGGCCAGAGTAATTGAAAACAAAGTGATCGTGGAAGCTGTGCTGCACAAGCAAATATTCTTTGTGGCGCAGGAGAACGATGTGGTCTACGAGGTTTCGGTAGACGAGAAATTTACGCACTTTGTCGACGTACCCGGTGCGTTCCCAGGTGCCAACGTGCAGGTCCACCCCAGAGTCGAGTTTGTTGATATAGTGATTGACCCTTATGACAGGTTAAAAGGCCGCCAGACCGCTGTCATCGACATTTTTGTCAAGGTAACAGAGACTGTTCAGGTCGATGTCGTTACTGATGTCAAAGATGTCAAAGTAACCAAAGAACTGCTCAAAGTTTCTCAGGTCATTGGAGAAGGCGCCAAGCAGCATAAAATTGTGGCTGACCTGGTTGCACCGGCTGCTGCGCGCAAGATAGCCGGGCCGCCCATGACTCGCTTTGAAAATATCAAAACAAGAGTTATAGAAAACAAGGTTATTATCGAAGGCGAACTGGTCAAGCAGATTTTCTTTGTCAGGCTTGACTTCGACGATGTGCACGAATTTGAGGTCCGGGAGCGCTTCACTCTCTTTATCGATATTCCGGGCGCCCGTCCGGGCCACGTTGTCCAGGTTTACCCCCGTGTGGAATTTGTCGATTTCGAGATCGATCCCATCGATCCCACCCGGATTCGTCAGATCGTGGTAATTGAAGTCTTTGTCAAGGTCACAGAGTTTGTCCAGCTGGAGGTTGTTGTTCAGCTGCTGCTCGATGTAGTAGAGCCGCTTCCGGCGGTAACAGTGTATGTAGTCCAGAAGGGTGACACACTGTTCAAGATTGCGCAGCGTTTCGGGACCACGGTAGATGCCATCCTCAGAGCAAATCCGGAGATTAAAGATCCAAATCTGATCTTCCCCGGCCAGAAAATATTGATTCCCGCGCCTCCAAAAGGGTAAATTAATCCGTGTAGCATCACTGATGCTACATTTTTTTTGCTTTTTCCGCCGGGCAAATATTTAACTTCGCCGCTAACCAAAGCTTGTCAATGTTTAAACTTTCTGTAACCATTTTGGCCTGTCTATACATAACATAAAGAGTAGAATACTGCTTAAAGCAGGAAAACCAGGAGGAGATACCTTGGATAATAACGGACTCGAAACTACAAACCGTATCCTCCCCTTAGTTCTGGCACGCGGGGAAGTTGACATTACTCTTCCGCTGCGCAACACACTGGCAGTGAGGACAGAAGAGTATGATGAACCGTCACTGTCGGTCAGTGAAGTTAAAGCATGGGCTCTATCCGGAGAACTGTATGTTGAGCTTGTGGTGCAGCAGGAGTCTTATTATGTGGTGGCAGAGACTGGCTTGGTGGATAAAGATGTGAGTCTGCACCGCATGTCGCAGTTGTTTAATGTCCCTGAGATTGGCCCGGGCAACATTGTAGAAGTCAGTGCTGAGGCTGTGCCTCAGGGAAACTGGAGCGCCGTTTCTGAAGAAGGCGCCGGGGAGGCGACCACCCTGGCAGGGGAGTGCCGGATTAAAGTAAAATATGTGGTATCTGAGCATCAGCCCCTCGCTTTTTATAAGCCTGCCGGGGACACTGACGCGACTGTGCTTTCAGAAACGATGGAAGTGGAATGCTTTTGCGGGAAAACAGAGGCCAGCTATGACATATCTCTCCCCGTTGAATTTGGCGCCATACCCAAAACAACGGGAGAGATGCACGGCCACTTTGTCAATGTTAAAGCCACCGCCATGCCTGGTTGGGTCAGGGTTGAAGGTGATGTGGCCGTTGCTGTGTATTATAATGACATAGAAGGAAACAGCCGGGAAGAGTCTTTTGTGCTGCCATTTCGGAGATACCTGGAGTTTCCGGAAGCAGTTGACGGCATGCTGGCGGCGGCCTCAAGCAGCGTTGAAATTTTTACCTGCCGCCGCAATCCTGAAAGCAGAAAAGGCGAGATCAGGGGGCTGCTCCACGCAGAGGTGCGACTGTCTAAGCTTGAAGCACTTGAAGTAGGCGCCGACCTGCATAGAGGCCATGTATTTCCCGTGCCTGCCGGTTATCCCGGGCATCATGGCCACCACGGCCATAAAACAAATCCTCTTCTGCTTGAAGAGGTAATAGCTGTCGGCTCATCGCAAACACTGATTCAGAGGGAAATTATTTTCTCCCGTCCCGCCAGGAAAGTGCGGGAGCCTGTGGATGCCGTGGTCAGGAATCTCCAACATGAGATAATAGGCAACAAAGTAATTGTGCGCGGAGTTTTAATCAAACAAATTTATGCCGTTGATGCCGCCACAGGGGCCGTTTTTGCCCAGGATGTAAAAGAGGCTTTTGTCCACTTTGTCGATGTCCCCGGGGCGGCACCGGGCATGCGCGCCCATGTGAGAGCCAGGGTGGAATTTGTCAGCATTGAGATTCGACCGGGCGGGGAGACTGCCCGTCAGGTGACAATAATTGAAATTATAGTCAAAGTAACAAGGTTTATTAAAAAAGAAATTGTCTCTCCCATTTTTCCTCCCATAGCCTCCCCTCTGCCTGGCCCCGGGCCGTTTCCCAAACCCACCGGCACCATCTACGTGGTACGGTCGGGAGATTCTGTCTGGAAAATTGCCCAAATGTTCGGGGTGAGTATGGAATCAATCATTGCCGCCAACAATCTGCAAAATCCAAACCTGATTTTCCCCGGACAACAACTGATTATTCCCGGCAGGTGATTGGCAAGTAAAACCACAGGGTTGAAATTGTGGGGAATCTTCCCCTGCTCTCCCTATGACCTTTATGGTTGCACAGGATGTCGGCTCAGCCGGCATCCTGCGTTTTGAAAGGGCTGAGGCAATGCACTATAATAAAGATGTTAAGTTATGTTAACAATTTGCAAAGGAGTGTTCATATTTTGCGTAAAAGAAGGACAAGTCTCCTCTCTGTAGTAATGATTCTCATATTTTTGCTCTCACCTCTTGCCACAGTACAGGCCTTTACCATACGTTATACTTATGTTTATACCGCAAACGGCTGGCAGCTTTTGTCGTCTCAACAAACCCAACCGGTCACCAGCATTACATACTCTTATTACCGGATACAGGCCGGGGACACACTCTTTCACATCAGCCAGCGCTTTAACACCACAGTCAGTCAACTTAAACAGCTAAACAGGTTGTCAGGCGATTTGATCCTGGTAGGTCAGCTGCTGGTTGTGCCTATTCGTTCTTCCCAGCCTACTCCAGCACCGGCACCTGCACCGGCACCGGCACCGGCACCTGCACCGGCACCTGCACCGGCACCGGCACCTGCACCTGCACCTGCACCTGCACCAGCACCAGCACCTACTCCCGCACCTACTCCCGCACCTACTCCCGCACCCGCACCCGCACAGGCTGTCAGCGGGCTGACACAGGCGGAGCAGCAGATGCTCAACCTCGTCAACCAGGAAAGGACAAGCAGAGGGCTGCGCGCTCTGCAGGCCGATCTGGAGTTAACCAGACTGGCAAGGCTGAAAAGCCAGGACATGATAAACCTGAAATATTTTGCTCATCAGTCTCCAACTTACGGCTCACCGTTTGATATGATGCGGGCGGCGGGTGTAACATACCGGACTGCCGGCGAAAACCTGGCAGGCGCAGGCTCGGTGGAACGTGCCCATACGGCACTGATGAACTCATCCGGCCATAGAGCCAATATCTTAAACGCCAACTACACGCACATCGGCATCGGCGCTATCACCGGAGGCCCCTACGGGATGATGTTTACACAACTGTTTGTAGGCAGGTAAAAATATTTCTATTAAAGACACACCATCCCATAATTGGAAGGTGTGTCTTTAATTTATACCGGTAAATTATAACGCTTTGCAGCTTGCAAAGCTACAGCGGAGACCGGCACTGAAAGGCGCGTTGAGGGAACCGAATTAGGGCGCCTTTCTTGAAAAAAAAGTGGGCTTAACAGCCTCACTTTTGAAATTTAGGTATGATGAGCATTTTGCCGGGATGAAGGTAACGGGGGTACTTGATTTTATTAAAATCTATAAGCTGCTTTGGCGTTAGATTGAAGCGCTTGGCGATGCTGGCAACAGTATCACCGGGACGGACAAAATAAACTTCTTTGTCATAATGCTGGGGAACTTTTATTTCCTCTTCTTTTTCAAAGATGATTACAGGCGTGCCCATGGGCGTAAGCGGGAATATTTCTTCCACATCTTCATTATACATGCGCACGCATCCCGCCGTGGCGGCAGTTCCAATCGTCCAGGGATTAAAGGTACCGTGAATGCCGTGGCGCTGATAAGTAAAAGCCATCCAGCGCGTCCCCAGCCCCGGGTGAGGTTTGGGGTTTTTTTCGTAAACGCTGAATTGCCCAAGCGGTGTCGGTGTCTCCGCTTTCCCGATGGCGATGGGGTATGTTTTAAAAAGCTGCCCCTGCTGGTATAGCGTCAAGGTTTTTGTGGCTCTGTTGACCTCTATTTTTGTCATTTTTCCCCTCCTAATTGTTGTTTGGTTTATTTTATGAATAGCAGTTTAAATTTGTTAGCACTACAACAAAAATGCTCAAAGGTCAATTTCGACAGAAAGTAAATATTTTGTCAGCCATATCCTCTCTGATAAAGGGAAAGCTAAAATGTGCTTTACTGTCCAAAATTAAAAGAGGAGTTGAGGCTAATGAGTCCCAGGCGCAATAAGATTATGTCTGAATCGCTAAGAGAGGAATTAGCCGAAGAACTTGGAGTCGCCAATGTCGTTCGCCAGGAAGGCTGGGGCAGCGTTTCTTCCCGGGATTGCGGAAACCTGGTAAAACTGGCCATTGAGCGTGCTGAGAAGCAATTAATGAATGGACAGTAAGCTAAAGGTATGCCACAGCGGCATACCTTTTAATTTGATGTATGAAGGAATTTTAAGGATTGTGTGGAATTATAAAACAATCAGGTTGCTGCGGAAAATATTTTCTAAAAGCAGGGAAAACTAAAAAACAATGCTGCTTGCCGGAGGCGTAAGGATGAAAGAAATTAAAAACTTAAAAGATGTAGAGAGCTATACAATTGAAGAAAGCAGGATGATTCACTCAGCAACACATGAAGAAATCCTGGCGGGAGCTACCACAGATATTTATTTTATCCGTACTCTGGAAATTCTGCGCGCTACAGCCAGAGAGAATACGGTGGTAACCGCGGAGATTTTTACGAGCAAAGACGGCGTAATGTGCGGAATTGAGGAAGCTGTAAAACTTTTAAGTAAAAAGGATGTTGATGTTTGGGCTCTGCCGGAGGGCAGTGTTTTCTCTCAAAAAGAAGTGGTTATGCGAATTCGCGGCCGCTACAGCGAGTTTGGCATTTATGAGACAGCGATACTTGGCATGCTGGCCAGTGCCAGCGGTTGGGCAACCGCGGCGCGTGAGTGCAAAGAGATCGCCGGCAGCAGGAGAGTGTTTTGTTTTGGAGCGCGCCATGTTCACCCCGCAGTTGCCCCTGTTATGGAAAGAGCGGCAATTATAGGAGGAGTCGACGGCTGCAGCTGTATCCTGGGTGCCAAACTGGCAGGAAGAAACCCTGTGGGAACTGTACCGCATGCTGTAATGCTAATTGTGGGCGATACAGTGGAAGTGGCTCTGGCCTATGACAAAGTAATGCCCGAGGATGCCCCCCGCATCATCCTTGTTGATACATTTAAAGATGAAGCCGAGGAGACGCTGCGTGTGGCAGAAGCGCTGCGCGGACGCCTCACAGGGGTCAGGCTTGACACTCCGGGGGAGCGCGGCGGAGTGACGCCGGGGCTGGTGCGGGAGGTGAGGGCCAGGCTGGACCAGGCAGGTTTTACCGACGTCAGGCTTTTTGCTTCAGGAGGTATCAGCAGCACGAGAATGCCGGCCTTAATCGAGGCAGGTATAGATGCTTTTGGTGTGGGAAGTTTTATTTCAAGAGCGCCGGCAATTGATATGACGATGGATATTAAAGAAATTGAGAATAAGCCAGTTGCCAAAAGGGGGCGTATTCCTGGGATCACAGAAAACCCCCGCCTGGAAAAATATATCTAAGACGGGTTGGTGCCATGCTGAGGTTTAACATTGAAAGAGATGAGCTTTTTTTGCAGCTCTTAACAGACTATATATTGCTGAATGAGATTTCGGCAGGGGGGTTAAACGAGCACCTTCTGGATAAAGTCGGGCTCAAATCTGGGCTTCGTCTTGAGGACAGCTACCGGTCTATCCAAAAATTAGCAGAAAAACTGAAGCCTGCCCAGTTTGCCGATTTGGCAATAAACTTTACTTCAAGCCTTGGCGGACAGTATGTTCTGGAATTTTGCGACCATAACAGGCTGGTGTTTGCATGTCATGAATGCATTTTTGGACTGCTGTCGTTAAAAGCTCCTGGGTTGTGCCGCATTATGCAGGCAATCCTTGGCGGTATAGCTGCCCGCAATTTTCACTACTGTAAAATATCATCTGAGAAGTACGGGTCTGGGACAGCTCCTGTCTGCAAGATGATTTTCTACCTGAAAGAAACAGACGATGCCTCATCAGCAAGCGGCATTGTATTTACGGAGGACCCCTCATCATATCTCCTGACGCCACGGGAGCTTAAACGTTACGGAGAGGTAAAATATAAAGAAGATTTTAAAAATTTAGAATCAACTCACCGTGAGCTGGAGGCCCAGTATAACCAGCTGAGGGATGAGATTTTTTCTGATCTTCGGCTTGGCATACTCACTATAAACGAACAGGTGGAAATTGCTTATATCAATAATGCTGCACGTAACTTACTGGAATTAAACAGCGGCCAGAACATCTCAATCCCGCACAATTTTAAAGGACTGCTCGAATCGACTCTCCGGGAGGGCGCACGTTTTAACCAGTACGAACTGGTTATGCCTTTTACCGATGGCGCCAGGTACTATTCTTTTAACACGGCGCCCTTTGTTAATGATGGAGGCAGTGTCAGCGGTGCAGTGGGCGTCTTTCAGGATGTCAGCGAGAAAAAGCACCTGGAAAAAGAGATGCTGCAGATGGAGAAGTTTTCACTGGTGGCTGAACTGGCTGCAGGTACAGCCCATGAAATACGCAATCCGATGACGACAATACGGGGATTTTTGCAGATTCTTTCAAAAGAGTTTAAATCCGGGTCCAGGGGCAGCGAATACTGCATGCTGATGATTGACGAAATAGACAGGGCAAATAATATTATCAAAGAATTCCTGCTCCTGACCAAGCCGGCGGCGCCAAATCTTGAGGACATGGATTTATATCTTATACTCGATGATATTTTCCTGCTCATAGAAAGTAAGTCGCTGCTTGAGAACGTCAGCCTGGAAAAGGATTTTTGCGACAACCTGCCGCCTGTCAGAATTGACTCGGCTCAAATTAAACAGGTTTTACTAAATCTGGCTGCCAATGCCATCCAGGCCATGCCCGGCGGAGGCAGGCTTACAATCTCAGCTTCAGCCTGTGGCGGAAAGGCTTTTGTAAAATTTAAAGATACAGGCTGTGGGATTGATGAAGCCATTACAAAAAAGATATTTGATCCTTTTTTTACAACCAAGGAAAATGGCACGGGCCTTGGCCTGGCAATTTCCTATCGTATCATGGAGGCCCACGGAGGCCACCTCTTTGTGGAGAGTGTGCCGGGTCAGGGTTCCACTTTTACAGTGGAACTGCCCGCACTTATAACTAAAAACGCCTCAGGCTGTTGAAAAACTTCGCATTACTTTGTCGCTGCGAAACCCCGGCATCCTCAACGTATTACATATACGCCTGCGGTGCCGGGGTTCCTTGCTTCGCGTCCTGCTCGTTTTTGAACAGCCTGTGTTTCTCAACAATCTGGGGCGCATCGAAAGATGCGCCTTTTTTGTCGTCAAGGAAATTATATCATACCTTTTAACTTTCTTTCCTTGACGATGGGGGTTGTTAAGGGGGACTTCCCCTTAATCTTGCGGGGTGCTCAGGGTCCGCAGACCCGCCGAAGGGGGCGCGCCCCCTAGCGGACAAGAAAAACGCGTCCTCTGTTAAAGGCGCGAAGCGTTTTTCTTGACGGCCTGAGTTGAATATATTTTATCTGCATGGAAATTCTAACTAATGCTGTTAAACACGGAGGTGTTGTCCTTGGGCGAAAAGGCCCGTGGCCATATGGTTATAATAGGAGGCGCTGAGGATAAAAGCGGTGATTGTGCCATTCTGCGGGAATTTATCAAGCTGGCAGGAGGGCGCGACAGCCGTTTAACTGTGCTGTCAACCGCAAGTGAGGATCCCCGGTCAGGGGAAGTGTATCGCAGTCTGTTTGTTGAGCTGGGCGCAGCAGAGGTGAGCGTGCTCGCTGTCCGGCACAGAGCGGAGGCCAATCAGCAGCAATATGTTTCAGTCTCCAGGGAGAGCAGCGGCATTTTTTTTACAGGTGGCGACCAGCTCAGAATCACCGGGGTGCTTGGTGGCAGCAAGCTGAGCCGTGCGTTGCTTGAGTCTTATCATGGAGGCGCAGTAATTGCCGGCACCAGTGCCGGTGCTTCAGCCATGAGTGAGACGATGCTGGTTGGGGGCAGTGATGATGCCACGCCAAACAAGGAGATTATCCGCATGGCGCCGGGACTTGGATTTCTAAAAGAGGTAGTGGTTGATCAACACTTTGCGCAGCGGGGCAGAATCGGGCGCTTGCTGGCAGTCATGGCACATAACCCTTATATTCTTGGTGTAGGCATAGATGAGGACACGGCGATTTCTGTTTCGCCTGACGAAATATTTAAAGTTATTGGTTCCGGTACAGTGACTGTCCTTGACGGCAAAGGAGTCTCCCACTCAAATGTTTCTGAATCGGGCATGAATAACCCTTTAGCCCTGACTGATGTCCGCCTGCACATTCTGCCTCGGGGATACGGGTATCATCTGGGACAAAGACAGGTTTTGATGCATATAAATAAGGAGGACCCTCGGTAAATGAAGATTAAGGATATTTGTTTCTTTACGGGAAGAAATATTTACAGTCATCGCCCCGTAATGAGGTTGCGGCTTGATCCGGAGCAATGGCGGTCTTTCCGTACAAATGAACATCCGTTCTTTGTGGAAAAGTTAGTTGAACTGCTGCCCGGGTTGTCAGACCATTATTGTTCACGTGGACGTCCCGGCGGTTTTCTTGAGCGTCTGATTGAGGGCACATACCTGGGACATGTTATAGAGCATGTCTGCCTCGATCTACAGCAGCAGGCAGGAGTAGGTACTGATTACGGCAAAACAATGAGCGCAAAAGGCGGCCTTGTTGATATTATATGTGAATACCGCTGCCGGCAGGCTGCTGATTTGCTGGGACGGACTGCTGTGGCGGTGGTAAATTCACTGCTGGCAGGGTCGGAGCCGGATTTTAAAGAAGCGGTAAGTTTGGCAAAACGGCTGGCGGCTGAACATTTGCCGGGCCCAAGCACAGCTGCCATTTTGGCTGCGGCACACAAGCGGGGGATACCTGTGCAGCATCTAGCCGAGGGCGCCAGTCTTTACAGGCTGGGCAGCGGTATCTACCAGCGGAGGATATCCGCCAGTATCAGCGATACAACCGCGTGCATCGCTGTCGACATTGCGGGCAATAAGCAGTTGACAAAAAAATTGCTGCGGGAACACGGGCTGCCGGTACCGTGCGGCGAAGTGGTATACAGCCTTGACAAAGCTCTGGCAGCCGCTCAGGAATTGGGATACCCGGTTGTAATGAAGCCTGATAACGGAAACCAGGGTAAAGGTGTATCCCTTAACATTAACAGCGAAGCTGAGGTGGAAACTGCTTTTGCCAGGGCTGCACAGTACAGTTCAGGAGTCATGGTTGAAAAATTTCTGCCCGGGCGCAATTACCGGCTGCTCATCGTAGATAATACACTTGTAGCGGCATCAGAAAGAATACCTGCCCATGTTATCGGCGATGGCCAAAGTACGATTCTGGAGTTAATTGCCCAGGCAAACAGTAATCCCCTGCGCGGGGAAGGGCATGAGAAGCCGCTGACCCGTGTTACAGTAGACGAGATAACCGGGACAGTACTGGCAAAGCAGGGCTTATCACTTGGCAGCGTGCCGTTGCGTAGCAGGCTTGTATGGCTGAGGGAAAGTGCCAACCTCTCCACAGGCGGCATCGCATATGATGTTACTGACAAAGTCCACCCGCTGCAGGCGGAACTGGCCGTCAGGGCTGCTCAAATTATAGGCCTTGATATAAGCGGTGTAGATCTTGTTATGGACGATATCAGCACCCCTCCGATGATACAGTGCGGGGGTATAATTGAAATAAACGCTGCTCCCGGCCTGCGCATGCATCTGTTTCCCACAGAGGGTAAAAAAAGAGATGTAGGACAAAAGATTGTAGACATGCTCTTCCCTGCGGGAAAGCCTTGCCGTATACCGCTGTTCAGCGTGACAGGGACAAACGGGAAAACAACGACCACACGCATGCTGGAATATGTTCTGCGTAAAAACGGCTTCTTTACCGGGATGTGCTGCACTGACGGGATCTATATTAACGGCACAAAAGTACGCCAGGGCGACCTGACCGGCCCGACGGGCGCAGGTAATGTTTTGGGACACCCGCAGGTTGAAGTTGCGGTGCTGGAGACGGCGCGGGGAGGAATTGTGCGCCGTGGCTTGGGGTATGACAAGGCTGACGTGGCTGTAATAACAAATATCAGGGCTGACCATCTGGGGCAGGATGACATTGAGACCATGGATGATCTTTTCCATGTTAAAAGCCTGGTGGCTGAAGCTGTATACGCAAGCGGCACAGTGGTGCTAAATGCTGATGACCCTTATGTCTGTGACCTGACCGCGCGGGCTTGGTCGGATATAATCTATACCAGTACACAAAATGAAAATATAATAGTCAGGCGCCACCTTGGCAAAGACGGGCGGGCTGTCTTTATCCGGCGCGGCACAATCATTGCAGCCCAGGGATACCGCGCAGTTATAGTCGGGCGTGTGCGCGACTTTGCCGTGACCATTGGCGGCAAAGCCACGCATCAGGTGGAAAACCTGCTCTCGGCTCTGGCTGCATGTTGGGGCTATGGCATTACGCCGCGCCAAGCGGGATTTTACCTGCGAAAATTTGCAGTTAACCCCGAGGATAACCCGGGCAGGGCAAACCTGTTTGACCTGGGCTACTGCAGGGTTTTAGTGGACTATGGCCACAATGCCGACGGCATCGGCAAAACGGGAGAACTGGCAAGAAAGCTTAGGCCGCAAAGGAGTATTGCCGTAGTGGGAGTTCCCGGCGACCGCAGTGATGAACTTGTTATCGAGGCCGGCAAGGCTGCAGGCCTTTATTTTGACTATCTGTATATAAAGGAGGACAGTGACCTGCGCGGGAGAATCCCGGGAGAAACGGCGTCACTTCTTGCACAGGGAGCGGCCTGTGTCGGCTTTGACAGGCAAAAAATTGTGATGGCAGAAAATGAGCAGGCTGCTGTCAGAGCGGCATTAGGAAGCGCCTCAAGAGGTGATTTGATTGTCATCTTTTATGAAAAGCTGGAGCCTCTGATGAGTGAATTAGTTCAGTTTCGGCCGGCTTTAACGGCTGAGACAAAAGCTCATGTTTAAATGGTATTAAATTTTCCCGGTCCTGTACCTATCGCAGCAGGAATTCCGGGGACTGTGGGCGAATAGTTTTGCAGTGTCAAGAAAGGCGCGCTTTTTGTACAGGAAAACGGGGAAACAGATGGTTATATATGAACAGGCTTATGCCAAGATTAACATCGTGCTTGATGTGGTTGGCAAAAGGCCGGATGGCTATCATGAAATCAATACAGTCTTTCAGTCCCTGATGCTGCATGACAATCTTAGTTTCAGCAAAAATGGCGGCTCGGGGGTTGCTTTATCATGTAGCGATGCAACCCTGCCCGCCGGTCCGGAAAACCTGGTCTGGCGGGCTGCTGTGCTGTTAAAGGAGCACTACCGCGTATCAGCCGGAGTAAAGATAACACTGGAAAAAAAGGTTCCGGCTGCTGCGGGGCTCGGTGGCGGCAGCAGCGACGCAGCAGCCGCACTGCGGGGGTTGCTCCGTTTTTGGCAGCTGCCTGTGGAAAGGGATGTTTTGTACAGACTGGCGGCCGGGTTGGGGTCAGACGTGCCATTTTGCCTCGAAGGAGGAACGTCCTATGGCACGGGCAGGGGAGAGATTATCGAACGACTGCAGCCGCTGCCTCAATTTTCAGTAGTCCTGGCAAATCCCGGGTTTGCTTTGTCCACAGCTCTGGTCTACAGTCATTACAGGGGGAGTGATGTGGCCTTACGCCCGGATCTGGCTGCTGTTCGCGACGCCATAGCGCGTGGAGACAGTAATAAAATTATCGCCAACCTTGGCAACAGCCTTGAGTGTGCAGCTTTTAAACTTTACCCGCAGATTGCGCAGTTAAAACAAAGGATGAGCCGTGCCGGTGCTTCCCTTATGTGCGGCAGCGGTCCCACAGTTTTTTCTTTGTTTGATGACTGGGAAAAAGCATATGAATTGACTTGCAACCTTAAAAATGAAGGGATATCTGCCTGGCTGACGGAAACGTCAACACGAAGAGAACTGGGGTGCCAATATGTTTGATGTTGTAGTACTGGCAGGAACCGGGAAGAAGACACCTCTTACTGAACAGGAGGGCGTTGATAATAAAGCTTTTATTGAAATTAACGGCAGGACACTGCTGTCCTTTACACTGGAAGCCCTGCGCGCTGTAAAAATCATTGACAGGATAGCGGCAGTGGGGCCGGTTGACCAGCTGTCTGCGCTGATTGAACAGTATAATCTACTGGTTGTAAGCGAAAAAGGAGAGATTACAGACAACATACAGGCCGCAGTTTCGGCACTCAGGCCCCGGAAGCATTTTTTAATTGTGGCGGGAGATATTCCGCTGCTTACCGCCAGGGCGGCAGAAGACTTTCTTGAGCAATGCGCACCATATGAGGCGGATTTTTATTATCCCATAGTAAGCAAAGAAGAAAATGAAAAGCGGTTCCCCGGTATAGAGCGCACTTATGCCCGTCTGAAGGACGGCGTTTTCACCGGAGGCAACCTGTTTTTGGTAAATCCGCATAAAGTGGACGAGTGGCTGCCTCGACTGAACAGATTTATTGAGCTGCGGAAAAGCCCGTTCAGACTGGCAAACGCTCTGGGATTCGGCTTTGTTCTAAAATTTATAAGAAAGACCCTGACTATTGCAGAGCTGGAAAGGAATGTCCCGCGATTACTAGGTATTTCGGGTAAAGCCGTTATTTGCGGCTATCCGGAAATAGGTACTGATGTAGATAAAATTAGTGATTTAGAGCTTGTTCGTAGGGAACTTTCCCTGCCATAATTTTTTCTTTGTTTCACCGGGGAGCAGGAATCTTCCAGTTTGTGTTGAATATTCACATGTGCAAACATACTGGAAAGGCGGTGAGATTATGAGAGTTACCGACGTCAGAATCAGAAAAATGAATAATGACGGCAAAATGAAAGCAATTGTCTCTATTACCCTTAATGAGCAGTTTGTCGTTCATGACGTGCGTGTAATTGAAGGCAACAACGGGCTGTTCGTCGCCATGCCGAGCAAGCGGACGCCTGACGGCGAATTTAAAGATATTGCCCACCCGATTACTTCAGAGACACGTGAGATTATCCAGTCCGCAGTGTTAACCGCCTATACAATGGAGTTGGAGAAAGAACTAGTCGGAGCATAAGGAGCGGATGCTCCTTTTTTTTATTCTTTCTTAAAAACGGGGAAACTTATCTTGAGCATTCGCAGAGTGACATTCCCCACCCACTTGTTGCTCAAAAATCAGGGGTGTGTCCCCTTACCATCAAGGAGGGCAGAAAATGAAGAAAGTTAGTACTGTTATTCTGGCAGCCGGTGAAGGCAAGCGGATGAATTCCGCGTTGCCTAAAGTTCTGCACCGTTTTTGCGGACGCTCACTGCTTGGCCATGTGGTTGCTGCGGCTTCACAGGTAAGCAGCGACCTGATTGTGGTGGTGGGTCATGGTGCCGACAGCGTGCAGGCACAACTGGGTGACTCTGTGAGGTATGCTCATCAAAAGCAGCAGAAGGGCACCGGACACGCCGTCATGCAGGCGGCGGAGCTTTTGCCCCGCGAGGGAACAGTACTTATTCTCTGCGGTGATACGCCGCTCTTATCTGCTGAAATACTCTTTGCCCTTCTTACTGAACACAATAATAAAAATACTGCTGTCACGGTGCTGACTGCCGTTGTGCCAAACCCGGCAGGCTACGGCCGCATTGTGCGCACAGCAGCGGGGGCTGTGCAAAAAATAGTTGAGGAAAAGGATGCCTCCCTCAAAGAGAAAGAGATAACTGAAATCAATACAGGCACATATGTTTTTGCAGCCGCTCCGCTGCATGCGGCGCTAAAGCTTATAAGCAACAACAACGCCCAAGGTGAGTACTACCTTACCGACTGCCTGGAGATACTGTTAAAACAAGGGTTTGCGTTATCTTCGCACTGCCTTGACGACTACCGGCTTGCCCTTGGTGTAAATGACCGTGCCCAGTTGGCGGAAGCAGGCAGCCTGATGCGTGAAAGAATAAATACACAATTGATGGCGGCCGGAGTAACCATCGTGGATGCGGCTGCAACATATATTGATGCCGGAGTTGAAATAGGCCGCGATACCATAATTTATCCGGGCGCCATACTTGCGGGAGCTACCACAATCGGAGAAGAATGCGCCATTGGGCCGTTTTGCGAAATCAGCCACAGCCAAATTGGCAGCAGAGTCACCATCAGTCACTCTGTGGCAACTGAGAGCGTTATGGATGACGATGTAAGTGTGGGCCCTTTTGCCCACCTGCGTCCTGGCACCAGGCTCCGAAAAGGCGTTAAGGTTGGGGATTTTGTAGAGATAAAAAAATCGGACATTGGTGAGCAAAGCAAGATTCCACACCTTTCTTATGTGGGCGACGCACAGATTGGCAGCGAAGTGAATCTTGGCGCCGGTACCATCGTAGTGAATTATGACGGCAGGGAGAAACATGTAACCAACATTGAAGACGGGGCTTTTATCGGCTGCAACAGCAACCTGGTGGCGCCGCTTAGTATCGGTAAAGGCGCTTTTGTGGCAGCCGGTTCGACAATTACAAAGGATGTGCCTGCGGGAGCGCTTTCACTTGCCAGGCCCAAACAAGTGAATAAAGAAAATATGGGAAAGCGCTTTTTAAAAAAGCAGTAATCAGGAATAATAAACGTTAGGCAGGAATAAGCGCTGCCAGGATAGAACATTAATTCCATTGACTGATAGATTTATATGCTTATGTATGCGGGAGGTAATGTTGTGTATCGAGGGCGTAAGTTAAAAATTTTCAGCGGGACGGCCAATCTGGGGTTAAGCGAGGAAATCGTAGAACACGTTGGCGTTCCGCTTGGAATTACTGAAGTAAAACGCTTCAGTGACGGTGAGATTGCTATTTATATAGGGGAAAGCGTCAGGGGAGCAGATATATTTATTGTGCAGCCCATCAGCTGTCCAGCCAATGAAAACCTGATGGAGCTGCTGATTATGATGGATGCGCTTAAACGCGCCTCGGCCAAGAGTATTAATACTGTGCTCCCCTATTACGGATATGCTCGCCAGGACCGCAAAACCCGTGCGCGCGACCCCATTACCGCCAAGCTGATTGCAGACCTGCTTACCGCGGCCGGGGCAAACCGTGTGATTACAATGGACCTCCATGCCGGCCAGATACAGGGATTTTACAACATACCGGTGGACCACCTGACAAGCCTGCCCATACTGGCCAAATATTTTGAAGAGAAAGGACTGACAGACGCTGTTGTGGTCTCACCCGACATGGGTGGTGTCACACGGGCCAGGGAACTGGCGGAAAGGCTGCACCTGAGGATTGCCATTATTGATAAAAGGCGGCCTGAGCCCAATGTGGCCCAGGTGATGCACATCATAGGGCAGGTAAAAGGGAAAACAGTGATTATGGTTGACGATATCATAGACACTGCCGGTACTGTGGTGCTTGGCGCAGAGGCCCTGCTTGACCAGGGCGCCAAAGAAGTTTATGCCTGCTGCACTCATCCCGTACTCTCGGGCCCGGCTATTAAACGCCTGGCTGACGCACCGATTAAAGAGCTGGTAGTGACCAACACCATACCGGTCCCGCCTGAAAAGCAGCTGGATAAAATACGTGTCCTTTCTGTCGCTCCTTTAATGGGAGATGCAATTATCCGCATCCACGAGGAATTGTCTGTCTCTAAACTGTTTGATTGATAATTTGACTCTGTAAGGTTGTTGGGGTATAATACCATGGAATAAGCTTAAGGGGGTAAAAGATTGGAACGTGTACAAGTAAAGGCAGAGCCGCGCACACCTGCCTCAAAAGGGCATCTCAGGCAGCTCAGGCAAAAGGGGCTTGTTCCGGGCGTTGTGTACGGTAGAAATAAAGAAGCGGTTACAGTGACTGTAGACGGCAAAGATTTAGCCGGGGTTTTAGGACATTCTTCGGGCATGAACACCCTGGTGGATCTGGCAATGGACGGGGGAAAAGATACAGTAATGGTTAAGGAACTGACCAGGGATATTCTGTATCATGACCGTTTAACCCATGTTGATTTTATCCGCATTTCTCTTGAAGACAAGCTTGAGGTCAATGTGCCTGTGCAGCTTATCGGGGAGCCCCAGGGGGTCAGGGATGGCGGCGTGGTTCAGCAGTCGCTGCGTGAAGTTGTGATGAAGTGCCTGCCCACCGCAATACCGGAGATGATTGAGCTTGATGTCACTGGCCTTGGCACCGGGCAAAGCCTCACAGTTGCCGACCTTGTCACCACCGGTGACGTAGAAATGATAAGTGATTCTGCCGAAGTAGTTGTCACAGTCCTGGCGCCAAGAGTTGCTGAGGAAGAAGAGAAGCATGAAGAAGCAGCAGAAGCCGGCGCAGAAGAGGAGACGGAAGAAGGTTAAAACAAGAAGATGATGATTATCCTGGGGCTCGGAAATCCGGCCCCCCGCTACCTGCTAACCCGTCATAACGCGGGTTTTCGTGTTATCGACTGCCTGTCAGGCAAAACAAAAATACCACTGTATAAGAGTGGGTACCATTCATTTTACGCCAGGGGCGTTATTGGCGGCCAGGATGTGGTTTTAGCGAAGCCGATGACCTTTATGAACAACAGCGGTCTGGCCGCTGCTGCATTGTGCCGTGCTTTTGGCGTGCCAAGCGACCGCCTGCTTGTTATCTGCGACGATTTGGACTTACCGCCGGGAAGACTGCGGCTGCGCAGCGGCGGAGGCAGTGGAGGGCAAAACGGACTTAATTCCATCATTTATCATCTTCACAGTGAAGAATTCCTCCGCCTGCGCATCGGTATCGGGCGCCCTGTGGAGTGTGACGCTGCCGATTATGTTCTGGAGGAGCTGGCGGGCGCAGAGATGGATGAATTTGACCGTACTCTCGCCCTGGCTGTTGACGGCGTTATGGTTCTTCTCAGTGACGGCATATCAGCAGCTATGAATAAAATAAACGCAAAAGGTCAGGCTTGAGGGTCAGGCTTGAGTAACTTTTTTCTTTACATTACAATGAGGCTGTGCTATAATTCTTCTCATATATTTGATAAAGGCTATGATGGAGAAAAGTAGGGTATTTCCTCTCTTCAGGGAGGGGGCGTCAACGACTGAAAGCGCTCCCAGATGCAGGACTTGCCCGAAGTTCCCTCCAAAGCTGCAGGCTGAAACTTAGTAGGCTGTGCCGGGGATTCCGCCCGTTATTGATGGAACAGGTATCGGATAATTTATCCCGTACCTGAACCGAGTGGGCGTATACGTCAATAAGGGTGGTACCACGGATATTTTCCGTCCCTGTCTGGGACGGTTTTTTATTTTCTATTTTTAAATTAAGGAGGGCTTGGCAATGATAGTTGTAATGGATCTGCGGGCTACGGAGCAGGATGTGGCGTCGGTGGAAGAGGTTCTTAAAAAATTCGGCTACAGCTGTCATTTTATCCGTGGTGTGGAGCGTCTTGTTATCGGTGCGGTGGGTTCGGGGCATGGTGTGCCGGAAGGTCTGGAAATGATGACCGGAGTGGAAAAAATAGTTCCCATCATGCAGCCGTTTAAGCTTGTGAGCAGGGAGATGAAGCCGGAAGACACTGTTATTGAAGCCGGAATGCTGCGCCTTGGCGGCGGATATTTTTCTGTGATTGCCGGTCCCTGCGCCGTGGAGAGTTTTACACAGCTATCTGTGTCGGCGTCTGTGGTGCGCACCTCCGGTGCTGCCGCTTTGCGCGGCGGCGCTTTTAAGCCGCGTACATCGCCCTATGCTTTTCAGGGCTTGGAGAAACAGGGACTGGAGTACCTGGCAAGAGCCAGGGAGGAAACGGGGCTCTCCATAGTCACCGAAGTAGTGAACCCCTCTGATGTGGAGCAGGTGGCACGCATAGCCGATGTGATTCAAATTGGAGCAAGAAACATGCAGAACTTCCCGCTGCTGCGGGAAGTTGGCCGGTTGCGCCTGCCTGTGCTTTTAAAAAGAGGGCTCTGTGCAACGGTAGAAGAATGGTTGATGGCTGCTGAATACATTCTTGCGGAGGGAAACTATAATGTAATCCTGTGTGAACGGGGGATACGGACATTTGAAACGTATACCAGAAATACACTGGACGTTAGTGCCATCGCTCTGGCCAAGCGCCTTTCTCATCTACCCGTAATTGCCGACCCCAGCCATGCCAGCGGCAGTTGGAGGCTGGTGAGGCCGCTGGCGCTGGCCAGTGTGGCTGCCGGCGCGGACGGGCTCCTGATAGAGGTCCATCCCAATCCCGCCGCTGCACTCTGTGATGGGCCGCAATCGCTTAATCCCGGCCACTTTCAGGAACTAATGGCAGAAATAGAAATCATGGTCAAAGTTTTCAATAAAACACTCTGGAGAGGGGAAGAAGAAAATGACTGTTGAGATTGCTTATCTTGGGCCGGTCGGGACTTTTTCCGAGGAAGCGGCACTGCGCTTTGCAGGTACTTTGAGCGGGGAAGCAAAGCTTTTACCTTGTCCCACCATTGAGGATTGCGCGGAAACCGTGGAGGACGGTACAGCCTCTTTTGCTGTGGTTCCGCTGGAGAACTCGCTGGAAGGTTCAGTAAATATAACACTGGATTTACTGACAACCAGCGCCGAGCTCAGAATCTGCGCCGAACTGGTGCTTGCCATTGAACAGAACCTGCTGGTTGCAGACGGGGGGCTGGGTGAAATAAAGCAAGTTTATTCACATCCCCAGGCCATGGCGCAGTGCCGCAACTTTCTGCGCCGCAGCCTTCCTGCAGCAGAAAAAGTGCCTGTGGTCAGCACATCGGAGGCGGCGTCCACCGCGGCAAAGCTGGGTGTGGGCGCGGCGGCCATCGGCAGCAGGCGGGCGGCGGAGCTGTATGGCCTTAAAATTTGTGCGGCGGCGGTTCAGGATAACGGGAACCAGACACGTTTTGTCATCCTTGGCAGGCAGGGCAGCCTTGCCGGTACACCGGAAAAAACTTCGCTGCTGTTTGCTGTTAAGGATGGCCCGGGCAGCCTTTTCCGGGTCCTGCAATCCTTTGCCGTCCACGGCGTTAACCTCACTAAGATTGAGTCCCGCCCGGCCAAACGCCAGTTAGGCGACTATCTGTTTTTTGTGGATCTGGCAGGCACACCGGAAAACCAGACAATAATGGCAGCCTTGCGGGAGGCGTCAAGAGAGGCGGTAATGTTAAAACTGCTCGGCACTTACGCCGTGATGAAAGACGTCTGATAGGCTTAGCATAATTTGCCCGCGTCTGTCCATACTAGTGTACAAACGTACGGGGGCCTGTTATGAGAGACCTTGCCGCCGGCCTGTTGGCCGCCGCCATCGCTTTTGCCGCCAACCGACTCTTCTTGCGGGCGCAGGGCTGCCTGGCAATGATAAGTGCGGTGCCGCTGGCAGAAGAGGTGGCAAAAACCATGGTTGCATTTTGGCTGGGAGGCGCGGTTGTCTACACACATCTGGCATTTGGCCTGACTGAAGCGGTTTTGGATTGGTGCGGAAAGAGCAAACGCCTGCCGGCCTCCGCTTTAGCCATTGCCGCTCACGGTGCTTTTGGCCTGGTGACTGTAAAAGTAAGCAGGGAAACCGGCAGCCTTGGCCTTGGCATCCTGTCAGCAGTGATTATCCATGCTGCCTGGAACATGGCCATGCTCTACCGTACGGCAAAGAGGTGAATTATGCTATTAACATGGATTTGCCGTAACTGCGGGGAAAGATTAGCCAGTGTCACTGCCAGGGAGGACGACCCGAGGATAGAGGCGTTGACGGCACAGGCGGGTGACGATATAATAGAATACGATCACACAGGTACAATGATTATAAAAATCCTGTGTGAGGACTGCCTGGAGGATCTTAAGCGGGAGGAAGAAAGTGAAATTACTTTCTTACAGGGGCCGCAGCTTCATTAAAGTCGCTGCCCGACAACAGAGCCAGGAGGCCTTGCCTACGGTCAAGGCCTGTTTTGTGTTGCCGGGAATAAAAGGCCATGGTTTTTGCTTTAATCGGCAGGGAGGAGTGTAAAATGTTAAAGAAGTTGGCTGATGAAATTCTGACCCTGCCTCAACTTGACGTGTTTGCCAGGGGACTTGAGACAAGAATTGCCGGCCCCCAGCTGCTTTATGGTGTGGACGGCAGTGCCAAAAGCATGGTTATGGCCGCCATTCGTCTGAAAACAGGGCGGCCTCTGCTGATTGTTACCCCGGATCAGGCGCGGGCGGAAAAAATGTATGAAGATATGGTCTCAGTCTTTGGAGAGGGAGAAGTATTTCACTTCCCCGGGCAGGACCTGCTTTACTATAACAATCTTCTGTCAAGGAGCAGTGAAGTCTCACAGCAGAGGCTTGTGGCCATGCGGCAGCTTCTTGCGGGCAGAAATGCGGTGATTGTGACCACGGCCGTCGCACTGCTTGGCAAAATGGCGCCGCCTGACAAATTTTATAGTTTTTCTGTGACAATTCAGACCGGGCAGGAATGGGAAATAGATAATTTGCTGGCTAAACTGCTGGCAGCCGGTTTTGAACGTTCTGAAATAGTGGAGCAGCCGGGGCAGGTCTCTGTGCGCGGGGGTATTGTGGACATCTTCCCGGTGGGGGAGGCAATGCCCTACAGGATTGAGTTTTTTGGCGATACAGTTGAATCTGTGCGCAGATTCGATCTGCAGACACAGCGGTCGCGCAGCAGTGTGGAGAAGTTGTGTGTGGTGCCGGCGCGGGAAGTTGTGGTCGGCAATTCACAGCGCCAATTTGCCGCCTTGGAGCTTGAACATGAAATGGAGCGCCTCGGCAATCATAGCGCTGCCCGCTCGGGCTCGGCTGTAGTGCTGCGGATGCGGGAGAAAATAGCCCAATGCCTCGAAGCTATTAAAGAGGATTTATATTTTCCGGTGATGGACCAGTACCTGCTCTACTTTTACCAGCAGCCGGCTTCTCTTCTTGATTACCTGCCCCCGGCTTCACTTGTTTTTGTTGATGACCCCCTGCGCTGTACTCAGGTGGCAGGACAGCTGTCAGCGGAACTCAGGGAATCTCAGAGCACGCTCTATGCACAGGGAGAACTCCTTGCCCGTCAGACAGAGCTCATTTTTAATTTTCCGGAGCTATTGGAGGCTGCCGCGGGGCGTGCAATATTCTTTTCACTTTTCTCTCATGCAAGCCTTACCTCACGTCCTTACCGGCAGAGCATTTCTCTTTCAGCCAAGCCTGTCCCTCACTTTCACGGGCAGTGGGAGATCTTCGGTGATGAAATGAGGCACTGGCGCAGTGAAGGATACAGGGTGGTAATCCTCACCTCTTCGCGCGAGAGAAGTACGGGCATTGCCGACATTTTAGCGGAAAGGCAGATTCCTGCCTATTACACTCTGAGTGAACCTGACCTCTCGCCCCGATCAGTGGTAATGCTGCACGGCGCCCTGGAGGGCGGTTTTATTGTGCCTGAAATTAAACTGGCTGTGCTCACAGACCACGACATACTGCCACAGAGAAAAAAAAGACGCCGTCTGAAGGATAAAGAGGGCATTCGCATCGGGGACTATCAGGAGCTTAAAACAGGGGACTTTGTAGTCCATGAACAGCATGGGATAGGCCAGTATCTTGGCATTCGCACCCTTGATGTGGGGGGAATCCACCGCGATTATTTATTTATTCAATATGCCGGCAACGATAAGCTTTTTATTCCCATCGAACAAATAGACGTTGTGCGCAAGTATATCGGGGTCGAAGGAAAAAGGCCAAAACTCTACGCTCTCGGCGGAGGGGAGTGGAGCCGTGTTAAAGCCAGGGTGCAGGCTTCTATCCGGGAACTGGCAAAGGAACTGCTTGAACTCTATGCTTCCCGGGAGACTGTAACAGGCTTTGCCTTCCCTCCCGACCACCCCTGGCAGCAGGATTTTGAAGCGGCATTCCTTTACGAGGAAACTCCCGACCAGCTGCAGGCTGCCCGTGAAGTAAAAAGAGATATGGAAAAGCTTCGCCCCATGGACCGTCTGGTCTGTGGCGATGTTGGCTACGGCAAAACCGAGGTGGCGCTGCGTGCTGCTTTTAAAGCTGTGATGGCAGGTAAACAGGCAGCCTTTCTTGTCCCGACCACAGTCCTTGCACAGCAGCATTACAGAAACTTCAAAGACCGTTTTGAAAGCCAGCCTGTGACAGTGGATGTACTGAGCCGCTTTCAGAGCAGAGCTGAGCAGAAAGCAACACTTGCGGGATTGAGAGACGGCCGGATTGACATTTTGGTAGGCACACACCGCCTTCTTTCCAAAGATATCCGTTTTCACGACCTCGGCCTTTTGGTAATCGATGAAGAGCAGCGCTTTGGCGTAAGGCATAAAGAAAAAATAAAAATGCTCAAAAAAAATGTTGATGTCATGACCCTCACAGCCACCCCCATTCCCCGTACACTTCATATGTCACTGGTTGGGGTGCGTGATATGAGTGTTATAGAAACGCCCCCTGAAAACCGCTACCCGGTTCAGACATATGTGCTTGAGTATTCCGACACTGTAATCCGCGATGCGGTTATCAGGGAAGTAAACCGGGGAGGGCAGGTCTACTTTGTCCACAACAGGGTGCAGTCCATTGACAAGTGGGCGTCAACGCTGCAGGAACTGCTGCCTGAGGTGCGTATCGGCGTCGCCCACGGGCAGATGCCGGAGGAACGTTTAGAACAGGTAATGGTGGACTTCCTGCAGGGTGAATACGATCTTCTGCTGTCAACCACAATCGTGGAAGCAGGCCTCGATATACCCAATGTTAATACAATTATCATACATGATGCAGACAGATTCGGCCTCTCTCAGCTTTACCAACTGCGCGGCCGTGTGGGCCGTTCAAACCGGGTTGCTTACTGCTACCTAACCTACCAGCAGGACAAGGTGCTAAACGAGGTGGCTGAAAAACGTCTGCAGGCCATTAAGGAATTTACTGAGCTGGGATCCGGCTTTAAAATTGCCCTGCGCGACCTGGAGATAAGGGGCGCCGGCAACATACTTGGCCCGGAGCAGCATGGCTTCATGATGTCGGTGGGGTTTGACCTTTATGTAAAACTTTTGGAAGAAGCGGTAAGTATGTACAAAGGAGAGCGCCCCGGGGAGAAGGCGCTGCCCCGCGTGGAAATAAACGTTGACGCCTATCTGCCTTCGAGCTATATCTCCGATGCCAGGCAAAAGATTGTGTTTTACCAGAAAACTGCCTCTTTGCAGGAAATAGATGAAGTGAGTGAAGTGCGGGAGGAACTCTGTGACCGTTTTGGGCCGCTGCCCGCAGCTGCCGCCAACCTGCTTTGTGTGGCGGAATTGAAAATACTGGCAGGCCGGCTTGGTGTATCTGCCATCAGTGAAGAAAAAAACGAGCTGATGGTTCGTTTTGCTCCGGAGCAGGCACTGGACAGCTCCAGGCTTCTCGCCTTTGCCCGCAAATACCAGGGCAGGCTCACTGCGGGCAGGGAAAAACAGTTTTTACTGGCGTTTCGCCACACTGCACTGGATGGCAGTGAAAAGCTCAGAATGCTGTTGGAACTATTTAACGAGTTAAAAAGCCTTGCCAAGTAAAAGATTTCTCAAGTATAATAGGGTTATGTCCAAAATTAAGAAGGGGAGTGCTTTTATGTTTTATATATTACAGCGCAATAAAAAATGGGCGATAGCCCTGATATTACTGGTTGTGCTTGTATCGGCAACCGGGTGTGGCAGCAACAAAACAGTAGCCGAAGTAAACGGGCAAAAAATCACCAGGGCGCAGTTGGACACTTATGTCAACGGACTACGCTTGCTGATGCCGCAGCTGGACGAGATGCTCGGCGATAAATCTGCCAAGGGCCAGTGGGAGTCAGACATTCTGGAGTCAATGGTGTCAAACCTGCTGATTAAGCAGGCTGTGCTTAAGCAGGGCCTGAGCGTCAGCAGTGAAGAAATCGAAGCCGACTACCAGGAATTCAGAGGGCAGGTAGTAATGATGCTGATGTATGGACAGGAAGATGAATTTACGGCCAGGCTGAAAGAGCTCAAAATCAGCGAGAACGATCTTAAAGAACTTCTTAGCATCAACACTTATGTTGAGAAACTTTATAATGATTTTCTTTCCGAAGTCAGCGATGAGGAGATCAGGAACTTCTTAAGCGATAACCCTGATTATGCCTTGTCCCCCGCCCTGATTGAGCCAAGCCATATTCTGGTTGAAACCGAGGAAGAAGCTGCGGCTGCCCGTGAAAGGGTGCTGGCAGGGGAAGATTTTGGTGAATTGGCCGCGGAACTGTCTCTTGAGCCGGGCGCCGAGATATACCAGGGTTATATGAATGAGTTTCCCGTGAACACTACCGGAATAGACCCAAGCTTCCTGGCTGCCGCCGCTGCGCTTGAGGTAGGCGAGATTTCAATGCCGGTTCAATCTTATTATGGCTGGCACATTATTAAACTGCACGGCCGCACAGAAGAGAGTGAATTAAGTTTTGAAGAGGTGCGTGCCGCCGCTGCGGACGCAATTGTGTCCGAGAAGCTGGATGCTTACTTTTTCACACTGCGCAGCGAAGCCGATGTTACAACTAAACTTTAGTTAACTTTTAAGTTGGCTCTGTTTTCATGAATAAAACAATTCCCCTCGATATATACTATGACTAGAGGTTAAGACTGTAACTCCATGCAGAAAAAGGAGGGGAAATCTGTTTGAAAGCAACAGGGATTGTACGCAGGATCGATGACTTGGGACGTGTTGTTATCCCAAAAGAGATTCGCAGGACTCTCAGAATTCGTGAAGGCGATCCTTTGGAGATATTTGTCGATCGTGACGGTGAAGTGATCCTGAAAAAATATTCGCCCATTGGTGAATTAGGAGACTTTGCGCAGGAGTATGCCGATTCTCTGTACGAAGCGATGGGACATATTGCATTGATCGCCGACAGGGACACAATTATCGCCGTATCCGGCGCGCCTAAAAAAGAATTTTTGAGCAAACCGCTGTCTCCCGCCGTGGAGAAAGTGATGGAAACACGCAAGAGCATCCTGATCAGCAATACAGCGGAGCATAAATTCTACAAAGAGGCCGACGAAGACGCTATGTCCAAATTCAATACCGAAGTGATCGCGCCCATTATTTCTGAGGGTGATCCCATTGGTGCAGTAATACTTGGCACCAGGGAGAAGGACGCCAAGATGAGTGAACTGGAACTGAAACTGGTGGAAACTGCAGCCGGGTTTCTGGCAAAACAAATGGAACCATAAGAAAAAAGGAAGAGCGGTAGCCATCCGGTTACTGCTCTTTTATTTTAGCTGCTTTTGACTGAAGTGGTTATTTTATATGTCTGTGCTATAATAGATTGTCAGTATGGAAGCTTATGGGGGAGGCGGGAGTTCTTGACAAAGCACTCTTTTGTTAAAGGCGCGGTAATACTGACTATGGCCGGTCTTTCCGTCCGTCTTATGGGCGCAGTTTTCCGCGTTGTATTGGCGATGCTGATCAGTGATGAGGGTGTGGGCCTCTTTCAGATGGCTTACCCTGTTTACAGCACACTGCTTGCTATATCCACAGCCGGTATTCCAATTGCCATTTCCAAGCTGGTTGCTGAAAACCTGGCCAGAGACGATTATCACGGCGCCTACAGAATATTCCGGGTGGCGCTTGTCATCTTGGCTCTCTTTGGCCTGGTTATATCCGCTGTTTTATTTTTTGGCGCCGGCTTTTTTGCCCGTACCGTCGGGCAGGACCCCCGGGCTGCCCTGGCTTTGGCCGCCATTTCACCTGCCATTTTTCTGGTGACTGTACTGTCTGCCTACCGCGGCTTCTTTCAGGGGCAGCAGCAAATGATGCCTACAGCCCTTTCACAAATTGCCGAGCAGTTTGGCCGCGTCTTTGTGGCGCTGCTGCTGGTGGTAGTGCTGCTGCCGCGCGGACTGGAGCAGGCAGCAGCCGGCGCCAGCTTCGGGGCAGCAGCCGGCGCTCTCGCCGGGCTCCTGGTTCTGCTGTTGATTTGGGGGAAACAGAAGCCGTCATTCATGGAGGGGTTGCGGCGCCAGAGGAAAGGAAACAAGGCGCCATTTTCAACAATCATTTATCAGATATTGACACTCTCAGTTCCTATCACACTGGGAAGCTTGGTTTTGCCTCTCATCACCATTGTGGACCTGTCAATAGTGCCGCAGAGGCTGCATAGCGCCGGGTTTGACACCAGCAGGTCCACGGCTCTTTACGGCCAGCTTACAGGCATGGCCGGTCCCCTTGTACATATCCCCACAATCATAACAGTAGCTTTGGCCATTTCCCTTGTTCCCGCTATTTCTGAAGCGGTAGCACTGAAAAGAATCCGCCAGATTCAGGACCGGTCTTACCTTGCTGTCCGTATGACTCTCTTGCTGGGGCTCCCTGCTGCTCTGGGGCTCTATCTGCTGGCTGAGCCTATCACAGTACTGCTGTTTCAAAATGCTGAAGCAGGCGCTGCGCTGGCAACAATGTCTCTGGGCGTTGTTTTCCTTACACTTTTCCAGACTACTTCGGGTATTCTGCAGGGGCTGGGCCGCCCGATGGAGCCTGTAAAAAGCCTTATATACGGTGCGCTTGTAAAGACTGCACTGACATGGAATTTAACTGCCAACGCTGCTTTTCACATCAGGGGCGCTGCTCTGGCAACAGTTATAGGTTTCGGCCTGGCGGCAGTGTTAAATGTCTACAGGGTTCATATCTTAACTGGTATGCCGCTTTATGCTGTGAACACAATCGTCAAACCCCTGGCGGCCAGCGGCGGGATGGGAGCAGCGGTTGTGTTTGTTTACAGGCGGCTGGAAAATCTGCATATTCTGATTGGCCCCACAAAAGCCAATGCCTTGGCCACACTGGCGTCTATCGCCACAGGCATACTTGTATACGTCCTCATTCTGTTTATAATCGGCGGCATAAAGCGTCAGGACCTGGAAGCCATACCGCGGGTCGGGCCAAAGCTGGCAGAAATTGCTAAAAAACTTTTCTTACTGAGGGGATGACAAACTTGAGCAAAATTTATATTGTGGGATTGGGGCCGGGAGACCCACAGGCGCTTACCCTGCGCGGCCTGAAGACTCTCAGGCGCGTGAAGCATGTTTATGTCCGTACCGGCAGGCATCCCGGCCTAAAAATTTTGGACCGTCACAGAATTAATTACAAAACACTGGATCGTTTCTATGAGAAGTCCGGAAGTTTTGAGCAAACCTACCGCAAGATTGCTTTTTTTATTGTAAATGCCGCACACATAAACAAAGAAGTAGTCTATGCTGTGCCGGGAAGCCCCATGTTTGCAGAAAAAACAGTGGAACTGATCCTGAAAAAGGCCCGGGCTGCCGGGATACAGTGCAAAGTCCTGCCCTCGCCTTCTTTTGTTGATGCCGTGGCAGCGGAGATCGCCCCTCTGTCCGGGGAGGAACTGATAGTCCTTGATGCTTTGGAGCAGGACAAGCTGCAGGACTATCCCGACAGGCATATCCTTGTAATCCAGGCCTACAACAGGCAGGCAGCGTCACGCGTCAAACTGGCGCTAAGCGGACTCTACCCCGATAATCACCCTGTAACTGCCATCCGTGGCGCAGGCCTGCCGTCGGGAAAGAGAATTGTTACAGTACCTCTTTATAAAATGGACCGCCTTCCCTTTATAGACCACCTTACAACCTTTTACCTGCCTCCCGTCTTCGCACACGGGCCTGCAGCGCTTTTACACGTAATGGACAGGCTGAGGGGAGAGGACGGCTGCCCCTGGGACCGGGAACAGGATCACAAAACCCTGCGGCCATACCTGCTGGAGGAAGCTTATGAAGTGCTGGGCGCAATTGACAGCAGCAGTATGGATGATCTCTGTGAGGAATTGGGCGACTTATTGCTCCAAGTTGTTTTTCACAGCCAAATCGCCCGCGAGAATGGAAATTTTACTTTTTATGATGTTGTTAATGGCATAACTGAAAAGCTGCTGCGCCGCCATCCCCATGTGTTTGATTCACCCGTTGTCAAGACTGCCGACGAAGTAATCAGCACCTGGCAGATTATTAAAAAAGGAGAAAAGAAAAAAAAGGCCAATACAATGTTCACCCTTGAAAACTACCTTCCTGCCCTGCTGAGGGCCCAAAAACTGCAGCGGCAGGCTTCCAGCGTCGGTTTTGACTGGCCCGACGCAAAAGGCGCATGGGACAAGCTGGCAGAAGAGTTAAAAGAGCTGAAAGATGCATATAAACAGCAGGTCCAGGCAAGAATAGAGGAAGAACTGGGAGATTTACTCTTTTCAATTGTTAACGTGGCCCGATTCTTACAGGTGGATGCAGAACAGGCATTAGCCCGTAGTACAGCAAAGTTTTACCAGAGACTTTGTTATGTGGAAGAACGGGCGGTGGAAGAAGGGGGAGGGATGGCAGGTCAAACATTGTCGAAATTGGATGAATGGTGGGAGGAAGCCAAAAATAAAGGCTAAAGTTAAAAAAACCTTTAAAATAGGCAGGAATTAAGAAAATTTTAGAGAATATGCTAAATGTAATTTCCATAACTAAATTATGGTAATAGGAGGGAATAATATGAACAAATCTGAACTCATTAGTGTTGTAGCGGAAAAAGCGGGTCTGACAAAAAAAGACACTGAAAAAGTGGTGAACGCAGTTTTTGACGGTATTGGCGAGGCTTTAGCGAAAGGCGACAAAGTCCAGGTTATTGGTTTTGGCACTTTTGATGCCCGCGCCCGTAAAGCACGGGAAGGACGCAACCCTGCAACCGGCGCCACCATTCAGATCCCGGCGGTGAAAGTTCCCGTTTTTAAAGCAGGTAAGGCCTTAAAAGACAACATTAAATAAATTCTTCTCAAAAAAATTGGGTCTTTAGGCTAAGGCCTAATTTTTTTGCTTCCGGCAGTAATAATAGTTTCCGCATATTTTCGCATTCCCTCCAAATACTAAGAGCAGTAAATAACTTCGCTGTAGTGAAAGTAAAGGAGGGAAATTGTGCCCAGGATAAAACATCTAATTTTCTTCATTGTGGTACTGCTGGTATTGACTGCAGCCGCAGGCTGCCTGCGCCGCCCTGAACGCACGCCGCTGCCCGAGCAAAGAATGCCGCGACTGAGAATATTTGGCCAGGCGGAACCGGAGATTCCCGCTCCCATCAACCAGGGCAGAAATCAGGAACCGGAGCTGCGTGTCTTTATTGCTGAAAGGAATCAGACCAGGACAATGAAAATGGAAGAATACCTGATGGGTGTGGTGGCGGCTGAGATGGAACCCACCTGGCCGCAGGAAGCATTGGCTGCCCAGGGCATCATCGCCCGCAGCTTTACACTGCAGAAAATTGCCGAAAACGGAGGCGTCCCCGCGCGTAATGCTCACGCGTCCACTGATATAAAAGAGTTTCAGGCTTATGACGCCTCACGTATCAATGACAACGTGCGCAAAGCAGTGGAAAGCACACGCGGCGAGGTAGCTGTCTATGAAGGCCAGTTTATCAGGGGCTGGTTCCATGCTTATGCAGGCCCGCGTACAGCTTCGGCACGGGAGGGCCTTGAATTCCGCGGCCCCAATCCGCCTTACATTAAAATTGTGGACAGCCCGGCAGAAGATGTGATTCCGGCTGAGGAGCGTGACTGGCAGGCATCCTTCCCGCTCGCCCGTGTGCGCAATGCAGTGAGGCAGATAGCAGACCGGGATCCAGGAGCCATCACAAGTGTGGAGATAGCACAAAAAGGCCCCTCAGGCCGTGTGACCCTTTTCCGCTTTAATGATGTGGAGGTGTCAGGCCCCCAACTGCGCCTGACACTTGGCAGCACTGTGATGAGATCGACTTTTGTGGAAAACGTTCGTATTGAAGGCGGCAGCCTTGTTATGAGAGGAAGCGGTTTCGGACACGGTGTGGGAATGTGCCAGTGGGGCGCAAGGGGATTGGCTGAGGACGGAAAGAGCCCCGAGGAAATAGTACAGTTTTATTACCGCAATGTGGATATAGTCAAGTTGTGGGACTGACAGGCCGTTGAAAAAGCCAGGAGACAGAAATCTCCTGGTTTTTTTATGCATAATTTTTTCTCCACTTCATATCTATGGAACAAGAGGCATCTGTCCAAAAAGGGAGGTTTTGTCCATGGATCATACTGCTTACAAACAAGGACAGCACCGTCTGGTAATCAACAACCGTGAAACCCTGGAAGTAACAGGAGTAATACATGTGGACAGCTTTGATGATGAAGAGGTGATGCTGGAGACCGAACAGGGGCTGCTTGCCATCCGTGGAGAAGACCTGCATATCAAGCAGTTAAACCTCGAAAAAGGTGAAATGTCAATTGAAGGATTAATCCTGGAACTGGCCTATTCTGATGATAAACGTTTCCGTGACCGCGGCAAGGGATTTTTTGACCGCCTTTTTAAATAATAAGACGGAGGAAAATCAGTGCAGCAGGAGACAGTTGTTTATTACCAGGTAATAGATTTTACAGTCACTATTATACTTGGGTTGTTCATCGGGTTCGCCTATGATCTGCTGAGAGTTTTACGCCGCCTGCTTCGTCCATCACGACAAGTACTATTTTTTTGGGATTTACTTTTTTGGCTGTGTGTTACATTTGTTGCATTTACAGCCCTGCTTGCTGTCAACTGGGGCGAGGTCCGCGCGTATGTGATGATAGGCCTTGGTATCGGATGCGCTTTTTATGCCCTCTTCCTGACAAACCACATTTACAGGATGTTAAATCTTATAGTGCAAACAGCAGTTAAAATATGCAAGATGATAATCACTCCAACTATTCGTCCTGTCCGCTTTGTTTTGGCACAACTTCTCAGGTTGGAAAAAGACCTGACAGGCAGGGCAATGGCGGGGAAAAAAGCTATAGCAGGCAGAGTAACCAGGAAAAATGTGGTGCTGCGTGAAAAAATTAAAGAAAAATTGCACAATAAAAGAAGGAATTGAAAGAATACCCTCGAAGTATACAAATTACCTACTTTTGGGGGTTATGATGAAAAATTTACCAGTCCGCAAACAGGAAAAAGTAACCTACCTGCCTGGCACAAAACGGTTGGCGCCAAAGCGAAGGTTCCACTTTGCCTTCTGCCTGCTTATATTTGTCTTTATATACTTCTCTGTTTTATTTATTTCTCAGTACAGGAATCTTTATCAGATGAAACGGACGTTATACGAGCTGGAAACACAGATAACACTGGTACGGGAGCAAAATGACAGAATGCTAAGTGAGATTGAGCTTCTCTATACACACACCTACCTGGAAAAGGCAGCCCGGCAGGATCTGGGCATGGTGCGTCCGGGCGAGCTTCTTTTCTTTTTCCGGGAAGAGGACAGGCTGCAAGGAAGCGGACAATAGGAAATAACTGGTCTTGACAAAAATAATAAACCCGCTATAATTAGGTTTAGACACTTGTAAGGGGGAATTTCTTTTTTATGTCTTTAGTGGTGGGAGCCATAGTTGAAGGGGTGGTCACCGGTATCACCCATTTTGGTGCTTTTGTCCTGCTCCAGAACGGAGAAACGGGCCTGGTGCATATATCAGAAGTAGCAGATACGTATGTGAAGGATATCAATGAGCATTTGCAAAAAAAGGACAAGGTCAAAGTAAAGATTCTATCCATCGACGGCAAGGGTAAAATTGGCCTGTCCATTAAACAGGCTAACAGCAATGGCCGTTCTCACCACAGCAGTAAAATAAACCGCCTGTCTTTTGAGGATAAGCTCAATAAGTTTTTAAAAGACAGTGATGAACGTTTACAGGATCTGCGCCGCAACACCGAGTCTAAGCGCGGCGGCCGGGGCTCCCCGTTCCAGGTATAGTCAAATAGTTCAACTGATAGCACCAACAAAGCACGCGCGAGCGTGCTTTTTCTTTTTTTTTCAACAGCCTACTTCATTAACATCAATTTGGCGCCCACAGCAAGAAGCCCAACCCCTGCTGCTTTAAACCAGGAGAAGGGGACGCGCTCCAGTCCGAAAAAGCCGAAGTGGTCAATGACCAGGGCCATCCCGACCTGCCCCACAATAATTGATGTGGTAGCGGTGGCCACACCTAGACGTGGAATGCTGGCTACAACTCCATAAACAATTATAACACCGAACAATCCGCCAAGGTATAGATACCATGGCGCATGTGCAGCATTACTGAGGTCTCCGCTGCCGAGGCGCAGGATAAATAATAATATAACAACTGCAATTGTGCCGACAATATGCACAATAAAAGTGGCTTCCAGCAAACCGGTTATTTTCCCCAGTGCTGCGTTGATTGAGCCCTGTACTGCCATGGCGATACCAGCCACAAAGGCAATAAAAAGAGCAAGGATGTGCATGTGCTTACTCCTTTCTCATTACAAATATTTTGCTCTTCCCTGCCGTCATCTATACAAAAAAACAATTTAACTGCAAGATGTCCCAAACTGCTGCATATCTATCAGTGGAGGGAAGATGGGAGGGAGAGACTTGGAATCAGTAATCCTTGCAGGCAATCCCAATGTGGGAAAGAGCGTGCTTTTTTACCATTTAACCGGTAATTATGTGACAGTATCAAACTACCCAGGGACCACCGTGGAAGTGGCCAGGGGGAAAGCCAACATTCACGGAAAGCAGGTAAATGTGTTTGATACTCCGGGGTTATACAGCCTGTCGCCGGTAACAGAAGAAGAAGCAGTGACACGACGCCTGCTGATGGAGAACGGGGCGGGTATTGTTGTGCACGTGGTGGATGCCAAAAATCTGCCCAGGATGCTGCCGCTGACGCTTGAGCTTTTATCCTGCGGCTTTGGGCTGATACTGGTCCTCAATATGATGGACGAAGCTGCCAAGCATGGGGTTGCCATTAACCGGGCTGAACTCGCGCGCCGCCTGGGTGTGCCGGTGCTGGAGGCGGCTTTTACCGAGGGGCGGGGGGTCACAGCTTTAAAGAAAGAAATAGCCAGGGCTCTGCAGCAGAGAACAAGGGCAGAGTGTGAACTCCCTCCAGCTGATGAAGAATCACCGTATCTGTCTGCCCTGAGGAGGAGGCAGCAGGCGGAGAGAGTGTTGGAGGGAATTTTTTTATCCGGCAGAGGGCCGGGGCGCCAAAGCCTGGCTGAACGCCTTACCCTGGATCCGTTTTATGGTGTTATTTTGATGGCGCTTGTGCTCTATGTGGGACTTTACCTGGTGGTGGGCCGTTTTGGCGCCGGTACACTGGTTGACCTTCTGGAAGGTACGCTGTTTGGGGGCATAATTATACCCATTGTGGAGTATTGGGTGGAGGCTTATGTGCCCTGGGAGCCGCTGAGAGAGCTGTTGGCCAGGGAGTATGGTATTATGACGCTGGGATTTCGCTATGCTTTTGGAGTAATTCTTCCCATCGTGGGCACTTTTTTCTTCATGTTTTCGGTGCTTGAAGACAGCGGCTACCTGCCCCGCCTCGCTTACCTGGCCGATGGACTGATGAGCAGAGTAGGTTTGAACGGAAGGGCTGTAATTCCTCTGACGCTGGGTTTTGGCTGCGGGACAATGGCTGTGCTGGTGACACGCACGCTGGAAAGTAAAAGGGAGAGATTCATTGCAACCTTCCTGCTTGCTCTTGCCGTCCCCTGCTCGGCACAGCTTGGCCTTATGCTGTCAATCCTTTCGCATGAGCCGTATTACCTTTTTATCTGGACAATTATTGTGGGAGGCATGTTTCTGTTCTGCGGCAGTGTGCTGAGCGCTATTGTGCCCGGCCGCCGCGCTCCCTTTTTTATGGAACTGCCGCCATTGCGTATGCCAAAGCTTAACGCTATCTTTCAAAAAACACTGGCCAGGATGCGCTGGTACTTTGTGGAGATTATCCCCGTTTTTATCTTCATCAGTGTGTTATTATTCCTGTTGCGAAGCAGTGGGGGGATTGACAAGTTAACTGCCCTGCTTTCACCGCTGCTTGGCTCCATGGGCCTGCCCCCCGGCTTGAGCATTGTCTTCATTTTCGGCTTTTTTAGACGTGATTACGGCGCCGCAGGGCTTTTGGACCTCTATAGGAAAGGGACCTTGAGCGGCGGACAATTGCTGGTGGCCGCCGTTGTACTGACTCTCTTCCTGCCGTGCCTGGCTCAACTGGCTGTGATGGTCAAGGAGAGGAAGCTGCCGGCCACACTGGTTATCATGGGTTCTGTTGCTCTTCTGGCCTATGCGGCAGGTACAATGCTGCGCCTGTTGCTTGGATTGCCCATACTTTAAGGCAGGGATGGTGTTAAGCTTGTCTTGCAGAAAGAAGTTGGCCTGCTGCGCCGAGGGGACTGAAGGAAAAATTGTAGAATTAACAACTGACAACCGCAAAATTCTTGGTAAACTGATGGGCCTCGGCATTCTTCCCGGCACACCTTTTCGCCTGCTGCGCCGCAGGCCGGGATTTGTGCTGCAGTGCGGGTACACATGGGTGGCTCTTGACTTGGAATTGGCCGTCTGTATTGACATAGAAAGCAGTGCGTAGTTTTGTCGAAAAATTTTTTTATAGTGCTCCCTTGCTGTGACAAAATCCTGCGGCTAAAGCAACTATAATAAAAAGGAACAGGAACCCCTACTATGCCTGCTCACTAAAGCAGTGGACAGCTCCTAAGCAGAAAGCAGGGATGCAGTGACAGGACATTCTACAATCGAACCATACCGGAGGGTAAGCAGGCAGCTTGGGTTTAAATCGGGAGCGGGAAAAAAGAATTTCAGCCTGCGGGCTGCAATCCGGGCACTCGACTGGAGTGTCCTTGGGTTTGCAGTTGCCGTATTCCTTTTAACCAGGCTGCGCCTGCTTGGCGAATTGTCCCCGTTCGGGCTGGCGTTTTGGGTTGTATGCGGGCGGGGGGAACTGAAAAGAATGGCTTTTTACGGTGCTGTTGCCCTCTTTGCGGCTGTAACCATGGGCAGCACCGGGTATGTGCTGGGCCTTTTGCTTTCCATGGCGGTTTTTTACCTGCTGTTGGACAGGCTGCCTGGCTTTAAAGTGCCGCTTCCAATATTGGCCGGGGTGTCCCTGCTGGCAGGATATGTGCCTCAGCTCTGGTTTGATTATTTTCATCCATATGACGTAGTGCTGCTTTGTCTTGAAGTTTTACTGGCAGTTCTTGCTGTTGTGATTTTTGAGCAGGTATTAAGCCACAGGCCCGTGCTTTCCGGTGAAAAAGGTGTGGAAGGTGTGGTGGCCTGGGTTGTTTTTGCGGGGCTGATGCTGCTTTCCCTTGTGCAGGGGGGTCATTACCTGCCGCTCTTGGCAGGGGCAATCGCGCGCCTGCTTGTGCTTTGGTCGGCTTTTATGTTTGGGCCGGGGATGGCCGCCGCCACAGGCGCCCTGCTCGGTTTTCTTCTGGGCATACAGGGCAGCGGGTTGATGTGGCTCAGCCTGCTTACTTTTGCCGGCTTTTTCTCGGGACTTTTTCGCCCCTACGGGCGATTGGCACTGAGTGCAGGGTTTATTGTCAGTGCTTCAAGCCTTTGCCTCTATCTCGCCGGCTGGGAGGCTGTCCGGCCTGAATTTGCCTTATCGGGTGCAGCCGTCACTTTTTTCCTCCTCGGGCCTGTCCTGCCGCGGCGTGTGCAGGCCCTTGCTCCCTTTTTACGCCGGCGCGTGGAGGATGAAGGGGAGCAGGTGCGGGAACTTACCTCAACCCGCATCAAAGATTATGCCCTGGTATTTAAAGAGCTGTCAGAAGCATTCCGGCACGCGGCCACCCTGGAAACGAAACAGGAACCCGCGCTGTCCGCATTGGCTGAGTCTGTAAATATACACATCTGTCAAAACTGCGCGTCACACAGGCGTTGTTGGGATAAAGACATGCGGCGGACATATAATGCCCTGCTCCGTATGCTGGCGGACCTGGACAGCGGGCCGGGCGGCAGGGAGGCGCGCACTTATGAATTCTTCCAGAGATACTGCAGGAGAAAGGAGGAATTCCTTAATACCCTGACTCTGGTGAAACAGCTGCAGCAGGCAAACGGGTTTTGGCAGAAGAAAATGGACAGCACAAGTGAGTTTGTCTCTTTGCAGCTGTCCGGATTATCTGAGATTATGCTTGAACTTGCCAAGGACATTCGTTCTGTGGGACTTAATGTGCAGCAAAAAATAAACAGGCAGTTTTTCCATGTGGAAATAGGTGTGGCCCAGGCCTCAAAAGGCAAAGAAGAAATCTGCGGCGACTATTACAGTTATCTTGAACTGCGCGACGGCAGGCAGGCGTTTATTCTCAGTGATGGCATGGGAAACGGCAGCAGGGCGCATCTGGAAAGCAGTTCAACCGTGGGCCTGGTTGAACAGCTCCTGCTGGCCGGCCTCCGCCAGGAACAGGTTATCCGTACAGTAAACACAATCCTGCAGCTTCGCTCGCGGGATGAAATTTTTGCCACACTGGATGCACTGCTGGTTGATACTGAAAAGGGAGAGGCTGAGTTTATAAAGATTGGGGCGGCGCCCAGTTTTTTGCGCATGTCCGGCAGGGTCAGGGAAGTAAGGTCTCCGTCTGTACCCCTTGGCATCCTGAGTGAGGTAGAGCTTAAGCCGGTACGCCTTACTGTGGATGATGACGCTCTGATTGTGATGGTAACAGACGGGATTTTTGATGTGTCGCCCCTGCAGCCTGACTGGCTGAAGATATTTTTAAATGAAACAGATTTAAACCATCCCCAGGTGCTGGCGGACGAGATACTTCACCAGGCCCGTGCCCTAAGTGGTGAAACTGAAATGCGTGACGACCTGACGGTTCTTGTCTGCCGTGTTAAGCGCCTTAAACACAGGATCAACGATTATGTAACGGGGACGCCCAACTAATATAAATTGCATGCTTGCATATAATTAAATATTATTCTATAATTTGTCATGCCCAAAAATAAAGGAGGCATGCTATTTTTTTGCCAGGCAGGAATTAACAAGAAAGCATAGAAGAAAAATAGAGCAGGAGGCACTATATGGAAAATATGGTTTTTGAGACTATCAACCGTTTTAACCTGCTTGTCCCCGGTGACCGGGTACTTGTTGCCGTCTCCGGCGGCGCTGATTCGCTCTGTCTGCTGCACCTGCTCGGCAGAAAGGCAAAAGAACTTGACATCACGCTCTTTGTTGCTCACGTTAATCACGGGCTTCGCCCTGAAGCGGCGGCTGAGGCGGCTTATGTAAAAAAATGGGCACTGCGTCTGGGGCTGCCTGTTGCAGTCTGCCGGGTTGATGTGGGCGCCTGTGTCAGGGCCGGGGGATACTCAAAGCAGGATGCGGCCCGCCGCGTCCGCTACGCCTCTTTGCAAAGAATTGCAGTACGTGTAAAGGCCAACCGCCTGGCTGTGGCACATCATCTTGACGACCGAGTAGAGACAGTGCTTCTCCGCCTGCTTAGCGGCAGCGGGCTGGACGGGTTGAGCGGTATTCCTGTCAAGAGAGAGTTGGCGGATGGCCTGACCATAATCCGGCCGCTCCACAACGTCTGGCGCACTCAAATAGAGCACTACTGCAGCAGGCATAAACTGAGGCCGGTGTTTGACCGGTCAAACCTCAACACACACTATCTTCGCAATCGTGTCAGGCTTCGTTTGCTCCCCTTCCTGGAAGCGGAGCTTGGCAACCATGTACGAAAGTCACTGTTGAAGACGAGTGAATTATTGGCCAGAGACAGCAACCTGGTTGCAGAGCTGACTGAGCGTGCTTTCAGGGAAAGCATCAGGTGTATGGGTAATGAAAGCTGTATCCTAAAACTTGATGTTTTTCAAAAACAGCATGAAGCTGTGCAGTCCCGCCTGCTGCGCCGTTTGATGTGGGCCGCCGGTGTTGAGAGGCCGTCAGAGGGACATGTGCAAAGTGTGCTGGCACTTGCTCAAGGCGGCTCCCCCTCAGGTTCCGTTTCGCTGCCGGGGGGAATAGCGGCCCAAAGAAGCTACGGTGAGATCTGTATTGGCAGAAAGGCCGGCCACATGCCTGCCACAGATGAAGTCTGCAGCCTGAATGTCCCCGGGCGGACTGTCCTGGCCTGGGGCAATGAGGTGATTGAAGCGGATATAGTTAATGTATCTGAAATTAAGCTGCCCCTTGCAGATCGCCGGGAGGCCTGCCTCGACCTTGATCTGCTGCAGGAGCCGCTGCAGGTCAGGGCAAGAAAACCAGGAGACAGAGTCCGGCTTTTGGGGGCCGCAGGTCAGCGCAAAGTTAAGTCAATACTTATCGACAGAAAAATTCCGCTAAAGGAGCGGGACATGATTCCACTGCTGCTTAGCGGCGGGCAGATCGCCTGGATTGGAGGAGTGGAAACTGCCCATGATTTTCGCGTGACAAAAGGCACAAAGAGAGTTCTTTATTTGAGGCTTTGCCCAAACAACAATAAAAAGGAATGAGTTAAGCTATGAGCAGTGGCAAATATGTAGAAAAAGTTTTAATAGAAGCGGAAACAATTCAAAAAAAAATAAAAGAACTGGGCGATAAAATCAGCAAAGATTATGCCGGAGAAGATCTGGTCCTTATCTGTGTGCTCAAAGGTGCTGTTGTGTTTCTTTCAGATTTGATGCGCAGCCTTGATATCCCGGTTGAAATTGATTTTATGGCAGTGTCGTCCTATGGCGCAGCCACTGAATCTTCCGGTGTGGTAAGAATATTAAAGGACCTGGAACGAAGCATAGAAGGGAGGCACTGCTTAATAGTTGAAGACATTATAGACACCGGACTAACCTTAAAATACATGAAAGAATACCTGCTCTCCCAACTCCCTGCCTCTTTAAAGGTTGTAGCGCTGCTGGATAAACCACAGCGGCGCAAAGTGGACATAGCCCCTGACTACTGCGGGTTTAAAATCCCCGACGAGTTTGTTGTGGGATTTGGACTTGACTTTAATGAAAGATTCCGCAGTCTGCCCGGCGTTTGTGTGTTAGGCGACAAGCTGTAATATAAACATAAAAAATGGAGGTTGGAGCATGTTTGAAAAGGTGATGGTAGCAACTGATTTTTCAGCGTGCGCGGAACAGCTGTGGGATTGCCTGGGTGAGTTCTCAAGTCTTGGTACTAAAGAGATTGTGCTTATGCATGCCGTGCCCCTGACGCCTCCTGCCCGTTTTGTGGATCAGGCACGAGTTCGTCTGGAAGAGAGAAAACTTGAAGTGGAGTCGCAGGGCTTTACAGCAAAGATTGTTGTACAGGTAGGGCAGGCGCCGCAGGAAATCAACAGCGTTGCGGTAAAAGAACAGGTTGACCTGGTGCTTGTGGGGGCCAAAGGTGAGAACCGTATCCGTGAAGTTTTTCTTGGCAATACTGTACGTGACTTGATTAGAACCTCAAAAAAGCCGGTCTTAATCGAAAAGTTTAAAAATGCACGAGGAAAGTGGATGCCTGTCTGCAGCCGTAAATTTGAGCGAGTCCTCCTGCCAACTGATTTTTCAGAGGCTTCCATGCGCGTTTTTTCACTTGTCAAAGACAGGCTTGCTCCGAAAATAGCAGAAGCTATCTTGATACATGTTGTAGACAGCGGCCATACAGAAGATTTGCTGGAAGTGCGCAGAGCCGAGGCAGGCGATCGCCTTAACGCCATGCGGCAGAACCTGGAGGATGCAGGAGTTAAAAGTTCAATATGTATCCGTGTTGGCATCCCCTCTGAGCATATCATCAAGACTGCACGGGAAGAGGCTGTCACATCAGTGATGATAGCCACCCGCGGCGCCGGAAGTATTAAAGAATTACTGCTTGGGAGTACAGCGGAGAATGTGGTACGCAGATGCACCCGCCCAATCCTTCTTTTTCCCGGGAAAAATCTTTAGCATAATTAAAAACCGGGCAGGACAAGTGATAGCTCCTTATCCTTAACTTGTTTTTTCCTGCGGTTACTGCCTGCTGTCAGAAAGTCCTTACTTCTTTCCGCCGATACTGCCGTCTCCATCATTATCATTTTTTGCATCTTGCATGGAAGTAAAGCCCTGGACAATATCACGCCCTACTTTCCCCAGGCGTTTTGGGCCAAATATAACGATGAGCACAAATAAGATGAGAACTACTTCAAGCAGTCCAAATCGGCCAAAGAACATTGGTTTTCCCCCTCCGGTTTTGTGAATTAATTCTTATACATTAGTTATTCAAGCAGCGAGTCTTTTCTCCTGCACACACTTTATTAAAATTAATTGTTCAGTTTAATAACTGTAGAGAGCCATAAGGCCAGAATAAAGGAAAAACTTAATATTTTTCACCGACGTGACCTTGTGCAATATGCGCAAAATCACAATATATGTTTGAAAAACTAAAATAAAAAGGGGAAACCCTGACATAAACCCGTAAGGGTTTTTTCTTTTTTTTTGGTGTATTTCCTTACGGTTCTCTGGGAGCGTTTTGCCCGCCAAGCGGCAAAGAAGCATGATTTCAGGCTCTGGTCAGGAGGAAAGTGCCCTGTTTGCGGACAGAAACCAATACTGGCCATGTTAAGCAAGGGAAACGGCGCCCGGCTGCTTGAGTGCGGGCTTTGCCATACAAGGTGGGAATTCTACCGCCTGGTGTGCCCGGACTGCGGAAACAAAGACCAGAATACACTGGGTTTTTTCTATCTTCCCAGTCAGCAATACCGCAGAGTTTATGTCTGCAAAAGATGCAAATATTACCTGAAAACAACAGTGCTGCGGGAGCTGGGGAGGGAGATAATACCTGAACTTGAAAATGTGGCTACTTTCTATCTCGATTATTTGGCGCATAAGGAGGGATACAAGTTAATAGGCAGCAAAAAAGAAACTCATTAAGCCATTCTTTTGAAAATTACAAGGAGGCGGCCGCCGCCTCAGCCTTAGCCGGTGCCGGCATGCCGCAGCAGGCCGAAGCGGCCGAAAACGTACGCGTCCAATACGCCAAAGAAGTTTCCACCATCTGCACTTTCTGTGGTGTTGGGTGCGGTATTATCTGCCATGTACAAAACGGTGTAGTTACAAATACAGAGGGTGACCCGGATAATCCGATTAACGAAGGCGCCCTGTGCAGTAAAGGCAGCTCTCACTACAACATATCATATGTCTATGACACCAAGGGGAAACCGGTACCCAACCCCAACCGGCTGACAAAGCCCCTTTACCGTGCGCCCGGCAGCAATAAATGGGAAGAGAAAGATTGGGGCTGGATGCTTTCGGAAATAGCAAAGAGGATCAAAAAAACACGCGATGCAACTTTTGTAGCCACCTCCGGTGGTGTCACAGTAAACCGTACTCCGGGCATCAGCTGGCTGGGCAGCGCTTTTTGCACCAACGAGGAGAACTACCTCTTTCAAAAGCTGGCCCGCTCCATCGGTATTATCGATTTAGACCACTGTGCACGCCTCTGACACTCCTCCACGGTCGCCGGTCTCGGCGCCACGTTTGGCAGGGGGGTTATGACCAACCACTGGATTGATTACAAGAACAGTGATGTCTTTATGGCAGAATAAAGCTCAGGAACCCCCTGGAGAATGCAGGTCCGACCTCTGGATCGCAGATAAGCTCTTCAAGGCGTTGCGCGAAGAGTATAAGGCCGGCGGCAAGTTCCCTGACCCTATCAACAAGATGAACTGGGATTACAGTGATGACCCCAGTGCGGATCTGGTGGCCATGGAGATTAACGGCTATGATACTACCAAGGGACGCACCGCCCTTTATAACAGTTTCGGCCTGCTGAAAGACGACGGTACCACCGCCTGCGGCGACATGGTGTCCGGGGCGCATAAGAGGGTGGCCGAACTCATCGGCCATGGTAAAATCAATGCCAGGGTATACGGTGTTAGCGAGTTGGACGGAATGGGAGTAATCTACGGTCTTGAAGATTCCCCGGAATCATATGGCCTGCCGGCCAGGCCAAGAGTCCCTGTTTCAGCATATGTCTGGAACGCGCTGTTTCGCCCGCTGCGCGTCGTAGTTGTATTTGCCATGGGATTTATTCTCTGGAGCAATAAAAAGGACACTGAGTCAATCTGACATATTCTTGTCTCCTCAAAAAAATCTCCTATGCTGAGGCAGCCATGCGGTTGCCATTTCTTCTTTGTCACTTGTTCTAATCTTTATTTTTATCCTTAGAATTGTTATTAGTAGCGTGAAAGGCTCGTACTTTTATGTTATAATAAATAGAGTTAGTGAATTTTTGTACCAAAAAAACGGATGCATAAAAAAGCAGCCGTATAAGGATTAAATTTTATAAGAGGGAGGTGAGGATAAATGTTTGGAAGATTAGGCACTCAGGAACTTGTCCTGATTTTTGCCTTGGTACTGCTTGTGTTTGGGCCAAAGAAGCTGCCTGAAATCGGACGCTCACTTGGCAAGGGCCTCAGGGAATTTAAGCAGGCCACAAATGAATTCAAGGAAAGTATTAATATCGAAGATATAGAAGAAAAGGGTCCGGAAAAATTGGACGCAGCTGAGACAAAAGAGGCGTAATATATTTCATAAACAATAAAGGGCTTGTTCATTTGCCAGTCCCTTTATTTTTTGTTTGCGTCACTGATAACGGCAGTAAGCAAATTATCCCTGTAAGTGACTTTGACACTGATATTTCGTGCATTTGCACCGCGGTGGCTGCCAGATTTTCTTCTCTGTAGGCGCCAAGCTTCTCGGCCATTAGGTTGAAGGCATCTGTAAGCTGGCCCACCTCGTCTTTTGTCCATCTTCTGACACGGACGCTGAAGTCGCTCTCGGCAACAGCACGCGTACCCGCTATCAACTGGTGAAGCGGGACAACAAGCAAGTTGGCCATCATATATGCAGCTACAATGCTGATAATAAAAGCGACGGCCAGAGAAATATACATGGACAGCATCATCTGGCGTGCTGCGGCGAGCATGCCCGACTCTTGCATGCCCAGCCTCACCGTACCCGCACGGCCTTCAAAAATCGGCACCGCGATATCATAAACCACTCCCAGTTCGGAGCGGAAAGGGGCCAGCCGGTAGCGCTCCCCACCGGATACATGGTTGAAATCACGCAATCCGGTGGATACTCCGTGCCCTAAAAAGGAGTGAACCATTATATTTCCCGCATTGTCCTGTATAAAGAGGTAGGCAACGTCTGTATTATTCTCCAAAGTATCCTGGACAAGGCGAAACAGTTCAAAGATATTATTGGTAAGGGCAGGGTCAACACTCCGTGCGGCTACATCCCTGGCAATGGATACGCCGCGCATTTCCAACTGCTGTTTAAGTATTCCCGTTGTGGTGGAATCGGACCGCCAGGCAATCCAACTGCCCAGCAGCAGCACCAGTAAAATGGCTATGCCGCTGATTTTAGCCCTGATACCGATTATATTGGAGAGCCTTGGCCCCAGCCTGCACATTAAACGGTCTGAAACGGCCATCAGCTACCTGAGCAGGGCTTCCGACATAGCCCTGATATCTTCGTAGGCGGTTTGCAGCTGAGGAATAAAGCGTTTAAACCTCATGTCCTTAAACAGATTGGGCATACGGGCAAACATGTTATCATAGACGAGGCTGTTTACTGCCGCACCGTCCACCAGATTATCAGCTACTGACTGGATTGAGTTATCGCTGCTGAAGGTAAAAGTATGGCTTTTGAAAAAAGAGTCTGCTGTTTCTCCTGTTGCTTTGAGCAGATAAAGAGGGTAAAGTGTCCCCAGTGTCGAAGTTGGGTCTGTAAAAGCAAACGATTTGCCGCGCATTCATGAAATAGAGTAGTCTCCCGGGCGGAAGCAAAGCCGGCGATAGCCATCCGGAGCACATCCTGCTCGCCGGCGGGCTCTTTTATGGCTGGATCTGTTGTATCTACCAGAGAAATATAGGGGAGATTCTGCCTTCCCAGGCAGCCGGAATGGGTGACAAGTGATATGGACACAAACAGTATAAGTATTAATTTTTTTAACATTTAACCCTCCTAGGCATGGATAGTCTTAGCTGCCTCAGTCAAGGTTGCGGTTTTATTATATCATCCCTGAATTATCCGGGCAACATAAGACTAACGAGGCCTACTGCGGGTTGCTGTTATTAACTTTTAAGGCGGAGGCAGAAGATGATTGCTTTGACTGACGCGCTGGACATAATTCTAAGCATGGCCAAGCCGCTTGAGATTGAAGATGTGGATATTTGTGCCGCAGACGGACGGGTCCTGGCGCAGAATATAAACAGTACCTTCGCTGTGCCGTCATTTGACTCGTCACTGTTTGACGGAGTTGCCTGCCGCTCGGGAGATACGCACAAGGCCCGGCCCAACTGCCCGGTAAGTTTAAAACTAATCGGCGCCATAGGCGCAGGAGAAAGCTTTGAGCAACCGCTAACATCCGACACATGTATACGCATAATGACAGGGGCCCCTTTGCCTGCTGATGCCGACGCGGTCATCCCTGCAGAAAAAACTGTTCAGTCTGAGCAGTCCGTTCTTATATATGAGCCTGTTAATAAAGGAGAAAATGTTTCCCGCGCCGGGGCGGATATACCGGGCGGAGTTAAAGTCCTCTCTTCCGGAACACTGCTTTCGCCCGCCCACCTTGCAGTCATTGCAGCTGTGGGCAGTGCCAGCCTGCGGGTTTATCGCAAACCACAGGCCGGCATCCTTGCCGCCGGTTCAGAACTGACAGCAGCGGGAAAGCGCTTGGGCAAGGCGAAAATATATGACAGCAACAGTGTAATGACAGCGTCCCTGGCCGCCGGGTGCGGTGCAGTGATTGCTGTGAGGGAAACCGTAGAAGACAAGTTGGACAGACTTGCTTTTGCCCTCGATAATGCCCTCTCACGGTGTGACATCATAATAACCACCGGGGGTGTTTCGTCTGGTGATTATGACCTGACCGGGGAGGCAGTGATGGCGGCGGGCGCAAAAATCGTGCTCCGGGGCGTGGATATAAAGCCGGGCGGTGCTATGCTTGTCGCAGAGAGGCAGGGGAAGCTCATCTTCAGCCTGACCGGAAAGCCCACGGGAGCCTGGGTAACATTTAACCTGCTTGTACGTTCTGCCCTCTTTTCACTGCAGGGGAGGCAAAACTGTGAACTTCCCATGCTGCAGGCTGTGCTCGAATACGATACAGACAACCAGAGCACCTCTGACCTTTTCATGCCGTCCCTTACTCTTCCACGCCAGAATGTGTGGACAACAGCGGCAGCCGCCTCCAAATATCCCGGCTCACTTTACCCGCTTTGCATGGCGAACTCGCTGCTTTGCGTTCCCGCCAAAGCTTCACTGAAAGCGGGGGAGACAGTGATTGCCCGCCTGCTGCCGCCTTTTATATAATGGAGGAAGATTAATTGGAGAAAACTGCTATGTCAGCCATTATCTTAGCCGGCGGAAAAAGTTCGCGCATGGGGGAAAACAAGCTGCTGCTGCCGCTGGGGGACACCACTGTCATCGGCCATCTGGTAAAAAGTCTTTCCGGCCTGTTTGCGCAGTGCATAGTGGTGACTGACGACCCCGAACCATACCGTGCCCTGCCTGTGATTACAACAGGTGACCTGTTTCCCTGCAGCGTCAGGAACTCACTGGTGGGCATATACAGCGGACTTTTAGCCTCAGGGCATTCATATAATCTGGTGGTGGCCGGAGATATGCCTTTTTTGGCTCCTGCCCTGGCCGGCTACCTCTGCCTGCTGCGGGAAGGGTATGATGTTGTCCTGCCCCGGCAGGGCAGGCATCTGCAGCCGCTGTGCGCCGTCTACCACAGGCGCTGCTGTGAGCAGATAGAGCAATTCCTGTCAACAGGGCGCTACAGGGTCACCGATCTTTTTGATTATCTGCACGTCCTCCACGTCGATACTGAAGAACTTAAGCCCTATGACCCCGAATTGTTGTCTTTCTTTAACCTGAACACACCTGAAGATTACCTGCTGGCACAAGAAATATATGCAAACATTAAAGAGGCAAAGGAGTAAGAAATGATAATTCCCATTGTTTCAGTGGTAGGCAGGTCCGGCAGCGGCAAAACACATTTGATTTGCGGCCTCATTTCCGAGTTGAAGCGTCGGGGCTACAGAGTCGCAACTATTAAACATGATGTACACGGCTTTAACATTGACCATCCGGGAAAAGACAGCTGGAAGCACGCTGAAGCGGGCGCCGATACAGTTGTTATTTCTTCATTAAAGCAGGTAGCTATGATAGAAAAGGCGCCTCTGGAACTGACACTCGACCAGGTAATCGATAAAATTAATAATGTTGATATTATCCTCTCCGAGGGCTATAAGCACAATGACAAGCCGAAGATTGAGGTCTTCCGCTCAACTGTGCACGGGAAAACACTCTGCAGTGCAGCTGACGGCCTGTTGGCTGTGGCAAGTGATATCACCCCTGAACTGGGTGTGCCTGTATTTGGCTTGGATGACTACCCGGCGATGGTTGACCTGATAGAAAGCAGAATACTCCTTAAATCTTAATTTAAATTTTTTATTTGGAGTGCCTGCACTTCATTGTTTGCTTTACTCCGCCGGGTATGCATGGTAAAATGGCGATGAGCGATACAGGTAGGTTAAGATAAAATATTGCAGGCAGTAAATCTGATATACGGAGGAAAGATTATGGCTGCACTTCTTGATCCGCTGGGCAGAAGGCTGGAATACCTGCGCGTTTCAGTTGTTGACAGCTGCAATCTGCGCTGTTTTTACTGCCGCCCCGGGGAAAGCTGCAAGCCCCGGGAAGCACAGACCGTTCTCAGCAGGGACAAGATTGTCCAAGCTGTAAGAGGCGCCGCGGACGTCGGCATTCGTAAGGTGCGGCTCACTGGCGGTGAACCCCTGCTGCGCAGTGACATTGTCGGCCTGACAGCTCAAATCGCCGCTATTCCTGGTATAGAAGACCTGAGTTTAACTACAAACGGGACCCGGCTCGCTCAGTTGGCAGCGCCCCTGGCTGAAGCTGGGCTGAAGCGTGTAAATATTTCGCTTGATTCTCTGGATGGCCGCAATTTCAGAGAGATAACACGCGGCGGCAGGCTTAAGGCTACTTTGGCAGGAATAGAAGCTGCATTTGTGGCGGGGCTTCTCCCTGTTAAAATAAACATGGTTGTAATGAAAGGTGTCAACGACCATGAAGTGATTAACTTTGCGCGTTTGACACTGGACCGCGATATTCATATCCGGTTTATTGAGTATATGCCTATGTTGGGGCAGGAAGAAACGTGGCAGCGGCACTACCTGCCAAGCTCAGAGATAATGTCCCTCTGCAGCACGGTGGCTCCCCTTGTGGGGCTTACCGGAGATAATTTTTACGGGCCGGCCCGTAATTTCTGTTTTGAAGATGCCACAGGCAGGCTGGGCTTTATAACTCCTGTCAGCCAGCACTTCTGTGCCCAGTGCAACCGCCTGCGCCTGACCAGCAATGGCAGGTTAAAACCATGCCTTTTTTCAGACGTTGAGGTGGACCTGCTGCCGGCGCTGCAAAAAGGTGAGAACATCCAGCTTCTTTACCATGAGGCTGCCAGGTTGAAACCTGCCTTTTCCGAAACCAGCCCCGCAGCCCTGGGAGCGTCTTGCGGCCCGCGGGGTATGGTCGAAATCGGAGGATAGAAAAATAAAGCGGAACAGGTGATCATATTGGCTAAACTGGTAGCAGTCTCAGTGAGTGAAAAAAAAGGTATGCGTAAAACAAATGCAGACGAAGTATATGCAGAAACTGACAGCGGCATCCGGGGAGATGCCCACGCCGGGCCCTGGCACCGCCAAGTCAGCCTGCTTGCCACCGAAAGCATAGAAAAGATGCAAAAGTTGGGGCTTGATGTGATGGCAGGCGACTTTGCAGAAAATTTAACTATCGAGGGAATAGATCTCCTTACACTGCCCATAGGCGCCAAACTGAAAATAGGAGATACAGTGCTGCTGGAAGTAACTCAAATTGGGAAAGTGTGCCATGAACGCTGCGCCATTTATTACCAGGCAGGGGACTGTGTGATGCCCAAGGAAGGTATTTTTGCCAAAGTACTGGCAGGGGGGAAGCTTTGTCCCGGTGACCAAATTACCTTACTCTGAAACTCCGTTCCTTCAGCACTATTTTCAGGACACGTTCAGAGCTTGTCGCGGCATTAAATATGTGTTACAATCACTAAATGATGTTTCTATCGCCTTTGGAGAGAGGAGGCGGGTCTTTTGAACAGATTCGTCCGGCAGGCAACATTTTATTTGTTAATCCTGCTGATAGCCGTAGTTGTTATCCAGTATTTCAGTAAACCGCCGGATACTGTGAAGTCGCTGACTTATAATGAATTTATCACTCTGGTTGAGGCGGGTAATGTAAGGACCGCCACCATAGTTGGTGACGATGTAAGAGGTGAGTTGAAAGACGGTACAAATTATTATGTTTTTAATCTTGAAGGGGGCCAGTTGGCCGCACGCCTGCATGAAAAAAATGTAATTGTAAAGGGTGAGCCTGTGCCTGGACCGCACTGGGCGTCCAACCTTTTAACATTCCTTATTCCTTTTATCATTCTGATTGTAATTTTCTTCTTCTTCATGCAGCAAAGCCAGGGTGGCGGCAGCAGGGTGATGAACTTTGGCAAGTCGCGTGCCAGGCTGCACGATGTCACCAAGAAGCGTGTTACCTTCGGTGATGTGGCCGGCGCCGACGAGGAGAAAGCTGAATTGGTTGAAATTGTAGAATTTCTCAAAGAGCCGCGTAAGTTTATTGAACTGGGCGCCCGTATACCCAAAGGAATTCTGCTGGTGGGGCCGCCCGGCACAGGTAAAACACTGCTTGCCCGGGCCGTTGCCGGCGAAGCCGGTGTGCCGTTCTTCAGCATCTCCGGTTCTGACTTTGTGGAGATGTTTGTAGGCGTTGGTGCATCACGCGTCCGTGACCTGTTTGAAAATGCCAAAAAGAATTCCCCGTGTATTATATTTATTGATGAAATAGACGCAGTGGGGCGCCAGCGTGGAGCAGGCCTTGGCGGTGGACACGATGAGCGTGAGCAGACGTTGAACCAGTTGCTGGTGGAAATGGACGGTTTCGACGCCCATGAAGGGATTATTTTAATTGCAGCAACCAACAGGCCGGATATTCTTGACCCGGCGCTACTGCGGCCCGGGCGTTTTGACCGCCAGGTCACAGTAAATTTCCCTGACGTAAAGGGCCGCGAAGAAATCCTAAAAGTGCACTCCCGCGGTAAACCATTCAACTCAGAAGTGGACTTCGGCGTAATTGCACGCCGCACTCCCGGTTTCACAGGCGCAGACCTGGAAAATGTCATTAATGAAGGCGCGCTTCTCACCGGCAGGCGAAATGGCAAAAAAATCACTATGATTGAGCTTGAAGAGGCCATTGACCGCGTCCTAGCCGGCACGGAGAAGAAAAGTCGCGTTATCAGTGATTTCGAGAAAAAAATTGTAGCCTTTCACGAAGCAGGACATGCGCTTGTCGGCTACCTGCTGCCTAACACAGACCCGGTGCATAAAGTTTCGATTATCCCCCGCGGGCGCGCCGGCGGCTACACTTTGATGCTGCCGGAAGAAGACCGTTACTATATGACCAAATCAGAACTTCTGGATCGCGTATCTACTCTCCTGGCCGGTCGGGTAGCAGAAAAAGTGGTTTTAGACGACATATCCACAGGCGCTCAAAATGACTTGGAGAGAAGTACCTCGATTGTCCGCCAGATGATAATGGAATACGGGATGAGTGAACAACTCGGCCCCATCACTCTTGGCCGCAAGCACCAGGAACAGGTCTTCCTCGGTCGGGATCTTACCCGTGACCGCGACTATTCAGAAGAAATCGCCCGCGCCATTGACAAAGAAATCCGCTCCACCATCGATGACTGCTATAAAAAAGCCGAGGAAATTATTACGGGGAACCGTGCCAAGCTGGATATGCTGGCCAACACCCTTCTTGAGCAGGAAACTCTTGATGCAGAAGAAATTGCTGCCCTGATGGAAGGCAAACCGCTGACTGAGATACACAATCAGCGCGCGAAAACCGCAAAAAAGAATGCTGATGAAGATGCAGAGGTTGCAGCCCGCCCGGCCCGCGAAGTTACGGCCAAAGAATCAACAACAAAAAAGGAACCGATTCAGGTAATGATTAATGAAAAAAAGATTGAAAGCTAAAGAGCTGTAAATAGTGGGAGCGACGCTCTCACTATTTTTTTGGCACTGCCAGGAAATTATAACGCTTCACAGCTTGTGAAGTGCTAAGGAAACCACTAGCAAAAGCGCGCGCAGGGGAACCGAATAAGCGCGCCTTTCTTACATTTTTTTTGTGGGACGCGGGAAAATAGACTTATTGTCCTGCAGGCCGCTCCAGACTGCCCCAGATAAAGGTCTCTTGGGAATAAATGAACATAATATAAAAAATTATGGCGCCTCTGGCAGGAAAACCTGAGCTTGTGTAGAAAATAACCTATTGGCTTTAAACAGGAGAAAAACTATTTTGCTAAGGAGGGATTTTTTTAATGGTACTTGACCCAACCAAGCACGCCGACTGGGAAATTGCCGAAGAGGCAGAATCGAGAATGAAGACTGTTTATGATCTTGGCAAGGAACTTGGGCTGGAGCAGGAAGAGCTTTTGCCTTATGGCCATTATGTGGCTAAGGTTGACTTTAACAAGGTTCTGAAGCGTCTTGCGGATCGTCCTGACGGCAAGTATGTCGACGTAACGGCTATTACGCCCACACCGCTGGGCGAGGGTAAATCTACCTCTACGATGGGCCTGACTCAGGGCCTTGGCAAGAGGGGCAAAAATGTTATCGCCACTATCAGGCAGCCTTCCGGCGGGCCGACTATGAACGTTAAAGGTTCGGCGGCAGGCGGAGGACTTGCGCAGTGCATTCCTCTCACACCATTTTCACTTGGCCTCACAGGCGACATCAACGCTATCATGAACGCGCATAACCTGGCCATGGTGGCTTTGACCTCCAGGATTCAGCACGAGTTCAACTCCAGCGACGCCTTTTTGGAGAGGAGCGGGCTGAAGCGCCTGAATATCGATCCCAACAACGTAGAAATGAAATGGATAATTGACTTCTGCGCCCAGGCACTTCGCAACATGATTATCGGCATCGGTGGCAGAAAAGACGGCTTTATGATGAACTCCGGTTTTGCCATTGCTGTATCCTCGGAAGTTATGGCTATCCTGGCTGTAGCCAAAGACCTTAAAGATATGCGCGAGCGCATGGGCAGAATTGTGGTGGCTTATAACAAGAAAGGTACCCCGGTTACCACTGAAGACCTTGGTGTGGCCGGCGCCATGACTGCCTGGATGGTGGAGGCACTCAACCCGAACCTGATGCAGACCTTAGAAGGTCAGCCTGTATTTGTTCATGCCGGTCCTTTCGCCAATATCGCCATCGGCCAGTCTTCAATTATCGCAGACAGGATTGCGCTTAAGCTTGGTGATTATGTTGTCACTGAGTCAGGTTTTGCAGCTGATATCGGCTTTGAGAAGTTCTGGAACCTGAAGTGCCGCATGTCCGGCCTGGTACCGAACTGCGCCGTGATTGTAGCTACCATTCGTGCTCTCAAGGCTCACGGCGGAGCTCCGCTGCCGCTGCCCGGCCAACCACTTGATCCGGCTTACAGCACCGAGCAAGTGGAGTGGGTGGAAAAAGGCTGTTCCAATCTTATCCATCATATCAATACTGTTAAAAAGGCGGGTATCAACCCCGTTGTCTGCATCAATGCTTTCCATACCGATACCGACAATGAAATCAAGTCAGTCCGCCGCCTTGCTGAAGCTGCAGGCGCCCGGGTGGCTGTCTCCAAGCACTGGCAGTTTGGCGGTGACGGTGCGCTTGAGTTCGCTGATGCTGTGATAGAGGCCTGCAACGAGCCAAATAATTTCAAATTCCTCTATGAGCTTGAGACGCCGCTCCGTGAGCGGATTGAACTTATCGCCAGGGAAGTATACGGAGCAGACGGTGTGGAATACACCCCGGATGCCCTGGAAAAAGTTATTCGCATGGAAAAAGACCCCGAAATTCAGAAACTTGGCACCTGCATGGTTAAAACCCACCTCAGCCTCACTGACAACCCGATGTTAAAGGGAGTGCCCACAGGCTGGAAACTGCGTGTGCGCGACATCCTCACCTACAGTGGCGCCGGCTTTGTAGTACCTGTGGCCGGAGCGATTTCTCTCATGCCCGGCACCGCGGCTAACCCGGCTTACCGCCGTGTGGATGTTGACACCGAAACCGGAAAAGTTAAGGGTCTCTTCTAAAAAAGCTGGATTTTTGCAGCGTAATGTTGTACACTTGAGTCGACAACTGAATATTGCGGTTTTGCTTTACACTGTCTGTCCGGGGCCGCCTGGCGGGCCCGGACAGATATTGTGCAGAGTAGGTGATGTGCGTCAAGTGCTAAGGGATGGGAAGTCGCCCTTAGACGAAAGGTTTAACCTGCGATATATCACCGCGTCCGCTGCCGCACGAAAAGAGTAAGGAAAACCTCTTTTCTCTTGAGTGTGGCACTCTGCCATCTCGAGAGGAAGGAGGTGTTTTTCTGTGAAGTTAAAAACACGCCAAGTTATTCATGCCGGACTGCTGGTCGCGATAAGTGTGGTATTGACTCGTTTTGCCTCATTTATGCTGGCTGGTAATACCATCCGGGTTACCTTTGGCACCATCCCCATCTACATTGCAGGCCTGCTTTTCGGGCCGGCTGTGGGTGGTTTGGTAGGCGGTGTGTCCGACTTTTTGGGGGTAACCATCAACAATTTTGGCTCTATACCTGCCCCTCATCTTTTGCTGGCTTCGGTGGCACGTGGTGTGATACCGCCGTTAGTGGTAAGAGTTTTGGGCAATAATGACCGTAATATGCATATTAAAGTCGTGGCTGCCATTGTTATGACTGAGCTTGTCAGCGGGCTGTGGTTGACGACCTGGGGGCTTGCTTGGATTAACAACGTACCCTTTATGGTGCTGCTGCCCACAAGAGCAATTGCGTTAGTGATTCAAATCCCGGTTTACTCCATGTTTACCTATGCCATGATAGCCAAGCTTCGTTTCTATGTTACACTCCACCAGGTGGGAAGGTAACGGTATGAATGTAGAACTGCTAACAATTAACAATTTGGCCCGGGCCAAAGAGGAAATCGCTAAAGTGGGAGTCAGCCCCGTTAGTGTTAACATTATGGCCCCCAAAGCCGTTTTCCGAGTGATTAAAGTGTACGGGCTGCCGGCTACCGCCGCCAACATTCTAAAACAGGAGATGCTCTCCAAGGGAGGCGAGGCAGCTGTTCATGCCGGTTCCGTCAACTGCACGCAGCCAAGCGGCGACGTTATCCTGATGGGGACACTGCGGCAATACCGTCGTGTTATCAAAAGTCTTCGAATCCAACCTGTCGGCCTGCCGCTGCTGGCAGAAAAGCTGAAAGTTCTTCTAGATGACCTGGAAGCGTAACGGGGTCCGGTTTTAACAGAATTAAGGCAAATAGGTCAGAATTGATAAATTGACAAAAGGGGCAACTCACACTGTCCCTTTGTCTTGTTTTAAATGGCGGCTAGGGTAGTGTTGACACTTGTCCATCAAATACGTACAATGGAAATGTCAACCCAGATAAATAGTTTATGTTGACGGAGGCAGGATGAAGGACAAGCTGCTGTCGATGCTTAAAAATAATGCGGGTGTATTCGTGTCAGGGGAGGAACTGAGCAGAAAACTCAATGTTACAAGGACTGCTGTCTGGAAGCACATCCGCAGTCTGCGTGAAAAAGGCTATGAGATAGAGTCTTCGCCGGGGCGGGGGTATAAGCTGGTTGCAGTCCCTGATTTGCTGCTGCCGGCGGAAATTCAGGACGGGCTTGTCACAGCCGTTTTGGGTAAGAGGATTTATCATTTTGCAGAAGTTGATTCTACAAACCGGGTAGCCCGGCAGCTGGCGCAGAACGGTGAGCCTGAGGGGAGCGTAGTGCTGGCGGAGGTGCAAGCAGGAGGGCGGGGCCGGCTGGGCCGCGAGTGGATTTCCCCCGCGGGCGGCATCTGGCTGTCGCTGCTTCTGCGCCCGAACCTTGCGCCATTTCAGGCGCAACTATTAACCCTGGCAGCGGCAGTGGCCGCGGTGGAGGCAACAGAGGAAGCATGCGGTATCAGGCCGGGAATAAAGTGGCCCAACGACTTGCTGCTGGGAGAGAGAAAACTGGCAGGGATATTGACCGAAGTATCGGCTGAAATGGAACGTGTAAACTTTTTAGTTCTGGGGATAGGGGTTAACGCCAATATCAGGGCGGTATCTTTCCCCGGTGAAGTGGGTAAAACGGCCGTTTCACTGCTGGAGGAGCTTGGCAGTCCCGTGGACAGGGCCGCCTGGGTGAAAAAATTCATTGTATATATGGAAATGTATTACCTCGAAGCATTGTCAGCCGGGTTTGGCCGGGTGCTTGAACTTTGGCGCCGCTACTCGGTGACTCTGGAACGGGAAGTATCAGTGCACACTGCTGGGAGGACTGTGACAGGGACTGCTGTGGATATTGACGATAGCGGCGCACTGCTTGTCAGAACCGCCATGGGCGAGGAAAAATTTTTGGCAGGAGAGGTTACACTGCGGCCTGCTAAAGCAGGAGGAGAATAAAGAATGCTTTTGGCGGTGGATGTTGGCAATACCAATATTATACTGGGGATTTATGACGGCGATAAACTTGTGGTATCTTGGCGCGTTTCAACTAACCGGCAGCAGACCGGAGACGAGCACGGCATTATTCTGAAAAACCTGTTTCACCAATCGGGGCTCCGTGATGACTGTCTGAGCGGTATTATTATTTCCTCGGTTGTGCCGCCTCTGATGTTTTCCCTGGAGGAAATGGCACTGCGTTACTTTAACATTGAGCCGCTTGTTGTAGGCCCGGGAGTTAAAACCGGACTCAACATTCTTTATGATAACCCGAGGGAGGTCGGCGCAGACAGGATAGTAAACGCTGTGGCCGGGTATGAGCTTTACGGAGGGCCGCTCATTATTGTTGATTTTGGTACCGCCACTACTTTTGACGCTATATCCCAGCGGGGCCATTATCTTGGCGGAGCCATTGCGCCGGGTATCGCCATTTCCACAGAAGCTCTTTTCCAGCGCGCGGCCAAACTGCCACGCGTTGAGCTTGTAAGGCCAAAAAGGGTAATCGGACGCGATACAATTACCAGCATGCAGGCGGGAATTATTTATGGTTTTGTGGGCCAGGTAGACGGCATAGTAAAGAGAATGATTAAAGAATTTGATGTTGCACCCAAGATTATTGCCACAGGCGGGCTGGCAAACCTGATAGCCAAAGAGTCGGAAACACTTGAGATAATTAACCCGCTCTTGACTTTAGAGGGCCTGCGCATAATTTACGCAAGAAATATGGCTAAATAAATAAATTCTGCCAAAAAGAGGATAAAGTGACTTATTGGCAGAATTATAATGTACTTTCTATTATTGAAATGGGGGGTACTTGTGCCGTATAAGATCTGTCCCTACTGTGAAAAAACTTCTTATTCCGCCGCTGATGCAGCTTCTGTAAAATGGCTGTGTCCTTATTGCGAAAAAGACATTTCACATGTAGAAGGAGTTGCATCGCTGCCCAAAAAACAAAACAGTGACAACCAGACATAGGGACCATCCGGGTCCTTTTTCTTGTTGCGGAAAGCCTTCTATATACTAGAATAATAGTGCTAATCACACCATAAAAGAAGGGAATTCCTGTCACTGAGAGAATAAACATATACAAGGGGGAGCACCTGAGATGACGCAAAATACACAATTAACGCCCTGACATAAAAAGATTTTATACATATAGTAGCGGGCATTTACCTGACTTCCCCTTGATATAATCTAAAGGGGAGGTTTTTAATTTTTCTGACAGTTTGTGAATGAAATCACACAAAACCAGGAGGTGAAGGCGGGAATGGAAGATTCGATCCTTCACGTAGTTTCCCGCTATGTGATTCCTATAATGCAGGTCTATGGACTTTATATTATCTTTCATGGCCATGAGTCACCCGGGGGCGGATTTGCCGGGGGTATGGTGCTCGGAGTAGGTTTGGTCCTGTATTCTCTGGTGTTTGGGTTGAGTGAGGGCCAAAAGAGGGTGCCGTCCGATTTGGCCATGGTAGGCGGGTTGGTGCTGATTTTAACCATTTTTGGCGAGTTGCTGATTGGCGGAGTATTTGAAATCGGTATCGGCTTAATAGTAGCGCTGGTTGCTCTGTCAATATTTTCCTCCATGGTTGAGGAGGTTGACAAATGAGTGTTTTTGCAAAGCTTATGCAAAATTACCCCTTTTTTGTTTCTGAGGTGTTATTCTGTATCGGTATTTATACTACCCTTTCCCAGACGAGTCTGATGAAAAAAATTATCGGCATCAATATCATTGGCAACTCTATTTTTCTGCTCCTGATTGCTGCGGGCAACATTCGTGAAGGGATTGCGCCTATTATGCACAGTGGCGACCACCTGCCGCAGGAAATCGTTTATGTTAATCCTCTCCCCGCAGCATTGGTGCTTACAGGAATTGTGGTATCGCTCAGTGTCACGGCCTTTGCGCTTAGCATTGTGGTCAGGCTGTATGATTACTATGGGACAATTGAATCAAATGAGATTCTTGAGATAAGGAGCTGGGAATAATGTTCTCTTTCGTTGTGGCTCACCCCCCGGCGCTTGTTGTTTTTGTCTTGATGGGTGCTTTTATTATGCCTACCATCTCCCATTTCCGGCGTTCTTTATGCGGCCCCGCCTCCTGCGTGATAATGCTGGTTGCCCTGATGTGCAGTTTCCACCTGGCCCGGTTTGCCATGGCAGGGAACACAATAAAATACGCAGCCGGCGGCTGGCTTCCCCCCTGGGGCATTGAAGTGGTAATCAACTCCTTTTCAGCTTTTATACTCCTTATTATCTCTTTTATCTGCCTGCTCATTCTTTTTTACAGCACCGCTTCCCTGCAGACAGAGATTGCCTATAACGCCATTGGTTGGTATTATACTATCTTTTTACTTCTGGTTGCCTCCATGATGGGCATGGCTATTACCAATGATATTTTTAACATGTATGTGTTTATTGAAGTCACCGGCATCTCCGCCTGCGCCCTGGTGCTGGCAAAAAACACAAAAATGGCCACAGATGCCGCTTTTAAATATCTTCTGCTGGCTACCGTAGGTTCAGGCTTTGTGCTTTTTGGTATTTCGCTGATGTATATGATTACAGGCAACCTTAATATTGATTATGTGGCGATGGAATTTCGACAGGTTTATACGCAGTATCCCTTTCTTATCTGGACAGTGCTTAGTTTCTTTCTTGTCGGCTTTGGTATCAAGTCGGCTCTTTTTCCGCTGCATCTCTGGCTGCCGGACGCCCACTCGTCCGCTCCCACCTCCTCAAGCGCCATCCTTTCCGGCCTGGTGGTAAAAGCGTATATCGTGGCATTATTAAAATTTTACTACATTATTTTTGGTTTCGAACTGTTGGACGCCATTTTTATCCGCCACCTGATCCTGATCATGGCTGCATCCGCCATGCTCTTTGGCTCAATGTTCGCTTTTGCCCAGCTTGATATAAAACGCCGCCTGGCGTACTCCAGTGTTGCTCAAATCGGCTACGTATTTTTGGGCATCGGTCTTGGCAGTCCCTTAGGTATGGCTGCAGGTATCATTCACATTTTCAATCATGCTGTCATGAAGGCCTGCCTCTTTATGGCTGCCGGCGCCATCTACTACCAGACGGGGAATAAACAGGTTAACAAGCTGCAGGGCCTGGGCTATGAAATGCCGATTACTCTGGGCGCTTTCAGCATTGCGGCACTGTCCATGGTGGGGCTGCCTCTGTTTAGCGGGTTTATTTCCAAGTGGTACCTGGCCCAGGGCAGTATCGAAGCAGGCATGCCGTTATTTGTGGGCCTGATAATACTAAGCGGCCTTTTAAATGCCAGCTACTTCCTGCCAATTATCTGGCAGGCGTTTTTTGACGTCGACCAACATAAACCAAAAACGTTTACTCTCGACGCCATCCCGTTCCCCATGGCAGCTACGCTTGTTGTGCTGGCGCTTACCATTATTTATTTCGGGCTTAACCCGGAATTCCCGCTTACTCTGGCACAACAGGCAGTCATGATATTCTTACCATAGGAGGTGGATCCGTGTACTACATCAAGAATATCCGGGATTGGAAAGGCTTTCTCATTATCTCGTTTATCCTGTTTGGATTCTGGTTTCTGATGTCGCCGAGCTTGGCGCCTGCAAATGTTATTATCGGCATCGCATCGGTCCTGGGCATTACCTATTTCTGGAGCTCTGATCTGTTCCGCCCCGGTCACCCTATGAAGTTCAACCTGCGTCAGGTAATAAAGCTCTTACTATATTTAGCGCATCTGGGCTGGAATATCATCCTTGCCAACATCAGTGTGGCCATTATCGTACTCAGTCCGAAATTGCCCATCTCTCCAGGCTTTATTCTGCTGCAGACAAAATTAAAGCTTGACCTGACGCGTGTCCTCTATGCCAATTCCATTACGCTGACACCGGGTACCATAACAGTGGATTTAAACGGGGACCGTCTGCTTGTGCACTGTATCACTGAGGAAGCGGCAAAAGGTGTTTGCGACTGGTATATGCAAGACAAATGCGCGACATTGAGTTGAGCGGGCCATGATCGATTTCAGCCTGCAGGGCGTATTTCTCGGGTTGGTAATCCTGTCGTTTATGGCGCTTTACCGCATTATCGGCGGGCCGCATGCCTCCGACCGCATAGTTGGCGTGAACGTGCTGATGACTAATGTTATATTGGCCATCATCATTCTGGCACATATTTTCCGTAATTATACCTACCTGGATGTGGCGTTTGTTTATGTGCTCAGCGCCTTCGTGGGCACAATCTGCGTGCTGAAGAGCTTGGGGAAGGGGAAGCTGTCATGAAGCCGGCTGTGGACATTATTGTTTGTTTTCTTCTCTGGTCCGGACTGTTTTTTATCTTTGTGGGTACCGTAGGCCTGATCCGGCTGCCGGACCTGTATACGCGCATGCATGCCACATCGAAGTGTGACACGCTCGGCACAGGCATGATTTTGATTGCTTTAATGATTCAGATAGGCCACTACAATGAGGTTATCAAGCTGATTATTATCTGCGCCTTCATCTGGTCCATCAACCCGCTGGTAACCCATGTCATCGGCAGCACCGCCTATATTCGCGGCGAGGAATATGTTCCAAACACTTTCTTTAAGGATTGCTACCATGACCCATATCCCGGGCGGGAAGAGCTGGGGAGGGGTGACGTCAATGCCTGATTGGCTGGTGTTTCTGCTGCTGACTATCCTGATTGTGGCAGCCCTGGGAGTGGTGTTTATGCGCAGCCTGCTCTATGCTGTCATTATTTTCGGCGGTTTTTCACTGGTGATGGCCCTGCTCTGGCAGCATTTCAACGCACCTGATATCGCCATAACCGAAGCGGCTGTGGGTGTTGGCACAACCATCCTCATGGTTGCAGTGGTCACACGGGTCAGGGGGGAACGTATGTGAAAGCTATCTTTAATATTGTCACCATATTTTTACTGCTTCTCATAGGTTATATGCTGGTAATGACAGTGAGCGAGATTCCTCCATATGGGGAGATGGAGCGCCCGACCAACAACTATGTTTCTGAACGCTATCTTGAAAAAGGATACGAAGAGACAGGCGGCCACAACCTTGTTGCCAACATCGTAGTAATCTACCGCGGTTATGACACGCTGATAGAAATAACTGTCTTATTTACAGCCGTTATCGGTATCTTTCTCTGCCTGAAGAGTCTGGCGGCGCCTGCACATGTGACTCACAGCCACAGCAGTGAACATAAAGAATTCCCGGCGCCTCATTAGTTAAACAGTATTGCAGACAGGCGCTCGCTTAAGAGGAGGTTAGTGCATGCACTTTCTACCGACATTAGCCGTAGTTATCCCTTTGGTATCCGCTTTTTTTATAATAGTTTTTTCCCGCAGCAATGTGATAGTATCAAAAATTATTGCTGTCGCCGGAGCCATATTAACATTCCTTTCCGCCCTGGCAATGTACCCTGTGGTCGGGGACGGCAGCAGGCTTGGCATCGGCACAACCCATTTATCACCACCCCTTTCATTTTTCTTCCAGGCAGATGCGCTTAGTTTTTTTATGGGTGTGGTCTTCTCATTTTGTTTCATGCTGATAATAATTTATTCCCTCGGCTATCTGGAACACGGCCATGCCAAAGCGCGCTACCTGGCACTAATAATATTTACCGAGGGGGCCATGCTGGGAATAGTCATGTCTGCCTCACTCATCGGTTTTCTTATTTTTTTTGAACTGATGACTGTGGGCGCCTATCTTCTTGTTATTCACGAAGAAGATGAAGTTGCCATGTTTGCAGGCGCCAAGTTTTTATATATGTCTTTGGCTGCCGGACTCTGCATTTTTTTTGGCATGGTGATCACCTATTTTATCGGCGGCAGGCTTGATTTTGTACCGGGAGGCTATATCATGGCGTCACCACTGGCCCGTTACGCTTTGCTAGCTTTCCTGCTGGGTTTTGGTGTTAAGGCAGGTATGTTCCCCGTCCATATCTGGCTTCCTGATGCCCATCCCGCCGCCCCTGCCCCTGTCAGTGCCATGCTATCGGGGCTGAGTATAAAAACCGGGGCTTACGGCCTGATCAGAGTTATTCATGATGTTTACGGGGTTGATGTTGTACGGTCGCTGTCGCTGGACCGTACGCTTCTTGTTTTAGCTGTGATTACGATACTTTTGGGTTCGGCCATGGCGCTGCAGGAGGACCACCTGAAGAGGCGCCTCGCCTACTCCAGTGTGGCGCAAATCGGCTATATACTGCTGGGTATTTCGCTATTAACAGAGCGGGCCATGTTTGGGGTGCTGCTTCATATTTTCTCCCACGCTTTAATGAAAGGTACGTTGTTTTTGTGCGCGGGTGCGATTATCACGCAGACAGGGAAGAAGTATATCAGCGAGATGAAGGGTATCGGTTACGAGATGCCTGTGGTGATGATGTCTTTTACACTTGCCGCGGTCACAATTGTCGGTATCCCGCCTTTTAACGCATTTATCAGCAAGTGGCAGCTGGCGCTGGCTTCACTGGAAACAGGCCAGGCCATTCTGGTCGCTGTCCTCATGGCCAGCAGCCTGCTCAATGCGCTTTATTACTTTCCGATTATCAGCGCGGTGTTTATGCCAAGCGGTGCAGAGTACAGGAAAAAGTCCTTTATCAGGGACAAAGTACCTGTGAGCATGCTCTGGACTACTGCTCTCATGGCGCTACTCTGCATTGGATTTGCCTTTGTGCAGCCCCACTGGCCGGTGTTGGTGGCCAGCCGCATTGCCGCCTCTCTGTTCTAAACATTGAGATAGGAGGGATACAATGTATTTCACCGCGCCTGCAGCTCAGGCTATGGAATCCAGTTACAGCGTGCTGCCCCTGTTGATTGTCCTTGTCCCAATGGCGGGTGCCCTAGCCTGCGGGCTTGTCCGCCACCGTGAGCATCTATGCCATCTGGTTGCGTCGGCCGCAGCCTTTGTTGCGTTTATCATGTCTGCCATACTCTTTCCCCTGGTTAAAAAGGGAGATGTTTTATTTGCTTTTGAAAAATTTATAGGCCTTGGCCTGTTTTTCAGAGTTGATTTTATCGGGCTTGTTTTTGCCCTCTTTGTATCGTTTATCTGGTTCCTGGTCATTCTTAACTCCACTTCCTTTAAGGGCCAGGGCCATTCATCCACCCGCTATTTTATTTTTATGCTCTTGACCCTTGGCGGCTGCCTGGGTGTATTCCTGACGGCAGACTTTTTCAGCCTGTTTTTATTTTTTGAAGCCATGACGCTGTTTTCTTATGTGCTTGTTGTCCATGAGCAAAGTGAAGAGGCGCTGTCCGCCGGGCGTAAATATCTTTTTCTCGGTATTTTCGGCGGCCTTTGCCTGCTGTCCGCCATCCTGCTTCTATTCAGCCAGACAGGAACAGTCAAGATAGTTTCCAGCATGGAAGCGTTGGCCGGGCTTGGCGGCGTAAACTACTTGATTGCTATCCTTTTTTTCATCGGCTTTGGCATCAAAGCTGCTGCCGTTCCCCTTCATGTCTGGATGCCCAGGGCCTATGAGTTTGCCCCGTCTGCTGTAAACGCGATCTCATCAGCAGCCATGCTCAAAGCCGGAGCTTACGGCCTGATACGCGTGTATGCCGTGCTTTTTACTCCACATGATGTCCATTCCGGCCTGTGGGGGATAACAGAAAACCTGGGCTACGCTGTTATCTGGATTGGTATTGTTACAATGGCTACGGGTGCTGCTCTGGCCTTGTCCCAGACACATGCCAAGCGAGTGCTCGCTTACAGCAGTATCAGCCAGATGGGTTACATCCTGATGGGCATCGGCGCCGCCGCTTATCTGGGCCACCACGGGGCGGTGAGCTTTGCCGGGCTTACTTACCACATAATAAATCATGCTTTCTTCAAAGCTGCCATGTTCCTCATGATTGGGGCCATATACCTGCGTACGAAAGACCTTAATTATGACAGACTGGGAGGCCTGTGGCGCAGCTTTCCTGTCACCGCGGTTGCCTTCCTGATTGCAGGTGCAGCTATCTCCGGATTCCCCGCTTTTAATGGTTACGCCAGCAAAACACTGCTCCACCACGCTATCGTGGAAGCGCTTGAGCATCGTCATATTACATCGCTCTGGTTTGCCGAGAAAATATTTGTAGTCACAAGCGGCCTCACGTTCTGCTATATATTGCGGCTGTTTACCACGATTTATCAGCAAGTGGAACCTGGCCGTTGCTTCACTGGAAACAGGCCACGCGCTGCTGGTGGTGGTGCTCATTGCCAGCAGCCTGCTTAATGCGCTCTACTATTTCCCCATTGTGATTAATGCTTTCTTTGCCGGCGGCAAGCAGGCCGGCGCTGCCAAACTCATCCGTGACGAGGTGCCGGTGGGCATGCTCTGGACGACCGCGCTGATGGCTGTCCTCTGTGTGGGGTTTGCCTTTTGGCGCCCCAACTGGCCGGTGGTTATAATAACCAGTCTTGTTGCCAATATCTTTTAATGTGTTAACCAGAGTATAGGGGGGAATACCATGTTTTTCTCCGCTCCTGCAGTGGAAAAGCCGCTGGAGACTATCCAGAGCATACTGCCTCTTTTAATAGTGCTCCTACCGATGGCGGGCGCTGTGGTTGCCGGACTGATAGGACGCTTGCGGGAGGACCTGCGTGACTTTGCAGCCACTGGCACAGCCCTGACAGCGTTTGCGTTGACGCTTGCCCTTTACCCCCACGTAAGCAGAGGTACAGTGGTTTACAGCCTGCCCCGGTTTATCGGCCTCGGCCTTAACTTCCGCGTCGACTTTCTTGGTTTTGTGTTCACAGCTCTGGCTTCATTCATCTGGTTTCTGGCCACTTTCTATTCCAGTGAATACATGCGCCACGAGCAGGCGCCAACACGTTACTATGTGTTCCTGCTTTTTTCCCTGGGCGGCTGCCTTGGCGTCTTTCTCACCGCCGACTTTTTCAGCCTCTTTCTCTTCTTTGAGGCCATGACTCTTTTCTCTTACGCCCTTGTTGTGCACAACCAGAGTCCCGAGGCCATGGCTGCCGGGCGCAACTACCTTTACATGGGCATCTTCGGCGGGCTGTGCCTGCTGTCCGCCATGATAATCCTCTTTACCCGGGTGGGTACACTGGACATTGTGCCCACCCTTGAGGCTGCAGGCGCACTGGGTGAACTGCGCTACCTGCTTGCCATCCTCTTCTTTATCGGCTTTGGCATCAAGGCCGGCGCCGCGCCGCTGCATATCTGGCTGCCCCAGGCCCACCCCGTGGCGCCCACCCCGGCCAGCGCCCTGCTTTCAGGCATCATGATTAAGACAGGCGCCTACGGCATCATCCGTGTGTTTAACCTCTTTCTCACGCCCCGGGACGGCCACTCGCCTCTGTGGGCGATCACCGGTGAGTTGGGCTATTGGATCATCTGGATAGGCATAGTTACCATGAGCGTGGCAGCTGTGCTGGCACTGTCCCAGACACATGCCAAGAGGGTGCTGGCTTACAGCAGTGTGAGCCAGATGGGCTACATCCTGATGGGGATCGGCGCCGCCGCCTACCTTGGTTACGAGGGCGCCATGGGCTTTGCCGGCCTGAGCTATCATATCCTGAACCACGCCTTTTTCAAAGCAGGCATGTTCCTCATGGTGGGCGCCGTCTATCTGCGCACCCACGACCTGAACTATGACAAGCTGGGAGGCCTGTGGCGCAGCTTCCCGGTCACGGCTGCCGCTTTCCTCGTGGCCGGAGCTGCCATTTCAGGGGTCCCCGGTTTTAACGGCTACGCCAGCAAGACTCTTCTCCACCATGCAATCGTGGAAGCGTTTGAGCACCACCACGCCTCCTCGCTTTGGGTTGCGGAGAAAATCTTTACAGTCACAGGCGGACTCACTTTCTGCTACATCCTGCGCCTGTTCACATCCATCTTTACCGGGCCGGCGCGGGCCCATGGCCACGGCCACAAGCTGATGCCGGAGACACCGCTTGAGCGCGTGATTTTCGGCAGCTTTGCCGCCATCATCCTGGCTGGGGGGCTTCTGCCCGGCCGTGTGATAGAAAAAATAATCATCCCCATGAGCAGGGGCTTTAGCTATGATTCCTACGCTGTGGCCCACCTCACTGACATCAATGTCTGGAACAGCCATGACTTAAGCGGCATTGCAGTCTCACTGGCCATGGGCATCGTTGTTTTTGCCATTCTGCAGCCCAGGAACTTTGCCTTTCCGCTGCCCCTGTGGCTTAGTATCGAAACCAGGCTTTACAAGCCCGTACTGGGCAGGCTGTTATTGATCCTCACTTATGTAGGGTGGCTGATTGAAACAATTGTTGAGGGCTCCCTTGTTGGCAGTATCGGACCGTTAAGCCACCTTACCCGCTCAACACGCACTTTTGAAAGAAAGGCGCTGCCGTGGGCCGGTGAGTCGGCTTTACAGGCGGGCAGGGTCATACGCGACAGGAGCTATGATTTTGTGGTGAGCAGAGTACGAATGGCTCAGGTTTATATACGCCACCTGCAGCTGTCGGCTTTTTCCACCATGATTAAACTGGACTACAACCCGCGCGGTGAGCAGCTCTACCGAAAACTGACACTGATGAACCTTGATGTGTGTATTTTTATTGTAGTGATTATGCTGGTCGTAGTCTTTAGCCTTAGACTGCTTAATACGATGGGGCTGTAGGAGGAGAGCCTCACGACAACCAGAGGCGCCACGGCGCCGAAACGGAGGTTAACTCATGCATTATTTACCGCTAATTTCAGTAGTTACACCTTTCATTTTTGCCCTGGCAATCATCCTTTTTGTGCGGGGAAAAGAAATTATATTTAAAGCCCTTGCTGCAGTCAGCGCACTGCTTACATTTGCAATTACAATTTTAATGCTTTTAAAACGGGGAGAACTGGAATATCTGGGCACCCAGACAGGTTTTTTGGCTTCCCCGCTCACCTTTACCATCGGCGCAGATTCACTTAGTATTTTTATGAGCCTGATTTTTTCCTTTTGTTTCCTGTTGGCCATTATTTACTCCTGGAGCTATATCTCCCACAGTCACGCAAAAGCGCGCTACTATGCCCTGCTTCTTATTACCCAGGGGGCCATGCAGGGCGTGGTCTTATCCATGTCCCTTGCCGGCCTTTTTATTTTCTTTGAGTTAATGGCTATCAGCATTTATCTGCTTGTAATTCATGAAGAAGATGAAACTGCCATGTTCGCGGGAGCTAAATTTTTATTTATGACCATTGGCGCCGGCTTGGCAATATTTTTCGGAATGGCGGTAACTTACTATCTGGGCGGACGGCTGGACTTTATACCGGGGGGTTATATCACTGCTTCACCGCTTGCCCGTTATGGACTGCTGGCCTTTTTAGCAGGCTTTGGTGTTAAGTCCGGTATGGTGCCGCTGCATATCTGGCTGCCTGATGCCCACCCCGCCGCCCCGGCTCCCTTTAGCGCCCTGCTGTCAGGTTGCAGCATCAAAACCGGAGTCTACGGCCTCATCAGGGTAATCCATGAAGTTTATGGGATTGAAACTATACGCGCGCTGTCTTTTGACCGCGTGCTGTTAATCCTGGCAGTGATCACTATCCGGCTCGGCTCGGCCATGGCACTGCAGCAGGACCAGCTGAAACGGCGGCTTGCTTATTCAAGCGTGGCGCAAATAGGTTATGTGCTGCTGGGGGTGTCGCTCCTTACAGAGCAGGCTATGTTCGGTGCGCTGTTTCATATTTTCTCCCACGCTATGATGAAAAGCACGCTTTTCCTCTGTGCCGGGTCCATTATCACCCAGACCGGCAAAAAATATATCAGTCAGATGGCAGGTATTGGTTATCGCATGCCGGTGGTGATGCTTTCTTTTTCACTGGCGTCAATGACCATAGTGGGCCTGCCTCCTTTCATTGCGTTTATCAGCAAGTTTAACCTGGCTATGGCTGCTCTGGAGACAGGGCGGGTCATACTTATTTTGGTCCTTCTGACCAGCAGCATGCTCAATGCGCTCTACTATTTTCCTGTTGTAATCAACGCCTTTTTTCCCCGTCACAGGGAGGGCACAGGCAGGTTTACTCTTGACCGCGTATCTTCCGGTATGCTTTGGACGACTGTGCTGATGGCTTCCTGTTGCGTAATATTTGCTTTCCTTGAACCTAACTGGCCGATAATGCTGGCAACCCGGATTGCAGCAGCACTTTTTTAACCTATACATGTTGACATGAGGAGGAATATCATGTTCTTCACAGCTCCTGCAGTGGAAAAACCTCTTGAGACTATCCAGAGCATACTGCCTCTTTTAATAGTGCTCATACCGATGGCGGGCGCTGTGGTTGCCGGACTGATAGGACGCTTGCGGGAGGACCTGCGCGACTTCGCGGCCACAGGTACAGCATTGACGGTATTTATCATGACACTTGCCCTTTATCCCCACGTAAGCAGAGGGATAGTGGTTTACAGCCTGCCCCGGTTTATCGGCCTCGGCCTTAACTTCCGCGTCGACTTTCTTGGTTTTGTGTTCACAGCCCTGGCTTCATTCATCTGGTTTCTGGCCACTTTCTATTCCAGTGAATACATGCGCCACGAGCAGGCGCCAACACGTTACTATGTGTTCCTGCTTTTTTCCCTGGGCGGCTGCCTTGGCGTCTTTCTCA
>Ga0208242_100107_pt1 | contig 113533 bp, 103 predicted proteins | sample SubbioAug_CSW13A_FD_184825 | JGI IMG/M metagenome (GOLD analysis project Ga0208242, IMG submission 184825) | Serpentinite rock and fluid subsurface biosphere microbial communities from McLaughlin Reserve, California, USA - CR12Aug_CSW13A (SPAdes) | ecosystem: Environmental > Terrestrial > Deep... | reverse complement strand
GGAAACCTGGCTCGTAAGGCGTTAGGGTTTCTCTCTTTCTATTCTCCGTGAACTCCTTATGTATGATTGTCGGTAGGATATCTAACCTCTACTACCAATCATTATGCCACGACTCCGTCAAAACAGGCAAGAAAAAACCGCTCCCGAACCGACATGGTTCGTGGTCGGCGACACCTAGGATGTATTGTTCAGAAAACTGGCAGTAGTAGGGCGCTTCTATGTACTCTTTATTTTTGATGTTATAATTCAACAAAAAGGGGAAAGAACCATACATTACATCCGCTTCACCAAGTATATAAAATGTAATAACATTTCCATCAAAGCCTTTAACTTTCATTAGATGGGCAGGATTAATTATTAAAGGTGTGACTTCTTGCGTGTTCATATCCACTAAAAACCATTGTCCGTAGTCGGGCCCTAAAGTTTCATAAATAGGGAAATCTGCTAAAATAGCATCAATTAATAATAAATCTGAACTAAGTGATTGAATTGTAATCTGTTTAAAATCTGTAAAATTACCGATTTTTTCTTTAAAGATTGTGTAAAATATATCCTTATTTTCTTCCTCTGTATTATTATGTATTATTGAAACACTATCATTCTTTTGAGTTTTTTCTATTAATTCTACGCTAGGTTGGTTAATCTTTTTAGCAGTACATCCAGCTATTAGCAAAAGAATACTAGCTAATATAATATTGGATAACCTCATTTTAACTTACCTCCAGTATAACTATTTAGTCATATACTATCTCAAAATTATAAAAAAATAAAGACCGTACACACTGTCACGGTCTTTAAAAGTATTAGTGCACTACTGCTTAAAATTGGCTATTTTCATAAACTTCATGCCTGTAGGGGGACCAGATGGATAGCTATTTACTATTCTATAGTCCCTCCTATTTGTTGTATGAGCACAAACATATATTTCATTCCAGTCATTCCATTCATTTGCGTTATGGTCAATAATTTCAATTCGCTTTAAAGGAACTCCAAAACTGACATCATTAATCGTTACATACTTACAGTCAACATATTTAACCAAAGTAGCCACCTCGTCATTAAGTGTGGGAATTTGTCTCCATATTTTGGGGAGCAGTTTGATTTGGATATTAGGCCGAGGCTACCACAAAAAGTAATTCAATATGATATTGAAATATATGAAGCGGCCCCTGTTATAATCCAATAGGGACCGCTTCTGTTTAATATATTATTGAGATAATGTGGTTATTTGTACCGGTGAAAGTCGAGTATCTATGTCACCCAGACCTAAACGTCCTTGACCATTAAATCCCCATGAGAACGAAATATTTTCTTGCGTTAAGGCAAATACATGCCAGTCACCGCTGGATATCTGCTTAACGTTAGAGAGACTTTGGAGTAACGCTGGGGCATTGCGTTGCACTGTATCACCCATCCCGAGCTGTCCGTCGTCATTTCCTCCCCATGTCATAATCGAACCATCGTCAAAAAGTGCCATAGAATGTGTAACTCCTGCTTCAAGTTGTACAACGCCAGCTAAATTAGGAATTGCTGTTGGAGATGTACGGCGTGTTGTATTCCCTAATCCTAACTGTCCATTTGTGTTACGTCCCCAGGACATAACTGTCCCGTTATTCATTAGTGCCAGGGAGTGATAGCCACCAGCCGTTAATTTCCTTACATTGTTAAAGTTACTAATTAGAGTTGGAGTAAGTTTATCTTTGGTATTACCTGTACCTAATTGTCCATGGAAGTTAGAACCCCATGAATAGACAGTGCCGGAGTTTGTTAATGCAAGTGAATGTTGTTGCCCAGCTACTATTTGTGCTATATCAGCTAAGTCGAAATTCAGCGTTGGAGTATTGCGATTAGTCTTATCACCAAGCCCAAGAGCTCCATAGCCGTTATAGCCCCATACGTATACAAAACCGTCTTCGGTTAAGACCAAAGAATGAAAAGCACCCACCGAGACTTGCTTTATGTTAGAAAGGTTAGGTATCTGTGTAAAAGTGTTTCTGTCGCTAAAATCACCCATACCTAACTGCCCAAAATCGTTTCTTCCAGCAGCCAAAACAGTTCCATCATTTAAAAGAATTAGAGTATGATTGTTTGATGCAGCAACTTGTTTGACGTCTGATACACCTTCTACGTTAACAGGCAGGGTTTGATTTGTTGTATTACCGAGCCCAAGCTGACCGTAGCTGTTGTTACCCCACGCCATTATGGATTCATCGCTCATCAGCGCAAACGAGTGGGTCCCTCCACCAATCACTTGTGTGACTTGTGGTTTATTATATACACTTAAAAAATGTGAGTCTAAATAAGTGAGACCATGTACTGCTATAACCTCATAATTGTGGTCTGGTACAAACCCTAAGGTTGCTCCGTTTATATCTGCGGAGTAAAGTCCATCAGGATGTTTTACCAAATTCATAGACGCAACTACAGTATTGTTCTGAATATCGATTATGGCTAGTGAGACGTCACTTAGATGTATTATATTCTCCTGACTATCTTTTAGATAAAAGTTAAATGGAAGTATACTATTATATAGCATCTCAGTTTCATTTGTTTCTGTGTTTAAAGGCGGTTGCCAATATATCGCTGGAAACTCATCTGGTATTTCGTCGTATACAATACTAAAGGTTTCCACCGTAGCTTCACCTGGATTTAAGTTGCCTTGGAATTGGTTTAATACCCAACTATCTGCGCTTTCTAGTGACAAGGCTTCTACAGTTACGGTATAATCGCTACCGGCCCCCCTATCAGTTATGATGACTTGCCAATCTCCCGTTACCTCCTCAGGAATAAGTATTAATTCAGGTAGATTAATAAATTCATGTCTTTCATAAATTGCATCTGGTATCTCGTTGTACACACTTTGTGTAACAGAGTCATAGCCAACTTTTCGACCCAGAGGATCAACTACTAAAATATCAACATCACAAGCTTTCTTAATTGAGGTTAGTAATTTTGATGTACTAAAATAAAATTGATTGTAATTGGCTCTCGCAGGCCAATTGCCTGTAATTTCTTCAATTATTGTTTTCTGGAAACCTGTTGTCATTTTTTGATGCGCAGGTAACGTACCATTTTCAGCTGCTACCCGCTGAATTACCCTAACTCCTGGCAATATGTTGTTCAAATTAGCTGATTCTGTTGTTACAGTTCCATCTCCAGCAGTATAATGTCTCTTAGTGACCTCACCATACTTCCATTTGTAACTATAGGTACTATTCTTCACTGTGAAATGACTAAATGTATCTAGCTGATCGCTGTTCCCAGCAATGGCTGTCACATTATTTAAGCCTAATCGATTTCCTAAAGAGCTAACGCCATTATTAAGGTCATTTAAAAAAGAATTTTGGTAAACTCCAAACGGATTAAGTTGACCATCTTTATCAAATAAGTACTCTTGCCCGGCAGTCGGAAAAAGCTGTCTAGCAGAAGGCACTTTTTGATTCACAAAATTATAAAGATCCCGGTCTGTTACAATACTCCTGCCAGCAATTGTTGTTACAAATCCATGTTTTCTTGCCATTGACGATAGGAATGTTTGTGCAAGTGGATTAAGATAAAGGAAAAAATAACTATCCCCTGGAACAAACTCTAATCCTTCAGCTGCTAAATAGGCTTTTGCAGCACCTTGATGAGGTGTACCAACAGTAACTAGCTGTGCAACATTGTTGTTATAATAGCTACTTTGAATATATGTTCGTGCCACTATACCTCCCATACTATGTCCGACTAATACAACCTTTGATGGATTAATGTAGTGATGTCCCATAAAACGTAGAGTTTCAGCGGCTGATAAAATGTCATTAATGTAGCTTCCTAATTGCTGGGCAGTAACAGTATTGCTCTGCATCCAGTTATAGGGGAAGTCCCATAGTGTTCTGCCAAGTTCATATCCACTAGACTCTAGCTGTTTCATGATAGGATCGTAAGATTTAAGTATAGGATCTAGTGTCCAGCTACTTCCTGAAGGCCATGAACCAAAAGCGCCAGGAATAAAAATAACTGGATATACACTGGCTGTGGGAATAGACAGCGTCCTTTGTGCTATTAAAGTCTCACCTGAGGATGGAATTGCTTTTGCAGTAAATTGAACTTGAGTTGCATTAGAAGGTTTAATTCCAAAGATTTCAGCGGGCATTGATACAGTTTCGTAAGGTGCAATTAGGCCAGTTACACCTAAAAACATTTCTATAGGATCGTCCATTACATTTATAGCAGGGTGTAGTAAAGAACTAGAGTCATCAATTTCAAGAAAAACCTGCATAGTATTGGTAATATATTTATCAGTATTATTTACTATTCTAACTATTACGTCAAATGGGCTTTGTTGATACCATCCTTTTTCATTAAGTGTAATATTATTTGGCATATCAATTTGTATACTAAGGCCCTGACCCAAGGCGGGCACTGAAACTGTTCGGGATAACGTTTTTGTTTCTAATCCACTTCCCCCGACATCAACACTATAAGTGTAAGTTGTCTCTTGATCTAAACCAGCTGCACGAACAAACCAAGTGACTTCCTTTTCTTCGCCAGGCTGCATAGTATATAGGTTTACAAAATTACTTCCTTCATTTAAAGTAAGTCCACTTGGCAAATTAAGCATTACACCTACGTCATATGCAGGTACTGCGCTGTCATTTTGTAAGTATATAGTAACTGGAAAAGGATTAGGTATATACTCTGATCCCGTTGATTCTAGGCTATACGGTCCAGTTAATCTTGCTGCTAGAGGTGGACGTAAATCTTCAGTGTCTTCACTCAGTCCGTAGAATGTTGAAAAGACAAGTGTCTGTCCTGGTGATATTGTTCTTTCATTCCAGTAAATAGCAACTGCACTGTCCCCAATATCGTTACTAGGGTTGGCGGTATATGACCAAGCATTATTAAACAGCCGTGACCAATTAGCAAAAACAACTCTGTCTGGAAGTGTGTCATCACCCTGCAGAATAGTTCCCTGTGCAATTACGGTTGGATTAGAAAAAGAATCAAAAGCCTGCCAGTAGGCAGGTAACTCTGAATTAAATTCAATTTCTTTTGTTACCTGGCCTACTCCGGGTATACGAAAAGGAGCCCAATCATTACTTCCAAGCATTGTGTCCAAAAGGACACGAAGACCTAACGAATTATTTGAAGAGCCAACGTTTGTGACAGAATAACTCACTTTGAAGTTATCCTTACGTGCAGAAGATAACCCATCAACTAAAGTTATTTTTTGCTCGATTCGAAGGTCACCGATTCTAACAACAGATGAATGGGTTTCATCTGAAATGTTTCGTTCTAAATTCTCACCGTCACTGCCAAACTTATAATCTGCACCATTTATTCTAATGGTAGTATATGACGTCCCGGCGTTCGGATAACCGTAAAGAAGACGTTTATTGTCATCTAAGGGGTTATTAGGATTTCCTAGTACAGTTGCTGCTGTGAATCGATACAAATAACTAGCGCTGTCTTCGTTAATAGCAACACTAATATATTCATTTTCTACAAACGGATTACTTTGCATAGTTGAAAATAAATTAATTGATTCTTCAGATTTCAATAAGTCACCATCATATTCTGATTCTTTTTCAGTACCTGCAACAATTGGTTCAGAATAGGCAAATGGCGCGAAAGAAATATTCAACAACATAACAACAATAAGAATAAATACATAATTTTTCCTCATCTTATAAATACCCCCTATTAGTTATTGTAATCCATATGGTATCATATGACAGATAAGGAATATGTTGCTTTTTGTACATTTTTTAATAATGTTCATATTTTTCTGGAAGCATTACTATAACTGCTGGTCTACTAAATAATCTCCACCCAGGAAAAAGCCAACCACTTCGCAAGATTGGAATGCCAGCCTCTATTATACCTATCCCACTACTATCGTTTACCCAGCCAAGATAACTTGGATTAAATGTACCATAACGGCCGATTTTTCTTTTAGTTTCAGTTTCATAAATACTCAAGACCCAGACAGGCCTTAAATGCTTTTTCTCTATATCGACGTAATACAGACCGTTGGGAGAGTAATAGGGATAATTATTCCATTCATGTCGAACCTCCCATAATTCTGGGTAGTTATTCATATCCCCAATTGATTTAGAAGATAAGTTAGTATAAAAAAATGGAACTGAAATAATCAGATATGTTAGAGCTAATAAGATTAAAATTTTAACTTGCAAATACTTCATGTAAACACCTCCCAACTTTTATTAACATTATTTTCTATTTATTTAATGAATTCCCTGCTTTATAATTAAAACTTAATTTTTCTCCACACAGATATAAAGGGATGGGAAATTCATTCCCACTTCCTTTATATCTGTCATGTTCTACTTATTTATGATTACTAAGGTTTAGAAAAAATCTTCTCTCTTTCTGAAAGAGTGCTTCTTTGTCAATTATTTTTAAACTTGTTGAATCGCCAAGCAACAAAAACTTTCAATAAAAACTTTATTTATAAGGATAGTTAAAGGGTGCGAAATCAGTTGTGATTTCACACCCCTTGTTGTATATTTTTTGTTTTTGAACCTCAAAACGGAACCCGTTAGGCCATGGGCCGGGTTTTTAAATATGGCCTAGAGGAATACAAGTCCCAGGGAAATGATGACCCCGGAGAAGAGCATGGCCATAATGCAATAACCCATGATATCTTTAGCATTTAGGCCGGCAATACCCAGTGCGGGCAACGCCCAGAACGGTTGCACCATATTGGTCCAGGCATCGCCCCAGGCGATGGCCATGGCGGCTCTGGCGGGATCGGCGCCCAGTGCGATACTGGCCGGGAGAATGATGGGTCCTTGTACCGCCCACTGGCCACCGCCGGAGGGAACAAAGAAGTTTACAATACCGGCGGAGATAAATGTAAAGAAAGGCAAGGTGGCTGTGGTGGAAATGGTCACAAACCATTGTGAAATGATGCCAGCCAGTCCTGAAGTCACCATCATACCCATAATACCGGCGTATAAGGGAAACTGGAGTATAATGCCGCCGGAGTTACGGACAGCGGCGTAAAGAGCATTGATGTAGCGCCGTGGTGTCCAGTGCAACAGAATGCCGGTGAAGAGGAACATAAAATTAACCACATTCAGGTTTAGCGTGCCGCCACCACGGAAATAGTTGACCAGATAGATCAGTGCGCCCAAAGACAATAGTAATGAAACCACAGGGCTGTTTTCCACTTTGTCAGAAGGAGTATTGATAGTGACTGGAGGTGCCACCGGATCTACCAGTAGCGCCGGATCCACTTCTACGACTTCCTTTGACATCATCAGTTTACACAGAATAGGCAGTGTCAGAATCAGCACAGCAGCAATGATCAAATTGTAGGAAGCAAAGATTGTTCGACCAACTTCGATACCACCGGTGATTTCGTTGGACCAGTCAGTTGCTGTGGCCAACGCAAGGGGAATGGAGCCGGCAAGACCTGCATGCCACACCAAAAAACCCATATACGCTGCCGCAATGAGCAAGCGATAATCCACGCCTTTAACTCTGCGAGCCATTTCCCGGCCCAACAAAGCGCCCACCACAAGTCCGAAGCCCCAGTTAATCCAACTGGCGATAGCCGCTACGAAACAGGTAATCATGATAGCAGAAGCGGGTGACTTGGCTAAGCCGGAAATTCCTTCAAGTACCTTTTTTACCGGAGGGCTGTTGGCCAGTGCATGGCCTGTAACCAATACCAATACCATCTGCATGGAGAACGCCAACAAGTTCCAGAACCCGCCGCCCCAGTACTGGACCATTTGAGTTGGGGTATTGTCAGTGAGCAGTAACCCGCCTAGAAAAACAATAAAAGTAAGTATGGCCGCAAATAAAAACGGGTCCGGTAAATACTTTTGTACTAAGTTTACAAAGAATTTTGTTAATTTTTGCAACATATTATTACCTCCTTTTTTTTCCCAAAATTCACAGGACTGAGCACAAAAAGGGTATCGTTGCAATTATGATCATGTATCCGGAGGACAAGGCATGCTTTCACCTCCTGGCAATTTGACCTAAAATATATTCCTTATATTCTTACATTATGTTGAGATTGCGCTAACATTCTATTTTTTTCGTGGGTGAGTTGCCTTAATCATACATCTGCAACTCCTTCCAGGCAGTAATGCCGCCGCTGTCCCGCTTCAGATTGGCGCGGACAATGGCTGTGGCGTTGCGGCAGATGACGGTATACTCACAGAAACCGCAGCGGCCATTGCTGTCGGTGACGTGGAAGGTGCCGCTGGCCACAATCTCCAGTCCTTTTTCCAGGATGGCAAGTGCGTCTGCTCTTCTTGCTTGCAGACGGACAACCCGCTCCCCTTCGCCCTTTTCCGTGGGAAAAAGGTAGCCAGCTGATTCTATTGTGGCATTATTATCGTAGCTGGAGCGAACAAGGATTTGTTCCGCAGCGTAGGCATAGAGGGCATGCTGGATCTGGGTGCCTTTTTTAAAATAATCCTGTTCACTATAGCCAAACATGCCACCGGTTTTAAAATCCCAGACCTGATAGTGGTTTTGGTTAGGACTTTGATCGATTCGGTCAATACGGCCGCGGATTTTTATCTGGTCGCCGCCGGGGAGCGTTAACGTTACCGGTTCAGCCAGCCCCATGCCGGCGTCGGTGATTTCAGCATCGCCAAAGCCAAAGGGAACCTCGAAGAAGGCGGGGACAGAATCGCTTTGCTGTTCCACCCGCCAGAAGACGTCTAAGCCGCGCAAGAGTTCTTCCCTCTCGTGCTCAAAGACCAGTTCACTGGGCGGTGGCTCCTCTTCTTTCATCTCATAAATTAATCGGTCAGCAATGGCCACAAGCCGCGCTTTGTAGTGATTAGGCGATAAGCTACCGTGTTTGACTTCCCGTAGATACTGACAATAGATGTCATGAAGAAGCGAGCCACGTGTCATGGGATCCAGCCAGACGCCCGGATCGTAAGTTGGTTCATCCGGTGCTTCAATACGCAGGATGTAACGAATAAAGTACGCGAAGGGACAATTGGCCAGCGTTTCAAACTGGGTGGCAGACAGCACCCGCTCCGGGTTTTGCCGGGGGTCGTGGCTGCTGCAGCAGGCGGTAACCAAACCATCGAAAACGGTGAACTCTGCACTGTCACGGTAATCTTCGGCTTGCAAGCCGGTAGCCAGACCGGGATAGCAGGCAGTAACGCTTTCTGCGTGGAATTGGGCACCAAGCCACCATTCTTCTTCAGACAATGACTCCGAGGAGCTGGCGGGGATAAAACCTGCCGGGTACTGCAAGTCTTGCAACAGGTGGGAATAGTCCGCATCGGGGTTCCCGCTGGTCAGGCGATATGCTTGCAAAAGTATGGATGCGGGAGCCACTGGTCTTCCCTCCGCTGTATCATATGAAGAAAAACTGAGTGTTACTTTGCCGCGGCGAGAAGCGAGAAAACGGGTGAAATTGAAGAGACGAATCGCCGGAATATGAGCGTGTATGGCAAAAGCCTTGCAGAGATTCTTTCTTTCAGGATCCAGGAGGACCGGGTCCTGAAGGCCTGCGCCGGGAAAACTAGCGTCCAGCCCCACCACAAAGGTGTGGGGACGCAGAGACCATTCCCCCTGGCTGAAACCGGCGGCATGAATATGACCGGGTTTGGGCGGAGACGCGCCTACATGGAGTTCTCTGAGACGGAGCCGGATCCGTTCTACGGCTTCCCGCTCAAAAGTATGGCCTGGGTAAGCTTTAGCCACTTCGAACAGTTGGGTGCGGATGGCTTCCAAGGCCAACGCGTCTTTATCATTGCTGATACGTGCATGGCAAAGCAGGTCGGCAAGTCCGGCGGTGAATGCGGAAAAGTCCAGGGTGCCATGGGCATCGGCAGCCGGTATTTTTGTCAGGATTTCTGAAATACATTTGAGCAGGCTGGTGGTATGTTCAATTTGAGCTTTCAGTGAGGCGACCATGCCTTCGTCTTTTACGCAGGCGTGTAAACGCACATGTAATCCCTGCAGGATAGCTTCCAGGCGGGGGATGTAGCGCTCTCGGCCCCAACCGATCCGGGCACGTCGTAATATTCGGGCCTGACCATTGGCGTCAGGGATATCCATGTCTCCACCGGTGAGTATCTGATAGAACAGAGATGCGGGATATTTAGTTTCCAGCCAGGCAAGAAGATTTTCCATGAAGCGACCGGGGCGGGTAAATGATAGCGGGATTCCTTCCCCAAAGGTAACAGGAATGGTGTGACGCGCTGCCAGAGAAAAGAGCAACGGAATATACCGGGAGGATGTATAACAAATCAGCGTTTGGTCCAGGGGGATCACACCTTTTTTCAAACGACGGAAGATTTCCCTGATTTCATTGGCAGAGCCGTAGGCGTGGAAGATGTCTATATCTTTTGCCTTGGGAGTGCCTTGGGGATGGTGTAGCCATGTGAAGGGAGACTCCGCCACTGGCTCTTCTTCTGCTATCCATGAAGACGCTGCCGGATTTTTCAGCTGCAGTACCGGTTCCTGCGGCAGGATGGTTACCCGGTTGCGCGCAAGCAGAGTCAGGAACTTGTTTGCCAGCGGCTGTGTTTCCAGTTGTGCGGGAATGAGAAAAAGAACGTCACCAAACGGCTGCTTTCCGCGGCACAAGCAGCTGATGGCGAGGCGGTAAACTTCTGTCATATCGGCGAGACAATTTGTGCGCAGCATAGACTCATACCGGCACAGTATATTCTTCAGCTCCGCGCCTTTTTGCGCCGAGACCAGCCGGTTGGGATCAAAACCCAGGGATGTCAGGCCGGCAAGCCTGATTTCATCCACTGTGTTCAGGATGATTCGGGCCAGACCGCCGGACTGCTGTAGCGGAGCAAAATAACAAAGCTCATCCTGGTTTGCCATGCCTGCCAGGATGGTCTCCATGATGTAGAGCGCCTCCCCTGCGGTAAGCAGGTGTAACCCGCGGACGGCAATTTCAGGTGCGGCAGTCTCCAACGCCAGCTCAAAGGGGGTGACCGGACGCAGGTTGAGCCAGGGCGCGCCCGCCCGGGCCAGCGCTTCCAGCAGTTGATGACCCGCCTGAAGATTGGGAACCACCAGCAGTTTTTCTTTTGTTTGATGGTTAGCGCAAACATCTGCCAGTTTAGAGAGAGTAGCGTTCATGCGTTCCCCCTTCCGGAGCTTTTGCTCCCCAGAAATAGTAAATAATGTTACACGTTCGACAGTAGCCACACGTTTCCCTTTCGTAATCACAGCGGGCCTTTTTTATAATTTAAATAAAAGAGTATAAATAAATGGCAGTCTCTGAAAACTCAGAAACTGCCGTTTTATACTGAAAGCACTTTACGGATAAATATATCTACCAGTTGGGGGTCAAATTGAGTACCGGCGTTTATTTGCAATTCTTGGATTGCTTGTTCTTTTGTGCGTGCTCTCCGGTAGGGCCTGCCAATAATCATGGCGTCATAGGCATCGGCAATGGCAACAATACGGGAAGCCACAGGGATAGCCTCCCCTTTCAGACCCATAGGGTAGCCGCTGCCGTCCCACCATTCATGATGATGTAAGATTTTCTCCGCGATATGTGACAATTCCGGAGATGTTTTGGCAATCCGGTAACCGATGGTGGAATGCGCTTTTATCTGTTCCCGCTCCTCGGCAGTATGAACGGTTTCTTTAAAAAGTAATTCGTCTGAGATGCCCACTTTCCCCAGATCATGAACCCCGGCCAACTGCTTTACTTCATCGATTTTTTTATCACTCAGACCAGCCAGTTCTCCAAGTCGTTGTGACAATTGAACGACACGTTGCACGTGACCGGCTTTATTGTGGTCTTTTTTATACATCATTTTAATAAGCGCTTTGACAATTCCGTTGGAAACACCGACACTGCGCTGCATTTTATCCTGATACATCTTTTCATCGGCCTGGCTAAAAACTTCTTCCAGCTGCGCCCCTTCCACAGACAATGTGGCAGCACCAATAGAAACACTGAGAGGAAGATTGGATTCCGACTCATTGTGCAATTCAATGTTTTGCTCTAACCGCTGGTAGAGGTTTTCCGCAGCGGCACTGTCAGTTTCCGGTAAAATTATGGCAAACTCATCACCGCCCACCCGGGAGACGACATCCCCGGTACGAAACGTGCGCTGCAGAACACGGGCATACGCTCTAAGCAATTCGTCCCCTGTTTTGTGTCCCATCGTATCGTTAATGAGTTTCAGTCCGTTCAAATCAGTGCTGAGAATAGTGATAGGGTAGTGACGACTCTTTTCCAGGCGTCGCATTTCCTCCACAAAATAGGCACGGTTATATAATCCGGTAAGAGAGTCGTGCATACTGAGAAAAACTAACCGTTTTTCTGCGTAGATACGGGACAGAGTTGCACCGATGCTTTCTCCCGCTCCTTCTAAAAATTCTATTTCCTCTGTAGAAAATTGATTTTTTTGATATGCATTCAGTTGAAGGATGCCGGTTATTTTATTCTGATAGCGCAACGGAACAAGCGCCACAGATTCATAGCCCGAAATACCGCAAGTATTTCGAACGGTGAACGGCAACGTTTTTTTCTCCAATGTTGCCACAAATTTGTTTATACTGCCGGTAATAAAGCTGCCGCCATCGGTCAAATCAAGTATGTCGGAAACGATATCGCCGTTTATCACCCGACCACATAAACATTCATGTTTTATTGGACCACTGCTGCTCTTTTCGCCTGCTGCACAGAGTAACCGCTCTTGACTTACAAAGGCATCACTAAAACCGATCGTCTGCGAGTAAGGATAGTCGTCCCCTTCATTAAGACGAATTCCTGCTGCGTCACAGCCGATATACTCTATAACCAGTAACAAAATTTCATGTAAAACAGTATTCGTTTCCTCAGACCTGTTTAGTGTTTCAAGCACATTAAGCATAAACTGCTGGCGCTTTTCCTGTTTTCTTCTTTCCGTGATATCAAGCCCTGTACCAATGACAAACTTAACATTGCCGTCTGCGTCTCTCATAGTTGTGTTGGACCAATAAATAAGGCGTTTTTCATCTGACTTTGTCAGCCAATGGTTTTCAACTTTGCGGGGAATTCGGTCTAAATTCAAACAAACATTTTCCACAGGGCCCTCTTCTCCAAGTGGAACAAGTAAATTGACTGCATATGTACCCATGAGTTCATCCCGGGAATAACCGGACAGTTCTTCACAGGCACGGTTGAACTCAACAATAAGACCGTCACAGTCCAGCACGATCACCAAAGAATGGACAGTCTGCAAAACTGTTGTAATAAAGTCCCGCTCTTCCCTCTCCATTCTGCATGTACTCATGACATAGTAACGACGATTAAGTTTCTTTTGTTTCATCCAAACTCCCCCAAGTGCCTAACCTATATTCTTTTTTTCGACTCTATTCTCATAATACCTGCTATTTGATTATTAATTCTTGCTAAATTGTGACATCTTTCCCCATCAACTGCCTTTATAGAACGCCCACTTATTTTGTGCAAAAAAAAAGAGGCGCATGGCCTCAAAACATCTCATTTCTTATGTAGATTCGCTGCCAGAACATTCTTCATGTCGGCAACTCCCCGTTTTGAAAAAAGTATTGGTAAACGACGGCGCCTGGCCTGAGATTTTACATCATCCATCAGCCGGTGATTGATAAAATCATGAAACACCAGTACCATATCAACACTAACCGGGATTTTTTTACATTGTGGCTTCCGCCCCGGCCAGTGAATCACTTCGGTACAGCCATGTTGCTCCAATTCTTTGGGGATATTACCCAACCTGTCCGCTCCTACTAATAAGACTGTCATAGCTTCCACTCCTTTTGAAAATGAGATTCATTCTCATAGTGTAACTATACAACAACCTCCGCCCCCTTGTCAAGCACTGGCATAGGATGTAGTCGGACTTTTCAACCCGGGGACGGTTCTCGAGTTGCAAAACTAACAAAAGGCCGGTGTCCCGGCCTTTTGTTAGTTTGTAATTTGAATTTGGGCTTTAGCCATTTCGATGCTTTCCATTTCCAGATTTTGTCCGGCAAAATGGGTGTCAATCACCGCCTGAGTCGTGGTTCTGTATAGCAATCGTACCGTTGCGGTAAAGGTCTCTCCGTCGGCAGAGATCTGGTACGTTTCCGTATCTGTACCTTTGGACGGTATGCGGCGGTCTTAGCCGATTTCTTCGGCCAGCCAGCTTTTACTTGTTTCATTACCCTGGGCATCGATAAACAGCTTGCGGTAAAAAACGGCCTCGTGATCAATATGGTTTGCTTCAAAGACAGAAATCGCAGGAAACACCTCGCATGGAGATATCATCAAACTGTTATCCTGCCGTATTGAACTAAATTAGGTACTTTCATTTGTCCCGATTTTAAATGATATATTTTATTAATAATTACGTAAACTGGATATTTTATAATAGATTATGAGAAATTATGGATATACGGTCCGTTGAAATTGCTGTTACTTAGCTCTATATGAGTTATTTCTCCCTTTAGGGCTGGTTGTCATAATACTGTACTTTGGTTACACTGTAATTAGCACTCTCGGTGCGAGAGTGCTAATATGAACACAAATTTTCCGGAGGGATCAATTATGGCAAAAGTTGTTGGCATTGACTTAGGCACGACGAACTCGGTGGTGGCGGTGTTGGAAGGCGGCGAACCAGTGGTTATTCCCAGTGCTGAAGGCGCACGGACCACTCCTTCAGTGGTGGCGTTTAAAGGCGGTGAACGCTTAGTCGGACAGGTGGCTAAACGGCAGGGGGCATTAAATCCGGACAAAACCCTCTACTCTGTAAAGCGGTTTATCGGGCGCAGGTATTCGGAAGTCAGCGATGAGATCCATCTGGTTCCGTATAACGTAGTAGCCGGACCTGACGATGCGGTACGTTTTGATATAGACGGCAAGCTGTATTCTCCGGAGGAAATCTCCGCGCTGGTACTAAGGAAGTTGGTGGATGATGCCTCGGCCTATCTGGGTGAGAAGGTTAAAGAAGTGGTTATTACAGTTCCTGCTTATTTTAACGACGCCCAGCGGCAAGCGACCAAAGATGCGGCTACCGTAGCGGGATTGCATGTTTTAAGAATCATTAATGAACCAACGGCGGCATCCCTGGCCTACGGTTTGGATAAGAATAAGAATGAAACAGTGCTGGTTTTTGACTTGGGTGGCGGCACGTTCGATGTCTCGATCTTAGATGTGGGCGACGGAGTTTTCGAAGTTAAGTCGACCAATGGTGACACCCATTTGGGCGGCGACAATTTTGATAAGGAAATTGTGGACTGGCTGGCCAATGAGTTTAAAAAAGATTACGGCATTGACCTGCGTGAAGATAAGCAGGCGCTGCAGCGACTGACCGAAGCAGCAGAAAAAGCGAAGGTAGAATTGTCATCGATTACTGAGACCCAGGTTAACCTGCCGTTTATCACAGCCGATGCCCAGGGGCCAAAGCACCTGGATATGAAGCTGACACGGGCGAAGTTCGATGAGTTGACAAAAGATCTGGTTGAGCGCTGCCGCGGACCGATTCAGGCCGCAATAGCTGATGCAAAGATGACGGAAAAAGATATAGATGAAATTATTCTCGTTGGCGGCTCCACCCGGATTCCCGCGGTACAAAATCTGGTTAAGGAAATGGCGGGTGGGAAAGAACCTCATCGCGGCGTCAATCCGGATGAGGTTGTGGCCATAGGCGCCGCTATTCAGGCCGGTGTTCTTTCCGGTGAAATTAAAGATGTGGTCCTTCTGGACGTCACACCTCTGTCCCTGGGTCTGGAGACCATGGGTGGGGTGATGACCAGGATTATTGAACGAAACACGACAATCCCCACCCGACGGAGCCAGATTTTCTCCACAGCGGAAGACAACCAGCCCGGTGTGGATATCCATGTACTGCAGGGCGAGCGGGAAATGGCCAGCGACAACCGTTCTTTGGGCCAGTTTAAGCTGGACGGCATCCCTGCCGCACCCCGGGGCATTCCCCAGATTGAAGTGACCTTTGACATTGACGCCAACGGTATTCTCAGCGTTACTGCCAAGGACCAGGGAACCGGGAAGGAACAGAATATTACCATCAGTGGCTCCACCAATCTGGATTCCGGTGAAATCGAGCGCATGGTGGCTGACGCCAAGCGCTATGCCGACGAAGACAAGAAACTCAGGCAGGATGCGGACGTCAGAAACGAAGCAGACACACTGGCCTATGCTGCACAGCGGCAGCTAAAAGAATTGGGTGAAAACGTCCCGGTTCACGTAAAGGGCCGGATTGAGCAACTTTCCGGTGAATTGAGGAAGGCATTGGATGAAAAGGCACCGATAGCCTCGATTAAAAGCCTTTCCGGTGATTTACAGCAGGCATTGCAAGGATTGGCGTCCTCAGGCGGCTGCGGCGCACCCGGCCAGGAGTCGTGCTCCGGCGCTGACGATGTAATCGATGCAGATTTCGAAGAAAATTAAAGGAACGGCGGTATGAATTATGGGAGTAAAATTCCAGGATTATTACGAGGTTCTGGGCCTCAAACGAGATGCCACAGATAAGGAAATAAAAACAGCATACCGTAAACTGGCACGAAAATACCATCCTGATTTGCATTCAGCCGAAGAAAAATCGATGGCGGAAGAAAAGTTCAAAACGATTAACGAAGCTCATGAAGTACTGAGCGACCCGGAAAAAAGAGCCAAGTATGACCGCCTCGGACAGAATTGGCAGGCCGGGGAAGATTTCCGGCCCCATCCTGACACCGATGGAATGCATTTTTATTCCAGTGCCGGTGCTGACAGTGGGTTTAGTGATTTCTTCGAAACGCTCTTTGGCGGTTTTCGTCCCGGCTATGATGCTTTCGGCGGCCAGAGAACTTCCCGCAGCGGGCCGCGGCGCGGCCAGGATGTGGAGGCTGAACTGGCACTGACGCTGGAGGAAGCTTTCCGGGGCGGAGAAAAGACGATTCAGCTTAATACCCGGGATTATTGCGAACACTGCGGCGGCAGCGGTGTCAGCGGCGACCGGTATTGTCCGGGTTGCGGAGGAACAGGTCAAAAGACGTCTCCGAAAACATTGACGGTCAAAATTCCTGCCGGTACCCGGGATGGGATGAAAATCCGGTTGCGCGGCCAGGGTGGCGGCTCAACCGGAGGACAAAGCGGGGACCTCTACCTGAAAGTTACACTCCTCCCTCATCCACTTTACACAGTCAAAGAGGATGATCTGGAAGCAGATTTGGTCATCTCTCCCTGGCAGGCAGTGCTGGGTGCCAAAGTGAGCACAGCCACTCTGGACGGCGCGGTCTCAGTAACTGTGCCGCCGCAAAGCCGTACCGGCAAAAAACTGCGTCTGCGAAGCAAAGGACTGCCCCGCAAAGACGGAAGCCGCGGTGATTTGTACTTAAACATTGTTATTGATATCCCAGGACAGCTCACCCCGGAGGAGACAGAGTTATACCGGCAGTTGTCCCAGGCAAAAACAGGTTAGGGGGTGGCAAAGATGAAACGGTATTGGCTGCAAGTGCACCGCGTCTGCCAGCCCCGGGAAGAAAGGCCCGGCTGGGTCAGTATCCATTCTCTCGATTATCATCCCGAACTGCTGCACAGACTGCGAGATTTAGGGATGATAGACCTGGACGGTGATCTGATTACGATACCGCATGTGACGCGGGTTGAAAAAATCCTACGATTACGAAGTTACCTGGGCGTCAATCTCGCCGGCGCCTCCATTATTCTTGATTTGCTCGAGAAAGTGGAAGAACTGCAGGAAGAAAATCGAACGCTGCGGCGCAAATTGTAACAAATAAGAAGCCCCGGCTCTGCAGGCGTAGTTGTATACGCTGAAAGATGCCGGGGCTTTTCTCTGCTATTATGCTTCTTGCAATAACCTCTGTAAGACATTGTGCAGCTCTTTCATCGTATACGGTTTCTCTAAGCACCCTTTAAACCCGTAACAGGTATAATCGGACATGACCGGGTCGTTGTAGTAACCACTGGAAACAATAACTTTCGCCTGGGGGTCATAGGCCAGAACTTTTTGCACGGCCTCTTTTCCGCCGATACCGCCCGATACTGACAAATCCATAATAACTGCATGAAAAGGCTCTCCCGCTTCCCTGGCTTTCCGGTACATAGTGTACGCCTCTTCCCCGTCCGCCGCTAAATCGGGCTTATAACCTAAGACTTCCAGCATTTCCCCTGCCATTTTCCTGACATATAATTCATCGTCCATAACCAGGATTTTACCGTTACCAGTAGTGTCAGTTCCCGATGATTCCTCGGCTATTACAGCCACGGCAGGGAGATAAATAGTAAAAGTAGGTCCGAACCCTTCTATTGATTCCACCGTAATAAAACCCTGATGTTTGTGAACAACAGAGAACGCCGTTGCCAGGCCGAGGCCGGAGTGACTGTCCTTCGTGGTAAAAAACGGATCAAAAACTCTTGACAGATTGTCTGGGGGAATACCGGGGCCTTCATCGGTAACCGCTATTTTCACATAGGGGCCATCTTTAAGAAAATGGCGTCTCTCATGATCCTTCACATTTCCCGCCTGCACAAAGATCGTTCCTCTTCCTGACATCGAATCTATCGCATTGAGTAAAATGTCGTTAATCACCTGGGTGATTTGTCCTTCGTCCACTTCCACCGGCAGAATATCCATGGAAATTTCGTAAACACATTTGACATGGTCACCGCACAATGCCCGTCCCCCTACATTGTCCAGCAGCGCAGACACTTCAAAAATCCGTTTAATCGGCTCTCCGCCCCTGGCAAATGTCAGCAGGCGCCGTGCCAGGGCTTTTCCCTCCATGGCCGCATCTTCCATATCCTGCAGTTTACTGCTTATTTTTTCATCGTGCTTCACAAACATTCTGGCCATAGACAGGTTGCCAAGAAATACCGTGAGAATATTATTAAAATCATGGGCGATACTGCCGGCCAGAGCGCCTACCGATTCCAGCTTGGAAGTCTTTAACGTTTCTTCCTCCATCGCTTTACGTTCCGTGATATCTCGGCAGACGGCCATGGCAATATTCTTACCTTGCAGATGAATATACTGTACGGAAAGCTCAAAAGGTATCTCTTTACCGTTTTTCGCAATCAGCGTTAATTCAAAAGCAGATCCGGAAGAATCGGGAAAATTTTGCGCCAGATTGTCCCTTTTTTCTTTTTCAACAACGGGAATAGTTAGTGGTGTCATGCGTAAAAATTCTTCATTGGTATATCCTAATTTTTGTATCGCTATATTATTTACCGACAGATACTTCCCCAACCCCTGATCCGTCAATTCACAGAGAAATATGGCGTCATTGGCACTGTTAAAAAGCTCCCTGAATAATTCTTCGCTGTCCCACAGTGCAGATTCCGTTTGCTTACTTGTCGTTATATCAATGCCCGTGCTGACAATCAGTTCAATATTGCCGTTTTTATCAGGTAATCCGTGGCTTGTCCAGGCGATATAATGAACTTCCCCGCTTTTTGTCACCCAGTGGCTTTCACATTCACTGGGGAACTGGCTGGCACATACGTGACTAAAGTCATGCCCAACTTTATCTTTTTCTTCAGGAATCACTAAGATGTCTCTGAAATCTTTACCTTGAACCTCTGCAAATGTGTAACCGGTCAGTTGTTCACATCTTTTATTAAATATAACGATTCGCCCTGATAAATCCAGAACCACAATTAATGCCTCTACGGCATTTAGCACCGTAGCGACAACGTCGTGGCACCCAGAAGAAGTACGATCATTCACTTGGCTTATTAAACAAGTTTTGTCAGTTTCCATAAAAATACTCCACTCCTCCGTTAGCACATGGATATTTTCCCATATTCCACCCATTTCCCTGCTTTATCCTAGGGAATTTTTTTAATAAATCGTGTATTAAATGTAATTACATGTCAATAAAGAGGTGATACAGTTGAACTATTGGCTTTTAAAAACAGAACCTGATGAATTCTCTTATCATGATCTGTCAAACGCTCCCCACGATGTTTGGGACGGCGTACGAAATGTTCAGGCCCGAAAAAACATGAAAGAGATGGAACCCGGCGATCTGGCATTTATCTATCATACCGGCAAAGAAAAATCCATAATCGGTGTGGCGGAAATAACATCTGATCCATTTCCCGATCCCGGCGATCCTAAATTTACAGCAGTTCACGTACAGTCACGCTACCTATTGCCGCGGCCGGTCAGTCTTGCCGAAATTAAAGCAGCACCACAGTTTGCAGGCTGGGCTCTGGTAAGACAGCCCCGTCTGTCTGTGATGCCGGTTACTACCGGGCATTGGCAGGCTATACATACCATGGCCAAAGAAACGTAATATGCAGCAGGAATTATTCGAACATAAAAGAATTAAAACTGTAACAAAGTAACGACGGAAGAAGGTTTTTCTACATGCGCATCGGTGTAGTCAGCGATACCCATATTCCCAATCGGGCCCGAATTCTGCCTGCCCGGCTTTTTGAACTTTTGGACGGAGTGGACATGATTTTACATGCCGGAGACATTGTGGAAGCTTGGGTGTTACAGGAACTGACAGCACTTGCGCCGGTGGAAGCGGTAGCAGGTAATATGGATCCGTTAGAATTGGTCAACCGTCTGGGCCGAAAAAAAACACTGAGCCTTGCCGGTTTTAAGCTGGGACTGATTCATGGCGATCATGGCTCAATACGTAGCAAAACGCCGCAGCGGGCGTTGCAGGCGTTTTCAGAAGACGATGTAAATTGTGTGGTTTTCGGGCACAGCCACCAGCCATACTGCCAAAAAGAAAACGGCATTCTTCTTTTCAATCCCGGCTCTCCCACAGACCGCAGACGTGAACCCCGTTTCTCCTGCGGCATTCTTACGCTGGAGAAGGACATTCGTGGGGAAATTCTATTCTTCTAAGATAACATAAAACCGCCATTCGGCGGTTTTTGTTGTTTAGACGTCTACTCGGGAGACGTATCTCAGTTTAACCCCAGATAATACAGATAAACTGGTACTAGACAGCGACAACCGGAAAACCAAGGGCTTCATCCAGTACTTGTATATTCTTTCCCGTCAGATCACAGCCTTTGTGATCAAACGCTTCCCGGGGAACAAGAACCATGTCCGGCGTGAACGTGAGCTCCGTGGCGGTAGCCAGAAAATCTTCCACGGTCAGCAACCCTGCCGACTGAATAGACCCGCCAAAAAACCGGTTTACCACAGGGTGGACATGATTCGGCGCAAAGCCAATCTGCTCCACGGCGGCACGAACGACCGAAAGGCCCAGTTGTGAAGCAAGTACGAGCGGAGACACGGATGCGCGACAAGTGATTTCATCGCCAATCTGCTCTATCCGTGCTGTGTCCAGGTCGTATTGAACAACAAAACCCGGAGGTCGCCCCTGTGATTTATCCAGGGAAACTTCCAGTAATTTGCCGTCCCGCATTAACTGCAGTTTAGGGTCGGCAGCTTTTTGCGCCAGTGTAAACGCTTCCACCCTTGTCCTGGCCTTATTGCCGTCTACCGCCAAGATAGTATCGCCAGTCAGGACGCCGGCACACTCCGCAGGAGTACCCCTGATGACTCCGTAAATTTCCGGAGTCAGGCTGTGGAGGACAGAGGGTTCCGGGATGACAGGCACGCCGATTGACAACGTCAGTTCCCGGGCCAACGCTACCAGCTCGTCCCAAAGGGACAGCGGGAAACGCAAGTCTTTTGCTGCAAACTTTGTATAGCCGGGAAGAAATACACGTACTGTCAGCGCGCCGTTTTCTGCCAGGAAGCTGACGGTTTCCGTAATGTCTTCCATCCCTGTCAGATGGGGCATGGCCACTAAACTGCCGTGAAAAGGAATCCCAAGGCTCGCTAAGCGAGCTATGGCATCGAGTGCGCGATGGGGTTCTCTGTCGTTAAGTAGCAGGAGGCGCCCGTGCTCCGTTACACTGTTTAGTGAAACAGTAAGTTCCAGCGGCCCCAGGTCGGCCAGTTCATCTGCCAGTTGCTGAGTCAGCAGAGTACCGTTTGTCGTCAGTGCAATGAGTGTTTCAGGCAATCGTTGCCGGACTCCCCGCAAAATTATGGCCGCTTCGGGGTGGGTGAACGGCTCCCCTTCGTCCAGGCGGGTAGCCGACTCACCAATCACCACTTTTCGGCGGGGATCAAGAAACTGGGCCAGTTCCAGCACCGCATCGGCAGGCAGATGCGGCAGACGAAACGTTTCCACGCCGGGAGGATTTTGGCGGTGACTGCAAAAGATGCAACCCAGGTTGCATCTTGAGGTAAACGGCAGCACATTATTTTTGGCAATGGCATTGAGCAAATAGGGATAGAAGCGTTCAGTCTGCATTAATTTTCTCCCTGAGGCCGGCGGCGATGGCATGGCCGATTTCTGTTATATCACCGGCACCCATGCTGATAATCAGATCTCCGGGTCGTGCGTCCGCTACGACTTGGGCCACCATTTGGGACGCATCATCTATTTGAACCACATCGGCGCCAAGATGACGGGTCCTGGCCGCAAGCTCGACGGAGTCTACTCCTGCTAACGGTGTTTCACTGGCGGCATATACTTTATGAAGATATATTTTGTCGGCTTTGGCCAGGGAGCGGGCAAATTCGTCCATAAAAAGCCGGGTCCGGCTGTAGCGGTGCGGCTGAAAAACGACAATTACTCTTTCAGCGACTCCGTAGCGGGCCGCATCCAGGGTTGCGGCGACTTCTGTGGGGTGGTGGGCGTAGTCATCTACTATGGTGTAGCCCTTTTCGCACAGCAGAAACTGAAAACGCCTTTTTGCCCCGCTGAACTCTTCCAGGCCTGCCTTAATATCCACGAAGGGAACGTTCAACTGACTGGCTATAGCAATAGCAGCCAGAGCATTTTCCACATTATGAGTGCCGGGTACGCGTAGTGTGATCTCACCTAACTGCTTACCCTGATTTAGAACTGAGAATCGTGTACCCCAGCCAATCTTTTCTAAACCGGTTGCCCGATAGTCAGCAGGGGAATAGATGCTGTATGTAACGATACTATTCAGATGGGAAGGACGGATTTGCTGCAGATGGATATCGTCGGCGAAAAGAATGGCGCAACCGCCTGGTTTTATATTGGTTAGAAACTTTTTATACGCAGCCAGCAGCAGATTAAAGTCATTATTATAGTGTTCAAGATGATCCGGTTCGATATTCGTAACGACGGCAATACTGGGGTGATAGCGCAGAAAGGAGTTGTCGCTCTCATCCGCCTCGGCAACCAGCAAATCAGACTTGCCTACGCGGGCATTGCCGTCAAACTCTCCCAGCACTCCGCCAATAAATGCTGTTGGGTCTAGGCCTCCTCTGGTCAGAACAAAAGCAGACATCGACGTGGTCGTCGTCTTACCGTGGGCGCCTGCAATGGCAATGCCAAAGCGGGCGTTAAGAAAGTGGGCAAGAAGTTCAGAACGGTGCCATACGGGAAGCCCTGCCGCTTTAGCTGCGGCTATTTCCGGATTATCCCCGGCAATCGCTGTGGAATAAACGACTAATTCCGCCTGACCAAGATAACGGGCATCATGGCCAATGTTGATGACTGCACCCTGTTGGGTAAGTTTATCTGTGATTTCACTTTTCTTCAAATCGGAACCTGTTACCTGGAAGCCAAGGTACAGCAAAACGCGGGCTAAACCGCTCATTCCATAACCGCCGATACCTATAAAGTGGACTTTTTTTATATCTTTCAGCAAAGCTGCCCCCCTCTTTCTCTTTCTTTCCCGCATTTTAGTGTATGTCAGCAACGCCTTTTTAGAAACTAAAATACGTTACAAGAGCAATTATACCCTATTTTACCAACAAACCAGTATTTCCGTCAGAAATTCTTGTCAAAATATGCTTTATTATTTTGTCAGGGCCCTGTCGAAAAGACTCAACTTTCGTTATGAAAAAACTGTTATGTAAATCACTTCACTACCCTGAATTATGCCCTATTTTAACAATTACCGCTGTTTTTATAACGGGAGTTACATAAATAATCCACAGTATACACAGGGTTATCCACAGAAACGAGCCCAATATTAATGAATTATTAAATTTTATCCACATTATCCACAGGAAGCTTACATAATACTTTTACGCTGTTTGAGTAGTGACATTCTCACTACCTCTTGACTAATCATGTCAAATGGAGAGAGCATTTAGGTCTAGGCCTGCAAATTCATTACGTTTATATAGGTCATAGCCTGCACAAGCTACCATGGCTGCATTATCAGTGCAAAGCTCCGGCGGCGGATAATATAAAACTATGCCGTCCCGGGTAAGGTTCTCCTGTAAACTCAGGCGCAATTGACGGTTAGCCGCTACGCCCCCTGCCAGCAGAACGGTTTTGGCCGCCTTAGACTCTGCAGCCAGCCGGGTTTTTTCTACCAGAATATCGACCACGGCCGCCTGGAAGCTGGCGGCAATATCTGCTTTGGGTATAACTTCACCCCGTTGCTCAAGGTTATGCAGCGTGTTAATCACTGCTGACTTTAAGCCGGAAAAAGAAAACTCGAAATTTTGATCCTGTCCGGAAAATGCCCGGGGGAATTTGAAGGCATCCGGGTTACCATCCACAGCGATTTTATCAATGGCCGGCCCGCCCGGATAACCCAACTCCAGAACTCTGGCCACCTTGTCAAACGCTTCTCCCGCAGCATCATCCCGGGTTGTCCCCAGGAGCTGTGTTTCACTTCGGGAGAGCAAATAGAGAAGGCTGGTATGCCCGCCGGAAGCCACCAGGCAGACAGCGGGAAACTGCACCGGGTGAACCAGATAATTGGCAGCTACATGGGACATCACATGGTTTACGGCAACCAGCGGCTTTTGCAGTGCATACGCCAGTGTTTTTGCAATATTCACACCAACCAGAAGGGCACCTACGAGGCCCGGCCCGTTTGTCACAGCAATGGCGGATAGATCTGCAAAACCAATACCAGCTTCGGTCAGCGCACGTTCAACCACATCATTGGCCGTCTCCAGGTGCTTCCGTGACGCAATTTCAGGGACGACGCCCCCAAATTTTTTATGATCTTCTATCTGGGAAGCGATAATATTACTGAGCATCTCACGGCCATCAGCCACCACTGCTGCCGCTGTTTCGTCGCAGGACGTCTCAATGCCGAGAATCAGTGTCTTGTCTTTCGCAGCGGGTACCATTTATTCGTTTCCTTTCTCCACCATTCTGCCAAGCCGCGTGTCTCCGTAATAACTGTCACTACGGCCTTCGGTTGTCAGTAAAACGTTGTGTAAGTCATGAAACATGCTCCGTGCTTTAAAGAGGCGCTGATTAAGAAACGGAATGTTAGCATCCAGACCTTGGGCAGCCAATGTCAGGGCTTCCTCAATATCTTCGGCTACGGCTTTGACTAACGGATGACCGGCCTGGAGCAAATCGGGGGCCCAGCGGTCCCAGTTCGCCCGCAGTGAGCTGAATCTGCCCTTTACTTCCTCTCCCGTCAGCGTACCTGTCTCTCCCGGAAGCCTGCGCAGGTACTGATAGTTTTGTATGAGATTATAACCTTCCGCCGCTGTTTGCCCAACAGCATGGAAATAGTTTTCTCCCAGTTGTGCACCAAATTCCTGCACAAACGCGTCTGCCAGCCGATCCGGCTGGAACTGCGCCACGGGTGGAGGCGGCACCATGGCCTGCGGCTCATAAAGCACCACAGCGCCCAGTACAGTAACGGATAGAATAAAAATCATGGAACTTAAGAAAGCGATACGGGCCTTCCTGGTGTGGAGGCAAAGAACGGTGCAAATTCTGTCAAGCATCATTATCCTCCTGACTGAGTGTTTCTCCTCCAGTGGTTTGTTTCCTTGCCGGTTCAAGCTGATCAAGCCACATAATTAAAGCATCCTCGTCACTGTAATAGTTCCTTCGGGTACCGCGTTGAATAAACCCGTATTTCTTATAGAGCTCCTGTGCGATTGTATTGGAGAGTCTGACTTCCAGCGTCATCCGTTGCGCCCCCATACTTGCCGCCGCTTCTATCAGAGTTTCCAATAACAGGGTGCCCACTCCCTTACATTGTTCCTGCTGGCACACCGCTAGCGTCGTAATGTGGGCCTCATCCAGGATGACCCAAATACCGGCGTAGCCGACAACGCTCTTGTCATTGAGCGCAACAAAGTAATGGGCAAACCCGTTATCCAGAACTTCATTAATAAATGCATTTTTACTCCATGGCGTAGGATATACTGCATTTTCTATTTCCGCGACCGCGTCCACATGGACAAATTTCATCGGTTCAATCGTGATACTCACCAGACACGCCTCCCTCCCGGCAGCGTGCCTGGTGTTTCCTTTCCGCTTCTGTTCGGCGGATATACTGGGGAACTAGTTCCCGATAGGAGAGTCCGTGACCCGCAACCAGTACATCCAGTCCCAGCCTGGCCACTGTCGACGCCCTGTTGAGACCTGCCTCAGACGGAAGGAAACATGCCTGGTCTCCCAATGCGGCAGTGATTGCATCCCTGTGAACGGGGACACCGTCACCGGCAAAGAGAACCGGCTTTCTGTGCACCGCCAGCTCCTGCAGCAGTTCATCCAGGGAGATTGCCCGATCCGCTGTGACCCGCTCCGGTCTCTCCCCGGAACGGAAAACAGCGTTATAAACCTGATTGCGACGGGCGTCGAGAATTGGTGATACCAGTCCCGGGAAATGTGGGAACTGGGCAGCCAACCCGGCCAACGTAGAAATGCCGGCCAGCGGCAAATGCAATGCCTGCCCCAGAGCCCGGGCTGTCACGACTCCGATACGCAGTCCGGTAAAGGAACCGGGACCCACGGCCACCGCTACTCCAGCCAAATCGCCGGGAGCAAACCCAATGGCGCGCAACATTTCGGCAATGAGCGGCAGAAGTCTCTCCGAATGGGTTTTTTTCACGTGTAAGTTGTACTCCGCAAGCATTTTCTCCGGCGTAACGACAGCTACGCTGCAGACTAATGTACTTGTATCTATCCCTAACACCTGCACCAGGTTCAACTCCTTGCGAGCAATTCAGTCAGTAATTGCCGATAGCGTTCTTCTCCGGCGGAGAACTTGATTTCCCGGACATCTTCCCCCTGCCCCCGGACAATGGTGATATACATCGACGGCATAGTAAAAAATGTGGGGAATTTCCCGGCCCATTCCACCAGGGATACCCCTTCGTCATCCAGGTACTCATCTATGCCAATATCCAGCAATTCCTGTTCGTCCTCCAGACGGTAAAGGTCAAAGTGATAAAAGGCCAAACGGCCGCTATGAGCGTAGAGAATAGTAAACGTGGGGCTCTGTACCGGTTTGGTTACCCCAAGGCCCCGGGCCACTCCCCGGGCGAATGCCGTTTTGCCGGCACCCAAATTGCCGTCAAGAAGAAGAACGGCCCCGGGGAAAAGCAACTCCCCTACCGTCTGTCCCAGTGTCTCCGTTTCCTGTTCCGAATTAGTGGTGATTACAGTATCCAAAGGAGTACAACCTCCTAAAAATGTTGAAACCCTTTAAATGTTAATGATTCCCTTTTTCCCTCTTTTGTAAACATGACGATGCCGGGGGACGCGGTCATTTCTCCCAGCAGGTAAAGGGGCTGGCCGAAACGATTCCGGTACGTGTCCGACAGAGAGTGAAACCCCTCAGGGTTCACCGTTAGCAGCAGTTCATAATCTTCCCCTCCGGACAACGCCAGATCCAAAGGGTCTGCCCCTTTTTCCTCGGCCACACAAACGGCGGCAGGATGGACAGGTATTTGGGACTCACGTAAAAGCGCACCGCAACCGCTTTGTTCACATATTTCCGTAATATCCCTGAGCAGGCCGTCAGATAAATCCATTGCGGCTGTGACGTGGCCGGATGCAGAGAGGAACGCTGCTTCATCCAGGCGGGGTTCAGGCCGTATATGGGCCTGGAGTGCCTGCCGCCGCATTTCTTCATCACAGGGTATCTTGCCGGTCAGAAGTGCCAGTCCGGCCGCCGAAGCCCCCAGGGGACCGGTGGTGCAGAGCAGGTCTCCGGGGGAGGCACCGTTACGGAGCAGCAGTGCGTCCCGGTCGGCTTCGCCCTGAACTGTGACACTGATAATCAGCGGTCCCGGCGTGCCGACGGTATCGCCGCCGCAAATCACAGCACCGTACCGGTCTGCCAGTTGTTTCATGCCACGATAGAATTCAAGGACATATTCCACCGTTGTATCTTTAGGCAACGCCAGTGCAACAAAAACACAACGCGGCATTGCTGCCATAGCAGCGATGTCGCTAAAGTTAACCGCCAGCGATTTGTACCCCAGGTCCGCCGGAGACAAGGCACTGCGCAGAAAATGAATGTCTTCCACCAGCATATCTTTCGTCGTCACCAGCAAACTGCCCGGCGTGACGACATTAACTGCAGCATCATCACCGATTCCTAAAACACCGAGCGATGACGGAGCTGTGGCGACAATTTGTGCAATTTTTTTAATGAGCTGTTTTTCACCGATTTCACTGATTTTCATCGTTACCACCTATTTCCTGATTATAACTTTAAATCTGTAAAAAAACAATCGCGCGGCCCCTGTCCGTGGCTGTATACGAATTTGATTTTGAGTATATATTAGGGTATACTGGTAATAAGTATCGGAAACTCAGAGAGGTGAGGGATAGATGAAAAAATCAAGAGATATTGTCGGCTTGCCAGTCATTGAACTGCGTGAAGGCAAATCGCTGGGTAAAGTACATAGTTTGGTTGTCAATCCCGACAGCCGTCGCGTCGAAGCGCTGGAAGTAGGAGAACGATCTCTTTTAAAGACAAAAACTGGGTTGGTTTACTTCAGCCAAGTCCGCAGCTTCGGCAGTGACGCAGTCACGCTGCAGGATCATGATGCGGTACAGCAGGCAGAAGAAACACCGGAGCTGGCAGGCCTGCTGGAAAGAAAACTGATTGGCAGCCGTGTCGTTACTGTGGATGGAACGCTGATCGGTACAGTGGAAGACTTTACGTTTGCCAAAGAAAACGGTGTACTTACCGATCTCTATGTTGCCTATGAGAAGACAAAAGGCCATGTGCTGCTACCGATAACGGTAGTCGCCAGTTTTGGCCGTGATTTTATTATTGTGAATGAAAATTACGGTGCTGAAGCCCAAGAGGTGGACGCTCCCACCGTAGACCGTACAGGCAGACAATTTGTCCATTCTCTGGAAGTACGGGCCATTGAGTTCGCGCTGGACAGAGAAGCAGGGCAAGACGTTCTTGATGATAACGGAGAAGCCGTTATCCGCAAGGGGGAAAAGGTAACCAGCGATATCATCGACCTGGCGAGACAAAAAAACCGGCTGACCCAGGTTCTTATCGCTGCCGGTACCGGTGAACTTTTAGACGGGGTAGACTTTACCCGGGAAAAACTGGACAGCGGCAGCCGTAAACTACTGGAGACCTGGAATACACTGCGGGGCCGCTCCCAGGAGTGGCTGGCACGAAAAATAGACGACGACCGTCCCAGCCCCACCGGAGAATTGCGGGAACTTTGGTTTCAGTTGCAGGGCAAACTTGCCCAGGGAAGCCGGGAACTGGAAGACTCAACCAAAGACAAAATCCGGGAATACGTCCAGGGTAAAACGCTGGCACATCCCGTTTATGACAAAGACGGCCAACTGATTGCCGGCCGGGGCGAAATTGCAAATCCGGATATTACTGCCCGGGCGGAACAGTCAGGCCGTCTGCCTCAACTCTTCTTATCCACGGCAGCCAACGATGTGCAAATGGCCCTTGACCCGATTAAACAACAAATTAGAGATGTGTTAGGCGACTGGGACAAAAAAGAATAAAGCTACAAAAACCAGCCCCCATTTGTGGGGGCTTTAAATTACAATCAATACATCTTACAGGCCGTTCAAAAAGGATGCAGGACGCGAAGCAAGGAACCCCGGCGCGCAGGCGTATTTAATATACGTCGAGGATGTCGGGGTTTCGCGGCGACAAAGTCATGCGCCTTTTTCAACGGCCTTAGCAGGTTTCGGGTTCGGTCCCCAAGGCTTCTGACACAACACGCATGGCGCAAAACTCCCCGCACATGGAACATTCCTTCCTGTGGTCGGGGTTCTTTTCTGCCCGGACAGCGGCAGCATGGGTCGGATCCACCGAGAGAGCAATCTGCCCTTCCCAGTCCAAAGCTTTACGCGCTTTGGCCATGGACAGATCCCACTCCGCAGCGCCGGGTACCCCTTTGGCAATATCCGCGGCGTGACCGGCAATCCGGGAGGCCATAATGCCGTCACGGACATCCTTGGAATTGGGGAGCCCTAAATGCTCCGCCGGCGTTACATAGCAAAGGAAGTCTGCGCCAGCCCAGGCGGCCAGTGCCCCGCCGATGGCAGCTGTAATATGGTCGTATCCTGGTGCCACATCGGTGACCAGGGGCCCCAGCACATAGAAAGGTGCTCCCTTACAGACAGACTTTTGCAGTTCCACATTGGCCTGTACCTGATGGAGGGGCACATGCCCCGGCCCTTCCACCATGACCTGAATTCCCCGGGCTCTGGCTCTGTCCACAAGTTCGCCCAGAACCAGCAGTTCCTGAATCTGAGGTCCGTCGGTGGCGTCTGCCAGACAGCCGGGACGAAGACCGTCACCCAGGCTGAGCGTCACATCATAACGCTCGCATATATCCAACAATTCATCGTACCGTTCATAAAGAGGGTTCTCTACATTATGATGCAGCATCCATCCGGTTAGAAACGCTCCGCCCCGGCTGACAATGTCGGTCACACGGCGTTGGCGACGCAGCAGTTCCACAACCTGTCGGGTGACGCCGCAGTGAACCGTAATAAAATCTACCCCGTCTTTGGCCTGTTCTTCAATGACACCAAACAGGTCGTCTGCCGTCATCTTAACCATGGCTCCGTATCGAACATTGGCTTCAGCAGTAGCCTGATAGATGGGCACGGTGCCAACCGGCAAAGGTGATGCCGCCAGCATCTTCCGACGAATTCGGGTAATTTCCGGGCCAGTTGACAAATCCATCACCGCATCGGCACCGGCTGCAATCACTTCCTGTAACTTGTACAACTCTACCGATTCATCGGGAAAATCGGTGGATGTGCCAATATTGGCGTTTACTTTAGTCTTCAACCCGCGTCCGATGGCGCACGGTTCAAGGGATGTATGATTCACATTGGCCGGAATGACGATAGTACCGACGGCCAGCCCTGCACGGATAAACTCCACGGGAACATTCTCAATCGCTGCAGCCTTCTCCATTTCCGGGGTAATAATACCCTGTCTTGCTTTCATCATTTGTGTCATAGAATCAAACCCTCTCCATCGATTTTCTCTCTGGTGCGGCAACAAAACGTAAAAGCAAAAGACCGGCAGCTGCACCACTGAGGCTGCTTACTGTAAACGGGATCACATACGCCAAGGCCAATACATCACGCCCCAGCAATAAGCGGGCAGCGGGGACGGCTGCCAGAGCGCCCAGAAACCCGGTGCCGGCCACTTCCCCTATTGCAGCCAAACTCTCCCTGCCACTGTACCGGTAGAATATGCCGGCAGTTAAGGCGCCGAACATTCCACCGGGAAACGCCAGAATGCTCCCTGTGCCAAGAAGATTACGCAACAGTGCCACACAAAAGGCAACAAGGACGGCCGGTGCCGGACCGAATAGCACGGCAGCCAGCACATTAATGGCATGCTGCACCGGGAAAATCCTTGCACCGGCCACCGGAAAAGAAAAAACGCCGGCAGCTGTACCCAAGGCAATGAGCAATGCCAGAGATGTGAGTTTTTTTACTGGCATTAGGAAATCACCCTTTCTGTAATTTTTTGTCGAGCTGTTACAACAGCAGGCTCGAGCCGATACAATTCGTCAAAAAGCCGCTCCTTAAAAGATGCCGGACCGGCTGCTTGGGGGGCAGCCAGTTCCGCCGCCACATTAAAGACGACCAAAGCCGCTACGGCCGCATCCAACCGGTTATCGGTCACGGCGGCAAAACATCCGATTATTGAAGCAGACATACAACCTGTGCCAACCACTGCCGCCATTAGCGGGTGCCCGTTGGACACTTCTATCAGACGGTGACCGTCAGTAATGATATCCTGTGCTCCGGTGACAGCGACCACCGTTTGCTTCGCCCGGGCCAGTGCCGCAGCCAGGGCAGCGATGTCTCCGGAAACAGCCAGCGACTCCACCCCTTTAATCTCCGCTGCCCCTCCGGCCAGAATCGCCGTTTCTGCAGCGTTACCTTTAATAATACTGATTGTAAGCTCATCCAGGAGTCGCCGGGCGCTTACCGAGCGCAGCGTTGTCGCCCCGGCACCTACCGGATCCAAAACGATCGGCACACCCAGTTCATTGGCCCGTTTCCCCGCACTAAGCATGGCTTCCACCTGGGCCGGAGTCAGTGTACCGATATTGAGCACCAGGGTACCGGCGTGGGCCACCATTTCCGCCGTTTCCTCCGGTGCATGGGCCATCACCGGGAGCCCGCCGGCCAGCAGTGTAATGTTGGCACATTCGCTGGCAGTAACCATATTGGTGATATGGTGGACCAGCGGCCTCTTTTCCCTGACTTTTGTAAGCATTCCGGCAATATCCATGACAAGCCTCCTCCAATAAACGTACTGCGCGTTTTTTCTTACAGAAAAATTAAAACCGTGGACCGGTTTCCAGTCCACGGTTATCGTATAATCCCGACTTCCGCCTGCGGTCCTTCCCTACGCTGGTATTATCCATCTCAGGTTCAAAGAGTTGGCCGGGTATCGCCCCCGCCTCTCAGCCCGCACTTACAGGCACCCCTAGGTATATTTAGTTATCTGCTACCATTTTAGCGAGTAATGCCCTCTTCTGTCAAGAACTTTAACAAGTATCGTATAGGCTGGCTATTCCTCTGCCAGGACGGCCTCGAGGACTTCGATGAAGCGTTGGTTTTGCCCGGGTGTGCCAATGGTCACCCTGATTACGTCAGGAGCGCCAAAGATATCACCGGTACGGACAATCACGCCGCGGCGGAGCATTTTGGCAAATACTTTCTGGCAGTCGGCTTTAATCTGAACCCAGACAAAGTTGGCGTGGGTGGGAACAAAGGAAAGGCCAAGTCGGTTAAACTCCTTGGCTAAGAACTCCTTTCCTTCTTCGTTTAATGCACGGCTACGGACCACGTGGTCCTGGTCGTCCAGCGCAGCAAAAGCAGCACCCTGTGCCATCATGTTAACATTAAACGGTTCTTTCACGCGGCCAACCAAGCCGATCAACTCAGGCTTTGCGACACCGTAGCCAACACGGAGTCCCGCCAGGCCGTAAATCTTGGAGAACGTCCGCAGGACAATGACATTTTTGCCCTGGTTCACATATTCCAGCGTTTGCGGATATTCCTCATCGGTCACATACTCGTAGTAAGCTTCATCAAAAACGGTGATAACGTCTTCGGGAATGCTTGCCAGGAATGCATCCGTCTCGCTTTTGCTAACCATGGTTCCGGTGGGGTTATTGGGGTTGCAAATAAAGACAAGTTTCGTTTTATCCGTTACAGCCGCAGCCATCGCAGATAAATCGTGGGTCAGATTTTTTGTCGGAACGACAATGGTACGACCGCCCATAATTTTAATGGCAAAGTCGTATTCTGAGAAAGTGGGGTCAGCAACAATGGCTTCTTCCCCTTCTTCGAGAAAAGCTTCGGCAATCAATTTAATGATTTCGTCGGAACCGTTACCTATAATTAAATTTGCCGGTGTTACGTCCAGGTGTTCCGAAATGGCATTTTTAAGATAATAACAGTTTCCGTCAGGGTAAACAGCAACTTTGTCCACCAGGTCATGCATAACCTGAATTGACTTGGGAGCCGGCCCTAAGGGGTTCTCGTTAGACGCCAGTTTAACCACGTTGCTAATGCCCAGTTCCCGCTCCACTTCTTCCACCGGTTTTCCGGGCACATACGGTTTGATGGATAGAATGCACTTACGGTTCAGTTCTTTACTCATAAAATGGCCTCCACTAAATTTCTCGTTTATCAATAACGCGTTTTGCTTTCCCTTCGCTCCGGGGGATGCTTTTGGGTTCCACTAACCGGATCTTGGCGCTGATTCCCAGGATACTGTCAACCTGGGAGTGAATCTTTTTCTCCAGTTCTTCCAAGCGTTTTATCTTGTCCGAAAACATCCGCTCTGACACTTCCACCTGGATTTCCAGCATGTCCAGGCTTCCCTGGCGGGTGACGACTAGCTGGTAGTGTGGCTCTGTTTCACCAATTTCCAGCAATATGCTCTCTACCTGAGTGGGGAAAACATTGACGCCGCGGATAATAATCATGTCATCGCTCCGCCCGGTCACTTTATCCATCCGTACGTGAGTCCGGCCGCAGATGCAGGGTTCAACCGTCAGTGTGGTAATGTCCCGGGTACGGTAGCGGATAATGGGCAGGGCTTCTTTAGATATTGTAGTGAGCACCAGTTCGCCCTTCTCCCCGTACGGTAAGACATCCCCGGTGCCGGGATTGATAATTTCAGGCATAAAGTGATCTTCAAAAATGTGCAAGCCGCATTTTTCTTCACACTCAATTGCCACCCCGGGACCGATAATTTCACTGAGACCATATATATCAATAGCTGTAATACCCAACCTGGTTTCAATCTGCTGACGCATATTTTCTGACCATGGCTCGGCGCCAAAGATACCGGCTTTAAGACGCAGGTCTTCTTTTTTTATCCCCATTTCTTCAATCACTTCCGCAATGAAAAGCGCGTAACTCGGTGTGCAGGTGAGAATATCGGTGCCAAAATCCTTCATCACCATAACCTGACGCTGGGTATTGCCCCCGGATATAGGGATAACAGCAGCACCAACCAGTTCCGCCCCGTAGTGGACACCCAGTCCGCCGGTGAACAGGCCATACCCGTAGGCGTTTTGCACCACCGAGTTGCGGGTGGTTCCGGCACTGACCAGAGAGCGGGCCATCAACTCTGCCCACATTGCCAAATCATTACGGGTATATCCCACAACGGTGGGTTTACCGGTGGTTCCCGACGAAGAGTGATACCGAACTATTTCATTCTGGGGCACCGCAAACAGACCGAAGGGATAATTATCCCGAAAATCCTTTTTTACTGTAAACGGCAACTTAGCCAGATCATCCAGCGTTCTCACATCACCCGGTTCCATTCCCTGAGACTGCAATACCCGGCGATAATGGGGAACATTGTTAAACGCCCGTTCTACCGTCGTTCTCAACCGCCGAAGCTGTACTTCCTGCATACGGTCCCTTGACATACATTCCGCTTCCCGATTCCAATACAAGATATAGCCCTCCTAACCGTTTCACCTATTTACCGTGAAAGTCAATTTTCCGTTTATAAAAGGGAAGGTTTCGACAAGAGGCTAGTAATCTCCTGCAATGTGAACAAAATACCCATTATATGCGAAAATGTGCGATATTGTGCGGCATAACCTCAGAAAAAAAGAATACCTTTTAATAACTGCAATCCGGGGACGGTTCCTCGAGTTGCAAAATTGCAATCCGGGGACGGTTCCTCGAGTTGCAAAACTGCAACTTTAGGAACCGTCCCCGGGGTTGCAGTTGATTGAGGAGGGATGTTGGTGATTGTCAGTTTGGTGATGAACCGGAAGAGGCGGGCTTTGTTGTGGCTGGTGATGGCGCTGGTTTTGACGGCGGCGACGTTGCGCGTGTTTTGGCCGGGAGTGGTTTTGGATGTGACGGGAAGGAACAGGCGGGTGCCCATTTATTTCGTGGACATGGAAGATAAAAAGATTGCTATATCCTTTGATGCTTCCTGGGGTAATGAGTATACGGGAAAAATCCTGGATATACTTCGCGAAAACGAGATTAAAACCACCTTTTTTCTTACCGGTTTCTGGATTGAAAAATATCCCGAGCTGGTAAAAAAAATCGTGGCCGAGGGCCACGAACTGGGCAACCACACATTTACACACCCTCATTTAAACACCCTGGATAAAGCAGGCATTAAAACAGAGCTGGAACGGGTCCACTCGGCACTGACGGATCTTTCCGGCAAAGAACCCTTTCTCTTCCGGCCGCCTTTTGGGGAGTACAGCAATAAGGTGATTGAGGTAGCCGATGAGTTAGGCTACCTGACAATCCAGTGGAGTATTGATTCCTTGGACTGGAAGGATTTGGGCGAAGGAACGATTATTAAGCGGGTAACGGAAAAGATGCATCCCGGTGCTATTGTCCTGTTTCATAATAACGGCCGCTATACCGCAGACGCTCTCCCGGAAATTATCGCCTATGCGACAGAAAACGGTTACAAGATTATGCCTATCTCCGAACTGCTTTATAAAAAGGATTATTATATTGACTCCAGTGACGGAGCCCAGCGGAAAAAACAGTGATTACTTTAACCTTCTGCGGTCACTGATGCTTAGATATAGTTCCATGATTCTTTCTTTAATCATTAGGGCCGTTTCCCTGATTTTTTCCTGCAGCGGTTCCAGGGCACGGTCCGCTTCATACAGTTTATCAAAACCAGTCTGAAACGTTTCCCTGATTTTTTCCTGTACCGGATCCAGGGCACGGTCCGCTTCATACAATCTATCATAACTCATATGCGATGTTTCCCTGATTTTTTCCTGCAACGGCTCAAGGTAACGGTCGCCTTCCCGTAATGTATTATAAACTATCAGGGATACTTCCCTGATTTTTTCCTGCACCGGTTCCAGGTAGCGGTCACCTCTGCTTGCTGTACTAGCCATTGCCATGGTTGCTTCCCTGATTTTTTCCAGAATAGGTGCCAAAACTACGTCAATCTTAAACAACCCTTCTCTCAGCGCCGGTGTTGCCTCAAATATTTTTGCCTGATACGGTTCAAGCAGACGGTCTCCCTGCCTCGAAAAGTGGCGGACTTTCTCTAACCATGGCGCCAACGCAATCTTTATTTCTTCCCAGGTGATAGCATTAAGCAGAAGAAATCCAACGATAATAAAAGCGGTAACACCGAGAATCCAGAAAATATTGGCTCGGGCGGCCTGCTCACCCACCTGTGTTAATCCACCGGGTCCCCGACCCGGCCCCTGACCGGGAGTTTCCGGCGAGGGGGCAGCAATTTTGCCCTCTTCATCTTCCGGGCCGTAAAAATAAAAGGAGACAACGTCAGCAAAAAAAGCTGCCCCGCCTTCTGCCGCTTCCCGGGAATTTGTGTGAGCCCCCACTTCCAGGAGAAGATTCATCGGCGTCAGATCCTGATTATAGCCACCCCGGGCCATAAATATCCCTTTGACCAACCCCGGATGTATTTGATCTGCTGTTTGTTTTAAGTCCAGGGCAAATTGACGGGTGACCCGCATATTCGGGTTTTGGCGACCCACCACAAACTGTATCTGAGTGACCGGCTCATCTTCAATTTGCGTGGCATATACTTGCGGTGGCGTGGCATCGCGGTGAATGTCAAAGATAACATCCGGACCCTGTTCCAGCAGTTGCTCCGCAGTAACACGGGAGCGCCTGTAAGCACCGCGGTCATGGGGGAGATGAAGCGTTTCATCATGCACAACATTAATCCCTTTCTGTTCCAGCGCCGCAGTAAAAGAACCGCCTACAGAATGGATACCGCCTTCACCAAAAATGCTGTCAGTACCATCGGTTGGTACATACGATTCTGCATTGTGTGTGTGGTATATGCCTATTAACCGCTGCGGCTCTTCTTCTGGCTCCAATTCTTGTTCGTCTTCGTCTTCTGCTTCATCTTCGGCCTCGTTTTCCTCGTCTTCGACTTCATCTTCTTCTTCGGCTTCGTCTCCGTTTTCATTCTGCTGCTGTACTGTACGGACACCGGAAGTAAACCGCTCCCGCAGGCCCACCAAAATACCCGGCGAATCTTCCTCAAAAATTGCGCCGACTTCCCTGATAAACCGGGCATAGGCGGTCCGTCCCTCAACCCGAAACACACGGTAAAGTTTGTTGTCGGACGTAAGGTATTCGTCACCGACATGGATTTTGCGGCCGGTCACCGTAATTTCCTGTCCGTCCTCATCAACCATTGTCCAGTAGCGTTCCGCGGCGATATCTTCTCTTGAAATTTCACCCATCTCAATATTTTCGTAAAACTCCAGTAAGGAGCGGGTAACAACAGACATGGACGGATGAAACGTAACAATAACCGTAAATACTATAATTAGTGCCATCAGGCTAAATGCAATTCGTTTCATGCGCGCGGGCCTCCTTGTAAGCGCTCCAGTATTTCACCGGCCAATTCGGCTATCAGTACAGCGCCCATCCCGGCGATGACCGCAGCACCAAAAACCCCGGTAGAACCCAATACAATGGGTACATGAAGCTGGTAGAGAATCAGGTTTTCACTCCATGCGATCAAATCCGTTAAAATAACACCAAATACACCACCAACAAATGCTGCCCGGCGTGAACGGCCCAGGACATAAGCAGTGGCGGCGGCGATGACTGCCGGCACAAAGAGTGGATCCAGGTCGAACCCAAGTGCACCCGGTTCCAACGGAAGTATTTTTTCTGTTAAGTAAACAAGAACAGCGACGACGCCGGCGGTAATCAACGCCCGGCGTTTTTCCTGGGCTTCGTCAGCGGTGATAATTAAGTAAAATCCCACAGCTATGGGAACCAGGGCTCCGCCGACATTGACCGACAGACCGGCATAAATAGGAATGTTCGGCAGGAACCCGGCAACAAGCATGGCCAATAGAATGATTAAGGCCTGCATTTTCGTCAGTCGCATCCTGTCCAGCACACGGTGCAAAAAGCCAAGATAGACTAATGCTGTAACCGCAATCAGGCTCAGAATTCCAATGTTGGTAGTAAACACGTTTTCACCTTCCTCATCCTCGCTCCGGAACGCTTTTAGCTTACCCGCAATGAAGAAAAAAAAACCAACAAAAAAGAGCGTATGGCTATGAAAAACGCCATACGCTCTTTTCTATCCAAAGAAAGCGTTGATGATTATGTAGAGCAAGAATACGGTGAAAACCATACAAAACAACACATTGGTCCAAAGCACCCATTTTTTATGCTGTTCGGGGTTGAGCTTCACGTCTTACCTCCGCACACTATAATTATAGTTTCAATATACTGTACTACACGTACACGCTATTATTTAGACAACCGTATTTGTCAGTTCGCCTACCCCGTCAATCTTTACGGTAACGGTATCACCCTTTTGCAAGGGTCCCACCCCTGAAGGCGTTCCTGTTAGGATAACATCGCCCGGTTCCAACGTCATCACACCGGAAACAAAAGCAATCAGTTCCGGTACAGCAAAAGCCAGTTGTGACGTGTTGGACGCTTGCTTTCGTACACCGTTCACTTCCAGGCTGATGTTTAGGTTAGCACTGTCCAGATCCGTGGCAATCCAGGGGCCGAGGGGGCAGAACGTATCAAAGGATTTCGCCCTTGTCCACTGCTGATCTTTCTTTTGTAAATCCCGGGCCGTGACATCATTGCTGCACGTGTAGCCGAAAACATATTGGAGCGCTTCGGCCGCAGGGACATTTTTGGCACGTTTACCAATCACCACCGCCAGTTCCCCTTCATAATCAAGCCGTTTTACTCCATCGGGATAAACAATATCACCGCCGTGGGGCAGAACCGCGGAAGGAGGTTTTAGAAAGAGAATGGGTTCCTCGGGCAGTTCCATCTTCATTTCCTGTGCATGATCCTTGTAATTTAAACCAATGCAAACTATTTTGGTCGGCCGGCAGGGCGCCGTTAGAACAACATCGTCCAGTCGAAACACGTCACCGGTCTCCCAATAATCCCTTTGGAACGGATCCCCTTGGACCACCATGATTTGATCATCTTTGAGAAATCCTACGTACTCATTGCCATCAACAGTAAAGAATACCCAACGCATGTCATCGCCTCCTGCTTTTAAGTTGTTCATAAGATCAAAAGATCAAGCCTGACCCGGGAGGGAAGGAGAATGTTTAGAAGTATTGTTAAATTTATGAAAAACGCCAGCTTGTTTTTGCAATACCCTATTCTACAGTATATCCCGTTAACTGTCAGAACATTGGGCCGAAGTGATAACTGGGCGAATCCCTTTCACCAGCCCAACCCGCAGTTTATGCTTTTTCAGGACGTTCAGTCACTAAAGAGCGCCATGGAACGATTCCAGACTCCGGCGACTTTGCCTGCGAATGCCGGTGATGAATTATTTATTCTTGCCCTTAACTTCCAGGCTGAAGTTGGTCTGTTTCGCTATCTGACGTGCAAAATCATTGGTATTAGCCAAACCAACAGTTATCATGTTTTCGCCTTTACAAAGAAATACTTCCCCCGTCGTCTTCTGCACTTCGTGCTGACTGAAAACGATGGTAGGAAGTTGAAGTGGCTAAACGAAGAGATTTTTTAGATAAGACTATGTCAGTTTAACAAATTTTATGGAAAGAATGGCGTCAAGGCTTCGTAATTTTTCCAGAATTTCTTCGGAAACAGGGCTGTCCACCTGCAAAGCCATGACAGCTTCTCCGCCAATAGACTGACGGCCCACCTGCATACCGGCTATATTAATGTTATTTTCACCCAACGTGATGCCGAATTTACCGATAACTCCCGGCATATCAATATACTTAGTCACCAGCATAAACCGGGAGGGAACCACTTCGATGCGGTATTTGCCGATTTGCACAATGCGAATATCATCTTTATTAAAGAGGGTGCCTGCAATGGTTCGGGTGCCCTCGGCTGTTTTAATCGTTACCGAAATAAGGTTCGTAAAATTTTCTACAGTTTTACTGACAATTTCACGGACTTTAATTCCACGTTGTTTAGCGATGGTCGGTGCATTCACATAATTGACTGTGTCCTGAAGGATTACAGAAAGAAGCCCGATTAAAAACGAGTTCGTCAGAGGTGTTACGGGGTAATTGGCAATTTCGCCGCTGTAGAGGATATCCACAGCTTCTACTTGGCCGTTATAGACCTGGGTGTAAAAAGAACCCAGTGTTTTCATCAACGGGATAAACGGTTTAACGTCAGCCAGTGTTTCCGGCGGAATAACCGGGACGTTAACGGCGCTGACCAGCGGTTCCCCAAGCAGTGCGTTTACTACCTGCTCCGCTACCTGGACAGCTACGTTAATCTGGGCTTCCTGGGTAGATGCGCCCAGGTGAGGGGTAACAATAACATTAGGCAGTTCACAAATCGGGTTGCAAACAACCGGCTCTTCTTCAAAAACATCCAGTGCCGCTCCCGCTACTTTCCCTGACTTCAATGCTTCATAAAGCGCGGTTTCGTCCAACAGTCCGCCGCGGGCACAGTTAATAATCCGGACACCATCTTTCATGATGGCAATTTCTCCCGTACTGATCATATGATGGGTTGCCTTAGTCAGCGGTGTGTGCATTGTAATAAAATCGGCCTTACGGTAAATTTCTTCCAAACTGGTCAGTGTCACGCCCAGTTTTTCGGCACGCTCAACAGAGATATAAGGGTCGTACGCCAGGATATCCATACCCATCGCTTTGGCTCGTTTAATCACTTCACTGCCAATACGGCCGATACCGATTACACCCAACGTCTTTTTATAGAGCTCCACACCCATAAATTTGTTGCGCTTCCATTCCCCCGCCTTCAAAGACATGGAAGCGGCGGGGATGTTCCGCGCCAGTGATGTCATCATGGCGATGGCATGCTCCGCTGCGGATATAGTGTTCCCTTCCGGAGCGTTAATCACAATCACGCCATGTTCGGTGGCAGCGTCCACATCAATATTGTCTATACCAACGCCAGCCCGTCCCACAACTTTCAGGTTCTTTCCCGCCTCCAGAACAGAGCGGGTCACCTTGGTGGAACTCCTTACAACCAGCGCATCATATTCAGGGATAATCTCAATCAGTTGTTCGGGTGTTAATTCTGTTTTCACATCGACCATGGCTTTTTCCCGCATCTTGGCTACTCCAAGCTCGGAAATCTGGTCACTCACTAATACTTTCAATGTATATTTACCTCCTCGGTCCTTTAGCCAGTTCTATTCGTAACTTATATAGATAATAGAAAAAAACCCCATATCACAGGAGGGGCCTGCAGACATACCTTTATGATATCAAAGGACGACAGTTTACGCAAGATTTTTGTTGTGCGCTCTATTTATTTTGACATTTTCCCGCCACGGCACAAAAAGCGGCAAACAACTTTTGGGCATGGGTTGCCTGTTTTGTCAGCCATTCCGGGTGCCACTGCACACCAAGGGCAAACGGATGATGGGGGAATTCCACAGCCTCCACGACTCCATCATCAGCTACAGCAGAGATAACAGCACCTGCTCCTGGTGATTTCACAGCCTGATGATGCATACTGTTCACACGGAATCGCTCTTGCTGTACGATATGGTAGAGAAGGGACGGGCGTTTCACCGAGACGCGGTGAATGGGATAGGAACGGGGCGCCTTTTGGTCATGTTGTACCCTTGCTGTCCCTGCCAAGTCCTGATGCAGTGTGCCGCCTGCAGCGATATTCAGAAGTTGAACGCCGCGGCAAATACCAAGTACGGGAATACCCAGGGCAAGAGTACGGCGGGCAAGAAAAAGTTCCATTTCATCCCGATTGGGCTGGACTTCTCCCTGAGCCGGCAGCGCTTCCTCACCAAAGTGAACGGCATCGGGATCACCACCGCCAGTTAAAAGTAACCCGTCCACTGTCTGCAGCATTTGCTCCCAACTGTAAGGATGGGGAGTGACAGGAAACAGGAGAGGCACGGCACCGGTACAGGAAATTGCCCGGACGTACGCCGCTGAGAGCCTGTTTTCAAAGTTATGGAAATTACAGGTAATGCCAATCAGGATAGAGACCATTGGACAAGTCCTCCTAAAAGCAAAAATACGTAACTACTGTTACGTACACTTTGCGGATATAGTTTTTTTAACTTTCTAGAAATCTATCAGGCCCAGCGATATTTTTAGCGCCTGGTTGACCCGCTGCATAACTCTGTCGTCCAGTTCGGTTACTTTGTCCTGCAGGCGCTGCTTATCAATGGTGCGAATCTGTTCGAGAAGAATAACAGAGTCTTTTTCTAATCCGTATTCCTTCGCTTCCACTTCCACATGTGTCGGCAGTTTTGCTTTTTCTATCTGGGAAGTAATTGCGGCAATAATTACGGTAGGGCTGTATTTATTCCCTACATCGTTCTGTACTACCAACACCGGGCGCACTCCTCCCTGCTCTGAACCAACAACAGGACTGAGATCAGCGAAAAAAATATACCCCCGTTTTACTTCCACGCCGCTCACTTTCTGCCCACCAACAATTCTGCGATTACGTTGGCTTCATTCTCCACTTCAAAAGCTTCATTGGCTAATCGCAAGTTTAACTTTGCCATTTCCATATAGCCCCTCTGCATTCTCTCCCGGATATCCCGTTTCTCTCTCTCCTCCAGATAGAGACGCATAGCCTCACGGATAAAGTCGGACCGCGTCCTCTTTTCTGTCGCGACAATGCCGTCCACTTCCTCCAAGAGATGATTGGGTAAGCTAATCATAATTCTTTTTGTTTCTGCCAAGGCAAGCACCCCCTAAAAAGTTCCTTACACATAAATTCGCGGGACACGATAACTGATTGATGTCACGATTTCATAGTTGATTGTGTCCAGCCAGCGGGCTAACTCGTCAACATCGATAACGGTGTCACCCTGCCTGCCAAAAAGCACCACTTCTTCACCCTCTGCAACGCCGGGCACGCCTTGGACGTTGATGACGGTTTGATCCATACAGACCCGACCGACCACAGGAACCCGAACCCCTCTGACCAGAACCTGCCCGCGATTGGACAACCGCCTGGCATAACCATCAGCATACCCCACAGGAATCGTGGCCAGCCTGCTTTGCTCCGGAGTCGTATACGTGCAACCGTAAGAAACGGCAGTGCTGGCAGGTACATCTTTTAAAAAGATAATGCGCGACTTAAGTGTCATGGCGGGCCGCAGGTTTACTGTTTCCCTGCTCACTTCATCCGACGGGTAGAAGCCGTATAGGCTAATCCCCAGACGGACCATATCCAAATGGGCATCGGAAAAGCTGATGGCAGCAGCACTGTTGGCAGCATGCTTCAGGGGAACAGAAACGCCTTGCCGCTCAAGACGGTTTATCAGGGAAAGGAACCGTGCAAATTGGTTCCGCGCGTACGTCTGGTCGCGCTGATCAGCTGTGGCGAAATGGGTGAAAAGACCCGTCAGGTTAAGGCCCGGCAGCGAAGCAATCTGACAAATGAACCCGTCTGCTTCCTCACAGGGGAAGTAACCCACTCTGTTCATGCCGGTATCGACTTTAACATGTACATCCAACCGTTTTCCGTAACGGACGGCAACAGCTGAAAACGCTTCCGCTTCCGGCAGTGTAAAGACTGTTGGCGTCAGGTCGTGCTCACAAAGGGCGGGGGCATATTCCCGCGGGGTAAACCCGAGAATCAAAATCGGTATAGTAATACCGTTTTGACGCAGTTCCAAAGCTTCTTCCACAAGAGCGACACCCAGAAATGAAGCGCCAGCGGAAATAGCCGCCCGGGCTGTTTGAACGGCCCCGTGGCCGTAACCGTCGGCTTTTACTACCGCCATTAACCTCGTCTTGGAAGAAACAATGCCTGCAAATTCCCGCACATTGTGGGCAATGGCCGAAAGATCTACTTCGGCCCATGTTGGGCGTAGTGGAATCCCGCTCAAACGATTGCACCACCTATCTTTACAGTACCTATTGTATTCCACGGCAGACTTGATTATTCCTGCCCGTAACTTCTGTGGTTTCACTGCTATTTTCTGGATACAATGGCACATCCGAAAGATTAAAATATTTGTGTATCGCCCGCGCTGCGTCTTCTACCCGGTCTTCCGCGATCAGGCAGGTAATTTTTATTTCTGATGTGGAAATGATTTCAATATTAATGTTTTCGGCGGCCATTGCCTGGAACATACCGGCAGCAACGCCGGTGCTGTTAACCATGCCAGACCCGACCACAGATATTTTAGCCACGCTGTTTTGATGGAAAAGCTCCTTGGCACCCACGTCCTTAACCAAAGGTTCTAAAACAGTCAGTGTTTTTGGCAACTCATCGGCACAAACTGTAAATAGGATATCATTTTCTCCTTCACGTCGGATACTTTGCACAATTAAATCCACATTAACATTCGCCTTGCCGATGGCAGTAAAAATTCTTGCAGCCACTCCCGGCTTATCGGGAACACCGACAACGGCGATTTTCGCCTGCCCTTTATCACAGGCGATCCCGCGAATTACAGTACCTGTTTCCAAATCAATCTCCTCCTTGACCAAAGTCCCCGGTTCATAATGAAAACTTGAACGGACATGGATAACCACGCCGTGTCCTTTTCCGCACTCCACCGCCCGGGGATGCAAAACTTTAGCGCCCAGGCTGGCCAGTTCCAACATTTCATCGTAAGTAATTTCATTCATTTTCCGAGCATCGGGAACAATTCGCGGGTCACAGGTAAATACACCGTCCACATCTGTATATATTTCACAACTGTGGGCCTGCAGCGCTGCGGCCAAAGCAACCGCCGTTGTATCGGAACCGCCCCGGCCCAATGTATTAATTTCTCCGTCTTTGTCTGCACCCTGAAAACCGGCCACAACAGCAACCTTGCCCTCGGCCAGAGCTTTCTTTACCCGAACAGCAGAAAAGGCGGTAATCCTTGAATTTAACTTAGACCCGTCAGTTACCACACCGGCTTGAGGGCCGGTAAAAGAAGCGGCGTTACAACCCAGGTTCTCCAGAGCCATGGCCAACAAAGCAATCGTGACCTGCTCACCGGTTGACAACAGTACCGCCATTTCCCGTTCTGATGGACATGCCGCAACAGAACGGGCTAAAGATACCAGTTCGTCTGTAGTATCTCCCATTGCCGACACAACTACTGCAATGCTGTGCCCGGCGTCCACCGCCGCCGCAACCCGATGGGCCACATTGTAAATCCGCTCCACACTACCAACAGAAGTACCCCCATATTTTTGCACAATAATCGCCATTTATAAAGTTCCCCCATTACTGCTGTTACAAAATTGTTTGAACAGCCTATCATATTAGTCAGTAATTTTTTACTGAAGACAATGCTCCCCGGCCGCTAACCGCCGCTTCCATAATCCGGCTGGTCACGCCGTGCCGCAGAAACCCTTCCTTCATTGCCTGTCCCACAGCCTTGCGGTTCCCGGTCATAAAGGAAATGACAGCAGGGCCGGCACCGCTTAGAACTGTAGCTAATGCTCCGGCATCTTTCGCGGCAGCAATCACATCTTCCAGGCCAGGGACAAGCTTGCTGCGATATGGCTGATGAAGTCGGTCCTCCATTGCCCAGGATAACTGGTTTGCATCTCCGGAAAACATGGCTGCTATCAGCAGTGCCGTTCTCCCCAGATTAAAGACGGCATCTTCAAACGAAACAGTTGCCGGCAGCGCGTCCCTTGACCTCTTCGTCGGCAACTGAAAATCCGGCGCAACCACAACCACTAGCAACGACGCAGGCGGCTGAATTCTGACATGTTTTACCCCGTCATCCGTCCGGCAGGCCGCGACCAGACCACCAAAGAGAGCTGGCGCGACATTGTCGGGATGACCCTCCATCTCTGCAGCCAGGTCAAGTAGTTTATCTGGCGGCAAGGGCTCCGCCAATAACGAGTTGGCAGCAACCATACCGCCAACGATAGCCGCGGCAGAACTCCCCAGGCCGCTAAAAACCGGGATACGGGTATGTTGGCGGATAAATAGACCTGGCGGATCAATCCCGGATGCAGAAAACACCCGCATCGCCGCATCAACCAGTAATCTGCTACCGGTGCGGTGCAAAAGCTTCGCTCCCTCACCGGTGGCTTCTATAACCAGGCCCTCATCTGGCAGCACTGCCATCTCCACAGTATTGTAGATATCCAACGCCAGACCAAGGACATCAAACCCCGGTCCCATATTTGCTGAGGTGGCTGGCACTTCCACAATTACCTTCCCGGTTGTCATTTTCTGTTTCTCCCTCTTGCTGCTATTCTATTACACGCAGGATGCTGTTAATGGAGCGGACTGCATCCATTTCCTTCAGTGCGGCAATGGCGACGGCGAAGTTCCCTTCTCCAACCCCATGGGTAACTAACACAATTTCCGCTGTTTCCGCATCACTGCGTTTTTGGATAATCATATCCAGACTTACTCTGGCATCTCCGAAGGCTGTGGCCAGCTTGGCAAATACCCCGGGTTCGTCTTTGACCTTCAGCCTCAAATAAAAACGGGATGACTGGTTGACAAAGGGAACAACCCTCTTTGTGACAAATGTAGCTTCCACAATACCGTTTTCCACCTGGTGTTTAATGCTGCGAGCAGCTTCAATAATATCTGCGCAAATTGCACTTCCTGTTGGCAGGGAGCCGGCACCGCGGCCAAAAAACATGACTTCCCCTACTGCGTCGCCCTCAAGAAAAATAGCATTAAACTCATTGGCCACCGAGGCCAGAGGGTGTTTGAGCGGAATCAATGTGGGGTGAACACGCAGTTTCAGGCCATCGGAGCCTTCTTCCCCTACAGCCAGAAGCTTCACGGCATACCCCAGCTCTTGGGCGTAACGAATATCCCGTAATTTGACATCTGAAATTCCCTCTACATAAATATCAGACATCTCTATTTTACTGGAAAATGCAAGGGAAGCCAGGATGGCTAGCTTATATGAAGCATCCCGTCCTTCCACATCGGATGAAGGATCGGCTTCAGCAAATCCCTGCGCCTGCGCTTCAGCCAACGCTTCGGAGAATTCCTTCCCAGCGCAGGACATCTGCGTAAGAATATAGTTTGTCGTCCCGTTAATGATACCCATCAGTTTTAAGATACGGTTGGCGGCCAGGCATTGTTTCAGTGGGCGGACAAGCGGAATGCCCCCGCCTACACTGGCTTCATAGTAGATATTTTTTCCTTGGTTTTTGGCGATTGCCAGCAGTTCCACACCATGCTGAGCCATCAGATCTTTATTAGCCGTCACCACATATTTGCCATTTTCCAGGGCCCGCGTGATCGCTGCTCTGGCACCGTCCACTCCGCCCATAACCTCTACAATAATATCTATCTCCGGGTCGTCAATAACATGGTCTGCCTGGTCAGTCAACAACTCCGGATCTACAGTAACAGGACGCAGCTTTTTGGTGTCCCGGACAGCAATTCTTTTCACTTCCAGCCGTGTCCCCAGCTTTTGCCGAATTTCTTCACCATTTTGAGTTAGAATCTGCAGTACGCCGCTGCCGACGGTACCCAGACCCAACATGCCAATTTTCAAAACATCTTTTTCCGCCATGTGATCACTCCTATCTTAAATTAGGTATGGCCCACAACCTCCAACTTCTGCACGCCTGGAACTCTGGACAATAATAACAGCAAATCATCAACATCACCGTGCAGATTGGCTGTCTCAAAAGAAATAGAGGCGTTGGCCACTCCCTGCAGAGGAATTCCCTGATTAATGGTAAGAACATTACCCCTGGCTGTAGCAATGGCTTTTAGTACCTCGGAGAGAACACCGGATGTATGCTCCAGAATGAGGGCAACGGTTATAATTTTACCTTTGCTTGCTTCCCGAAACGGAAAAATGAAATCCCGGTATTTATAAAATGCCCCGCGACTAATCCCCACTGCCTGGACGGCTTCGTTAATTGTCCTGGCATTACCTTTTTTCAGCATTTCCTTTGCCATGGCTGTTTTTCGCAGGACTTGAGGCAGGACATTCTCCTGCACAAGATAAAACTTATCCTGACTGTCTGTCATACACAACCTCCTGTCCACTGCAGGTGAACATTCATCTATACATGATAAACATTATAGCGCAGAAAAACTGAAATCGCAACAGCTTTTTTATTTAAAAAAAAACACCGCTCTTTTAAGCGGCGAGTTTATTTACGGCAGCATGACATTGTTGTAAGACTCAATTATGCGTTAGGCAATGGCAAACAAATAATCATACCGACAATCAATCTTTTTGGATTAATGCCCGGGTTTAACGCTAATATCGCTTCTACCGTTGTATCCTGTTCCTGAGCGATTCCAAACAGTGTGTCCCCGGGTTGAATCTCCAAAAACAATCCTGTGGGGCAAGGGGGTAAAGGATCGATTCCCATAGCGTCACTCCTTCCACTTTCTATCATATGCAATAGTGTCGCTTAAAGAAACTAATCTGCTTGCAACGATTGGGCCACTTGCAGTAACTCCGTAAGCGGTACAGGGCCCGTCAGCACAAAGTCACTGGTTTCATTTGACCACCATAACGTGTTGAGTTCGTTTATGCGGTTTTTTTGGTAAAACCCTGTGCTGCCACCGACTACGATTTCCTTCATGCCTTCTGTTACGCGAATACCCCTATCGGATTTGGCGCGCTGTACCAGCGAAAAAGAATGTTTGCCTTCATAGACAAGAGTCAACTGCTCCCGTTCATCTTCCTCCGCATGGGAGATGATAAAAAGCCATGTATCCTCGGGCAAGTAAGCAGGTACATAAACGGGTAACGACCAATCCCGCTTTGCATCATCCAGGGAAAGCGGTTTGACCAGACAGTGGGTAGCCACCTTCCGCTCATTTTCTCCTGTATACATGAAAAATTCATCAGCGAATTTCGGATTCAGGGTAAGGCTGGTACACGCCAGGCGATTAAGCAGTTCTTCGTCCTGATATGTTTCAATAAGTATGGGAAAGAGGCTTTTTTTATCCAGCCAGAGACGAACCGTTTCGGATTCGGGGTATGTTTCATAGGAGACAACATAGCAGTCCCTGTTTTCTTTTTTTTCCTGACCCTCAAAAAGGGGAGACGAAGCTCCTGCCAATTCATTCAGGTAACCGGTTAGCAGAAATGGTGGCTGGATTTCCCGGGCGGCATCGACATCCAGATGAAAAAACTCCTTTATTCCCGGCTGGTAAATCCAAACTTGCTCACCGTCACATAAGAATATCTGTTCCCCCGTATCCGTTTCCACTTCGACTCGCCAACGTCCGGGCACTTGCAACCATTGCTTAACACGATATCGCTGCTCCCCTTCCAGGCTAAATACTACAGCATCCAGTTCCGCATAAAAGCCCTGGAGCTTATCAACCTTTTTTGCAGTCCGATCAACCAGTCGCTCCCCGTTCATGGAGCACCCGGTAATCAGTACCGTCAGCAACAGTACGCAAGCCAGAGACTTCAATGACAACAGCCTCGCCCCTTTTTTTGTTTATATCATTGCTTTCACCAAATCCTGGCGGCTTACAATGCCCACCAGTTTACCCGCACCGTCCACCACAGGCACACGGTTAACCTGCCGTTCAATCATAATAGTGGCAATATCCTCTATTGTTGCGTCTTCTTTTACCGTGTAAGGTTTCGGCGTCATGATTTCCGCTACTTTTACGGCCGTCATTTTTTTCAAATCCTGACCCAGTCGCTGCGGGTTCTCCAGATAAATAACTCCGCCTAAAATTTCAAGAAACGCCGGCGTATGGAGCTTTTTATCCTGGTGAATTAAATCGCCCTCACTGACCATGCCGGCCACGCGCCCTTCCTGGTCAATGACCGGCAGACCGCTGACTTTATGCTCTGTCAATAACCGCGCGACTTCCGTTACCGTTGTATCCTTCGTTACCGTGACGACTTCTGGTGTCATAATATCTTTTGCGAACATTTGAGTTGCTCCTCTCTACATATGTATTTTAGTTAATTCCAGATATGCCTTGGGAATCTCTTCAATAATATCTCCGGCCATCAGAGCCCTCTCTCCTTTAACAGCTGCGGCATGGTCACCGGCCAAACCGTGAATGTAGACAGCGAGTCGCGCCGCCTGAGGAACGGTTAACCTCTGTGCCAGGAGAGCTGCGGCAAGTCCGGTAAGCACATCACCGCTGCCTGCAGTACCCATCCCGTTATTACCCGTCACATTCAGGGAGATCTCTCCGGATGGGTCGGCGATTAAAGTGTGGGCGCCTTTCAACACAACCGTACTGTGATAACGCTCCGCCAGGTGCCGGACAACGCCCAGTCTGTCCGACTGTATTGCTTCTACAGTAGTATTCAGCAATCGCGCCGCTTCACCCGGGTGCGGTGTGAGCAGCGTCGATCCTTCCCTGTCCCGGGTCAGGCTGGGGTCCTTTGCCAGCAGATTTAAAGCATCCGCGTCCAGGACCACAGGAAGACGGCTTTCCCGTAAAATTCCTGCTAAAACAGGCATTACGTCTGAATCCCGGGAAAGGCCGGGCCCTGCGGCCACCACCTGGCAAACAGCCCACTTTTCACGAAGCATGTCCAATGCTTCCGCCTTTAAACGGCCGTGCCTGTTCTCAGGCAAAGGCAGCGTCACCGTTTCCTGGGTCTGGGCGGCCAGCGTTGGCTGAATGCTTTCCGGAATAGCCGCATAAACCATACCACAACCTCCGCGCAACGCTGCTCGGGCGGAAAGAGCGGCCGCGCCTGACATCCCACGGGATCCCGCAACCAACAGAACTGAACCGAAAGTACCTTTATGCCCTTCCGACGGCCTTGGCGGCAAAAGCCTTACCATATCCGCAGAAGTCAGCAAATTAAACTTGTACCCTGTGACCAGTGCCGGCGGAATGCCGATATCGGCGACTTCCAGCCGGCCGGTGCAAGCGGCACCGGGGAAAAACAACAACCCTTGTTTTGGCAAAGCAAATGTTACTGTAATAGATGCACGTATAGCACTGCCCAGGATTTTTCCTGTGTCGGCGCAAACTCCTGAGGGAATGTCTATGGCCACAACAGGAACTCCCATTCTGTTCACCAGGCGAATGATTCCGGCATAAAGAGGATCCACCTGCCGGGAAACACCGGTGCCAAGGAGTCCATCCACCACCAGATCTGCCTGCGCCAGGTCTCCTGCCAGATCCGCCAAATCTTCTTCCCCGCGGACAACACGGAGCGGTTGCTCAAGCCGTTGCAAAATCATAAGATTGGTCCGGGCATCTCCCTGATACGTCTGCGGCTCCGCTGTCATCCAAACAGAAACATTTTTTTCATTTCGAAGGTGTCTGGCAGCCACAAAGCCATCCCCGCCGTTATTACCACGACCGGCCAGGATAACCACATTTGTGCAAGGCAGCGTGCGGACAGTCTCCACAATGCGCAACCCGGCGTTTTCCATCAAGACAATCCCGGGAATCCCGAAATCTTCTATTGCTCTGCGGTCAATTTCGCGCATCTGTGCCGCTGTGATAATTTCCACGATACCACTCCCTCTTTTTCCATGGGAAACGCACTTCAAGGGATATTATACCATAATTCCGTTAGACAAAATCAGGCGCATCTATGCGCCTGATTTTCATGAAGAGTTTATCTTACGTTCAGGCTGTTCGCCATAAAGTTTTTAACAGCAACCGCCACTGCAGCCGCCTGCACCGTGACTGTGTCCTCCCGACTCCATTCCTGTCACACGGGAGATAACTTCGTTCACAGCAGCGAGTAGAGTATCCACATTTTTCTTCGCCTCTAAATACGCGCCGATTTCTGGGTTTTCCAGCATCTTACGCTGATGGGCACGTAACTCGTCAATCTGTTCCTGCGTGACCTTCCTTCCCGTTAACTGACTGTCACGGAGAGCCTGCTGCCGGTCCTGAAAGGTTTCCACCAGATTGTTTGCTTCATCACTGTTATCCATGGCTTCCTTGGCATCGGTATAGTTTTTATACTCATTCGATGCAAGTATTGCTTCACCCAGTTGTTCCGCCAGTTCCATTGGATTCATAATTTCCTCCTGTAGCCCTTATTTTTTCTCGTTTTGCTTATTTTTTAAATCATCAATAGCCTTATGGAGAGCATCTGCTGCCAGGTTGGAACAATGCATTTTGTTTTCCGGCAAACCACCCAGTTCTTCTGCTACCTGTTTATTGGTAATCTCCAGTGCTTCCTCAATGGTTTTCCCTTTCACCATTTCTGTTACCACACTGCTGGTAGCGATAGCCGCCCCGCAACCGAATGTACGAAACTTGACGTCTTCAATCACATTTTCATCATTTACTTTAATGTAAATACGCATGATATCGCCGCACTTCATATTCCCCACTTCACCAACACCGTCCGCATTTTCTATCTCCCCGACATTACGTGGATTGGTAAAATGCTCCATCACTTTTTCCGTGTACATCTAACTCCACCTCGCTATTAATCGTTTTTACAAGTGTATACTGGTGACATGGCGCGCAGGCGCTCCACAATTTCCGGAACAACTTCCAGCACATAATCAATTTCTTCGTCAGTATTTTCCACGCCAAGGGTAAGCCGGAGCGATCCGTGGGCGGTCTGATGGTCTAAACCCATGGCCAGCAACACGTGGGATGGGTCAAGGGAGCCCGACGTACAGGCAGAGCCGCTGGATGAGGCAATTCCTTTTAAGTCCAGGCTGAGAATCAGGGATTCCCCTTCCACATACTGAATAGAGACATTTACATTACCGGGAAGCCTTTGGGTTCGGTGACCGTTCAGGCGGACATCCGGCAACTTGAGCAGACCGTCAATCAGCCGGTCTCTTAATCCGGCTACTCTGGCCGTTTTCTGCTCCATATCTTTTACTGCCAGTTCAATTGCTTTACCCAGACCGATAATACCCGGGACGTTTTCTGTGCCCGGGCGTAATTTACGTTCCTGGGAACCGCCGAAACTATATACCTTTAACCGGGTGCCCTTACGCACATACAGAGCTCCAGTCCCTTTGGGGCCATAAAATTTATGCCCTGATAAGGAAAGCAGGTCACAGTTTAATTCTTCCACATTGATTGGAAGATTGCCAATCGCCTGTACAGCGTCTGTATGAAACGTGATCCCTTTTTCCCGGGCAAGTTTACCGATCTCCGCCACAGGTTGAATCGTTCCCACTTCGTTATTGGCCATCATGATTGTAATTAGAATGGTTTTATCTGTAATGGCTGCTGCCACATCTTTAACGGAAACCATGCCGGTTTCGTCAACGGGGACCACTGTAATGTCGAAGCCCTCTTCCTTTAAGGCATGACAGGTATCAATCACAGCATGGTGCTCAACGGCACTGGTAATGATGTGATTCCCTTTTTTCTGCTGTGCCCTGGCCACGCCCCGGATTGCCAGGTTGTCTGATTCTGTCCCGCCGGATGTAAAAACGATTTCCCGGGGTTGGGCGCCGATGGCGGCAGCCACTTTCTCCCGGGCCTCTTCCAAACCTTTACGAACTTCACGCCCGAAGGAGTGCAAGCTGGAAGGGTTGCCGTAAAGTTCAAAGAGATACGGCTTCATCGTTTCAAATACTTCTTCGCTTAGCTGCGTTGTTGCCCCATGATCCAAGTAAATTTTCTTCATGGTCAGCCTCCTCAAGTTGAATCCGCCGACATACAAATCACATCGGCAAGGGTAATATCGTCCAATACTTCAGACATACTGTCACGCAATCGTTGCCAGATGCCGCGGGTCAGGCAAGTATCACCGCGGCTGCAAGAACCGGTTTTACCTTCCGCCACACACTCCACAGGCGCAATCGGCCCTTCCAGAGCACGAATGATATCGCCTACCTTAATTTCACCGGGAGGTCTGGCAAGAACATAACCCCCTTTAGCGCCACGTACACTTTCAATCAGGCCGGCGCGGCGAAGCGGCAGGAAAATTTGCTCCAGAAACTGGTAAGAGATACATTCCCGCTGTGCAATCTCTCGAAGCGGGACGGGGCCGGTACTGAAATCTAAGGCTAGAATAACCATGGCGCGTACGCCGTATTCTCCCTTTGCTGATACTTTCATAAGCAAAACCATCCCGTCTAAATCCCGATAAGATTACTCGGCTTTATTATAGACTACCAGACGGTAGTTTTCCAGTCAAGAGTTAAAAAGAGTTTTCAATTATTTTTTAGTTTTTCGTAATATTTAGTCTTTACAAATGGCCACTGCCTGAGCTATCGCCAACTCACGGCTGTGACTGAGTGAAACGGCAATATCCCCGACGGACAGCGTTCTTGCGCGCTCCGCGGCTCGGCCGCTTAAGCGCACCCATGGCTCGCCGCTGGGGCGGGAGAAAATCTCCACATCGGTCCAGGACAGCTCACCAATTCCGGCGCCCAGGAGTTTAAAAACCGCTTCCTTCGCCGCAAAACGTGCTGCCAGGTGCTTCACAGGATAAGGACGTCCCTCTATAGCTTGTTGCTCTTCCTCTGTAAATACCCGACGTAAAAAATAGTCGGGCCGCTTGCGCCAAGCACGGCCGACTCTCTCAATTTCAATAATATCCACTCCACAGCGGATGCTCAAAAATATCCCTCACAATCAATTATCTCCGGTTCCGTTATATTCTATAAGACGGCTTCAAATTTATAGCCGATTCCCCATACTGTGCGGAGATAGGTGGGGTTCGCCGGATCTTTTTCTATCTTTTCCCGGATGCGCCGGATTAACACCGTCACTGTGCCGGCATCACCGAAATATTCATTCCCCCAGACGAGATCAAGAAGTTGATCCCGGCTGTAGACTTGTCCCGGATTTGTCGCCAGTACCCACAACAGATCAAATTCTTTCGCTGTGAGATAAACAGCGGCGTCATTGAGCTTAACATCCCGTGTTTTACTGTTAATATACAATCTGCCGTCATCAAAGGTTCCTTCCCTTAACCGTGGGGCCAGATCTTCCCCGCTCAGGCGGCGCAGGACGGCTTTGACGCGCAGCGCCAGTTCCGCCGGGCTAAACGGTTTTGTTACATAATCGTCCACACCCAGGTTAAAACCGTGGGCTTTATTGTCCAATTCATCCCGGGCAGAAAGGATAATTACCGGCGTATTATCACCCTTACTACGTAATGCTTTGCAAACTTCAAACCCATCCATCTCCGGCATCATTAAATCAAGAATAATTAAATCAGGCTTTTCTGCTTCCACTTTCTGCAAAGCTTCCAGGCCGTCAGACGCATGCACAACCCGATAAGCATCCTTACGCAGGCTCTGCTCCACAACCCGCCTTATTTTAGTTTCATCATCCACTACCAGTATTTTAGTGATTTTAGACATTTTTGGCATCCCCTTTCCCATTATACGGAATACGAATAAAGAATGTTGATCCTTTACCCGGTTCACTCTCTACGTGGACTTGCCCTTCATGCATCTCCGTCAGTAATTTCACCAGTGTCAACCCCAGCCCCGTACCAGAGCGACGCTTAGTCATCGACGCATCCCCTTGTTCAAATTTCTCAAAAATATGAGGAATTTTTTCTGCCGGAATCCCCACACCTGTATCCGTTACTTTTATTACAGCATGGTACTGCTCAGCAGCAGCAGTGACGTGGATACGGCCCCCCTCTTTGGTGAACTTAATTGCATTAGCCACCAGATTGCCGATAATCTGACGTAACCTGTCAGGGTCAGCATACACTAAGGGAACTTTTACCCGGTCCAGATTCAGTTGAACTCCCTCCTGAAAAGCAATGGCCGACATGGAACGGCGTACCATACGGAACACGTCGTTTAAATCCACTCTTTCCCGGGCAATCTGCAGGTGACCGGCTTCCAACTTAGCCATATCCAAGATATCACTGATATGCATCATCAGTTGCTGCGCACTCGTTTTGATATCAAGCAAATTCTCACGCTGCTCCACAGTAAGCGGTCCCATATCTTCATCCAGAAGTAATTCCGTAAATGCGGAAATGGATGTGAGCGGCGTTCTCAGTTCATGGGTTACTGTCGCTAAAAACTCACTTTTATAGCGGTTGTTTTCACTCAGCTTTTGATTTAACTGCGCTAATGCATTCTGTCTCTCTATTAAGTGCAGATTCGCCACTTCCAATTCCCGGGTACGGGTTGCGACTTTCCGCTCTATATTCTTATAGAAGTCTTGTAGTTTTGTTACCATCGAAGAGAATTCGCCGGCGAGGGTTTCAATCTCCCCGTACATTGGGAATCCCTCGAATGATGTTGCCAGTTCCCCGTCTGCAACCTTCAGCACTTTGTCTGTTAACATTTGCAACGGTTGAACGACAAGACGGCTGGTGGTAAAGAGAATCCCGATAAGGGTGGCAACCAGTAAAATCAAGCTGAATAGTATCATACTGTTACGGTTATCCGCAAGAGTCGCATAATAGCTCTCCATCGGAATCGACACACTGATGGCCCCGGCCAAGTCCCCTTCGCGCAGACCTTCTTTGGGATGTCCGGAAAAGTCAATCTGCCCGGCCGGCCCACCGTGGCACGGCAAACACAGGGATTCAGTATAAAGCGGCACTATATAACGAAAAACTCTGTTGCCGTCAATAACATCCTGACCGAAATACTCTTTTCTATTGCTTTCTGTGAGGAAGCTTACCAGAGCCGCTTTTTCAAAATCATCCGGTTCATTTTCCGGATTCCGGACACCTAACCTGGTCTGCTTCAGCGAATAATCGGTTCTTGTATTAAAAATATCACCCACGCCTTTGCCCACAACGGCCGGTGATAAATGTTTATACTCAAAATGACCTGTAGAATCGTAATTAATTCTGTCCTGATTTTGGGCGATGAACGCCCGCATGGAAACGAGCTGCTCTGTCAAAATATATGCCTTTTCCTTCTGTTGTTCGTATTCATTAACTCTGATCGTATATGTACTCCAGACAAAATTAAAAAGCAGTACGCCTGTGATAATCGTACTAATGGTCCATAGATAACGCCAACCTAAGGTATTTCGTTTCGGCAAATACATGAAGACCCACCTTTTAGCACAGAAATGAAATGCCTTTTTCATTTCGACAAAAGGCGTTAAAATACCTTTTAGTTAATAATTACTATTACTTACGACGCCTGACAGTGATTGATTCCCCGCCAATTCCCCAGTTATCGGTATCGACCTCATCGATGACCACCACAGTTGTTTGGGGATTTTTATCAAGAACATCTACCAGCAATTGCGTTGCACCAGCAATTAACCGGGCCTTTTGTTCGGCAGTTGCACCATCTTTGGTAATTTTAATATTGACATATGGCATATTTCTTCTTCTCCTTTCACATGGAGGTATAATTCAAGGGAATACTAAGGATGTTTCAATTGATGATTGGAGGGATAAACATTGAGCGCTCGCAGAAGTGACACAATAGGTCTCCGGTTTAATGTAAACGGCCAAACCGCGTCAACGGCCAAAAAATCAACTCTGCTTTACCTAATAGTTTATCCTGTTCGACAAAACCCCAGGATCTGCTGTCCATACTGTCATTGCGGTTGTCTCCCAGCACAAAAAATTTATTGTCCGGCACCACAACAGGTCCATAATCGCCCCAACAAGCTTCATTGATATAGACCTCTGTCTGTCGTTCGCCGTTTAGATAGACATCGCCTCCGAACAGATAAATGGTATCGTCTGGCAGGCCTATAATCCTTTTAATAAAGGGATACTTTTGGTTGACACTGTCAGGAGGCCAAAAAACAACAATATCGCCCCGCTCCAGCTCAGTAAGCGCTAAAACTTTATTAATGATGACACGATCACTTATTTGAAGTGTGGGGATCATTGACCCGCTGGGTATTACCCTGGCTTCGGCGACAAACCCTCTCATTAACAGAGATATCATCAAAGCAACCAACAACGGCATAATCCACTCTTTCCATATCTTCATCCACACAAGAACTCCCCCGATAATTTCTTCATCTGGAAATTATATTTGCCTTAGTACAAAAATGGAAAAGTTTTTCTGTAATAATACATATTTCGCCGCCTGTTTTTCTATTCCTGCAAGTCACCGGGACAGCTTTCTCCTCCGGCAAGTATCCTTTTAAGCTGCGCAACAGAGGATGCCAGATAATCAGGCCGGGCAGCTGTCAGTTCCTCTCCGGTCCCAAATCCGTATGTCACGCCGACAGAGTCAATACCGTTGGCCCGGGCACCATCAATGTCAAACATACGGTCCCCTACCATTACTACCGCCTCTTTCGGCACACCGGGAAGCGTGTCCAAAATACATTTAATAATCTCCGCTTTGGCGCTGCGCGTCCCGTCTAAGTTACTGCCTATAACCATGGAAAAATAGTTATCCAGTTGGAAGTGCTGCAATACTTTAAATGACGCCATATCCCCGGCGTCTATTTTCATTTTATCCAGAGCGTACAATGCAGAGTTAGTAATTCCTTCTAATGGATCAGTCAGTGTGCCGTCTAAGTCAAATAAAATAACACTATACATTTCGTTCCTCCCTAATATGATTTTACAAATATTTCACTTTGCAAGTATCTTTGGCAGGGTTTTCCCTGTCTGCAGCGAAGATAGGAAAAAGGAGGTGTTTATTGTTTATGGGCCATTTTGGCGTTGATAAAACAGATGTTTTTAAAGCATTGGCGAAACGATTAAACCGTAACCCCGTCGGTGCGCCGTTTTCAGAGACACTGATGAAAATATTGCATACCATGTTCCTGGAGAAAGAAGCAGAAATCGGCAGTAATTTTCCCATGGGATTTACCACGGCTGAGAAATTATCAGCGAGTACCGGGATTTCCGTGGAAGAGATAACAGACCGGTTGGACGGCATGGCGCAAAAGGGCTTAGTCATCGATGTGCCCCGGGAAGATAAGATGTTTTATATGCTGACGCCTCTGGTAATCGGCTTCTTTGAATACACCTTTATGCGGGCAGACAGCAGCCTGCCCTTAAAAGACCTGGCTGACCTTTTCGAACAGTACCACCATGAAAAAGGAGTCAGTGAAGAATTTTTCGGCGGAGACACAAAAATGTTTCAGACCTGGGCGTACGAAAGCTTAATGCCTGAGGATGTGGAAACGGAAGTGCTCAATTACGAGAAAGCCTCGGAGATGATCCGTGATGCCGGGGGCGGTTCACTGACCATGTGCTATTGCCGCCACCAGGCGCACCACCGCGGTGTTGCATGCGATGCACCGATAGATGATGTCTGCATGTCTCTGGGTGGCGCCTCGGAATGGCTGGTACGCAGAGGGTTTGCCCGTTTTGCCTCCGTCGATGAACTGCTGCGCGTTCTTGAGAAGACCGAAGAGTTGGGCTTGGTTCACCTTGCCGACAATGTGCAAAACAACACTGCTTATATCTGCCATTGCTGCGGCTGTTGTTGCGGCGTATTACGTGGCATGAACGAACATGACGTACACTCTGTCCATCCCAGCAATTTTATCCCGGAAATTAACGAAGCAGAATGTACCGGATGCGGCATCTGCGTTAAACGGTGCCATATCGGAGCTATCGAAATAACAGGCGCCGTTGCGGGAAAAGGCGGCACTGCTAAAATCAGTAACGATCGCTGTATAGGTTGCGGTGCCTGTATCCGCGGCTGCAAAAAAGCAGCCATGCACCTAAAAAGACGGCTTGAAATCTACGTCCCACCCAAAAACAAAAAGGAACAGATGCTCAGTATCGCCCGGCAAAAAGGAAGGCTGTAAGACAGCCATCATAAGGATTTCTGTACTTTATACAGAAGTCCTTTTCTTTTTGCCCAGAAGCTTTGCAACCCGGGGACGGTTCTCGAGTTGCAAAGCTATAGGTACCAATCTGAGTAAGATATATTTTGCAATTCGAAAACCGTCCCCGGGTTGCATATTTGCAATTCGAGAACCGTCCCCGGGTTGCAAACTTAATTGACATCCTTAATAGTGCATGGTAAAATCGTTATGCACAGATGAACATAGCGATTGGGGGAGATATTATTGTTTAAAAAACGGGGTGTTTTGTTTTTAGTTTTATTGGTTGCGGGTATGGTTATGGGGTGCAACAGTTCGACTGTCCCTTCGCAGGATCCGGCTCCTAAACAGGAACTGATTCTGGGAACGACAACAAGTACTTATGATTCCGGGCTTCTTGATTACTTACTCCCTTACTTTGAAGAAGCAAACAATTACGAAGTAAAGGTGGTTTCTCTCGGCACCGGCGCTGCTCTGGAACTTGGCAAAAACGGTGACTGTGACTTAGTCCTTGTTCATGCCAAGGAGGCCGAACTGGACATGGTGGAACAGGGACACTACATTGACCGCTATGACGTGATGTATAATGACTTTGTGGTGGTGGGCCCCGCTGCAGATCCGGCAGCTATCAAAGAAGCTGCTAATTTAAATGATGTCCTCGCAACGATTTCCAACACACAAAGCCCGTTTATTTCCCGTGGAGACGACTCCGGCACCCATAAAAAAGAGCTTGCTGTCTGGTCTGCCGCCAGCATAGAACCAATCGGCAGTTGGTACGTCGCGGCCGGTTCCGGCATGGCAGACACACTGCGGATGACCGATGAAAAAGAAGGTTACACATTAACAGACCGTGCAACCTACCTCTCTTTGCGTGACACTCTCGAACTGGATATTCTCTTTGAGGGAGATGTGAACCTCTTAAACCAATATGGCATTATGGCAGTAAACCCGCAAAATTGGCCTCAACGGGATTATGAAGGAGCGAAACTTCTCACAGAGTTCTTTATTTCAGCCGAAGGCCAGGAGCTCATCGCAAATTTCAAGCCCTACGGCGATACACTGTTCTTCCCCAATGCGGAGTAACCTGGGAACACGCAAATCACTTTATGCAAACACATTCCTCTGTTTTTTTATTGCATAGGAAATTATAACATTCAGGGAAGCTACGATCCTATGCAAGGGGGTTTTTAAGGGGGATTCCCCCTTAATCTTGCGGGGTGCTCAGGGTCCTCAGACCCGCCGAAGGGGCGGCAGCCCCTAGCGGAATAAAAAAGACGTTCATCTGAAAACGCGTAGCGTCTTTTTTATTCGGGTTTAGGGTTATTGTACATGTAGTAATTACATTGAATGCGTCCGTTATAGAGCTTGCGTTTCTTATCCGCGTTACGACCGAAAAGCTTTTCAAACCCCATATGTGAAGTAATGACAAAGAATGACCATGTTTCCAGTGCGTTAAAAACGCGGCGCATTTCTTTATAGATTTCTTCAGCTTCTTTAACTTCGCCTAACCGTTCCCCGTAGGGAGGGTTGCAAATTATATAGCCGTATTGGAAGCGTGAACGCATCTCGGCAAACGGTTGCCTCTGGAAATGAATTTGCCCGTCCACCCCCGCTCTTTTAGCATGATGACGGGACAGGCTCAGTGCCTCCTCGTCGATATCGGTGCCTAAGATACGTAATTCCATATCCGTTCGTATTTCATCTCTGGCCTGCTGGCGGGCGCTGCGCCATAACGATCCCGGGATGTTGGGCCACTGCTCCGCTGCAAATTCACGGCTTAGACCGGGAGCCATGTTTTGCGCAATCAGTGCTGCTTCTATTGGGATGGTGCCCGAGCCGCAGAAAGGATCGGCAAGTACCCGGTCCGCCGGCCATTTGCTGAGCATCACCAGTGCTGCAGCCAGTGTCTCCCTTAAGGGAGCAACCGTTGACAGTTGGCGGTAACCCCGTTTGTGCAACCCGGCCCCGCTGGTGTCAATGGTCAGGGTCGCCACGTCTTTTAACAGTCCCACTTCGATACGGTAACGGGGGCCGTTCTCCACAAACCAGTCCTTCTTATATTTCAGCTTCATTTTTTCTACAATGGCTTTCTTTACAATGGCCTGACAGTCGGAAACGCTAAACAATGTGGATTTCACCGATTTACCGTCTACGGGGAATTCTGCGTCCTCAGGAAGCCAGTCGGCCCACGGCAGTGCTTTTGTCTTTTCAAACAGCTCATCAAAGCTTGTGGCCGTGAACTCCCCCACTTTAACTAAAACCCGGTCTGCCGTGCGTAGCCAGAGGTTGGTTTTACAGATCGCTTCCTCATCCCCCCAAAACGTGACCCGGCCGTTCTCCACCATTTGGTCTGCATAGCCCAACTGTTTTAACTCTTTGGCCACCAGAGCTTCCAGACCAAAAGCTGCTGTGGCGATCATCTCAATTTTTGCCATTCTACGAATCTCTCCTGTTTTTATTGGCTTATTTTTGTCTACTTAGTAGTTTTCCACAGTTTTCTGTTGCAATTCTATTCCACAACCGAAATGCCTGTTCCTGCAAGCAATAAAGAGCATGCCAAATGCTGGCATGCTCTTTCGATAATACGGCGCAATAACTGGTAGCAGTTTTTAATCCCTTACTTCTTCGTTTTCTTTTTTCCCTTTTCCGGCTGGGATCGGTCGTTCAACCATTTTGCCACGGCGGGTGATACTTCTCGTTGTGCCTTGGAGCTGACGTAGAGGCCGATATGGCCGCCGGGGAAGGAAATCATTTCTTTATCCTGGCTTCCTACTGCATCGTTTAAAGGGATACTGGAGGCCGGTGGAACCAAGTGGTCCTGCTGGGCAAACACGTTAAGCAGTGGCATTGTAATATTCTTTAATCTGACCTTTCTGCCGCCCAGTTCAAATTTATCCTGGATTAGCCGGTTCTCCTGGAACAGTTCTTTAATAAATTTGCGGAATGCCTCTCCCGCCTGGCCCGGGCTGTCAAAAATCCATTTTTCCATGCGGAGAAAATCCCTGACCACATCAGGGTTATCCAGGTTTTCTAAAAGGCCCATGTATTTATCGAGCATCAGCGCAAAAGGCTTAAGCATCAGAAAGCCTATATTCATAAAATCACCGGGTACCACACCGTAGGTATCTACCATACCGTCAATATTTAAGTGTTTACTCCAAATGTATAGCAGTCCGTCCTTCGTTGAAAAGTCGATAGGTGTAACCATGGTAACGAGGTTCTTAATTTTTTCCGGGTAAAGTGAGGCATAAATCGTACTAAATGTCCCGCCCTGACAGACGCCGAGAATGTTGATTTTATCCTGACCGCTCCTTTCCCGGACGGTGTCCACCGCTCTATCGATATACCCGTCAATATAGTCTTCCATGGTCAGATACCGGTCGGTTCTGTCAGGATAACCCCAGTCAATGATATAGACATCCAGCCCGTGGTCCAGCCAACTGCTAATGACACTACGGTCCCGCTGCAGATCCATCATATATTGACGGTTGACTAAAGCGTAAACGATGAGCGTCGGAACTGCACTGACTTCTTTTACTTTGGGCAGGTAATGAAAAAGTCTCATTTTATCTTCTTCGTAAACCAATTCTTTTGGCGTGACTGCTACTTCCACATCTTTCATAGAAAGCAGGGTATCAATTCCCTTGATTATTTTTTTATTTACTTCCATGGCTTCTTCCATCGTTTTTTGCATGTTCAAGGTTGTGGGGGCTAGCATTATAGTTCCCCACCCCCTTTTGCGGTAAGTTCCTCAATTTTCTCTTGTAATTCCTTAATCTTTTTTGTTTGCTCCCACATATTTCGCTTTAACTGCTGTACAGATTTAGCTAAACTGTCCATCTCTCTGTCTGTGGGAATAGGCAAATTACTGCTAATAATCTCTACAAGTACATCGTCATTTTGTTTTTTAAAACTGAGCCAGGCATCAACCACATCGCCCATCATCCTGGAAAAGTCTTCACTTTGAAACAATTCGAAGTAAGCTTGTTCATTGGTCTGCCACCACATTTTGTAAAAATCTTTAAAGCTTTCTGGCGCATCCCCTTTTTCTGCCATCTGAGCTACATTTTTCATCAGATTTTCCATAACGTTGTAACCAACTGTATATAAACTGGTGGAAAACTTGTTGGATGCAGTAATAAACTTAATATACGAATCTAAACCTTTCATCATCTTTTCCACAGACTCACGGCTTAAACCAAACATTGGCATATTTAGAGCTTTACCCGTTGTCTCTGCGTAGGTCTCATACCATATGCGCATGAAATCACTGTATGCATCACGGTCGCCTTTTAGAGCTTTCGCGAATAGTTCTTTTAATTCATCGGAAGATTCCAGCCATGGATCAGCCAAGCTCATACATGTTTGTTGATAAAGGCCGCATACTTCACCAGGGCTTTTCATCATCATCTTCACCGGATCCGGTAAATTAACGCCAAAAAAGCCGTCAAGAACCTGATTATAATTCTGAATCATTGTCTTCCCGAAATCCTGCCACTTTTCAACCTCACCCTGACCAGGCATATTGGCAGCCATATTTGACCAGAAAGAGTAAAGCTTTGTATAAACATCTCCGGCCTGCACCATTTTTTCCATCGTATCTTTACCAACACTGTTGGGAACCCACTTTAAAAATTCCTGGAAGCCCTGGTTTGATTTTGCCAGCCAGTCCTGATAAAAATTTGCCGTTCCCGTGTTTAGTCCCCAGTTTTTCATCCCGAACATTTCCATTTGTTTACTAAAAATATCATTCATCGTGTTGGGTTGTGTTTTTGTAAACATTTCGCTCCAGGAACTAAACAACGTTTGTTGCGCATCCCACCAACTGGTCATTAAATCTTTGTTATCACTCATTCTTCTCTCTCCCCCCAAATATACTACCGTACTACAATTTCATGACTTTCGCCTGACCGTCGACGACAACTTTACCATGCTGGTTCATCACTATTGTTTTTAACGTTAAAATTCTTTTGTCTTCCCTTTTTTCCAGCACCTCGGCTTCCGCTGTCAGGGTGTCCCCGAAATAAACCGGCGCTGTAAATTTCACATCCTGACCTAAATAAACGGTGTTCACACCTGGCAGTTCAGTTCCGATGACAGTTGAAATAAAAGACGCGGACAACATACCGTGGGCAATTCTCTGTTTAAAGCGGCTTTGGGCAGCAAACTCCTGATTCACATGGATCGGGTTGAAATCACCGGTTATTCCGGCAAACGCGTACACGTCAGCTTCACTGATTGTTTTCGTAAAACTTGCTTTGTCACCAACCCGGATTTCCTCAAAAGGTCTGTCAACCATTTTAACCCTCCTCTTTTTATATAATTTTTGAATTTCTGGAAAATATAAACACCTCGTCTCAGGGCTTTTAAGCAGTCCCGAATAGAGGTGTTCTGGTACTTATCATACTGAATGTACATTGCTCCATGTTTGATAACATAGTTTGTTATCATCTTCACATGTGTTTAGCAATACTTAGCACGTATTTAGAAAATTTCCGGGAAGCCTGATATACTGACTTAATTTTCCTTTAAGCCCATTATACACCTTGCTCTTTTATGTGTCTACTGCTGCTTTTTTTCCGGAATTTCACCCCTCTTTTTCTGAATTTTTAATACACACAAAATAATTATATGGTGATAAAAATAATGTATGACACTTAAATTATGGTTAAAAATGTAAAATGATAATTTCCGCAGGATAAAATAGATGTGGCCGGAAGTTTATCTCCCGGCCACATCTATTATAGTCCCGTTCTGAGTAACGGATTGTTTACAGGTCTGGAACCCCAGTGGGCGTCCTTAATATAGCCGTACTTTTGCCGCAGAAAAGTGACAACGTGCAGTGCACAGCCCTGTGTGGTTTCACACCGCTCACATTTTACACACTGTGACCATTCATACCCATAAGTAAATGGACAGACCGAAATGCACTGCGCGCAGTCTGTACCGTTAATCTGCCAGAATTTAAGGCATGCTTCCGCATCAATATACCACTTTTTAATGCCCGGATTATTGTTTTCGCAGACACCGTCAAAGGTAGGCTTTCCTTTGCTAATCGCACTGGAGGGACAAACATCAGCACAGAGTAAGCACTGATTGCAAAAGTCCGTCATCCCCATATCGATGGGTTTATCCGGGATCAGCGGCATGTTGGTCAAAACTTTACAGAGGCGTACACTGGAACCAAACTCCGGGGTAATCAGCAGGCCGTGCCTGCCGATTTCACCCAACCCGGCATCAACGGCCAATGGTATACTCAGCGCCGTATCGTTCATACAGGGAATCGCAATATATCCCAGGGAACGGATAAACTCTGCCAGGGAAACAGCGAGAATACCCATCCGTGAATAACCGACAGAAGCAGCTGTACTCGCCAAGACCGCCGGTGATGTATCAATGAAATCCATATTCATGCCTACGCCCATCACAATTGCATGGGTCACCGAATCCGGGATAATAAATTCATTCTCGGTTTCGGCGGGCTTTGCCACATCTTGAAATACAAATGGTTTTTCAAGGTCCTGGGAATAGACCCACTTCTTATCCAGCCCGGTGATTCCCGTCATATCACTCCCGTACACGTTCGCTGCATTTTTCACTAGTTCCGTCAGCGTTTCCGGGTCTGTTTCCACCGGCCGCTCCGTCAGTAATTCAGGGATAAATAACGGCTCCCATTTGAGAAAGTGGCTGTTAGGCAAACCATACTCTCCCAAAACCATATTCACCGCATTGGCACCCAGGTGGAGAGCGTAGTCCAAACGCGTTTTACCGGGTGTGTTTTTCATGATATTATTGCCCATTGCCGCAAACATTTTTTCCAGGGAATACAAAATCCCTGTTTGTCCGGTATCCTTTTGCCCCAACGTAACAAAAGCCTGTTTTGGCACCGGAAACCTCCGGAATACTTCCTGATCAACTTCATATGCCGGTTTATCCGTCGTATATTGCGAGCGTGGAATCATTTCGTACCCCCCCGTAAACAGCCAACTTTCTCCTTAATTATATAACACTCCATATCTACTTAAAACCCTTACGCGTGTACTATTTTGGAACACTTAGCTGTCTTCTTTGACACAGTCGCTATGGTCACTTATTTTTTCGCGTTTCGCCTGGTAGTTCATGTATGCTCCGCCGAGAACGAGAAGGACACCCAGCAGGCTAAATGCGTCCGGTAATTCTCTCCAGACAAAGATGCCGATAAAAATTGCGAAGATGGTGTTGCCGTATGAGTAAATAGAAATGTCCCCGGCCTCGCAGTAACGGAAGGCGTTTGTCATAAAAAACTGGCCAACGGTGGCAAAGATACCCACAGACAACAGGGACGCAAACTGAAAACTATCGGGCATGACAAATTGCCCGAGAAACATAAACGGCAGCGTAGCCAATGTAGTTACTCCGGTAAAATAAAAGATAATGGTTTGCGGATGGTCAGTCAGACGAAGATGCCGGACCGTCGTGTACGCGGCCGCGGCGAAAACGGCGGAGAGTAATCCGATGACAGCAGGCAATAGATGATAACCGGGGCCCGGCCGAACAATAAAGGCGACTCCTGCCATCGCAGTGAAGATGGCCAGCCATTGCAGCTTAGCAATTTGTTCCTGTAAAAACATAAACGCTAAAATCAGTACAAAGAACGGATTCATCTGATTTAAAATTACCGCATTGGCCAGCGGTAGCCGGTCAATGGCATAAAAATAAAAAATCAGTGACACCAGGCCAAAAACCGATCTGTAAAGCAGTGCTTTTCGGTTGTTGCCCAAATAACTCCCTCGTGTCCTGTAAATGATGTACCCGGATGCGGCAAAGCCGATCACATTCCTGAAAAAAACTTTCTCCAAGGTAGGCAAATTTCCGGCCAGCTTAACCGAGGTTGCCATAATAGCAAAAAACAGGGACGACAATACCATGTACAAGATGCCTTTATTTCTGTCCGTCATAAACTGCCTCCGTGTTCGCACAAACGTTAGTCGAATAATCCAGTCCCAGGCCCCATTTTTGCGGTGATTTGAAAGGATTATACCACGTTTTTTATAGCACGGTAAAACTTTTCCCTCAGATCCGCTAAACGCTTTTCAGTTCTCATGTCCGGTTTCACCGCAAGGATTGCATGCGGAGCAATGTAAAGTGCGCGGTTAAATTCTATCTGAATCCAGGGCAGCGGGCCTTCCTTTCCGTGGTGCTTCGTAATATAACCCCCTTTAAACGGGCGGTTTAGGGAAACCGGCTCTGCAGACATATCCTCATGCTGAAACTGGTTCAGCAAGGCATCCCGTAGAGCTCTGAGCAGGTTTGCCGGGGCAGTAACAGGCTCGTCAACCGGCTCTCCTTCCCCGTCCCCCCGGTTACTGATACAAATCATCGGTCGCACTTCGCGTTGGGTCTCATCGGATCCGGGGCTCTCAGCTAACATGGTATGACAATCAATGCCAACGACTGCCTTACCACTGGCTGCCACCATCGCAAGGGTTTTATGGTACGGCTGATAGTAGTTTATAATTAAACGGTCCACCGTCTCGGGGGACAGGCCGTCTTTCTCCCGCCAAATCTGCTTCCCGCTTACATCCACCGTCTTAGTGACACCGTCAGGATTTTGTGGAGGTCTGTCGCTTGCGGCTCGGTTCAAATCAAGGACAGCCCGGGCAATCTCCGTATCCATATAGTGCTCAACCCGCTCTTCTAAGGAATAAAGCTCTCGCGCGTAGGTATCGCCGTCGTAAAGCACAGCATCCAGATCAAGGCGGAAATCATCCAGTACTTCCCGGGGGATCATGAGCCCGCCGTGGGGCACAGACAGCAAAACAGGCAAAGGCGCTGTCAATGGCTAATCCTCCAGTAAATACAGCGTTAGCAGGAGTGCCCGCTGCAAAAACTCACCGCGATGGACACATTCATACGGTGTATAAACATCCCGGCCGGCGGGGCCAAAGCCGCAAAGGACAGGAATCTCAGACGGAACTTCTCCCGCGGCTGACGGGAGCAGGCTGGATTCGACCCCAAAGGGCAGTTTCCAGTCTTCACTGATATTTTTCAAGCGGGAGATGATCGGTGCCGCCGCGTCTAAACGAATCAGTGGCGGCCTTTCCTCCAGCTTTTCCACATACGCACGCACCTCAGGGTACGCCGGCGTAAATACTTTCCTTATTTCTGCTTCTGCCAGATCGGCTAACTGAGACTCCAGGTACGTTACATATACAGTGGCGCGCACCCGGTGGGGCAGCAGCATGCTGAACCGCTCCGAATGGACATCCTGAACGGCCACGGACAGCCTTTGTTCCGGCCTGCTCAAGTCGGAAACGCTGGCAGCTTTTTTGAGGAACCAGGCCAGTACGTCTTCCTGGTTACCGCGGAACCCAATACGCAGCGACACCCCTTCTACCTGAATACTGAACTTACGGGAGCCGCGGCGCTGGTCAACCACTTTGCCTCCCTGAAACCCGGGCTGCAGAGCAATCACACGGCCGGCACGGCTGGCTGCCTCACGCAGCACACGACTGCTGTAACGCATTCCCCGACCCTCATCAGAGTAAATAAGTATTCCGACCTTCGTTTCATGGAGCCTGTTAATTTCGCCCAAAGCCGCTAATGCCTGTAACATACAAACGATGCCGGCACGGCTGGAGGCAACCCCTTCACCGTACAGCCATTCGGGATCCAGGCGAAATGGTATGGGATAGCCCTGACCTCTGTCACGGGGAATATCCACAGGGACAACTAAAAGAGTCCCCCCATAAAAACCGGCTTTTGTCTGCCAAGTCCAGGCAGAGCGAAGATTAGTATATGGCTCTACCGGTTCCAGACCCAATTCTCCCATTCTCTCGTCAAACTTCTTCACAACAGCCCCCAAGCCCACCGCATCATCTGTCCAACTTGGCAGGTTGGTCCAGCTTTTCAACTCATCTTCCATGGAGTCCCGGTTCATGGTAAGAAACGAAAACACTTTTCCCTTGTCATCGCCGTCCAGTGTTTTTTCCGGCACAGCAGTGCCGAAGTAGCGCTTACTGGCAATCTCAATCAGGCGGTTGGCCAGAGCATTGTAATCCAGGCCGATTTTTTCCGCCGCAAACACATATGACCCGCCAAGACCCATGCTGGCCATGGAATTCATCTCCAGAATATAAGGCTTACCGTCTTTGTCAAGACGAAAATCAACCCGGGCGCTGTCAAAACACCCCAGCGCCTTAAATGCTGCAATAGCCAGCGCTTGCACTTCTTCCGTCTTTTCAGGTGTAAGCGCAGCCGGACACACTTTTTCTACCTTTCTGCCGCTTTGGTTAATCTTATCTTCATAGGTGTATATCTGCTCCCCCTCAGGAAATACCAATTCCACAGGAGGCAGAGCTTCCACCGGATCATTACCCAGCAGTGCTACATTAACCTCCCGGCCTTCAATAAATTCTTCCACCAAAGTAGGTGATCTGAACTTACCATAAATGACTTTGGCCCCTTCGCGCAATTCCTGTTCATTGCGGACAATCCGTAATCCAAACGATACTGCTTCATCTTTCGGTTTTACAATTAAGGGATATTTCAAATCTTCGGTCATTGGTGAATTCGGTTCGTCCAGCACAGTGTATTTGGGCGTAGGCAGACCCTTCTGACTCAAAATCATCTTGGTAACGACTTTATCCAGCGCAATGCCATGAGTTTCCGGACTGGACCCCACATATGGCACACCCAGCATCTCTAAAATACTGGGGATATGCGTGTAGCGCGCCCGCCCCTGAATGCCGTAACTTAAATTAAACACCAGGCCGGGACGCTCGCCGGAGATCACCGCCGGCATAAACTCCTCAAGTTTATAGATAATATTTTTGTCACCTTCAAAAGCTTTCACCTGGTGACCGCCACTTTCCAATGCTTTTTTAATACGCTCAACCGTCTCCAAACCATACTTTTCCCGGTTTGGCACACCAAAGAGATTGATGACCGCCTGGCTGTCCCGGTTATAAATAATCGCGATCTTCATTCTTTACTCCCCCTTTTTCGGTCCTTTTGCTGTTCCGTCACGACGCGGGTCAGACACTCCATAAAACATCTCATTTGGGGACTGGGGCAATTGCAGTGCCTGAACACAACCCAAATAAAAACTATACGCGCCCCGCTTGCTGACTTCACAGTCCACATCGGTCAAGGCTGCTATCACCTCCGGGGCAAACCGCTCCCGCTCGATAGATACCCTGCCGGTGCTGCCAGCGTGGAGTCGCGGTGCCGCCACCGCATCGGCCAAGTCCTGCTCCGCATCCAATACTCTGGTAAGTACTTGCGCCAATGAGGTGGAAATTCGCTCACTACCGGGGCTGCCCAATAAGAATTTAGGGATTTCGCCGTTAAAAACCAGTGTAGGCGCCACACTGCTCCACGGTCTCACTCCAGGCAGAAGATAAAAGGGGTGCAAGATATCTTTGTAGTCAAACGCACTCATATAACTATTGTAAAAAAAGCCGAGATTCTTAGCCACGGTTTTGGCCCCGAAGACCAACTCCACCGACTGGGTAATCCCCACGGTATTTCCATCATTATCGGCCACTGACAGATGGGTGGTCTCCCCCGCTGTACGGGGAGGCGCATACGGCAATACACCCCTCATGGCAGCCAGTTTTTTAATCCGTTGCGCCACAATTGTAGCATAGTTTTTATCCAGCATCCACTTATTCATTTCCTGCGGATACAAAGCAGGGTCTGCCGGACTTCTCTCCCTGTCCATGAGCGCCGCACGAAACGCAATCGCCAGAATCACCGCATATGGCGGCGTGTCCGGTGTCAGTTCCTCGGGAGAAAAGTTTTCCAGCGTATTCATTATTTGCACCAGTGCCCGCCCGGCACCGGGGGGAGGAAATGTGGCGATATTATACCCCCGGTATGTTGTTTTTAAGACTTGCCGCTCCACGGGAGCGGGGACTTTACTCAGGTCGATGTCAGAGATAAAGCCTCCCCTTTCTGACATGTCTTTAGCAATCATAGAGGCAATTTCACCTTGGTAGAAGTCCAGCCAGCCTGCGTCCGCCATCTTCTCAAGGCAAAAAGCCAAATCCAACTGTATTACATTTTCACCCGCATGCAGTGGCCTGTTATTTTTTTTAAAAACTTCCGCAGTCTGCCAATCCATTTTTGTAATCTCTCGTAAAAGAAGCTTATGCTGCAGAGCGGAAAATATAAATCCTTCTCTCGCAGCAATAATGGACGGTTCGAGCACATCCCGCAGCGCTAGTGTACCGTATCGTTCTAAAAGATAACCCAGGGTCGCCGGAGTGGAGGGAACAGTGGTCGCCCTTATTCCCAGCTTTAACGGCTGTGCCGGGATATTGCGCGAATCCAATCCGAAGGGCGCCCGGGATGAACCGTCCACGGCAATCAGCTCACCGGAACGCAAACGTAACAGTGCCATGCTCTGCCCGCCCAGGCCTGAAGCCTGCGGTTCGGTCACACCTAAGCAGAAAGCTGCAGCTACCGCCGCATCCACGGCATTACCGCCTTTTTCCAACATTTGCACACCAGCATCGGTAGCCCTCGCAGATGCTGTGGAAACCATCCCGTGCCTGCTCTTCGCGGTACTAACTTTTTTCTTCTGAACGCTTTTCATCCCCATGTTCCCCTTTATCTTTATCTTTATCTTTATTATTTCTGTTTCACCATAAGACATATATTCCCTTCCTGCTATATACACGCCCCATAAAATGAACGGCCTCCCCCTGATTCCGGAAAGAGGCTTTCCGTTCCAGTTGGTGGCCGAAGAAAAATGGAGATACAAGTGGATTAAATGAAGAATGCGGTCAGCCCTCCGTCAGGACATAACCCTGTGCTGGTATACGCTTGCTTGAATTCAATTGCGCCGTTACGTTCAATTTCAACAGTTTTCATCTGGTTAACCTCCCTATAGTAAAACGTATAGTAAACGCCAGTACTTAAAAAATTTTCACAGCTACTGGATGCATATCAATGTCACGACAGCCATGGCACATATTTTTTCCTGGCCATCTTTAACAGATGAGACTTCTGAAAGGCAGACGGTGAGCTTGCGGCCTTGCCTGACCACTCTGCCCCGGGCAACAAGATAATCACCGCATCCCGGCGTCAGCAGGTTCAGTTTATACTCCACCGTCAGCACAGATGCTCCTTCCGGCATCAGGGAATGTGCTGCGTAACCTCCTGCGTTATCCGCGATGGTCCCGATGACTCCGGCGTGAAAAAAACCGTCTTGCTGCGTTAACTGTTCATGAAAGGGCAACCGTATCTCGCAATATCCGGGTGTCACTTTTGTCAGAATTGCCCCCAGTGTCTTCATGAAAGGTTGTTTTGCAAAACTTTCATGCACCTTGCTCTCAAAGTTCTTGTCGGTAGGCTGAAAATCTGTACTCTCTACCAATTGACTCACGCCCATTCCTCTATACTATTCAACACCCGCCAAAATCCAATGGCTCTTTTAAATTGTAAGAAAATACTGATAATTTGTCAAATAAAATGTTTCTATTTTGTAAAAAGCGCTGTTGGATATCTCGCTGAATGACGGTTACACTACGCCATTCTCTCACCAATGACTCTCGCCACATGGACGCCACTGGCACTGGCCTGGGAAAGCCCACGTGTAATGCCGGCACCGTCACCGATCGCAAACATGTTCGGTATTTCCGTCTCCAATTGCTTGGACAGCTTCAGCCGGGAACTGTAGAATTTAACTTCCACTCCATAGAGAAGGGTATCATCATTGGTCATTCCCGGGGCAATATTATTGAGTGCGTAAATCATCTCAATAATATTATCCAGATGGCGTTTAGGAAGCACTAAGCTCAAATCGCCCGGCGTGGCCTTCAATGTGGGCTTGGTAAAGCTTTTTGACAACCGGTGTTCATTGGTCCGGCGGCCTTTAACCAAATCACCGAAACGCTGCAGAAGTATGCCCCCACCGAGCATATTGGAAAACGAAGCAATACGCTTGCCGTACTGATGCGGTTCATTAAAAGGCTCGGTAAACCGGTTGCTGACAAGTAGAGCAAAGTTGGTATATTTACTGTGCAACTCTTTATCACGGTAGCTATGACCATTTACGGTTACAATTCCGTCGGTATTTTCCGCCACAACATAGCCGTTGGGATTCATACAAAACGTCCGTACCAAATCGCCGTACCGCTTAGTACGGTAAACCAGCTTCGCCTCATATACTTCATCGGTAATATGCTCGAAAATTTCTGCAGGAATTTCCACACGCACCCCAACGTCTACCTGGTTGTTGAAAAGCGGCATCCCTAACTCCTTGCACTGCCCGGAAAACCACTCGGAACCGGCCCGGCCGGGGGCAGCAACCAGGAAATCACAGGCAACGGATGGCCCGCCCTCAATTTCAAGCAGAAATCCTTTACCGTCTCGCACAATGTTATCCACTTTCGTATCACAGAAGAGATCACATGTTTCCCGCAAGCATTCATAAAGCCCCTGCAAAATTTTCAGATTGTTCTCCGTCCCCAAATGACGCACTTTTGCTTCCAACAAATGAAGATCAAAGGCCAACGCCTTTTTACCCACAGTACTTTTTGCCGTACTGTATAATTCACTGGGTGCCCCGAATTTCATATTAATCTCATCAACATACTCAATCAGTTCCATGATTTCTTTTTCCGTCATGAACTCAGTTAACCAGCCGCCAAATTCAGCAGTAAAGTTGTACTTCCCGTCCGAGAATGCGCCGGCACCGCCAAACCCTCTCATCACACCGCAAGGCTTACACCCAATACAATGGGAAACCTTATGCTCAACAATCGGGCACTTTCTTTTATATATATCATGACCGGCCTCAAAAATAGCCACTTTCGTATCCGGATATTTCTCCGTCAGTTCATACGCTGCAAAAATTGCAGCCGGCCCACCGCCGATAATAACCACATCATACCTTTGATTCATAGCAATTTCTCCCCCTACGTCTTAAAAAACCATCGATTAATATTATGCATTTCTATCATAACATACGAACTAAGTCATCGGATATTTCATTCACTTTTATTGATATCTTAAATCTTTTGCACATTCATTTTTCAAACATAAAATGGATAATAAATTAGAATATGCGTTTAATATAGTCGGTACTTCCATGAACAATATGGTAAACGAAAACCTGGTCATCAACCACCTGACAGGAACAAAGATAATCGTCTACGATTAAGACACGAAATCCTGCCTCGGCAATCATTTTTGACGGAGGTATATTTACCATCTCCGGGAAGTCAACAAGCCGATCAAGCGCACCTAAGATGCGGTCTGTTATTCTACGGGCAGAGTTAGTTCCTACTTTCAGCTTGTGGTAAACTGCAATATCGCGGAGTTCCATTCTCGCCTCATTTAACAGAACTACTTTCATCCTAGGCATTGTAGATATCCTCTAACTCCCTGCGTAGAGAATCAGTCGTATGGGTCGGCACTCCGGCAAGCCGGTTCCTTTCCGCAGTCAGCAGGAGCTGCAGCAGCTTAAGCTCTGCTTCCCGTTTTTCATATGCCTCAATAGACAAAAAAACCATTTCGCCTTCACCGTTGCGTGTAATATAAATTGGCTCATTCTTTTCATTTGATAGCTTCACGAGATTATCATAATCATTCCGCAATGTGGAGGAAGACTTAATTAACATGGTTAGTATACTCCTCTCAACTGTATAAATAGAATATACAAATATTCTACCATTATTATACGCAAATTTCTTTACAATATCAATAAAGTTTTATGAAGGATACTTAAATGAAAAGTTAAATCCAAAAAACTGCACGTCTTTTTCTCATGGGCAGGGCTTCTTTTGTTTATTATAGAAAGAGTAACTATGCTCACATACCCGCTAGGTTTCTACTTTTTAGGGATTAGCCTTATTTAATAATACCCGTGTTTTTAATAAAGATTTGTCCAGTGTCAGGGGCATTATACTCAGTCACCATCACATTGACCAGAATTCAAAGAGAAATTTTTCTTCTGCAATGTAGGAACGGTTATAGAGGGGAGCGACTGTTCATAAAAAAATGCTTTTAGGCATTGATGCCTAAAAGCATTTTTGTCACAGTCTGAAACCACTTTGTTAAATGTGTTGTGAGTCTATTTTTTATATGGAATAAAACGAACAGTGGTTCAGAGAATCTGGATAGTTACTGTAGTTTAAACTTCCTTTTTGTCAGGATGTTGCCTAAACCTACGATACCGGAAACAGCCAATGCGATACCTGGTAAAACAGCAGCGGGAAGTTTTTGTTTTTCTCGTTCTTCATCAGGTTTTTTTAGTTCATATGCTTTTGTTTTTGGCTCTTCGGTTTTCTCCTGAACTGCTTCAGCATTCTCTTCCTGAGCTACTGGTTCGTCAATAGATTTCTCCTCGTTTTTTTGTTGAGCCGGTTTAGGTTGGTAACTTACCGGCGATACTGTAATTTCAGGACTTCTTTCATTCGTCTTGTTAGGTTCTGCGGGCACAGAACTGGTTGATTCTATTGCTGGCGGTTGACCCGGTTGTATTGCTGGCATTTCAATAGATTCTTGCGGCAATTGTACCAGTTCTATCGGTAGCTGCGTTGAGTTATCAATAGCGGAAATAGGAGTTGGGGTTGACTGAATGCTATCAAGGAATGCTCTAAACTGGGGTGAATTTAAATGGACTGTCCCCGCTGGGCCAAACTGGTTAACCGAACGTGAATATGCGTCCGTCAGTTGTCGGATTGTATCTTCTGACGCGTCCCAATAATCCTTACGTATGGCTTCCAGCATTCTACCTACGAGAGACTGGAAAGCATAGGGATTATGTTGATTGAACCAGTCGTTGATTCCCATATTATATTTGTCGTCTACATAAATGGCTTTAAACGTTTCCCACATAAAGTCTCCAACGATTTCAGGGGCCATGACCTGCCAACCCCAAAGGTTCTCCAACACACGCGCTATCTGGCTGGCCCCGGACAAACCTTCATTTATTTGCCCTTCAATCCACAATTCATTCCAATAGCGGCTACGTAGTTCATCCGTTAAAAACTTCTCCGCCGTTTGCATCCTGGCATTATTCGGATCTCGCAGGTTGGCAATCCATAATTCTGGCGTCGTTCCGTCCAATGTGCGGATGGCCAAACCCAACCCTCCCAAATACTGATACGGATCGTCGGTTGTCAGCATCCCGTAAAGATTACTGGAACGTGTAAGCAGAGCGAGTTTTGTACCGCTGAGAACGTCTTTAAACAGTTCTGTATTAAGCTGCGACCAGATTCCATCACCATAGAGATAACCCTGATTTTGGAAATAGATTTCGGCTAACTCCAAATCTGTTTCCCAGCTTCCGCTGTTTTCTACCTGCGTTAACCCCGTACCGTAGCCGCCTGTTTCAGCGGAGAAAATTCTCCCGGTTGCCAGCTTAAAGGCTTGGTCCCCGGTAATTCCGGCACTTTCCAGCTTCTCCAGGAGCTTCAGCGTGTTTTGGCGGACATAATTATCTTCTTCATTAGCTTGAGCTGCCAACATAACAGCTTTGTGCAGCAGGACGATTAAATTCGGAAACAAATCACGGTGAATCCCGGTAATGGACATAACCACATCAATGCGGGGACGGCCCAACTGTTCCCGCGGAATCAGCTTTACCCCGGTTACGAGGCCGCCTGCGTTACCACCCTGCCAAATGGGTTCAACCCCGAGCAGATACAGTGCCTGAGCTTCGGCAACGCCGTGTGTGCGTAAGGTTTCCCCGCCCCACAGAGAAATAGCGATTTTATCAGGATACTGTCCGTGTTTCGCGTAATAATCGGCTAAAAGGTCATCGGTCAGTTTTTTCCCGATAGCCCATGCTACCGGTGTTGGAATGGTAGCCGGGTCAATGGCTGTCAGGTTTCGTCCAGTAGGAATGGCTCCGGGATTACGGAGCGGATCACCGCCGGGGCCCGGCATGATGTATTTTCCGCTCAGAGCTCCGAGCAGAGCTTCAATTTCCTTGCAATCGAGGAAGTCGTTCCAGTATTTCAGCGCATTGTTAAGCAATGCCGTCAGTTCCTCGTTGACCTGTCCCAGCAGTTCATCCTGCACGACCTCCGTTGGCAGGCCTTCCAGAAGAAGCCGGTTGAGGATTTCATCCACTGTCTCCTCCAGCAGTTTTTCCTGCTGCAGGCTGGTCAATCCCTGCAACTGGTCCTCCAGCATTTCTTCCACCAGTTTTTTATAACGTTTACCTAACATTTCCCTGACAGTGGCAACAAGTAGCCACTCATCCGGCAGTTGGCCGAATGTATGCATCCCGTATGGCATTTTCTGGTCTTCCAGCTCATGCAAATACAGATGCAGGTCTGTTAAAAACTCATCAAAGTCCGTGATGTTGTTCAGATCCACGCCCATGTCATGATGCAGGTGAAGTTCGGAAACCAATTTCAGAATCGCCTCCCTGTACCCCTGCTGGACTATCTCCACACCGCTTTCATAATAATAATGGATATAATCGTGAATCAGTACCAACTCCCCATAAAGCCCTGCCGCAATGAGAGGAGGTGTAAGATGGCTAATCAAAACAGCGGAACCCCGGCGGCGGGCGGTTAATCCTTCACCCAGATTATCCATGATGTAGGGGTAAATTACCGGCATATCCTGAACCAGCAGCATAGGCCAATCATGGGCCGCCAGCAGTCTTTCCTTACCCGGCAAAAACTCCAGGGTGCCATGGGTACCAAAATGGATAATGGCGTCCGCCCCAAATTCATTGTTTAGCCACAGGTAAAATGCCACGTATTGGTGTGTGGGTGGAAGACTGGTGCTATGGTAGTTTTGACGATCATCGCCCGCATCTGCCCTTAAAGGCTGCGGTGCCACGATGACATTGCCCAGTTGAAGCCTGGGTATCACCAAAAACCGCTTACCGTTTCCATCGGTATAGACCATGGTATCCCCGGGCGCCGGTCCCCAGGCCGCCACCAGTTGATCCTGTTTTTCCTGAGGCAATTGATAGAACCAGTCCAGATATGTTTCTTCAGGCAGCAGGGCAACGTTTCCGTTCTCTACCAGGCCTTTTAAGGCGTGCTTTTCCGTTGAACCGATATTTCGCACTTCGTGCGTCAAAATGTATTCTAGTTCATCCTCAGACAGGCTACTGGTATTGTAACCCGTATCAGCCATAGCCTCTAATACCTTTGGTAAGCTACGAAAAACATTAAGGTTGCTGGCCCCGGCGGGGTTGCTTTTTCCGGAGGGATAATTGTAGTAGATGATCGCAACCTTCTTTTCGCTGTTCGGCTTAATGCCCAGCATAGACCACCCCATAACCCTGCCTGCAAAGTGTTCCACCTGTTCGGGAATGGCTACACTGACCGTATCACCGGAGGGTAATGTTTTTCCGGCTGCCACCACCACCGGGTCAATGGATCCTCTTAGTTCCGGCGGGATTAAGAGCATATGGATGCTGGAAACCGGCATACCCTGCGTTGACAGTTCCCACTGCTCCACAGTAAGTGTAGACACAACGGCATGCAACAGTGGGACATCCAAGCCGGCCAAATGCTCTACCCGTGCTGTGTGAGGAGCAGGGCCGCCATGGTGTATATAGTTTACCAGACTGTTTATCATAACCTGACCGTCGATTTTAAAGAGACTCAGTTCGTCATAGTCGCTTTCATGAGCTCGCTCTTTGGCATTCATCAGATAAATGGGAACCACATTGGCTCCCTTGGCTTCCAGTGAAGCAACCAGGGCATTTACCGGATCCAGTTGCTCCCGGGCTACCCAGGTTTTAAAGAATTTCATACCCACCAGCGGTTTTTGGGAATCATACCCGTGGTCTTTATACCATTCCAGGTAACTCTCAAGATTCACAAAGGGGGTAGGCGCTTTCGGGTGATAAATACCGGTTACGGGAAGTTCCACAGGCGGCTCTACGGGCACGGACTCCAACCCGAGAAAATGATGGCCGACATAGTTATACAACCGCCGGATGTTCTCACCGCCGCCATTAATCCAATAGCGCTCGATAAACGGATGTTCAGGATTTTTAACGGTGGCAAATTGTGTGTCATTTTTTACTGTGGGAATAACAATAATGCCGCCCGATGCACGGTAATTTTCCAGCACTTCACGAAACTTTTCCAATTCTGTGGTATCTGTGCCGGAATGTGTGAAAACAATAAGCGTATCTGCGTCTGTTAGGGCATTCGCCAGCGTGGAAGCTGTGGCCGCAACACGCAGGATTTGTAAATTAATACTGTAGTCAGCATTTTCTTTGCCGTAATTAAATAAGAGGTCGAAGCCTGTGCGGCCTGTTAAAATCACAATCTTCTTGCCAAACATCATAACTTGGGCATTTATAACAGCCTGAATTTCCTCTTTGGTCTCATATTGCTTGTCGGTCTTTCCCGTCAGTACCGCTTCCGCCACCGCTGTCTGCTGTGCGGCAGTGAGTGCATGGTAGCGCGTTAAATCGAGGCTCAGAGCTTCAGACTCCATTGCAGCCTGCATTTCCTCAGCGGTTTCAGCATTATTGACCGCTTCCATGGCTGCTCTCTGTGTCGCGAGATGTAATTCAGCCTGCGAATCAACAATAACCTGAATTTCTGCCTTCCATTCATATGGTCTTTCATTATAAACTGCCTGTGCCACTGACAGTTTCTCTTCTTTTGTTGTTAATTTACTATACAGAGTTAAATCCAGCTCCAGATCCGGTGATTCAATGGCCGCCTGGATTGCATCCAGGCTCTCCGCCTCATTTACCAACTTTACAGCGTCACTGATTTCACTTGCCCTTGCCAGTCGTATGCCAGTCAGGGGAAATAGAATTTGCACAATCATGCACAGAAGCATGATAACGGATCCCATTGTTTTACTTCTTCTTATCATGTATAATCCTTCCTCTCTCGGGTTTTTTGCTATTGTGACTGGATTAAAATTAACTTCCCTGTCTCGGGATCCTGATAAACTGTCCCCATCTCCAGAAAGCCGCTCCCCCCACCGCCACTGTCCAAAAAGTCAGGCACCTCATCCAACTCACGTGCTTGCTGTACCTCTATCGCGTTACGAATAGCCTCTAAAAGCCGCTCCTTTTCTTGCGGGGACACATCGCTAAAAAGTACACTTTGCAAGTTCCAGGAGAGCACGAGAGCAACCATCAGGCCGCAGCAGAAAACCAGCATAACGTCCAGCATGTTAGCCAAACCGGATGTTGGGTCAATGTCTTCCGCCTGAGACAAACGCTGTTTTAGATGATGGCGCAGCATTCTCATTCACCCCCAAAAACAATTCCAGCACATCCTCCACAAGGCATAATTCCTTTGTGTACCAACGGCGACGCGTCTTTGAAATCCAAAAAGCCAAGCCTCCAACGGCTAGCCCTGCCACAGTGGTGTCAAATGCAATGACCATGGCCTGCGCTAATGCGTTCAGATCGCCCGCGCCAAGAGCCGCAAGACCTGGACCAAGCGGAATCAATGTTCCCATAAGGCCGAACATCGGCCCTAGTCTTGCAATCAGTTCGGTCCTTTCCAGTGTAGCAAGTGCTTTTTCTTCCTCCTCATCGAGAAGCTTACCGGCCAAGACGCGACGGGACGAGTAGTCTGCATCACGAATCTCAACTAATGAAGATTTCACGTGCTCCGGGATAGCCTGTAAGGTTTCCAAGGTCTCATGAGCTGTGTGAAAGGGTGCATCTGCCAACCTTCTTAACTGCTTGTAATCAATGTCCTTTACTTTCTTTCTAACTTTAAACTCATTAAGCAGGCCACCCAACTCCATTAAAACTTTACCCAGGAAAAAAAGCAGGCCTAGAATTACAGGAACTAACAGACTCTGTGACAATACATGCAACAACATGCCAAGATACTGCGAACCGGGTATGGACATTTATAATCAACCCCTTAGTGTGAACTTAGATTTGTAGTGACCTAGCAAAATAAGAATTCCGGCTAGCGGGAATAAAAGCCAGCCACCTCTTACTTGCGGTAGTTGCATTGGTTGAAATAGTGTAAGGGAAACTTCATCCAAAGCGTTTGTCATGAGGCTAAGAGCAATAAATCCCCAGCCCCATTTACCAATTCCGTCTTCATCAGACATTGCTCTGCTACCGTTTAAGCGTCTTGACAGATCAGCCGTACAAAAAAAGAAAATGAACAGAACATATCCTGCCGAAACCAGCCAAGAACTCATTTCCGCTGCCGGCATTGAAAATGTGAACCCGCCCAAGATAATCGAAAACGAACTCACAATCAGAATTAGGACAATGTATTTATACCTGCCCAAAACTCTTCTAAAAACCATACTCAAGCCGATCGTAAAAAACCCGCTAACTAAAAAGATAATTACAGACTGCTCATCATAAAGTAAGGCTAGCTTGTAAAAAAGTAAGGAACCCATTGTGCCCACATAAAACCCAATTCCTGCTAATAAACTCAGTACTATCCGCTTATTCCGGTTATCAGCCCAATGCCCTAACTGCCGTAAAAAAACGATGGCTAAAAAAACGGTAACCCCAAAAAGCACCTCTTTGTCACCTCCATTCCCTTTTAAATGGTAATTAAAAAACCCTCCAAGATTATCTCTTGAAGGGTTCACCCACAGAACCACCTTCACGGTCTTATATTTTTTTATTCAGGCTGCGTCGTGTAATCGACAACAAACCGGTATTGCTTTCCACAATGAAGTATAACCTCTTTTTGCCCCTTTTTTAGTATTCTCATTTCTATTTTCATTTCACCATAACCATTATGTAGAAATAACGTTTCATAAAGTTGGTATATTTTGTTCAGTATTACTTCATTATTTTCATTTTGCACTTGTCTTCACACTCCGAACATGATAATAATTATCCACATTTCTCTTTTTCTGTCACTATGCTAACATTACACATTTTCAGCATGCTAGCACGCCTCTGAAATTTGGAGCAAGCGACCCTTCAACAATGTTGTTCATAGAGTTAATAACCTGAATTCGTGCTCTGTCATAGGATTCAAAAAGATCATTTGCTCTGTCTGGATTATGATAAACCTTCCAATACTTGCATAGCAGATAGTCCTTTCCGTTTTTCTCTATAAATCCTGTCACGTCTTCTATGGGATAGCCGAGAAAAATACCAATCTCATGGGGAAAACCTTTCTGTATTCTGCCTTTTAAGCGGAGTAGTGCCTCAACCACCGTCATTCCGTCGGGATACCCTTTACTGTTCAAGAATGTTGTGTTTTGCACGTTAAGCAGTACTTGACTGAGATGATCATGCTTGTAAAACAAAACAAGGATACGATCAGGTGTTCTCCTAAGCTCAAAATATTCGATTCCTAAAATAGCGGGAACATCCTTTTTGTATTTGTCCCAGATATTATAAAGATTCCGCCTGCCTTTCGTAAAGGAAGTGAGTGAAGACGGCTTGCTATGTATAAGTGTAGGGGCTGCGTTAAAAGCAATGGTCGTTATCAAACAACTTTTTTCATCCATTTTTTTCTGCTTGTTTAGAAATGTCAGCAAAATAGAACTCTCCACCATGTCTCCTCCCATCAGTGCACAATCAGAATCTGCCAATCTAGTGAGAATGAATTTCATTTTCACTTATTTCTATTATAGCGATGCTACCCTCATGTGTCAATGGGGTCTCGCAATTTAACTTACAGAAATACTGTATGTGACGTGGAGATACCGTTAATACTTAAAAGCAGAAGAGTTACTCTAAAAACAATGAGTAGCTCCTCTGCTTTTTGTTATACATTTTTTTGATAACTTAAAATATAGTTTTATCATTCAACATAAATAAAGCCTTTAAAATAGGGCTTTATTTATTTCCATTTTATAATATAGTTTTATCAAAACATATATTTACTTTCAAATTATTCTATATGGATTTTTTTTCCATAAGTTTTTATTAAAATATAGTTTTATCAGAACAATGTGAATAAAAAAGTTCACTTCAAATCTTATTATTTACCTCTTTATCAGATGCATTTTTTTGCATTTAAAGGAAATCTATAGAAAACGTTTAATTATATTATCAATAAACAACGGAAGAGTAGCATCCATCGGAAATAGGAAAATGTTCCATCTTACACTTTGAATATGTCATTGGGCAGGGTTATGTGTTTCAGGGGCTCTCCTGTCATACCAATTGTGGGGGTGTAACTACAGCTATTGGGAATTAAGATACATGAAAAAACTATTTGATTAGGAGGCAATTAAAAATGACACGAAAAACGAGAAGTGATTGTAGGGTAGGAACATTTGAAAAAAAGCATGATTTACCCCCAGGAACAATACGCAATGAAAACGGTAGAGATACACGTAGCGACAAAAAGATAGGAACAATAAGACAAGAAGGTAAGAAGTAATAAGGAGTGGATGGAAGATGGGGTTTTTGCAAACAGCTTTTCAAGAAATCATTCCACATCTATCAAAGAAGAATTTAGGCAAAATTGCGCTACATATTATATCCTTAGGTGGTATTCTTGCATTGCATCAAGCGACTTTATCATCAATGAATGAGGACAACAGCACAGAAGAAGAATAAATAATATAAAAAACTCCATATAAAAAAGGCGTGTCAAATGGCAATCCAGTGACACGCTATTTTTTATGCTGATTGTGGGTTTGCACCTCTGAACGGAACCCCCTACCAGTTTGGGGTCATGCACAATCGAAATTTAGGTGCCTTCTTTATTTTCGGTAAACTTTTCCAAGCCTTACTAAATGGATAATCTATCTACAATTTTATATTTTCCAGTAACTATGGGTAGAACTGTATGTAGAATAAGTAGGGGGTGATGACTTGCTAGGTATACTTAAAAGATTTAGGCAAAAGAAGCGTTATGGCGTTAAGCGTTTTGCTTTCGGCAGTTCTGAGATTCCTAAAGAGTTAGCCGATAAGTTCGTTGAAGCAATTAGGACAGGCGCAAACGACATAGTAAGCGATAAACCATGTATAGTGGTTGATTGTGTTTTACCCGATGAGTTGATACAGGCGGCTGATGAGAGATTACGGCGCGAAGGTCGTTATCCCAAATATCCACAGCCAGTAAACCTAGTGAAAAGCGTTATCCCGATGGATGATTATAAGCTGTTGTTAGAATTCAAATCTGGGGAAAAGAAAGTATACAATGCAAGACCTATTCTCAACTTGCCTATCTTCCGTTCCTTACGTGATGAAGAAAGATTTAAGCAGGTTCACTTAATCTATGACTATGCCATTTCCTGGGGAGATAATATGGATTTATGCCCCGATTCACTGTACTGGGACAGTATACCATACGAAGAAAAGTCAAGTAAATAAATAGTGCCTAATGGCAACCCATTAAGCACTATTCTGTAACAATAAATTTATTTTGTCCTTCAGTTTTATTGATAGATGACCACTATTTATTCCAGCAGTCCTTAATAGCTTACCAACATTTGGGGGTTCCCCTTCTTTCAAAAGTATATTATTTGCGGCATCCAATTTCCTGAGCTGACAATCCTCACTACTTTCAACAACTTTATTTAAAAACTCATACGTTTTTGGCAACCGTTTTTTGTTTTTCATGATAACTGCACGCATATCTATATGCTTGGCGAGGGATAGTTTAGTTATTCTAACTGGCCATTCAAGTTGTAACAGTTCAACATACGCATGCTTTAGTTTCTCTCGAATTTCAATATCTCTTTCACCCCAATTTACTTTTAGCCTACTATTAGATGATTTTAGTAGCTTAACTTCAATATTTACACTGTAAGTCTGTTTAGGACAAAAGGTATCATTTTGTTCAATTGGAAAGTTAAAAAAAGCTTGAACGCTTCCGCAAAGGAAAGTCATAAACAAGATATGCCTGATTGGATGAATTTTATGTTTCAAGCCTTTTGTAGTTGTAATATATTCAAGCCAGTTTTGCCTTGCCATATTTGAGGATTCCATCGATTCTAATAATCTTTCTCCATAAAACTTATAAAACTCTTTCGCAATTACTTCTTGTTTTATCAAACCACTTGAATAAGCCAAATCTTTCTCTTCTAAAAGCTTCCTATATTTTTCAAATATAAATGATTTGTTAAACTTACTCGGGGCAAGCTTTAAAAAAAATAATGCCGATTTTGCAATCATTTGAAGCTGCGCAGAAAAAGTAGAGTCTGATATATACTGTGGCACTAAGTTGAGATTATCTCCTCTCATTTTTATGATGATATTTTTATCATTAATTTTATGAATTTCTTGATACTCATTTAATAAACAACCATGTTCAGGACAAATCAATACTTTTGGCACCTGATGTACTCTATGAAAAAATGGTTCGCCATAGCTCTCAATATTTTCTTTCGCACACACTGGACAATACTCCATATAGGTTTTATTTTTAATGTCACCCATCATGCCCATTTTTGTGTGTAAGTTCTTAGAGCTAACAGTTTTCATTTCCACTAAAATCTCTTCTTTATTGGTATCATCAAAAAATGGGAGAAATATAGGTGCCAAAGTATGATTAAAAATAAAGAACTCACTATTATACGGTTCTCCAGCACATAATTGGCTAGTAAAATGGTCAAGGCCTGAGGGGAAGTCATAGGTAATTGTTTTTTTACAAAACAACTCCTCACAAGTAGCATAACTTCCGCCTCCACCAGAGTAATAATGATAACGTGCGACCATACTTGACAGCATTTCTTCTGGCAATGGCTTTGGAAAATATGCCAACATCCCCCCAAACTCCTCTCCCCAAGTCAAGGTCATAGTCCCTACATTTCTATGTATTGTTGTATTGCCGCTATGACCTCGGGGGAGCTATTTTGTTTCAATCCAGCTAACCTCATTACCTCCCATTCCCTAACTTCTTGGTTCTTCTTTAAAAGCTCTCTGGAGATGTAGTGAACCCTTCGTATTTGAAATTTTTTAACAGACTCAGTTTGATTGTCAATTAGGAGTTTTGTTTTTGGCATTTTGTTAAGATAATGCCGTATCCCTGATTTGGCAATCTTCTTTTCTATTAGGGATTTAGTTACTCTCTGTGGCGGCACATTACTCAGGATTGTTTCACATATAACCTCTACGTCGTGAGCCACATCAGCATCTCTTTGTGCCCAATCAACTTTAAACCTAGGTTGCTTTTTTGATTTCAATGAACTCTGTGTATGATATAACCCCTTTAACTCTGTTGATTTATTTCGGATTATTTGCTTTGGTTGCATTTTTGATTGAATCTTTGATTCTAACCCCATTTGATGTGCCATATTTACTACTGTTTTAGGGTCACAGCCCATCTCCCTTGCTAAAGCTCTAAGACTCATTTTATTTTGATTAATTAAGTTCGTTAATCTTTGTTCCCAGACATATCCAAATTTCTTTGTCCTACCTATGTGATATAAATCTTCCTCACTACTATCTGGGCCACGTCGAGAGTAAACGAAACCACATGAGCAAGTAAAGGTTCCAACAGGTTGTTTAGTTTTGCTGTCCTGTGTTACGTTACAATTTGTTATGACTTTCTTTTTATAATGACTTGAAGCTTTATTTAGGCAAGGCCACTGTCCTAAACCAAATGGTTCTGACTTTTGTGTTGGGATGTATTGAGCAAATTCTTTTACAGTTCTGCTTAAAAACAATATGAGAAGTATATGCCTTATCGGGTGTGAAACTTTATGCGGTTTCCAGATTATATCACTTAACCAATTCCAACCTTCGTCTTTAGAATAGTTTGAGTCTAGCTCATTGAGTAATAGTTCACCATAGTAAGTTTTAAATTCACCGCATAAATCTTTTTGCCTGACACGACCACCTTGGGTGAGTAGGCCATTCTCCCCCAGCATGGTAAAATATTGGGCTTGAAGCTTTTTCCTATCAAACTCTTTTAAGTAGTCCTTAATGAGAAATGCTTGTTCGGCAATTTGGTGTAATTTAGCCGCCACAAAATCATCTTTAACATATTCAACGGACATATCTGCCAGCCTATAATCTAGCCTGATAAAACTAATCCGACTTGCGTGTCTTTTTGTAACAGGATATAGCTTAAGTTTACATTTATGTGTTGTACAAACCTTTATCCCTTGCAATTGATGAATTCTGTGAAAATATGCTTCCCCATAGTTATTATGGTTTTCTTCAATACATTTTGGACAATATTCCAATCCATCTTTTTTGCATACACTACCTGCAACAAACCCAATTTTTGTATAGATACCCTGACCACTCCCCTTAGCCATCAGGTTAGATAATTCCTGCCGTCGTTCCACAGGTAAAAAGGGGCTGTAAAATGGAAGAAGGGTGTAACAATTAATTATATTGTCGACGCTATACTGCTCACTCGAAAGTCTACTTGATAAGACTTCAAGGTTTGTTGGGAATTCTACTGTTGGGATAATTGAATTAGAGCAAAAAACATCGACAAGTGTGTCCTTATAAGCATGATTGCCAGAGTAATAATGATACCTGGCAATTATGCTATATAAGATTTCTTCCATATAGGGACGGGGGAAATAAGGAAGCACGGCTTTCACTCCTGCCTACTCTAAAAACTCACTACTGTGTTTAATGAAGCCTTCTGATTTTAGTCTTTCATAAACAGAGACTTTATCTTTCTGTGCTTTTTCAAAAATCTGTATTAGCACGCCTTTATTTTCTTGTTTTCGTTTTCGTGGGTTACGCTTCTTGCTTTCAGATTTCCTTATTTCTTGAAGCGCCGCTTCAAAGCATAATCTTTTTAACTCAGCCATGTCCCCCTTCCAATTATTTAACACATTAAATTCTGCATTGACAACTTTTTTCAATGCTTCTCTTCCAAGAATATTAAACATGCCCGAATTCTCTAATTCAAATAGTAGGTCTTCTAGAATATTTTGATGTTCATTTTTTGTTTGCTGCTCTTTTACGCGCTCAAGATAATTATTTTTTTCCACCTGATTAACTTTAAACTCTATTATTTTATCTAAATCTGGCATGTCCTTATATAGTTTAAGTTTGTCTTTCCTACCATTTCTCAAATCATCTAGCATTTGCTGATACAGATTAAGTTCTTTTACAGCCACATCATGTATTAGCTGACCGCTAATGGTCTCATCCCCATCAAGTATCGCTCTTAACTGAGCCAAGATAAATAGACTTATCGCAACTTTAACAATACCCTGTGACTCATAGTATAAAACGTCACCAAACTCGTCTGAATACTGGATTGCATTTTTTTGCCATTGATACCTCATTACTTCTTTTACAAAAAGCCTGAATTCTGTATCGTTCTCCATCCTATCCCATTCTATTGTTCCTTCCCCTGCAGCCCTGTTTGCCTGACGGAAGGTCTTTGTAAGAATTTCTCTAGCTGCATGTGTTCCGATTAGTACGATAGGAACACCAATAGTATTAACCAGTTTCACAAGGAAGTTCATTATTTTATCATCAGAATCCTTGTTCTTGGGGTTCTTTAAGTGCTGGATTTCGTCAATAACTAACAGACCAATCCCATGTCGTGAGGCTGTCTGAGCTGCGAATATTTGAAGTAGCTCTACCGTTTCCCGTTTGTATTTATTAAAATAATTTGTACCTAAGATTTCATCAATTGATATAAAAAATTGTAACAGCAAGCCTTTTACTGAACCATCATGGGGACATTCTAGCTTCAGCCACACTATTTGAGTTACAACACCACCTTCGAAAGTGTGCCTGATAACTTGCGGATAGTTTTGCAAAATATTATCGACTCCAGTTGTTTTCCCAGTACCGCTAGTGCCAATTACCGTTAAACAGTCCGCACTCGATGGATATTTTTTTTTAATTTCTTTTATCTTCTCTTTTCTTAAATTATCATCTTCCAACTTATCTATCTCAGATAAGTCTAATAATTTCAGATGAAATTCTTTATTAAGTGGATTGCGGGATGTGTATCCCCTTCTAATTTTAATAGAAATAGCACGTTCGAGACGAACATTCAGGTGCATGGGATACCTAAATTCCTTCAACCTCACAATCATATGCGCTCTAATTTCTGGCCCATATTCCCTTTCTGATACCTTAAATAAGGGGTAATTAGTACTATAATCCAACACCTCATCTTCATTAGATATCGGATTCAAAGCTTGAATAAATGGGTTGCAATCATACTCCTCTAAAGGTTGGGGAAGATATATCGGGTCTTCAATAACTTCCCCTCTTAACGTCGTTTCAGGGCTAACCACCTATATCACCGTCCAATTTCTTTTGCATTTTACTGATAATGCGGTCTTTGCCATGCCTGCTTCTCTCGAAAACTTGCTGTTTCCAAACAGGAACAACATTTGACACAGACTCAGTACTGGGTACCAACCTAATAATCTCTTCTTCACTCTGTTCTTTTTTAGCTGCATTCCTGTTCTCAGTAACGGATTGCTTGTTCGGTGCTGCCTTATTTGACCTGTTCTGTTTAGCAATTCCTTTCACCATGTTTTGGTACGCTTGATTTACCAATGCATTCGTATCGTTATCACTGTCTACATAATCTAAATCTATATTCTTATTAATTTTTTTCTGCACTTGAATTTCTTTTTCTGACTTCTCCCGAAACATGCTGTACTTTTCTGTCAACGTACAAGCTATAAAATCCTTACCACCGTCGCAAATAATATAAGCGTTATCCATATTTCTTGGGTCATAGGCAACTTCAACTTGTTCACCTTTCCTGTTAACAAATAGCTGTTCTTGTAATCGCCTTGAAACTGGTGTATAGCCTAGACCCTTAAATCTGAGTCCGACATCACTTAGTCCCCCTTCTGCTTTGGGTAAGAAATGAAGCCTAGCAATATTTTTATCCACCTTGAAGAAGCCACCTTTCCTGTTTTCAATACCCCAATTCCATACATCAATGGGTCTGCTTGAAATGCCATCAATAGTTAACGCTTCTTCTTTATGACAGTGCGGTTTGGTAGTTGTGTTATGCCTCCAGACCTCCCATATTACAATTTGCGTGAGTTGCCTAAGCGTCAATGCGGCCTCTTCTTCCCTTTCCCCTGGTTGCCCAGGTCTGTACGTAGCACCAGGAAGTGCTTTGATTCTCTCATGAATTGAACGATTTAGACTTTCTACAATACCTTTCAAGTCTGGTCTGTACGAAGGAGCATTCTCGACTCGGATATTAAGGTTGTTTACCAGATTATTGGCGTTATACCATTTCCATTCGCCCTTGTCGGCTAAAATTACTTCTGGCAAACAATTGCTACAAGACCACTGTGTTCCGACTAACACATCCAATCCGTATTGTCTTAAAAATTCGTCCTTGTCCGCTATCATATTCTCCAAAGTCATCATCGCTGATATCCATGATGGATTTTGAAGTGAAACATACATCGCTGCTATTAACCTTGAGTACACATCAATTGCGAACGTAAACCATGGCTTGCCAATTTCAGATTTACCATCCAAGGGACTTACCAGTTTAATCTTTCCTTGTGTAGTATCAATTTGATACTTTGAACCAGGTCCAAGTACCTCTTGCATGGAATTACCCACGAGAGGTCGGTGATTTAAGTTATATTCTTTTTCACCGTATCTAGCTATTATAATCTCCTTTTTATCTAGGCTCTTTTTTAGGTGATAGTAAAATTGGTGGTAAGTTGGAATATGCTCGACACCATAGGTTTTGGGGGTGACTGTACCATTCTTCCCGAAAACAAGCTCCGAATACTCATCTAACAATAGCATTTGGTACGTTCTTGCAATTGAGTGCCTATCATCCTCTTTGTAATATTTCTTAATTGCACTATTATACTTCTCTTCATCTTCTGACGTGGTATTCATGCCAGAAATTATTTTCCCCTTGCTATCTGGGTCTCTGGGCCTTCCTCTTTTTTTATCAGAAACCTTCTTCTTCTGTCCTCTCAATCCGCAATTATCATAGTCAGGGAGCAAGCTATTTTTCGTCATTCCCCGCTGCATATATCTTACGGATAGTTTTCTTACCGTCACCACAGGCACATTAAACCTTTCAGCAGCCTCATTTATTACAGTTCCCCTGGTAGAATAAGTTAAGAACTCATCAATTCTTTCTTTGAAAATATAATCCATTACCTCAGAATTCTTATCCCTGACATCCTTATACTTATCTGGAAGGGAATTTTCATCTTTTAATTGCTGGAAAGGGTCATCAACAACACGCCAAATATTTTCCTGTATATTCGCCTCAATTTCTCTGGTGGCTATGGATTTTGGCATAGTTCCTGAACCCCGAAGCTCTACATAGTAAGTCCAGACCTCACCCATCCTAATGACCCGTACTAACTCTCCATCACCGAATTGAAGTACCATATTCTTATACAGTAGCTCAATCATACAGCTCTTCTCTCCATTCTCTCATGGGGATAAAGGATTACTGATTCAGGGTGGTCAAAGTTGAGCTTTTTATTTAGGTCTACAGAAATCTGTTTCGTCATAAGCAGATGTTTATAAATCGAAAGGCTTGTACCTACGAGTAGGGAATTGCTGTCATCAAAGTTACTTGAAATGTCCCGAATGATAACGCTGTCGCCAACAATCTGCTGCTTAAATGACTGAATAAGCCTTGCTCGCTCTTGTTTTTTTATAGATTCGAAGCCTTCCAGGTTGTCCAAGCTGTAGAAACTGTGAATGAACTTAATATTTTGGGCAAACGTTTTATTCACTTCGAAATCAGTTACAATCGCCCAATCTACGCCTTTCCTAGCCCAATATTCCCTTTCGATTTCGAACTTTATAATCTGCCTCTCAATTAAATCTTTGGCATACTTACAGGTTCTTGCTACATCCATCTGCTTGTTATTATAACGAACTGTAATTAAGAAGTCTGTTGTCATTACTACTGGTTCTTTCGTGGTCGAGCAGACGGGATGTTTAACTCCTAGGTCTTCAGCAATCCTATTTGTTTCTTCTAAATCTAGCGGGAATTGCTCCCTAATATCAACAACGATATCTGAATATTCCAATATATGCATAAAGTTGGTTTCCAAATCCGATAGAAGATTATGGGTTCTATTGGTTTTAATCCCTTTTACCCTAGTGGTCCTTCCAAGTTTACCCGCATCTTGAGTGCGTATATAAGGTTTGTAGTTTTCACCAACGCCAGCACCTCTTTCCTCTTTCAATCTGCGCTTATCTTTTGCTGCAAGATTTTTTGCCATTAAATTCACCTCTCAAGCTAGAATAAAAATATTTTATTAAGTTCGCAACTGATTTACTAATCCGTTGTTGAGGGGCCTTTACTTAAGGCTCTTTCTGCCCTTTTTTCTTTGATTCCACTGTTGTAACTCAATTAATTTACCTGGCATGGAGAGGTTCGGGCTAGTCTGTCGACTTACTTGTTGCCGTTCTAACTTGTATATCAGGAAATCGACAATAACCGCTTGGGTTGACTCTAACTGTTTATTTCTCACGAAATTGCACTCCCTCATTTTAATTAATGGATATATTACCCAGGCAATCAATTTTTATACATTATAGTGTATAGTCCCCAAAGCTAATGGATATAATAATTGTTTTTTTGTAATTATGACATATTTTACTATGTCATTCCTGTTTTCCCAAAATCTGGCATCCCCGAGTTGACGATGGTACATGCAATATAGCCCTTACTACAGCTTTTAGACATCATACTTACTCTCAGGCAAAGGTTGATAGCACATGCAGTATTCAGCCAGTTTTGCCTTGTTCCGCTGTAATATATCCTCCAGTTCTTCGGTAATCCCTGTTTGCTCAGTATCAAGGGTGCATTCTGCCTCAGGTGGCTCTGGCGGACTGTAATATGTGGCATAGCGCCCTGGATAAACTTTGGCATAAACACAGGTGAAGCAGCTATCTATCATTATCTCCCCCCATATCCAGTAGAAACTATATTGTGATTTAATAAATGAGTTTATTAGCATCTTGTGTCCCCCCTTCGTGGTAACGCCATTATAAACGACGCTACTAGCTAAAAGATATAAGTAGATTTTGAGGGCTTTAGAATCTTTTTCCTCCTAAATATTTGTAATTTAGGAAAAATCCGCGGACAGAGAAAAATCTGTCACAATACAGCAGAGACGTATTGGCCTAAAGCTTTGTGAACAGGGAATTTTTAAAGTAATTCTTATCTTTTTTTTTGACTAAAATTGCGATTAGGAGCTTTTGAGACTATTTGTCATTACAAATCATTTATTTAGCTAGGCCCATAAATTGGATGAGTTGATGCTCCTAAAATAGCCCAGCAAAACCATAAATTTAATGTTTTGGACCACGATATTTGTAGCTAAGGATTCCATATTATGTGTTGATATTATATTTTTCATCTTGACATAGATGATAAATATGCTTACACTATAATCATAATATTAAGGAGGTTTGCCGATGAACTATGACAGCCGATTTAAAAGTATTGAAACAAGACTCGAAGAGCTGGAAAAAGAGGTGAATTTAATAAAAGCAAACAAAGAAATCTTCCTTACTCTAGATGTTGCTGCTAGGGAGATTGGGAAATCGGAGTTGACTATTAGGAGATGGGTTGAAGAAGGAAAAATGGATGCAATAAAAACCCCTAAGGGACAATTGTTATTTTCATTAAACGAAGTAGTATTATTTAAAGAATCCGAGGCGCTAGGTAGCGGCTATGGCCTTAAGGTTTTATATGCAGACTGGGTTAACAGAACGGAACGGCTGGCATTCCCCAAGAACCGTAAAACTGTTGCTGAAAGTATGACCCCAGGGACAAATTGTTTAATTTATTTAACTAGCCCAATTAAACGGATTGTTGGAGCAACCACCATTACGGGCACTGTTGAAGATGGCAAAAAAAACTGGCCAGACCAAGCAGAAATCTTTGCAAGGTGGCCATATGTAGTACCGCATGAGCTTATTACCCCAAAACTAAAAACAGGTCTGACCTTAAAAGAAGCTGGTATTGATTTTAGGCCAAGACCTGGTGATACATTTAAAGCCATAGATAAAGACACTTTTGATAAGATTCTTGCGATACTTGAAACACAGGATGATTATGATTGGGAGCAGTTTTTAAGGCTCCATTAAAATAAGATAAGAGGGAAGTAAAGAGGCTAACAATAGTTCGATTGCAGCAACATGATGCTTTAGGAATGATTCACTATTTCTGGTCAGCTATTAGTGGAACGGAAAAAAGTACAAGGTTCGCAAAGATGATGAGAGCTGAAGGGTTTACCAGGTTTGAGGTAGTCCTTAAGGAATTTAGGGATAAATTTAATGAAAAATGGCTTCGCTCATACCCAGTTCCATAAAGTTAATAACATAGTCGCTCAATTAATTCAGAATCTAAAAAGTGGCAGAATTAAATAAGTGGCATGACCCAATTTCAGGGCTTGCCACTTATTTTCTATTTATCCTATAATAATCTAATTATTTACAAATTCTTTAATTAACTTGCAGGATTTGGTAAATTTTTAATTAATATATAATAAAACCCAATAGACTTTGTTAACCTGTTTATCTGGCCTTCATAAAGACTATTTCGTATATATAAGGGGAGGGGTAAGTCATGAGTGAAGACGGCAATGTTACGCAGGAAGAGTTGGAACAGATTGTGTCGTTATTCAAAGGTCCACTTTTTTGGTATGCTCAAAGAGTAGTTAATAACAAACAAGATGCTGAAGAGATTGTAAACGATGTCTTTTATCGCTTATTCTGTTCTTTTGACAAAAACAAAGGGAACCCCAAAAACTGGCTCTACACTGTAACGAAGCACCTATGCTACGACAGATTAAAAATGAAAAATATTGAACAGGTTGCACTAACAGACTATACTCCTGTTACGAAATCTGTTGACAGAGATAAGGGAGCTATAAAACACCATGTGAGAGAAATTGTAGATACTCTAGATGAAAGATACCAAGCACTTTATGCTCTTCGTTTTGAACATCGTTACACTTATGAAGAAATCGGGGAAATATTGTGCGTAAAAAGTGGAACAGTTGGTTTCATGATTTATAAATTAAAGACTATGATAAAAGAAAAATTAGAATCTTAAAGGGAGTGTAAATTAATGGCCAATTTGCCGAAATGGCTTATAGAATTACAAAAAGAAGCACAACAAATAGAAAAGAACGCACCCGTAGACATAATTGAGGATATTAATGAAATGGATGATTTAATGTATGAAGCCGCTTTAGAAAGTGATGGTCGTTTTGATGAGGATATCTTTAATATTACCTTTGCTCTTGACCTTGACGAAAGAGTTTCCGAAGCAACTCATATAGCTTTTTTATATTCAGCTCTTCGTGGACTTGAAGAAAAAAAGATATCTTCTGTAGGGTCTATTGACTTTTTCAAATTCATTGATTCTCACTTAGAAGATAAAGTAATAGATATGAACCAAATTATACAGTCAATAAACCTTAACCCACAAGATGTAGAACTGCTAAAACAACGAAGATTTTCTCCCTGGCGACTATCAATTGAACGTCTTAAGGAATTGCAGGAAACGTTAAATTGCTCTCTTGATGATTTGCTTAGTTCTATTATGGCCACGTTTCCTGTCCCATCTAGCACAGGAACTGTCCTTGCCAGGTCTGACACTAAATTTGAAGCAAGAGAACAGCAAAAAGCACAAGAAGTTTCCGCTGATTATGTCTCTTTTAAAAGAGAACTAAGGAAGAAATATAACTTCCTAGAGAAAGCAAAAGAACTTCTTTAAGTTGGGGGGTAAAATATGTTTGATGAGCAGCAAAAAGTTCGTGTTGGCTATACACGGGAAATGGCCAGAAAAGTTTCAAAAAAATATAATCTTGTGCCTCCAGTTGATGTTGTGTATGTTGCGCAGGGCGAAGGATTTGACGTTGAATATGAATTAATGGCTGTCTGTGCACAATTTAACAGACAAGAAAAAGTTATTGTTGTAAATAAGAATGACCATCTTCACAGACAAAGATTATCTATCGCGCATGAATTAGGTCACATTTTCTTACATCATGATATAGATTTTCATAACTATAATGGACAATCTAATGACTTTGAAAAGTTCCGCAATGTACAGGAAAATGAAGCTTTTGAGTTTGCACGGGAGTTATTAGTACCATTAAAGCATATAAATCTTTTTAATAAAGAAGGTTTAACCATTCCAGAAATGGCATCAAGATGTTGTGTTAGCAATGAGGTGATTTTTATTTCACTACAAAAACTCAATAAATTTTGATAAAGACTGTTTCGTATATATAGTAAAGAGCTATAATTCTATCGACGAGATTGTTGGGAAAGATTCCTAACGGTCTCTTTTATTTTGAGCCAGTTATATAGGAGGTGATAGTAACTTACTTACCCCCATCCCTTTTCTCCAGGCATTATTTTAATGACCTGCTAATATAACAAAAATTTTGTACGGAGGTACTCAATGAGCAAAACAACGATTCCGATTTTTTTAAACAGGCAGAAGCATGACATACCAAAAGATGTAAGCTATGCCCAGTTCCGCAACATACTTGAAATTACCGTGGGACGTCCTCTCTACCTAAGAGATGGCAGAAGTTTCGTTGAAGTTACTGATGAAAATTTTTTATTACGTCAGGGGCAACATTATTTCGATGTACCTGACTGGATTGAGGGAGAGACTGAAAAGTCTCTTCCTCCTATTTTACTAAGCGACATTGAGGAAATTGGAAGGATACATGGCAATGAAAACATAAACATCTGTAGCATCGACAACAATCATTGGGAAATTTCCATTTCTAACTTCCCAACATTACCACATCTTCAGAAAAAATTCGGTATAGGTGTCCTTAAAATCATAGTAAATTCAACATACCCTCAATCGTCAATTACTGGCATTCAATTTAACTCACCTTTACAAAATATAAATCAATCATGTTATAGCTGTAGCAATTGGAACCCACAGCGCGATGGCATCAATTCTTATTTATGTGCCATACAAAAATGGATGGAGGTAAAATAGATGTCCAATATTTTTAGAATCACCCAAAATGATTATAGTTGCCTGATTGAGGCCTTGCTTTCTATGAAAAACGTTGAACAAGGAGCTGCATTATTCGCAGGTCATGTTCAACGAGAGGGCAAAAATATTTTTATGATACGTGAAGTTTTGCCTATCCCCCAAAACGATATGGTGTATCAACATTCTACTGGAAGACGATTAAAAGCTTCTGCTTTTATGAAGCTGGCTGAAAAGGCGTATAATCAAGGATTATCACTAATTATGGCCCACAGTCACCCAGGGACACTAAATACTTTTTCTACAACAGACGACAACAATGAAAGTGAAATGATGCCGCGTCTTCTTATGCTAACAGACAACTCAATCCCTCATGGTACCCTTGTAATGGATTCAAAGGGCAGAATGGATGCCCGATTTTGGTCGCCAGGCAAGGCCTCTCCTACACCAATTGATTGGATAAACATTATTGGGAGGCCAATGAAAAACATCCCGACTACCAGCAATCATTCTCGAAAATCTAATGTTGATATTTTTTTATATGACAGACAGGTTAAGATGTTTGGGCATGACGGACAAAAACTATTAGCTGAAACACCTGTTACGATAATCGGTGCAGGGGGAACAGGCTCCGTTATTGGTAACCAGTTAGCGTATTTAGGAGTAACCAATTTTACAATTATGGATGAAGATTTGGTTGAACACAGCAACCTTAATAGACTCCTTGGGGCTTCACCCAAAGATATTAGTAAATACAAAGCGGATGTTTTAGCTGATACAATCTGCAGGATAAACCCTGAGGCCAAGGTTAAAGTGTTTAAAGAGAATTTACGTGCGGATAATGTGCCATTTGAGTTAACGGAAAGTCAGGTTCTATTTCTTTGTACCGACTCTATGATAAGTCGAGCCATTCTAAACGACATATCATTAAGATACCTGATTCCAATTATAGACATTGGAGTTGGCATAAATGCTAAAGATGGTGAGGTGTTTTCTGCGGGGGGAAAGATATACCTCGCTATCCCTGGAATAGCATGTTTACAATGTTTAAAGAGAATAAGCGCAGACGCTCTTCTGCAAGAGCAAATGCTGTTAGATAAACGTTATAAGGGATATGTTCATGGCTATGAAATCAAACGTCCATCTGTTATCTCATTAAACTCATTAATAGCTTCTCAGGCAGTTACTACATTTATTGACTTAATAACTGGCTGCTTGGGGCACCAAATATCGTACGTGAAGTGTTATGACATGCTTGAGGGAGACTTATTAACAATGGATATAATTAAGGAATCAAGTTGTCGCTATTGTGATTCATTAAAGGGTATGGGTAGTGAAGGGTCAACATCTATGAAGACCTCTTCATGCAGGTAAGACACTTGTATTAGATAGAACTGTTAATCTTGCTTACTTTGCCGCATTTCCTCCAGCTCCTGCTCTAGTACTGTGATATCATAATTACCAGCCTCAATATTTAAAACCTCATCTTTTGCCAGCAATGTATGGATATATTCCCTGTCATAGATTTTCCGTAATTTCAGGCTGTACACAACAGGAAAATACCGATAAATTGTGCCTGAAGTAAGGGCGGTGTAGCAAAGTAACTGGATATTATTATTACTTGCAAGTTGGAAAATATAATCAAGTATGTGGGCGGCCGAAGCTTTGCCAAACAGATTATCTGCAAGTAGCACCTTATGAGGATTTCGAAGCCCGCAAATCTGACTCCGTGTATAACTAAGAATAGCCATAAAAACAGCCATGCATCCTGCATAACCTTCACCACCTGACCACTTATGCACATCTTCCCAAGGGTCATACTGTGGGGACTGACCAGGGTATTCCTCGGGCTTTAGAAGACGAATCGTGCTATCCTTGACATTGTATAGGACATTTAATAACTGGCGGGATGTCATACATTGCCTAATATACTGCTCCTGCTTTTCTTCGGATTCTCCGTTGTCCGCTTTATCTTTTAGAGTCTCCACACACTCATTTACGTATTGCGCCATCAACTCTAAAGACGGTTGCTGCATCCGCTCTTTTAGGTTTATTTGTAGCGCTTTTTGCGACCTGCCACCGTACTCAATCATCATACATTTATCAATAGACCCGATTTCTTCCGCTAGGCGCCGAGCATGCAGTTCACAACGTCTAACCAACTCATGCTTTTCCCGTTCACATGTTTCCTTTTGGCTTTCTGCGCGCTCACGAAGCATTTTAATACGAGCAAATACCTCCGAAAACATTTCGGTAACATACTCCTTTTGATATCGCTTATCTGTCGCATGGAGCATATCGACCAGTGTTTTAAGTTTTTGATTTCCCTCGCTTTGAAGAGTTCTGGAAAATCCTTCATAGGCTTTATCCACTTCAGCACGTTTTGTAGTAAAGCGTCCGCTAATTTCTTTTAATCTACTCTGTATGCTAACGATATAGGGAACGAGAGTGTCTTTAATAGTGAGCCATTCTTCGTCAGGCAAGGCACCAATTGCATCCATAATACTGTAATCACTTAGTGATGCATCAAGGCGAACACTGCCCAACTCGTATTGGTTAGACAGTTCCGTTAGCGTACCGATTTCAGCCTGCTTTTGAGTTTTGTCGTCCTCCGCTTTAGCGAGAAGCAGGGGAAGCCTTTCTTTAGCCAGTCCTAGGGCTGAAAACGCATATGGCCTTCTTCCTTCATACTCTTGGGCAATCCGCTCTAAGATGAGCTGGATGTTGCTCCCCAGTTTGGCGACCTCTTTGTCTGCGGCCTGCCATTCCAACTCTAAAGCTTTTACAGTGGCAGATACATCCCGTTCATATTTTTTCACCTGGGATAGTTCATTCCTTGGATAGGCTAAATGGATTGGCTGAATCATATCATATGGAATTTGCAATTCAGCTATTTCTTCTATTTTCTCCTGAATCCTTTTCTCGCACATCCGTATTCTATCATTGTACATTTCAATACGGGAGTCGACTTTATTAATAGCTGCCTCACGCTGCACATAACCCGTAATCGCCTGTGCCAGACCAATACTTAGCGAGCTTACAGCTTTGACGGGATATGGGTATTTTGCTTGTTCTTTTTCCGTCTCAAGAATTAGTTGCTCTGTTCTGACTGTAACCTCTTTTATCTGCTCCAATTTATCGTTCATGCGGTCACGATTTACTATCATTTTCGCCACGGTCTTTTCCAAAACCGCATGGCGGGATTCTTTGGTTCTTTTTTCACCTTTAGCAATTTTTTCAGTTAAGAGGTCTTGTGCCCATTCTTTAAAACGCTTAGAAGATTGTTCAGCTTGTTTCTGTGCCGTCACAAATTCCTCGTTTTTACCCTGTAATTGTTCCTGTTCATAAAGTATGGCATTAATGTCTCTCTCATGTGTTTCCCACTCTTGTTTATATGCTGAAATATCTGCTGTTAACCGTTCTATAGCTGCTGTAAGGTCGGGCAAAGTGTTGCTAGTGTAATGCCCGTAAAAGGTAGTTAATATGGCTTGTGTAGCCGTAACCTGTTGGATGCTATCCTGCAATTTCTCCAACTGATTTTCCTTGCTGAAAATATTCTCCTGTAACTCCTGTTGGGCATCAGCCAGCGCCTCGGTTGACAAGGTACATTGATAGCCTTTATGCCACGCCAAGTAGGTGCTTTGGTTTACAGCCAGAAGTGAGTGGTCTTCTGAATCGACCTGGGATTGCAAGTGCTCCCCGTAGACGATTATAGGAACAGGGGATGCCATCATGGTGACCCTTCTCCATAAGGAAACTTGAGCTTTTATCTTTTTGAAATCAGCTTCCGAAATCACCACAGCGTAAGGCAACAGCGGTTGGCTGCGCAGGAGCTGTTCCTTTCTCGTCCCATCTATTTGCATGCGTGAAAGCCACTCGCTACCCGTAATTACAACAGCGCCAGTGGATTCCAACAACTCTTTAAGTTGAATGATGTTACGGTTTGGAATGTAATGCCCTTCTGATAACAATTCTAGCTGGTCGCTTAATAGTTGTTTTTCCGCACTAAACCTGTCATAACGAGTATAAAATTCGCTTTTTTTATGCTCTAACGATGCAAATAGCCGACCCTGGTCCTCGAATATATCCTTACTGTAGAGTTCATGGTGCCCGAGTTTTCCTTGCATGGTAGAAAGTTGTTCCATATAGTCTTGATGTTCTTTGTTTTTCTGTGTCTGCTCCTGAATAGCGGTTGCTAATTTGGAAGTAAGGGCAAACATTCTAGTTTGGTGTTCTACCTTTTCATGTTCAATTTGAGTAAGGCGCTGTACTATGCGTTGCTTTTCGCTATGGATGCGGGATGCTTCCTTAATAAAATGAGCGATGGCAGTATTGGGGTTATCAATCCATTCAATACTTTGATATTCATCAAACAGTTCGACGCCTTTATTGGATATTGTTTGTAAATCATTTTTCAGGTGGGTTATCTCATTGCTCAGAATACCAACTTCATTTTGCATTCTGGAAATTAACGGCTCACATTTGCGTCGGGCTGTATTATAGCGATTGTGTAAGCTGGTAGCTGCCTTAAACTGCTTTGTGTAACCATCTTTTTGCTCTTTTAGTCGCTCATGTAAGGTAGCCCGATAAACATCGAGTTCATTATATAGCACCTCGAGCTTATTCTCTTTGCTTTCTACCTCTATACCTTTGTTGGCTTCTGCAATATCTCCCTTTAAGAGCTGAATATCAAACCAGAGGTTGCTCGCATTCATCTGGCGAAGTTGCTCCCCTAATCTATTTTGGGTTATTGTAGCTTCGTTTATTTTCGAGTGCAAAACTTCACGCAGCTCTAGAGCCGCCTTCTCTTTTTCTTTTAACTCAGCGTAGGGAATACTCGCACTTTGGTATTGTAGTTCACTTAGGTTATTTGCAAAACCATGCAAATCTTCTTTAGCCGTATAGATTTGTTCTCTTAGCATCTGTTGTTCTGTAACAATTCGATTATGAAGCAAGCGGGCTTGGCTTTTTTGTACCAAGTACTCATCATCTACCGTAGACAGTGCTAAAACTTCACCAACGATGGTTTCTCCACCCTTTTCCAAACTTCCGAAAGCCTGAAGCTGTTTTTCAATTTCTGGAATTTGACAGAGTTTATTTTGGTGTTCTTGAAAAATGCTTGCAAGTGACTCGGCTTCCTCTTTGCCACCAAAGACCACTTCTTCCACAGAAGAAATGATATACTTGTCAAAGAGTTGCACGGTAGATTCAACAGACTTAAAAAACTCATCTACGCCACCCTCTTTGGTATTAGTATTACGAATGTTTTTCCACTCTTTTTCGTATAAATGGAACGACTCCAAGTCCCTAAGGTAGTCACTCCGTTTACTGTCCCTGTCATAAATTTTCACCTGAACGTCCATTCTTTTACGCTGTTCATTTAGAAATTCATTTAATTCCTGATAAGAAATATACCCTTGTTCACCACGTAGGGGAAGATTCATAATGTCAAGTTCGTTTAGGCTTTGATACTGTATGGTGTACATAAAATATTTTAACGACCCATTTTCATTATTTCCACGGGCAAAACAAAAGCCTGTCAAAAGAAAATCGTCTGACACGTTGTCAAGCTTCCATTCAACGAGTATATGACCAGTATATTTTTGATGCAGAAGTTCAACGAGTTTTCGTTTGTTTAACTCTACATTAGGTAGCACAACCTGCATTACCAGTTGGATGGAGAGGGTTTTTCCACCCCCGTTTGTAAGTTGTATTAACGTGTTTTCACCGTGCGTTTGAAATATCTCATCATTGATAACTTTTTTACCTTTCTCATACTGTATGTTGGAAAGACGAATACGCCAAATTTGTGGCATTAGGTAAGTCCCTCCTGTTTTAAGATAAACTTCATTAGTGTTTCTTTCCGCTGGGCGTCCCCATAATACCTACGTACCATTAACTGAGCCTTTTCTTTAAGGTAGACTTCTCGGTCATTTTGAGTATGGACTAAGCCCTCGTCCTCTAAAAATTTGCATACCTTTAACACGAATCCCATTCGTGTTAGGTGGCTAATCCGTTGAATTTTCAAGCGTGGATTATACTCGGGCTTATTCAGCCAGTGCCTAGCGGCCTGTTTTAGGTTAGTGTCCGTTTCAAATTCCAGCATGCTAATTTCGTCTTCGTCACGGTCTGCGACTGTCTGGAGTCTATCAGTTACCGTTTTCACCAGTTCAGAAATTTTTACGTAGGTAATGCCCCCGTTTGACAGTTCATTATCTATTATATTTGGGCCGTAAAATTCGGCAAGAAGGCAAAGAATTATAAAATAACCTAGATATAAGTCAGTATTCGATGTATTAGAGCCTATCATTTGTTTACGCAACTCTTCGTTAGTGTAGCCAAAAAATCGATTATCAGGATTGGGACAAAAAACAACCATATTAGGCGTTTCCAATAGAGTCACGTCGGCTGTAGGGTTGACGATATTTTCAAAAAACATCTGCACATCGGGATTTTTATAATACTCATCAAACAGTTCGGGATTCTTAACTCGAGTGATTTGTCCGTTTTTTATAAATTCAAGCAGGACCCGCACGGCTGTCTGGGCTATATCAGGTTTATAAGACTCGAACAAGTTTCTCTTCCCCTTTCTGGTCGGCAACTATATAGAAATTGGTTATTCGGCACCCGTTTGGCAAAACTAATTCTTCTTCATCGGAATACACGATAGCCTGCTGTAAGTATGCCAGTTCGGGATGTGCCTCCACATATTTAATAAGTAGAAAGATTAAGTTGTCGTCACTTGATAACACAGCGGTTTTTTTGATTTCTGAATCAATTGAAAGAGGAATTGCTGTAAGTTGGTGCATGCGAACTACAAAAGCATAAAAGTCCACTTCACCAATAACACGGGCATAATGTTTTACATGTAACGTTTTTAGCACTTCTTTTAGGGAGTATCTTGTATGACCTTGGTGAAGCGGAGTAAGAAAAAGGGAAATGTATTCCAGAAACTTACGATTTTGCCGTTCCATTATGACCTTGTCTCGCTTTGCTGCTTCAGCATAGTCTTCTTCTGTTGGGATGGGTATCGGCTCGTCTTCACCATCATCCACATCCTTTGGCAACTGCTGCGGTTCAAATGCCCGCATCAGATTAAAGGTTCTCTTTTGTTTCTTCGGGAATAGCGGGGCTAAAACTTTTCCCACATCGGTCAGTGGTGGGTCATTTTGAAGAATGGGGATAATGAACTCCTGATAGAAGTCTACTCTCGTTAGAAAACTGCTGACCACACTGTCAGCCATTGCTTTAATAATCCAACCATCAAACCCCATTTTAAAGCTTAGCAGTAGGTTATGCTTGTTAATAACACGGTTAAGGGAATTTTTGATGTCGAGCAGTTGATTTAAGCTTTGCTGTTCCTTTTCCGTTAGGGTACGGGAACGAAACTCATCTACCCGCTCCGCCAAGAGGTTTTGTAGCGTCTGGAACATTTCTGCTTCTTTATTAAATTGGTCATACATTTTTTCTTCTCTCTCACTGTACATATCTGGGTCAAACTGTTTTATGTTGCGAGCCAGTCGTTGCTGTTCTCTCTCCCATTCTTCGCTCTGGTTGTCTACCTGCATTTCCATATCACGAACGGATTTTAAAGCACCGCTGAACACTCCTCGTTCAATCTGCTGGTGGAAGTAGATTTGTGCAACTGTCATACGCAATTCTTTTGAGATTTCCCGTGATTTAAAGAGAAACTCCAGCCCCGTATTGGAGAGACGGTAGCGTATGTCAGAATACGAATCATCACTTTTAGCTTCAATAAGGTTAAATGTGGATGCGGAAACAGTTGCTGTTTCCAAGTCCTGATACGTCACCTGAAAATCTCGCCCGTTGTTTTGCAAAATATCGAGAAAATAGTACGCCATATCCATAGTTTCTTCATCACTCATAACCTGGTGGTAGTTATTTCGAATTAGAGTATCAAAGAATGCTCTAATATCATTAAAACTGCACGGAGGACGGCCATTCATGGTCGTTTCCGCTAAGTGAATTAATAGGGCAAAACCGATAGCCACAATGTCGTACTTCTTGTATTTCTCATTATGTTTCTGGTTAATACGCAGTTGAAAAAATGGCTCAAACATCACCAAAGTCTTCATACGTTCGCCAAAATCTTTGAGCTCATACATCAGTACGTATCACCTCCCGAAAGTACCCAAAAGACAATCCTTCCTGTGGGATGTATTTATTCTCTACCAAGAGAGTTTTAATTCGTTTTGCAGATTGCTCTGGGAAATAATGCAGAAACTCGCTAACATATTTCTTCTGTTGTTTTTTGTCCCGAATAGGCGGAGCATCTTTATAATACTTATCCAGTAATTGTTCATAAAGCTGAACATATGGTTCAATAGGTATATTTGGATATGTCTTTTGAAGCTCTCCGAAAATTTCAATCCCTGTCGCGTCAATGTCTCCAAAATAATAAACCTGGCATGGCCCATCAATTATGCGAGAGAGAAAGCCAAGACTACGTGTAATCTTCCAACCCTCGCCGTAAATTAAAAGGCGAATTGGCATGTTAAAAATCTTAGGGTAGGCTGCAGTAAAGCACCTGTCTAGTGAATCGAAGGTGTCCTTATTTTCAATAATTAGGATTTTCCCTTGTGGTTCTATTTTTGTAAAATCACTATAAAAAAACGGCTCGTACGTTACATAACAATTTAGGTCGTTTAGTGTTAAACCAGTTATGGTTAGAAACTCCCTACCATTTTTATCTTCCAAAAACTTTTCCTCTTTAAAGATTTGGAACGACCGTTCTTTAGCAGTATTGGGAACGGAAAAAATCGCTTCTATATCAGGTCTGTACAAAAATTCGCTTAGTATCTGAACGTACTGTTTATATTTTCGATAAGTATCAGGGTGATTTAAAAATCTAGTTGTTTTAATTTTATAATGGTAAAATAAAAACTCTGCCTGCTCTTCTTTAGATAAAACCTCTCGCTGTTTCCTATAACGGTTAAAAAGTGCGGGATTTCTCCCGTTACTCTTAGAAGCTTTTATAGCTTCTAGTAGCTTGTCCTCACATAATTCTTGAATGCACTGAGAAAAAGCAAGATATCCCCCTTGCTTTCCATAAGATATCCCCATTTTCTGTATCAATTCTGTTTCTAAATGTATTGTCTCTACCGTTTTTAATTTTTGTGTTGCAATAATGTGCACGAGTATATCAAGCATAAGCATACCCCCAGTCTAGCGTAAGTTATATTATCCCTATTTTTGATGAATACATATGTAACGCTCTTAAATAAAAAGAGACAATGCTGTTATGAAGAAGTAATAACATCGCCCTTTAATATGAAATGACTTAATCCAAAAATGTCTTTCTCGCCTCAATTGTAAGAAGAAATATATTTTTCAATTACTGTAGTTAAATACAACAGTAACATCATGGTTTATTTCCTCTTGCCTTATGTTAATAAAAGCATCATCAAGTAGGTCTACACCAATTTTCGAAATAAATTGTTTAGCATTACTAACAACCTTTTGTGCATCAATTACATTATATATTTTGCCAATTCTTCTAGCGTAATGGTCTTCTTTCGTCTCTTTATCAGTCACCTGTTCATACCATGTGTAGCTCACAAAAACATTAATAATCTTTTCATATTCCTTTTCTGGAAAGCATTTCTCTACAGCATGAAGGGTGCTAATTAAGCAATTAGTCCATATCGTCTCTATTTCTTCATGGGTTTTTGTGGTTCTAAATGCATATCCGAGTCGCACTCTTAATTCTTGGTACGCATATGACAAAGCGAGAATCACTGCTTCATAGTGAACCTTCCGCTCTTTATCTTCATCAAGCCAACTTTTGATTAAATAATGACCTGTCATTTCGTCTAATGTTTTTTTACACTTTATAAAACATTGAAAAGCTAACCAGGCAGAACGCATTGCCAATTGATTAGCATCATCAGGCACAGGAGAAACAGCTTTATTATTCTTTTTAGGCGTTCGTCCAATTATTTTACGTAATTTTTCTAACCCTACATAGGGAGGTTGATAGTCTAATCCTTCTGGAATAAAATGTATTGACTCTTTATAACAAGCTTCAGCCTCATCATAATTATATTCCTCAACCAGAACTGCTCCTTTATTATTTAATAATACTGAGTATGTATTATCAGACTTAAGAATTTTGTGAAAGGCACCCCAATAATTTGGTAGCATCATACGCATTTTACCTTTCTCTGTTTTTTTGTCTACAAAGTACTGTCCGCCGTTGTTTGAGTTATAATGTTGAATTACATCTTCTTCAGTAGGAAATAAAACTCCGTCGCAACCATCCCTTACTGCATAATAAATAAAAACATTTGTAGCTTCCTCATTCCAGTTTCCTTCAATAAATTCTTCAAAACCAACTTTTTCAGCCGATATTATTCTTCTATATACTTGACCAAAAAGTTTTTTAATTCCTAGGTCATACCATTTAAGTGCCGTTGAATAATCTGCCATTTTTTTATAAGTTAATGCAATACTATTATAAGCGAGCACATAATCATCTTTTATTTCTATAGCTTTCTTTAATGTTTGAATAGCCTTATTAAAATCTTCTTTAAGCTGATAAACTACACCAAGGTTTAGGTAAGTAGAGTACTCCTCTGGATTAAGGACTATAGATTTTTCATAATTCTCCACTGCTTTATCAAAATTATTAATACTACGATAACAAAATGCTAACTTATAATAAAGCTCCCAATCTTTTGGGGCGTTCTTAGTTACAGATTCAAGCATTGCTATTGCTTCACTTATCTGCCCTGTGGTAATTAAGTCGTCCAGTTTACCCATGTTTGCATCTCTTTTCTATAAAAATTTTTAGAAATACAAAATTGCCCAGGATGCAATAACGATTACTATTGCAACCCCTGACCTCCACCATACTAGTTTACTATGACATACAAAACTATTCACATTTGTGTCCCATATTGTGCTTTCATTATTTCTTAGGTGTACAAAGGATGCGACCATTGCAAGTTGACTAAATATTGGTAGACCAAGCGCAACCCCAGAAAGATAAACAAGCCCACTTCTCTTTAAGGCATTAGAATAACTTAATTTAGCTCCACTGTATTTAGTAATAGAGGTATTTAATAGCCACTTTCCGATTGTCGTGCCAAAATTTGATAATAAAAATGCTTCGACAGGTATCCATGATGCCATAATCAATATGGTAAAAAGCATGCTATTGTTAAAGAAAGAAACAATTGTATAGTATGAATGCGGTATAACAATCGCAATACTTGAAAAGAAAGCAAAACTGAATATTAGCGCCCAAACTGTATAATCTATAATTCTCGCAAACCATCTTACCCATGGTCGAATAGTAGTCGCCTTTGGATTTACAACTATATTTTCGCTAATCTCGGATATTTCTTTCCCATTCCAAGTCCCATTTTTCAAAAAATACAGTTGAATAAAAAACGATAAACCCATTATGGCAAATAAAATATACGAAATTGGTTCTAATAGTGACGGGTAGTAACTGATAACAACCAACATAAAAACATAAACCACAAGGGCTTCAGACTGTGCTACTAAGGAAGTTTCGCCTGAAGGAGCTATCATAGTTAAAAAAGAAAAAAGACCACCAATGATAAAGTAAACCCATGGATAAGATGCATTTCCCGACATTGATGCTGTAACCACAGCAATCAAGTAGCCATAGAAGAATGTATTAATTATAGTCGTAAGAAAATGAATTATTATTATGTCTAGAACAGAGGGGTTCTCTTCCTCTTCAATATATTTCCTTACTTTTTTATCAACCAGGAAGCTTGGCCACATTGTGCCCCACTTAAAAACTACATTCCAAAAAAAGAAGTAGCAAAATACTAAAAGCGCTAAAAAGAGCACAAATAACATGAGACGACTCCTTTCAAATAAATTAGTTACTAAAGATAATTCTTCTTTATTTCCAAATTCCTACTAAAGCGATATTAAACACATTTTAAATGCTTCATCCAGTGAAAGTGGATGAAGACTTCCCCTCGAATTAAACTTCATGGAAAACTTGACAAGCTACTTATAAATAATCACAGTCATAGCTAATCGCCTGAGATATTCACATATGGCTGTTGCTTTGGGAACAGGAGAATCCCGTAGACAAATTTGACCAGACCGCAGCGGTTTCCTCTGCAAGGTCACTCATCTATCAGATTCCTCCTAGCACGATTTAAAAAAAGTTGAGGAACTACCAGTTCCATGTTCCGTCTTCATTCCATCTTCTTGGTAGTGGTTTCAGTAACCCTGTTTTTTGAAGTAGCATCCCAATAACACTCCTGCCGTCTTGTACAAAGTAACTTTGATTGACAGCGTCACGGTCAGGTTTGTATCCTATTTTAACAGCCTCACTTTTAGTCATTACACGTAACTCGTCAACAATAAACATATTATCAAGTAAGTAGGGTGGAGGTATGTACGTCTTTTCTACTATGTCATTAACAAAAACTATAACATTTTCTGGGCTCGTCAAAACTGTACCAGAGAAAGAAAGAATAATTAAAAATATCAATGCTGTGGAAACCACTGCTACAAATAAGTTTTTGATTTTTTCCTGCACCTTATTCATCCTTGTTATCCCCTTACCTGAAATGATAAATTGGTGTTAAAAAATCTACTAAAACATAATTCTACCAGTTTATGCTAATTCCCTTTAATAATTACAATTTTAGCATTGTTCTCTTTTTATTCAGAAATAGCTCCTAAAAAATAATCCCTACGAGGTGTAACAGGTTCCATTTGAGGTGCAAGAATGCCAAATCGCAACCAAAAATTACAATCAAAAAGACAGCGGCATGAGAAATGAACTCCGCTGTCTTTTTATTATAATAGGCTTCTCTTTAAACTATTTTGATTTAATTAGGCACTAATTCTGTTTATTATATTAAGCCTTACCTTTCAGAACCCAAAGAAACTATCCTATACATTGTCTAATTAAATTTGCTCTATAAAAGTATTAAAGTTATCTGCTTCTTCAAAAATAACATCACAATCAAGTGCTTTAAAATGCTTATGTCCACATATAATTTTTGCACTTTCAGAAGGTCTTAGTGCGTCAAATAATATATCTCCTTTAGTTTCTAATACAAAGTAAAGTTTATCTTTTCCATCTCTTTCAATTAGTATAGCCCAGTCTGGGTTATAGGAGCCTAGTGGTGTCGCTATCTTGAACCAATCTGGCAACTTTGCGTACAGCTTTACGCTTTTATTATTTTCAAAGCTTGTTGCAAAACTTTCTTCATTTCCACTATCATAGACTATATACTCATATACTGATTTCTTACTTTCAATCATATTCTTTGATAAGTAACCTGTAAGTTCCTCACTCTCAAATAATTCCTGGGCATAGTATTCATGCTCACCAATTTTAGTGTACTTAATGCCATCAACAATCATTAATCTCATTTTAGTTGATATAATTTGTGATACTTGCTCCATGTACCTTTGGGGGTTTTTCTTAAATAATGGGATGGTCTTACTTCTAATCAGTATTTCTACAATAGTCTTTCTAGTTAGGTTAGTTTGGTTTTGCAAGTATGCAATGATGTCTGGGATGTTTTCCTTAAGGGTTTCTACCGAAACAGCATATCTATCTGATTCTTCGGCAACAACGCCACCAGCACTAATATCTAAAGAAGCCTTAGTATATATAAGCTTTGCAGAACTAACTGATAGCCTCTGTTGCATTTCTCTACAACATTCCTGGATTAGCTTTTCACTATCAAACTCAACTGAATAGGTAGTTTTATATTTTATTCTATCCCATAACTCTTTGAATTCAGGGTCAAGATACACCTGTTTGTTAAGTTCAATTTTCTTCTTATCACTATTGTTTTTAATATTAAGACTACTACTAACTTTTTTAGCTAATGCAGTAATTGCTGGTCTAACACTTTCATATTCCTTGGGAATATCTATGGTATTGTTTTTAATTGCGGTTTTTAGTGCATCTTTCACGTTTCCTGAACTATCTATATATCCTATATTTCTAAAATGATTAACAATAGCTTCAGAGGCCATTTGGCCTAAATATTTGTTGGTTCCGTCAACTTGCTTTACTGGAATATTTGCAAAAGAATGATTTTCAATAATACCGAAACGAATCCCCTCATCTTGTTCATATTCTTTCTGTAATGTTGCTGCAAACTGTTCATAGCTTTCATTTGCCATTACTGTAAGAGTATTAATTGCAAACCCATGCTTCCGTTCACCATCTTGATTCACACAAAGGCGGAGACCACGACCTATTTCCTGGCGTTTTTTGACCTCACTTCTTGTTTCATTCAAAGTGCATATTTGGAATACATTTGGGTTATCCCAGCCTTCACGTAATGTAGAGTGAGAGAATATAAATCTAAGCTTTGTATCAAAGGATAATAGTCGCTCCTTATCTCTCATAATTAAACTATAAGCATCTTCATCTGCAACAGTTGTACCAGTCGTATCTTTTATTACACCTTTTTTATCTATGGAAAAATACCCGTTATGAACATCCTGGACTGCCGTATCAAAGTCAACATCCTTAAATAAAGTATTATATTTAGGTTGTTTGATTAGGTCCAAATAATGCTTTTCAAACATATTCGCATAGACACCATTTTGAGGATTTCCATCTTCATCATAATAACGATAATTTGCTACTCTATCAATGAAAAATAAACTCAGCACCTTTATTTCTAGCTTATTTAACACAAGCTCCTTATCCAAATGTTCCTCAATAGTCTTTCTAATCTGTTGCTCTTTGATTGCAATATCATCTATATCACCAATAGGCTTACCAATACGCAGAATATCTTCTTTACTGGTGAACGATACATACTCATTACCAACTCCACAGTAAATCTCGTTAACAATATAACCCTCATAGATGTCTCTACCTCCTGACTTCTCATAAAGGTCATTGCCACGCTTAATAACTACTGGTTTGCGCTTGACTTCACCCTTTTTATCCTTTATATCAAGTTCAATTTTTGCTGTAACAGGGGATTTCTTGTTATCTACAGACATTAATTTCATATAGGCGTTATTGTGATAATCTTTTGTTTCAAACCCTGAAACTTCAATCTGCTTAACAAGTTCTAAATCAAAGCTATCTACTGCATCAAGCTTATATACAAGATTGTGCTTTTCTACATGAGTTGCAGAATATCTCAAAGTACAAAGAGGATTCAGTGATTTAATAGCTTCTTTAGATTTTGGAGTCGTGTCCACCGATTGTGGTTCGTCAATAATAACAAAAGGGCGTGTCTCTTTAATAAGTTCAATAGGCTTCATACCATTTAACTTATCATTAGTCCTATGGATAATATTTGCTTTGTTCTCATTTTCTGGGTTATCAAAGCTCTTTCTAAAAGCATCAATATTAATAACCATAATCTCTATGTCATCACTTACTGCAAAACTACGTACTTGTTCTAACTTGCTGCTATCGTAAAAGAAATAATTATAAATCGTGTTATCATATAAACCTTAACTTCCTGTTTTTTTCTCACTCAAAGCTCCTTATATCCAGCCATATTCCTCAGATAACGCCTCAATGTACACGCCGATTGCCTTATAGTAGTTTCTATTATCAACCACCATTTCACGAACTA